>Ga0066860_10000005_pt1 | contig 176106 bp, 160 predicted proteins | sample ETN07SmetaG_FD_65601 | JGI IMG/M metagenome (GOLD analysis project Ga0066860, IMG submission 65601) | Marine microbial and viral communities from oxygen minimum zone, Eastern Pacific Ocean - ETNP2014F14-07SV275 | ecosystem: Environmental > Aquatic > Marine > Oceanic ... | reverse complement strand
GCCCCCCTTAGCGATCCCCCGGGGCACCCGACTACGCGGCCCTGCGGGTTCGCTGCGTTGCTCGATTTATCGGGGAGTCATAAAACTCGTCGCTGCGCTCCTCAGACAGCCTATGACTCTTTTTCCCGATAAATCTGCGCTACTCGCCCGCGTAAACGGGACGATACCCGGTGCACACTCCACCATCCAAGTGTTTGGCAGTTTGCCAGAGCGCGATAATTAGGCGTGCGTTAACAGCCGCTTCTGGCGCAGAACAAATCAGCAGACATAAAGCACTGACCCGGACGAGGAGCATCCTGACAGGCGCTTCCACGCAAGAGCCTGGGAGCGATAAGGTCTATGTCGGCAAGACATGATGGATGCACGGATCAACTCCCCGTTTACGCGGGCGAGTAGCGCAGGGCTGGCGGGAAATAGGACGGCAGCATGTCTGAGGAGCGCAGCGACGAGTTCTGCCGGCCCCCGTTAGCCCGAGCAACGCAGCGAACCCGAAGGGCCGCGTAGTCGGGTGCCCCGGGGGATCGCTAAGGGGGGCCGGGCAAGCGGCCCCCCTTGGCTCGCCGTAAAAGGCGAAAAGTGAATAACCAGACAACCCTAAAGCAGATACCAAGCACTGAGACCCGACGCAGAGCGTCACAACAGGCGGTCCCACGCAGGAGCGTGAGACCGATCAATGGCTAGAGGGAACGGAGCGGCAGCCGCCACCCAGCTACTCCGGAAACAACGCCAACCCAATACTCAACAGCATCCGATCCGTCATCCGATCCAGATCCAGCCCGGTAATCTCGGCAATCCGGTCCAGCCGATAGCGCAAGGTATTGCGATGCACCTGCAAAGCGACGGCGCAAGCCTGGGTATGGCCGTTATGCTGCAGCCAGCTGCGCAGGGTGGCGACCAGTTGACCATTGCCATCGGCCCGCCGCAGCGGCTGCAGCGGCGCCAGCAGACGTTGCACGGTCCAACTGCCCTGTTGCTGATGCAGCAGCACCGCCAGACGGTAATCCCCCAACCCGACCAACCGCTCGGACAGGCGCATTTCCTGGGCGTAATCACGCAGGTTGATCAGCGCCTCGGTCGCTTCGCGCAGGTCCGCCAGCGACTCCACCGCTTCGGCCAGCAACAAACGGCCGACCGGCCAGCCGCGCTGATCGGCCTGCTCCAGCCAGCTGCGCCGCACCGTCTCGGCCTTGCCGCTGCGCAGCCAGAGCACATCGTGCAGGCCCAGCGGCAAGATGATGTCCTGCGGATGGCGCAAACGCATCTGGCTGATCAACTGGCCCTGCGCCAACTCGTGATCGGTTTCGCTGGCCAGACACAGCAGGCAGCCTTGCAACGGCCACTTCCAGCGCATGCGCAGACGTTCGGCGTCGGCTTCCAGGCTGGCCAGCGGATAGCCCCGCTCCAGCAGGTTGACCAGCCAGGCCTCCTGCTGCTGTCCGCGCCAGTGCTGCTCGGCCTGCAGCACCCGTTGCTCGACCAGCATCTCGGCGGTCATGCGCAGCAGCTCGGCAAAGGGCCGTACCTGCTCCGGATCGCCGGTAATGCCCAGCACACCGACCAGCCGCCCCGCGTGCAGCAGCGGCAGGTTGATGCCGGGTTTGACACCCTGCAGACAGGCTGCGGCCTGCTCGTCCAGCGCTACCACACGCTGGTTGGCGAGCACCAGCTGGGCGCCTTCATGCAGAGAGTCAACGCGCTGGGCGTCCCCACTGCCGATGATCACGCCCTGCCGATCCATCACGTTGACGTTGTAGGGCAAGATCGCCATCGCCCGGTCGACAATGTCCTGGGCCAAATGCCGGTCCAGTTCAAACATAGTTCACTCCTGTGTCATCACCCGGTCATGCAGGGCGGCGCATCATGCCCCCGTGAAACCGCACCCATCACGACTCGGGAGACGCCAACATGGCCTTTGATCCGGATTTTGCAGGTGACACTCACTCCGCTTCCAGCGAGCGCCGCGAACGCCGCCGCCAGGAAGACAAGAAGCGCATGGCCTATCGCCGCGCCATTGAAGACTACCGCGAAAGTCAGGCGCTGCAGGCGTCTTTCAGTGACTTTCCCGAACTGCTTGGTCAGACCGACTTTCATCGTTCGCATCGTCTCTACTGATCGGCAACGGTGGGTTCGAAGGGTTCCGCCAACTGACGGATCAGCGCCTTTTCCTCGCGCAGAAAAGCCAAAAACGCTTCTGCGACCGGGCTCAGACGCTTGCCTCGCGCATGCACTGCGCACCAGCTGCGCATCAGCGGCAGCTCGCTGATATTCAGGCAGACCAGCTCACCGCGCCGAATCCACGCCGCCGCCGCGTGCCCCGGTACCAGAGCGACGCCCAGCCCGGCGATGGCGCCCTGCACCAATGCCTCGGTCGACCCCAGTTGCATGGTCTGTCCCAGGTGCACACGCTTGAGCTGCAAGAACTCATCACAGGCCTTGCGGATACCCGACCCGGCCTCGCGCTGCAGGACCATTTCCTCTTCCAGTCTAGCCAGCGGAATATGGGTTTGCCTGGCCAGCGGATGGGTCGGGCGGGCAACCGCCACAATCGGGTTATTAAGGAAGGGAAAAAACTCCAGCGCCCGATCGGCAGGCACCAAACCCATGATCACCAAGTCATCGAGGTTGTCTGCCAGGCGCTGGATAATCTGCGCCCGGCTGGTCACGTCGAGACGAAAGGTGACCTGCGGGTAGCGCTCACGAAACGCGGCCAGCAGATGCGGCAGCAGATACTGCGCGCTACTCGCCGCCGACAGCCTCAGCTCGCCACGCAAGCTGCCTTCCAGCGTCGACAGGTTCATGTCGAGGCTGTCCAGCCGATCAAAGATGTCAGCGGATGCAGCCAGCAGCGACTCCGCCGCCTCGGTCAGATAGAGCTTGCGGCCGACGTATTCAAACAGCGGCAAGCCCACCTGCTCTTCCAACTGGCGAACCTGCAGACTGACCGCCGGCTGGGTCAGCGCCATGGCTTCGGCCGCGCGGCTGTATGAGCGGGACTCACAGACAGCGCGGAATACCTGCAACTGGCGCAGGGTCATTCGCAGCAATGATTTGCGCATGATGGTCTAGCCTTGATGGACGGGGCGGCTTTGCATGGTCGCAGTATATATAAGCAATCACTTATAGATAAGCCAAGTATTATTCATTTCACAGAATACTGCCGGCCCCCTTAGGGTATGCAGGACACATTTTGCAATGTGTTGCCCGGGGCCACGGACCCCGACACGCAAGATGTTCACCGCATCCACTCGATCACCACCACGAGGAACGCGTACGTGATCAAGAAAATTCTGATTGCCAACCGGGGCGAGATTGCCGTTCGCATCGTCCGCGCTTGCGCGGAGATGGGCATTACCTCGGTTGCGGTCTATACCGATCCCGACCGCTATGCCCTGCACGTCAAGCGTGCGGACGAATCCTACAACGTCGGCAGCGACCCGCTGGCGGGTTATCTGAACCCGCGCCAGCTGGTCAACCTGGCGGTAGAAACCGGCTGTGATGCCCTGCACCCGGGCTACGGTTTTCTCTCCGAGAATGCCGAGCTGGCGAAGATCTGCGCCGAGCGCGGGATCAAGTTCATCGGCCCGGCCGCCGAGGTCATTACCCGCATGGGCGACAAGACCGAAGCGCGCCGCAGCATGATCGCCGCCGGCGTCCCGGTCACCCCCGGCACCGAAGGCAACCTGGCGGATCTCGACGAGGCGCTGCGCGAAGCCGAGCGCGTCGGTTACCCGGTCATGCTCAAGGCCACATCCGGTGGCGGTGGTCGCGGTATTCGTCGTTGCAACAACCGCGAAGAGCTGGAATCGGCCTATCCGCGAGTCATCTCCGAGGCCACCAAGGCCTTCGGCAGCGCGGAAGTCTTCCTCGAGAAGTGCATCGTCAACCCGAAACACATCGAAGCGCAGATTCTCGCCGACAGCTTCGGCAACACCGTGCACCTGTTTGAGCGTGACTGCTCGATCCAGCGCCGCAACCAGAAGCTGATCGAGATCGCGCCCAGCCCGCAGCTGACCCCGGAACAGCGCGCCTACATTGGCGACCTGGCGGTCAAGGCCGCGCAGGCGGTCGGTTACGAGAACGCGGGCACCGTCGAGTTCCTGCTGGCCGACGACGAAGTGTATTTCATGGAAATGAATACCCGGGTTCAGGTCGAGCACACCATTACCGAGCAGATCACCGGCGTCGACATCGTTCGCGAACAGATCCGCATCGCCTCCGGCCTACCGCTGTCGATCAAGCAGGAAGACGTGCAGCACCAGGGCTTTGCCATCCAGTTCCGGATCAACGCCGAGGACCCGAAGAACAACTTCTTCCCCTCCTTCGGCAAGGTCACCCGCTACTACGCACCGGGCGGTCCGGGCGTGCGGGTCGATACCGCGATCTACACCGGTTACACCATTCCGCCGAACTTCGACTCCATGTGTCTCAAGCTCATCGTCTGGGCGATGACCTGGGAAGAGGCGCTGGACCGCGGCCTGCGTGCGCTGGACGACATGCGCCTGCAGGGGGTCAAGACCACGACCCCGTACTACCAGGAAATCCTGCGTAATGCCGAGTTCCGCTCCGGCGTGTTCAACACCAGCTTCGTGGAAGCCCACCCCGAGCTGCTGAACTACTCGATCAAACGCAAACCCGAGGAGCTGGCGCTCGCCATCGCAGCCGCGATTGCCGCCCACGCCGGACTATGACACTAGCGGCAAGCTTCAAGCCGCAAGCGACAAGACACACCGCTTGCAGCTTGGCGCTTGAAGCTTGCAGCTGATGAGGAACAGAAAATGAGCAACACACGCAAAATCACCGTTACCGATACCATCCTGCGCGACGCCCACCAGTCTCTGCTGGCGACCCGTCTGCGTACCGAAGACATGCTGCCGATCTGCGACAAGCTCGACCAGGTCGGTTACTGGTCGCTGGAAGTCTGGGGCGGCGCGACCTTTGACGCCTGCGTGCGCTTCCTGAAAGAAGATCCGTGGGAGCGTCTGCGTGCCCTGCGCAAGGCGCTGCCGAACACCCGCCTGCAGATGCTGCTGCGCGGTCAGAACCTGCTCGGCTACCGTCACTACAGCGACGACGTGGTGCGCGCCTTTGTTGCCAAGGCCGCGGAGAACGGTATCGACGTGTTCCGCATCTTTGATGCCATGAACGACGTGCGCAACCTCAAGGTCGCCATCGAAGCAGTCAAGGCCGCCGGCAAACACGCCCAGGGCACCATCGCCTATACCACCAGCCCGGTGCACACGGTTGAAACCTTCGTCAAACAGGCGAAAGACATGGCGGCGATGGGCATCGACTCCATCGCCATCAAGGACATGGCCGGTCTGCTGACCCCGTTCGCCACCGGCGAGCTGGTCAAGGCACTGAAGGCCGAGCTCGATCTGCCGGTGTTCATTCACTCGCACGACACCGCCGGCCTGGCCTCCATGTGTCAGCTCAAGGCGATCGAGAACGGTGCCGACCACATCGACACCGCGATCTCGTCCATGGCCTGGGGCACCAGCCATCCGGGCACCGAGTCGATGGTTGCCGCGCTGAAAGGCACCCCGTACGACACCGGTCTGGATCTGGAGCTGCTGCAGGAAATCGGCATGTACTTCCACGCCGTACGCAAGAAGTACCACCAGTTCGAGAGCGACTTCACCGGGGTGGATACCCGCGTACAGGTCAACCAGGTGCCGGGCGGCATGATGTCCAACCTGGCCAACCAGCTGAAGGAGCAAGGCGCACTGGATCGCATCCAGGACGTGTTTGCCGAAATCCCGCGCGTACGTGAAGACCTCGGCTTCCCGCCGCTGGTTACCCCGACCTCGCAGATCGTCGGCACCCAGGCGGTATTCAACGTACTGGCCGGCGAGCGCTACAAGACCATCACCAACGAGGTGAAGCTGTACCTGCAGGGCCGTTACGGTCAGGCACCGGGTACCGTCAACGAGAAGCTGCGCCGTCAGGCCATTGGCGGCGAAGAGGTCATCGACGTGCGCCCGGCCGACCTGCTCAAGCCGGAAATGGACCGCCTGCGCAGCGAAGCGGGTGCCCTGGCCAAATCGGAAGAAGACGTGCTGACCTTCGCCATGTTCCCCGACATTGGCCGCAAGTTCCTCGAAGAACGCGAAGCCGGCACCCTCAAGCCCGAGCAACTGCTGCCGGCACCGGGCGAAGGCGCGCCGGCCGCGTCGAGCGAAGGCGTGCCGACCGAGTTCATCATTGATGTTCACGGCGAGTCCTACCGCGTCGACATCACCGGTGTGGGCGTCAAGGGCGACGGCAAGCGTCACTTCTACCTGAGCCTCGACGGCATGCCGGAAGAGGTGGTGTTCGAGCCGCTGAATGCCTTTGTCGGTGACGGTGGCAGCAAGCGCAAGCAGGCCAGCGAGCCGGGTCACGTGACCACCAGCATGCCGGGCAACGTGGTCGACGTGCTGGTCAAGGTCGGCGACAGCGTCAAGGCCGGTCAGGCCGTGCTGGTCAGCGAGGCCATGAAGATGGAAAGCGAAATCCAGGCGGCCATCGCCGGCACCGTCAAGGCGGTCAACGTCGCCAAGGGCGATCGCGTCAATCCGGGCGAGATCCTGATCGAGATCGAAGCCTGAGTTGCCGCACTGCAGCGGGTGGCAACACCCGCTGACCCTTTATGCACCGGCGTCACCAGAGGCCGGTGTCGTCACAGGAATACTGATCGTCTATCCATACAGCCCAACCCGAAATTGAGACTGCGACATGAATAACGACTCCAGACGCAATGAGAGTGCCGAAGAAGCCCTCAAGCAAATCGTCGACGGCTTCAACCGCTTCCGCAATGAGGTCTACCCGGCGCAGCAGGAACTGTTCAAGCAGCTGGCCCACGAGCAGATTCCGCGCGCCATGTTCATCACCTGCGCGGATTCGCGCGTGGCGCCGGAGCTGATCACCCAAAGCGCGCCCGGCGATCTGTTCGTCTCCCGTAACGTCGGCAACGTGGTACCGCCCTACGGTCAGATGATGGGCGGCGTCTCTACCGCCATCGAGTTCGCGGTCCTGGCGCTGAACGTGCAGCACATCATTATCTGCGGTCACTCCGACTGCGGCGCGATGAAGGCGGTACTGGCCCCGGAAACCCTCGACTCGCTGCCGACCGTCAAGGCCTGGCTACGTCACGCCGAAGTCGCCAAGATTGTGGTCGAAGACAACTGCGACTGCTGCGACGACAAACTCTCGATGATGACCGAGGAGAACGTGATCGCCCAACTGCAGCACCTGGCGACCCACCCCTCGGTTGCATCCCGTCTGGCCCGTGGTGAGCTGTTTATCCACGGCTGGGTGTATGACATCGAGACCGCGCACATTCGTGCCTACGACGCGGAAACCAACAAGTTCCGCCAGATCGGCGAAGGCCCGCTGCCGATGGCCACACCGCGCGCGCGCTACCCCGGCCGCAACGCGGGCTAACCGACGGGCGCATTACTGTATTTACGCAATTACAGGTATACTGCGCCGTCTGTTTAGCGGCAGGCCCTCGATAAGCCTGCACTCTCCAAGCAAGCCACGCCAGTTCGCTGCCGTGGCTTGTTGGTTTCTGCCGCCGAGGCGGCCCTGATGAGCGAGGCACTACAGATGACCGCACTGGTTGGCGTGATCATGGGCTCCAAGTCCGACTGGTCCACCCTGAGCCATACGGCCGACATGCTTGAACAGCTGGGCATTCCCTACGAAGTGAAGGTGGTTTCCGCCCACCGCACGCCTGATCTGCTGTTCCAATACGCAGAAGAAGCGGCCGATCGCGGCATCGAAGTGATCATCGCCGGCGCCGGCGGCGCAGCCCACCTGCCGGGCATGTGTGCGGCCAAGACCCACCTGCCGGTGCTTGGCGTACCGGTGCAGTCCTCCATGCTCTCCGGTGTCGACTCCCTGCTGTCGATCGTGCAGATGCCCGCCGGCGTGCCGGTCGCCACCCTGGCCATCGGCAAGGCCGGTGCGGTCAACGCGGCGCTGCTGTCGGCCAGCATCCTCGGCGGCAAGCACCCGCAGTTCGGCAAGGCGTTGCAGGATTTCCGCAGCCAGCAGACCGACAACGTGCTGAACAACCCAGATCCGCGTCAGGCGTGAGGAATCGGATATGAAGATCGGTGTCATCGGTGGTGGACAACTGGGTCGCATGCTGGCACTGGCCGGCACCCCGCTCGGCCAACAATTCGCCTTTCTCGATCCGGCCCCGGATGCCTGCGCCCAGGCCCTCGGTGAGCACATCCGCGCCGACTACAGCGATACCGATCACCTGCGCCAGCTGGCCGAAGAAGTCGACGTGGTGACCTTCGAGTTCGAAAGCGTCCCGGCCGAAACCGTCGCCTTCCTGTCGCAGTTCGTGCCGGTCTACCCGAACGCCGAATCACTGCGCGTTGCCCGTGATCGCTGGTTCGAGAAGTCGATGTTCCAGGACCTCGGCATCCCGACTCCGGAATTTGCCGACATTCAGTCGCAGGACAACCTCGACGCCGCGGTCAAGCGCATCGGCCTGCCGGCGGTGATGAAAACCCGCACCCTGGGTTATGACGGCAAGGGCCAGAAAGTGCTGCGTCACCCCGACGATGTAGTCGGGGCCTTCGCCGAACTGGGCAGCGTGCCCTGCATTCTGGAAGGCTTTGTGCCCTTCACCGGTGAAGTGTCGCTGGTGGCCGTGCGCGCCCGCGACGGCGAAACCCGCTTCTACCCGCTGGTGCACAACACCCACGAGAACGGCATCCTCAAGCTGTCCGTCGCCAGCACCGCCCATCCGCTGCAGGCACTTGCCGAAGACTACGTTGGCCGCGTGCTCGACAAACTGGATTACGTCGGCGTGCTGGCCTTCGAATTCTTCGAGGTCGACGGTGGCCTGAAGGCCAACGAGATCGCCCCGCGCGTACACAACTCCGGCCACTGGACCATCGAAGGCGCCGAGTGCAGCCAGTTCGAAAACCACTTGCGCGCCATCGCCGGCCTGCCGCTGGGCTCGACCGCCAAGGTCGGTGAAAGCGCGATGCTCAACTTTATCGGTGAAGTACCCGCCGTCGACGCCGTCGCTGCCATTGAGCACTGCCACCTGCACCACTACGGCAAGGCCTTCAAGGCCGGTCGCAAGGTCGGTCACGCCACCCTGCGCTGCCCGGATATGGCGACGCTGAAAGCGCGCATCGCCGAGGTTGAGGCGCTGATCGACAAATAAGTTGGTGGCGGGAAAAACGAGAAAGGCGCAGCACTGGGTGTTGCGCCTTTTTTGCTTGCAGCAAAGTTTGCCGATGGCTCCTGTACCGGCGGCAAGGACACGCCCCTCGTGTAGGGCCACGGCACGCCGTGGCCGTGCGACCAACACCACCGCACCGTTGGCTCGCTCACTACGCCGCTTTCTTGCTCGCCTTTCGCCTTTTACGGCGAGCCAAGGGGGGCTGCTTGCCCAGCCCCCCTTAGCGATCCCCCGGGGCACCCGGCTACGCGGCCCTTCGGGTTCGCTGCGTTGCTCGATTTATCGGGGAGTCATAAAACTCGGGGGCTCCGCCCCCTCAGACAACCTATGACTCTTTTCCCGATAAATCTGCGCTACTCGCCCGCGTAAACGGGACTAGGGTCCGTGCGGCGGCCACCTTCGTTGATCTTGCCTTCAAACCCAAAAACCCCGCAGCACCATGAGGTGCTGCGGGGTTTTCTCACCGCTCATTGCATTACTGGAAGCGCTTGAGCTCCGCCTTGGCAATCGCGTTACGGTGCACTTCATCCGGGCCGTCGGCGGTGCGCAGGTGCCGGGCGTAGACGTACAGCTGCGCCAGCGGGAAGTCGGAGGAGAAACCACCGGCGCCGTGGGCCTGAATCGCCCAGTCGATGACCTGACACGCCATGTTCGGCGCGGCTACCTTGATCATCGCGATCTGCTTGGCGGCGACCTTGTTGCCGACGGTATCCATCAGATGCGCCGCGTTCATGACCAGGAAGCGCGCCTGATCGATCATGATCCGCGACTCGGCGATGCGCTCACGCCACACGCCCTGCTCTGACAGGGGCTTGCCGAACGCCACGCGCTTGCTCAGACGCTCACACATCAGCGCCAGCGCCCGTTCGGCCTGACCGATCACCCGCATGCAGTGGTGGATACGACCCGGGCCAAGACGACCCTGAGCAATCTCGAAGCCGCGGCCTTCACCCAGCAGCATATTGCTGGCCGGCACGCGCACGTTTTCGAAGATGATTTCCGGGTGGCCGTACGGCGGATCCATATAGCCGTAGCAGCCCATATCACGCAGCACGGTGACGCCAGGGGTGTTCATCGGTACCAGAATCATCGACTGCTGCTGGTGGCGGTTCGGGTTTTCCGGGTCGCTCTTGCCCATCACCACCATGATCTCGCAGCGCTCGTTGGCGGCGCCGGAGATATACCACTTGCGGCCGTTGATCACGTACTCGTCGCCGTCACGCTCGATGCGGGTTTCCACATTGGTCGCATCGGAGGACGCCACCAGCGGCTCGGTCATGGCGAAGGCAGAGCGGATTTCGCCATTGAGCAGCGGCGTCAGCCAGCGTTCCTGCTGTTCCTTGGTGCCGTAGCGGGCCAGCACTTCCATGTTGCCGGTATCCGGCGCGCCGCAGTTGAACACCTCGGACGCCCACATGCCCGGCACGCGCCCCATCAGCTCGGCCAGCGGGGCGTATTCCATGTTGCTCAGACCCGGACCGTGCTCGGCTTCCGGCAGAAACAGGTTCCACAGACCTTCAGCTCGGGCCTTGGCCTTCAGCTCTTCCATCAACTGCACGGTGGTGTAGGCGTTTCCGGCCTTCTCGTTGGCGCGGATTTCCTCTTCGTAGCGCTGCTCATTGGGGAAAACGTGCGCGTCCATAAAATCGGAAACGCGCTTTTGCAGATCCAGCGAGCGTTCGGTCTGGTGGTACATGGCGAACTCCTGAGGTGTCGATCATGCGGTTGCGATGGCAGCCGTCCTGAAGACAAAATCTCAATACACATATGTATTGTCAATTGTGTATGGAAATAGATATGACGCGGCCTTCGCCTGACTTATAATCCGACCACGACCCACATCACCGGAGCTGCAGATGTCCGCTGCCAGCAAACCCGCCCGCCGCGGCCGTCCTACCGGCCGCGCCGTATTGACGCCCCAGGACTGGTTCGACGCCGCCACCGACGCCATCCTTGAAGGCGGCTTCGATCAGTTGCGTGTGCTGCCGCTGGCCAAGCGCCTGAAGGTGACCCGCGGCAGTTTCTACTGGCATTTCGAGGACCTGCCGCAGTTTGTTCGTCTGTTCCTCGACCAGTGGCAAGCCCAGCGCATGAAAGGCTTGCGCTACTGGCAACCCGGGCTGGACCCGGCATTGAGCCCACAGCAGGAAGTAGAACGCGTGCTGCTGCTGATGTTTGAAGGCCCGGCGGTGGAGTTCAAACGCATGAAGGTGGAGTTTGCGATTCGCGATTTCGCCCAGCGCGACCTCTACGCCCGCGATATCGTCGCTGCGGTGGACGAAGCACGAGTCGAGCAGACAGCGCAGTTGCTGGCCCCGCTGGTGCCACCCGGTCAGGCACGGGGCATGGCGCTGATCCAGTACGCCGCGGTGCTGGGTGGCGTGCTGCTGTTTCGTGGTCAGCTGGGCGGCGAACAGTCCCTGCGCAGCCTGCGGGAACAATGGCAACAGCTGCTGCACCCCCCTCAAGTTGTCACCCAGTCCGCCGATACTGCTGCCAGATAGCCGGACGCAGCTGGACAGCCAGCGTCAAGCCCGCCATGATTTCAAAGTGCCGTCACCCGCCGGATGCGAACGACCGCGCACCTGCTTAAGCCGCAAGGCGTTGAAGCCGTCAGGAGCAAAGCGTGCCGATCCAATCCTGGTTCTACCAAGCCGAACTGCATCAGGGCAACCTGCTGCATGGGCACCACCACCACAGCCTGATGCTGCTGTCGATACTGGTTGCCATCGCCGCCGCCTGGCTGGCGCTGCAGGTGGCAGGTCTGGCGCGTCTGGCCGCTACGCCGGCAACCCGGCGGGGCGCGCTGCTCAGCGGCGCAGTTGCCCTGGGCGTCGGTATCTGGGCGATGCACTTTATCGGCATGCTGTCGTTCACCCTGCCTCTGGAAGTGCACTACGACCTGACCATTACCCTGCTGTCCATGCTACCGGCGCTGGGCGCCTCGCTGGTGGCCCTGCAATTGCTGTCGCGCCGCGTTCTTGGGGCAAGGGAGCTGCTGACAGGGGGCACCCTGATCGGCGCAGGCATCGGCACCATGCACTACATCGGCATGGCCGCCATGCGCATGGACGCGCAACTGCTATTCGACCCCTGGTGGTTTGTCGGCTCGGTGGTGGTCGCGGTGGTGCTGGCCATTCTGTCGCTGTGGATTCGCTTTGGCCTTGGCAAACCGACCAGCAAGACCTTGCTGATCGCCGCGCTGGTGATGGGCTCGGCCATTGCCACCATGCACTACACCGGCATGGCGGCGGCCCGTATCATCGGCGAGCCGCAAAGCGATTACCTGGGACAGTTTGATGCGCAGCGCAATCTTGGTTTGCTGATTGCCTTCTCCACCTTGGTGGTGGGTATTCTGGTTGGCGCGGTCAATGGCGCGGTGCGCTTCAACCAGCTGTACCAGAAGGTACAGGCCAGCGAAGCCCATATCCGCGGCATCGTTGACACCGCAGTCGATGCGATCATCACCTGGGATCGCTACGGGCGCATCCGCGAGATCAATCGCGCAGCTGAACACATATTCGGCTGGCCCGAATCCGAGCTGCTTGGCCAACCTCTGGATGTGCTGCTACCGCTGGCTACCCGAGAGCGCTTGCGCAGCTTTCTCAGCGAGTATGCCGCCGGTCAGCGTCCGGCACAGCTGGGCACCAGCACCGAGTCCTGGTGGATGCGGCGCAATGGCGAGCACTTTCCGGTGCGCCTGTCGATCGGCCAGACCCATATCCGCGACGGCGTGCGCTTCGTCGGCTTTGTCAGCGACATCAGCGAGCGCCGTGAGCTGGAAAACTCGTTGCAGGAGCGCGAAGAGCAGTACCGCAGCCTGATCACCAATATCCCCGGCGTCACCTTCCGCTGCCTGCCCCGTGAAGACTGGCGCATGCTGTTTATCAGCGACGCGGTGGAGCTCCTCACCGGCTGGCCGACAGAACGCTTTCTCAACGGCGAGATGAGCTTTGCCGACATCATCCATCCGGCAGACATCGACTTCACGGTCGATCATGTCATGGCCGCCATCGGCCGTCGCGAGAACTACAACCTTGAGTACCGCATCTTCCACCGCGACGGCCAGATTCGCTGGGTCTCCGAATACGCGAGCGCGATCTTTGACGAGCAGGGCAACCCCGAGTGGATCGACGGGGTCATCCTGGATATCACCGACACCAAGCTGCGCGCCGCCGAATTCGAGGGTATCGTGCGCGCCATCAGCCAGGCCCAAGGCATGCTGGACCTGGACATGGACGGTCGTATTTGCTTCGCCAACCCGCATTTCCTGAGCCTCAGCGGCTGCTCTGAAGCAGAGCTGAAGGGACGCACCTTCCAGCAGTTGATCGACGACGGCGAGTTTACCGATGAAGCCTGGGCCAGTGTTCGCCGTGGCGAGTACCTGGTCGGCGAGTACAGCCTGACGCATCGAAACGGCGACAACGTGTATGTGCAGACCTACTGCAACCCGATCATCGACAGCTTTGGCGAGCTGACCAAGGTGATCGTGCTGGTCACCGACCTGAGCGAACGCCGACGCATGGAGGTGGCCCTGCTCGAAGCCAAGGAGCGGGCCGAACTGGCGGCCGAATCCAAGGGTGCCTTCCTGGCCAACATGAGTCACGAAATCCGCACGCCCATGAATGCCATCATCGGCTTCAGCGAGGTGCTGCTCAACGACAACCTGACCACCAGTCAGCGCAAGTACGCGCGCACCGTGAATCAATCCGCCCGCTCGCTGCTGGGGCTGCTCAACGACATTCTCGATACCGCCAAGCTGGAAAAGGGTCAGGTACGGCTGGAGCGCCAGGACTTCTCGCTGCGCGAACTCTGCCAGCAACAAATCAACGTGTTCAGTCTGGAAGCCAATCGCAAGGGCTTGCAGTTGACGTTCAGCTACCAGCTACCGCAGGAGCACTTTAGCGGCGACCCGACGCGTATCCGTCAGGTGCTGACCAACCTGCTGGGCAATGCCATCAAGTTTACCGAGCAAGGCCGGGTCGAGCTCCGCGTGGATCAGCACCAGAAACAGGTCCGTCTACGCATCAGCGACACCGGCATCGGTATCCCGACGGATCGCCTGCAGCAGATTTTCGAGCCGTTCGCCCAGGCCGATGCATCCATGAGCCGGCGCTTCGGCGGCACCGGCCTGGGCACCACTATCGCCCGCCAGCTGGTCGAGCTGATGGGCGGGCACATCAGCGTCGAGAGCATCCCGAGCCAAGGCTCCAGCTTCCAGGTACTGCTGCCGCTGACCGCCGCCAGCGCGGACGCCAAGGCGTTGAGCGCACTCAGCAGCAACCGTATCGAGCTGCCGCCGCTGCGCATTCTGGTCGCCGATGATGTTGCCGACAACGTACAGTTGATGGAGCTGCTGCTGCACAACGAAGGGCACCGGGTGCGCAGCGTGAACAACGGCCTGCGCGCCTTCGAGCTGGTGGCCGAGGAGCCCTTCGACCTGATCCTCATGGACATGCAGATGCCGGAGGTTGATGGTCTGGAAGCCACTCGCATCATCCGTCGCTACGAAGCCAATCTAGGGCGCCGCCCGACCCCGATCATTGCCCTCACCGCCAGCGTGCTGGACAAGGATCGCCAGGCTGCCCGCGAGGCAGGTATGGAAGGCTTTGCCTCGAAGCCGGTCGACCGCGTGGCGCTGCGCCAGGAAATGGCGCGGGTATTGGGCCTGCAAGTCCCCAGCGCCGACCACGACAGCGCCAAGGCGGAGCAGACTGCCCCCTTGATCGACTGGGCCAGCGGTGAGCTGCGCTGGGGCAACCGCGACGCCCTTGAGCAGGCCATCCACCGCTTCCTTGGCGAATTACCGAGCCAACTGGCCGAGCTGGACCAGGCGCTGGACCAGCAGGCTCTGGAGCACGCCCGCAGCCTGGCGCACAAACTCAACGGCAGCGCCGGCAACCTGTCTTTGCAGGCGCTGCGCCAGCTCGCCAGCGAACTGGAAAGCAAGCTGGCAGCGGGCCAGAATGATACCGAGGCACTGCGCGAGGCGCTGCACGCCTGCGCGCGCGCCAGCCGCGCTGCAGCGCCGACACCCGCGCCCGTGCAGACCACTCCGGCTGACGAGACGCTAGATAGCGCCGCCCGTGACAACCTGATCGACAAGCTGATTACCGTGCTGCGTCGCGGCGAGGTGAACGAACAGGCTCTGCAGCGCCTGGCAGGCAGCCTCGCCAGCGAGCAACGCACAGCGCTGGAGCAGGCGCTGGACGATTTTGACTTTGCAGCCGCCATCGCTCTGCTGGAAGCCGAGCGACGTACTGCATCCACCCAAGGTTGACCCCATGCCCTTCAAGGACCGCCGCCCGTCGATACTGCTGGTGGATGACGAACCAGCCAACCTGCATGTGCTCAAGCATATCCTGCAGGACGACTACCGCCTGCTGTTCGCCCGCGACGGCGAGCGCGCGCTGGAGCTCGCCAGCAACGAGCGACCACAGCTGATTCTGCTGGATGTGATGATGCCCGGCACCACCGGCCATGAGGTCTGTGTACGGCTGAAGGCCGACCCGCAGACCGAGGCCATTCCAGTGATCTTCGTCACCGCCCTGTCCAACCCGGAGGACGAGGCGCTGGGCTTCGAGCTGGGCGCAGTCGACTACATCAGCAAACCGGTGAGCGCTCCCATTGTGCGCGCGCGGGTGCGTACGCACCTGTCACTGGTACGCGCCGATGTGCTGCGTCAGACCCGCCTCAACATCGTGCAGGCGCTGGGTATGGCCGCCGAGTACAAGGACAACGAGACCGGCCTGCACGTCATTCGCATGAGTCACTTCTCGCGCATCATCGCTCTGGAGGCCGGCTTCAGCGCCGAAGACGCCGAGGAGCTGCTGCACGCCGCCCCCATGCACGATGTCGGCAAGATCGGCATTCCCGACGCCATCCTGCAAAAACCCGGCAAGCTGGACGCTGACGAGTGGGCCATCATGCAGCAGCATCCGGACATTGGCGCGCGCATCATCGGCGAACACGACGCCAGCATGCTGCAAATGGCCCGGCGCATTGCCCTTGGTCATCACGAAAAGTGGGATGGCAGCGGCTATCCTGCAGGGCTGGCCGGCACCGACATCCCCATTGAGGCGCGTATCATCGCGATTGCCGACGTCTTTGACGCCTTGACCAGCGAGCGTCCCTACAAGCGGGCCTGGAGCGTGGAAGATGCCGTCGCCCTGATTCGTGAACAGAGCGGCAAGCACTTCGACCCCCACCTGGTGAACTGCTTCCTTGCCCGTCTGGAGGAAATTATCGAGATTCGCGACCGGTGGGCGGAGTAGGCGCCGACTCACGGATGTGGAACACTGACGCGCTGAATCTGTCTCAGCACTGCCAGAGAAATTGGAAAACGCTGATGTTGCGCGCCCTGCTACTGCTATTTACCTTCGTACTCCCCCTTACCCTGAGCGCCGCACCCGCGACCATCGACTGGCTCGACCTGCTGCCAGCCGAGGACTACCAGGCCATGCTGGACATGCCGGAAATCGACCACGGCAGCGGTCTGGACAGCGAGGGCGACTTTACCCAGAGCCTGCGCCAGCGGGATGACAGCCTGCCCGAGGTGATGTACTCGACCCGCGTGGTCAGCGACTACGACGGCCGCTCGGTGCGTATTGGCGGTTACCCGGTGCCGCTGGAAACCGATGCCGAAGGCCGCTACCTGAGTTTCTTTCTGGTGCCCTATGCCGGCGCCTGCATTCACGTACCACCGCCACCGCCCAACCAGATCATCCTGGTCGACTATCCCGATGGCATCGCGATCGACGATATCTACCAGCCATTCTGGGTGCAGGGCACCCTGCACATCAGCCAGACCAGCAACCAGCTGGCCGACGCCAGCTACGCCCTGTCCGCCGAGCGGGTGTGGCTCTACGACGGCGAATAAGCGCGCAGCAGAACGCGCTTGGTGAGTAAGCAAATCGCCCAGCCGGGTGGCCCCACGCCAGCACCGAATCCGTTATGCTGTGGCCAACTCATCGTTGGCCCGCTCACAGGGAGCCTTTTGTACATGCATATTCTGATTGGCTTGGTCGGCCTGTTCATCCTGATTGCCACCAGCCTGCGCCGCTGGTTGCTGCGGCGCGAAACGCCGCAGGTGCAAGCCATCGACTTTCAGGGTGAGCTGTATCAGGTGGGCCAGGCTTGCGTTGCCCGCCAGGGGCCGGAGGACGCATCGCAGTGCGTCATCGTAATGCCGGGTTTTGTCGAGAACTTCCTGTATTTCACGGCGTACTATCAGGATCCTGCCCTGCAGCTGATCATGCTGACCAGCGCCGACTACCATGTTCCGGTCAACCGTCCACGCTACCAGAAGGCGGCGTGGGTTGCGCCACTGCGCTCGCGTCCCGGTACCATCGCCTATGACGCCGAAGTGCTCAACCAGGCCCTGGAGCATCTGGCTACCGCTCGTCAGATCCGCGTGCACGGCCACTCCCGCGGCGGAGCAGTCATCCTGGAAGCGGCGCGCCAGCGTCCGGAGTTGTTCAGCCGGGTCGAGGTCATCCTGGAAGCGCCGGTGCTTCCTCAGGGCAAACCCTTCCGTGAAGTGCCCAGAGCCGCACGCTGGTTCCTGCCGTTCTATCTGTTTGCCTGGCAACAGCAACCTATATCGCCCAGCAACCGCCACCTGTTTGGGCCGCTGGATGACCCGCGCAAGCGAGAGCTGGTCAGCGCCCTGCCGTTCAACCCGCGCCACGGCAAGACCTTTGTCGACAATATCCTCGACCTGGCAGACTGGATGGAGCGCACCCCCACCGACATCTACCAGCACCTGCAGCGCGGCGCCATCCTGGTCCCGGAGAAGGACCGTATTCTGCAGGCTGAAGCGATGCGCCGCAGCGCGGACCAGGCAGAGAACCTGCAAATCATCCAGGTCCCGGACTGCAGCCATCTGATCACCCAGGACCGCCCCGACTGCATCCCGCCGCTGGCGGAGTCCTGATCGTGGGCTGGCAGTTCGAGCCGGTCGGCATCATCCACTCCTGTTTCGCCGAGAAGTTCGCCATCCCGCGCCAGCCACTGCTGGCCCCGGCGGCCACCGCCACCCTGGAGTTGCTGCCCCCCTTTGACCAGCCCGAGGCGCTGGAAGGCCTGGAAGGCGTCAGCCACCTGTGGCTGTTGTTCGTTTTTCACGCTGCTGGCCACGGCAGCAAGCACCTGCGGGTACGCCCGCCGCGACTCGGCGGCAACCAGCGTATCGGCGTGTTCGCCAGCCGCGCCACCCACCGGCCCAACCCGATCGGCCAATCGGTCGTGCGCCTTGAGGGCATTGTTGACGGCCGCCTGCTGCTGTCCGGCGTCGACCTGCTGGACGGCACACCGATACTCGACATAAAGCCCTACGTGCCCTATGCCGATGCCATTGCCGATGCCCACAACCCGCTCGCCGCTGCGCCCCCTGCCCCCATCGCGGTCGACTGGCACGATGTCGCCCGCGAGCAGGCCGAGGCCCACCAGCGGCGTCTGGGTCAGCCGCTGGTGGCGCTCATTGAGCAGTGCCTGGCACAGGACCCGAAACCGGCCTACCAGACACCCGATGCCGGGCGCGAGTACGGTGTGCGCTTCTGGGACGTCAACGTACGCTGGCACTACCCCGCCCCCGAACGCATCTGCGTGCTGGGCGTCGAGCCGGTCTGACCTGCCGCAGGTGGCAGCAGCCCAAGGGCGCGGTATACTCGGGCCACGTTGATTCACAGGGTCGTGTACACGCCATGGAGCAGCTGTATTTCTCGCCAATGCTGCTGGGCATCTGCCTGCTGGTTGCCATCGCGCTGTGCGCCACGGCCCTGTTCCGGACCGTGCCCGGCGAGCCCGGCCCGGGGTTCTGGCTGGCCGGCTGCTGGAGCCTGATCGCCGGCATCGTCCTGTTTCTGATCTTCGTGATAACCCGCAACCCGGTGCTCAACGTACTGGGCAACGCCCTGCAGCTCGCAGGAGAGGCGCTATTTCTGCTGGGTATCTTTCGCTTTTTCGGCCGCCGAGTGCCCTGGTGGACACTGCCAGCGAGCACCGGCGTCATGGTGCTGTTCAACAGTTGGTACTGGCTGGCCAATGGCAGCTCCGATTTGCTGATGGGGGTGTACTCCAGCATTGCCGGGTTGCTTCCGCTGCAAGCCATCATGCTGCTGCTGCACGAAAGCCGCGACCCGGCAACCCGTCCGGCCCGGCTGCTGGTCACCGTCGGTCTGCTGATCTACAGCGCAGTGACCCTGCTGCGCGGCATCCTTGGCTACCGCAACTGGTGGCTCGATGCAGCCTATGTTCAGCCCTACGAGTCATTCAGCTACCTGCTGTCTTACAATTTCGCCCTCCCCGCGCTGGTTCTCGGTTTTGTCGGCTGCTGCCTGATGACCACCCAGCGCGTGCTGGCGCGCAGTCAGCAGTTGGCTGCACAGCTGCAGGAACAGACCTTCCGGGACCCGCTGACCGGCGCCTTCAACCGCCGCGCCTTCCATCGGCAGCTGGCCGATGAAGTGGCTCGCAGCGAACGCTACGGCAGGCCGCTGTGTCTGGCCATTTTCGACCTGGACCACTTCAAGCAGCTGAACGACCAGCTCGGTCATCAGGCGGGTGATCATGCCTTGCAGCATTTTGCTGCCCTGTGCCAGCAGCAGGCACGGCATAGCGATCTGTTTGCGCGCTTTGGCGGCGAGGAGTTTGTACTGCTGATGCCCGAAACCTCAGCAACCCAGGCCAGCCATTCGCTGGAACGCCTGCGCCAGCTGGTCGAAGCGCACCCGTTCCAGTACCGGCAGCAACGCTACAACCTGCGCGTCAGCATCGGCCTGGCGCAACGGCAGATGAGCGACAACGCTGACCAGTTGCTGCGTCAGGCGGACCTGGCCCTGTACCAGGCCAAGAGCCAAGGCCGGAACCAGCTCCAGCTGTGGTCAGCCGAGCCAACCGTGGCATACTGAGCCACCTGCCCACACCAAGGATCTTGCACCGTGTTCAACCTGGGCCACGCCACATTATTGCTCGTATGCGCCTTTGCCGGCTGGTGGCTCTGGCGAGCCCTGGGCCAGGGTGATCAGGCCCTGCAACGCGTGCGTCAGCACTGCGAGCGTGCTGACGTGCAGCTACTGGACGACAGCGTGGCGCTCAGCTCAGTGCGTGTCGGGCGCAACCGTCGGGGCATGCCCGGACTGATTCGCCGCTACAGCTTCGAGTTCACCGTCACCGGCGAGCACCGCTACAGCGGCCACCTTGACCTGCACGGCCTGCAGGTACTGCAGATCGAACTGGCGCCGCACCCGTTTCCGGGCAGTGACGCCCCCTCCGCAACGCCACACGCCGCTGGCGAGAGGCAAGGCGCCAAGATTCATAAAATTTATTAAAGCAACAGCATAAAGTTATTTTGTCTATTTGTTAGTTCCACGTGGAACCCTTCTCCTGATGCTCAGCCAAATTCCGACACACCTGATCGCCGGTCCGCTTGGCGCTGGCAAGACCAGCTTGCTGCAGAACCTTCTGGCGCAACGTCCTGCGGACGAACGCTGGGCTGTGCTGATCAACGAGTTTGGTCAACTGGGGCTAGACCGCGCGCTGCTGCAGTCCAGCACAGAATCGGGAGTCAGCATGGCGGAAATACCCGGCGGCTGCCTTTGCTGCGTGAATGGCGTGCCTTTTCAGGTCGGCCTGGGCCGTCTGTTGCGCAAGGCACGACCTGACCGCTTATGGATAGAGAGCTCCGGGCTGGGCCACCCTGCCGAACTGCTGCAGCAGCTGGCGCGCGAGCCCTGGCAGGGCGTGCTAGACCTGCAACCACTGTTGATGGTGGTCGATGCCGGCCAACTGGCAAGCGGCGAGCCCCTGCCGGACAGCCAACAGCGCAGCCTGCCCCTCGCAGGCCTGCTGATAGCCAATCGTACCGATCTGCTCAGTGCCCAGACGCTGGCACAGCTACGCAGCACCTGGCCACAGGCTCTGCCCTGCGTACACGCAGCCATCAGCTGGGCAGACATACCACGGCACCCAGCCCCGGCGCCAAGCGCCGGGTTAACAGTACCTGCCGGGCAACCGATCGGCCAGATCGCCTTGCTGCCGGGTCAGTGGCAACGCCACGCCCAGTTGCAGCAAGCGCCCTACAGCCTTGCCTGGCGCGTCGCCAGTGACCAGTGCTTTTCGCTTGAATTGCTGCAACAGTGGCTCGCCAACCTACCCTGGCAGCGAGCCAAAGGCATCCTGCACACTGATCAAGGCTGGAAAGCCTGCAATCTGCTGCCAGGTCAACCGATCACCTGGACTGACAGCGCCTGGCGACAGGACAGTCGGCTCGAACTGATCTGCGCCGATCTACCCGATCCACTGCAGCTTGAACAGGGCTTGCGGGCGACCTGTCGCAGCCAGTAAGGTGGCGTTTTTGCCGGCGCTATCATGACCCGTTTCCTCATTCTCGCCCTGTCACTGCTGAGCCCTGGCGCTTTTGCCAGCGCCTGCCTGATCGAGTCCTCGGATGACCAGCTGCCCATTCGCCTATGCCAGGCCAATCGCAGCATTCCCGACGGCTTGTTCGAGCAACAGTTCTGCCAGCCGCAGATTCCCGACCGCAGCTTCCAGGTGCAGTTGCTGGAGGCCTGCCCAAGCGGCGCCTACGGTGTCTGCGCCGGCGCGCATACCGAAGGTGTGGGATATCAGCAGGATATTCACTACTACAGCGACGCAGAGGATGCGCCGGTGCTGCAGGCCTATTGCGAGCAGGTCAGCCGGGGCCAGTGGCAAATACCCTCCTCGCCCTGAGCTAGGGTCTATTGCATTGGCGCTGTCGGCGGCAGCCCTGACATGTCCAGCTGGTCGCCCTCTTCCAGCCCCAAGCGCGCAGCACTGCCTGCCGGCAGCTCTATCACCCAGCGCAGTGGCTGCGCCGCCTGGTAGAGGGCACACGGCAACTCGGCACACGGCGGGACCTCGGCGAACACATGGCGAATCTGGCCGCTGTCGGCAACAAACACCAGATCCAGGCTGATCAGCATGTTGCGCATCCAGATGGCCGGCTGGGTGCCAGCAGGAAAATCAAACAGCATGCCGGTACCAAAGGGCAGATCAGACACCCCCATCAGCCCCTGACGACGGCTGTCTGGATCAGCCACATAGGTGAGCTCAAAGGCGGTGTTGCCCAGCACCACAGAGCGCGTGCCGGCCTGGGCACCGGTGCAGGCCAGCACGGCCACAACCATGAATAACAGACTTGTCTTCACAGGGTATCTTTCAGCAGGTTCTGATAGACCAGATTGGTCAGGTACAGGCGGTTCTGTTCGCTCAGCTCAACAAACTCCACCCCGGTGGCAACCTGCTGCTCCTGAGCGTCTTCCACGGTCACTGCGCGCACACGCGCATCCACCGTCATATACACGTCCAGCCCCGAAGGGTTGATGCGGAAGGACAACTTCAGCTCTTCGTCCTTGTTGGCAAAGGGCTTGGCGGACACCAAACGTGCCCCACCCACGCTGATATCGGTCATGCGAGCCGAACCCTGGGCGCCGTTCTGGCGGACCACCGCCGTGACCAGGTCCACCGATGCGCGGGCCGAGCTACGGATACGCATGGACTGCACGGTCTCAGGGTAGGCCAGATGCAGGTAGGGAAAGGGCGACAGACTGGATTTAAGTACACGGGTCTTGTAGGCCACCGCGTCCTTACCCACAAAGCCACGGACCAGAAACTGCTGGCCTTCCTTCACGAACACCAGCTTGCCCTGCACCGTCGGCGCGGTCACCAGCAGGCTGACCGGCGCGTGAAAGCCGATCATGCGCACCTGATAACGCTCGGCACTGTTGCTGTTCATGGTCTGCAACTGCACGGCGTCGCCCGGCGCCAACTGGATCTGCTCCAGCGTGGATACGGTTGCGCCCTCTCCGTTGCTTGCCTGCTCTGCCGCACCGCTACGAAACAGACCCAGTTTGACCAGTTGCTTGAGCAGCGAACGGTTCTCTACCACCTTCGACTGGGCAAACAGCACCTTGCCATCAGCATCGACAACGTTCCACGGCAACGGCTTGCCGACGGGGATGTCTTCTTCAGTCAGCGCGATCATTGGCACAAAACAGCTCCGGTCCAGAATTCCAATTGGCATCAAATGTATCAGCGTCCGGACGGCGCGGCTATATGCTGTTGTAGCCAAATCAGATGTACAGGTCCGCTCGGGTCAGCGGCAGGTTGTGCCCGCCACCTTGAAGCGGCTTGACCGCCAGTATCTGATGAATGTTCATCCAGTTGTGCGCGAACCCGTAGGCGCATCCAGCCAGGTAAATACGCCAGATTCGCAGGCTACGTTCGCCCACCAGGGCCCTTGCCTGCTCCAGTCGCTCTTCGAGGTTGCGGCTCCAGTGCTGCAAGGTGTGGGCATAGTGCAGCCGCAGACTCTCCACATCGACCACCTCCAGACCCTGCTCGCTCATGCTGCCAATCGCGGTCGCCAGGTGCGGCAGCTCTCCGTGAGGAAACACATAGCGCCCAATAAAGCGTCCTGCGCCGCGCCCTACGGGCCTGCCATCGACATACCTGGCCGTGATGCCGTGGTTGAGCACCAACCCACCCGGACGGACCTGCTCGGCCAGAATACGAAAGTAATCATCCAGATTGGCGTGCCCGACGTGCTCAAACATGCCAACACTGACGACCTTGTCATACTGCTCAGCGCCCGGCAGATCGCGGTAGTCGCGCAGCTCCAGTCGTACCTGCTGGCTCAGCCCCTGGGACCGCACCCGCTGATTGCCCAGCTCCAGCTGCTGTTCACTTAACGTAATGCCGTGCACGCGCACGCCGTATTCCCGTGCGGCATGACGCGCCAGAGCGCCCCAACCGCAGCCCACGTCCAGCAGGTACTCGCCGCGATGCAGTCGCAGCTTGCGACACAGATGATCAAGCTTTTGTACCTGCGCGCGGGCCAGCGAGTCCTCCGCATGGCGGAAATAGCCACAGGAATAGACCATCTCCGGGTCCAGCCAGAGCGCATAGAAGCTGTTGGACAGATCGTAGTGGTAGGCGACCGCCTGAGCATCGCTCTGACGGTCATGGGGGACGGTTGCGGGCGGGTCGCCGGGGGCATTGACCACCAGCGACTGACTCAGTCGGTCAGCAATGGCCATTGCCTCCGGCAACGGCCCGTGGATATCCAGGCGTTCTTCGATATAGGCCTCGCCGAGTGCATCCAGCGTCGGCCGCTGCAACTCGGCGAGTAAGGCTGGATCGCGTATCCGCAGCTCCACTGTGGGTGACTGTGCCAGATCCAGCGATTCGCCATCGGGCAGGCTGATCCGCAGCGGCAGCTGCAACGCACCAAGGGTGCTGGCCAGTTGGGCAAGCATGGCTATTCCCCCGTGAGATGTTTACCCCACTATAGAACAGCCAGGCGGCGGGCCTCAGGACTTGGTTGGACGCTTCCAGCCGTCGATGTTGCGCTGGCGTGCGCGGCTCACGGCCAACGTGTCTGCCGGCACATTGGTGGTGATGGTCGAGCCCGCCGCGGTGGTGGCTCGCGCGCCTATGGTTACCGGCGCTACCAGCGCGGTGTTGGTGCCGATAAAGGCACCTTCCTCAATGGTGGTCAGGTGCTTGTTCACGCCATCGTAGTTACAAGTGATGGTGCCGGCACCAATGTTGACGTCCGGGCCGACGACCGCATCGCCGATATAGGACAGGTGGTTAACCTTGGCGCCTGCGCCGATGTCAGCCTTCTTGGTTTCGACAAAATTCCCGATCTTGGCGCCCGCCTGCAGGTGCGTGCCGGGACGCAATCGGGCATAGGGGCCCACATCACAACCGCTCGCCAACTCGGCGCCATCGATATGGCTGAAGGCCTTGATGTGGCTGCCGGCACCGATATGGCAATCACGCAGGACACAGTTGGGCTCGATGATCACGTCGTCCTCGATCACCACGCGCCCTTCCAGAACCACGTTGATGTCGATGCTGATGTCACGTCCCACGCGGACGTCGCCACGCACATCAATGCGCGCTGGATCAGCCAGGCTGACACCTTCGGTCATCAGTCTCTCGGCCTGACGACGACGGTACTCGGCCTCCAGAACCGCCAGTTGCACCCGGTTATTGGCACCCAGCACCTCGTATTCGTCGACCGCGTGAGCGACCTCAACCGGAATCTGCTCGGATACTGCCATGGCCACGACATCGGTCAGATAGTATTCACCCTGGGCATTCTGATTGGACAGACTGCCCAACCAGCGAGCCGCGTGCTTGCCCGGCAGCGCCATGATGCCGGTATTGCCCTCGCAGATGGCCAGCTGCTCGGCGCTGGCATCTTTCTGCTCAACAATCGCCTGCACCTGCCCTGCGGCGTCACGCACAATGCGCCCATAGCCCGTCGGATCAGCCATGGTCACGGTCAGCATGCCCAACGCCTGGGCGCCTGCCTGGCTGCTCAACTGCTGCAAAGTGTCGACGCGCAGCAAGGGCACGTCGCCGTACAACACCAGCACCTGATCAGCCCCCTCGGTGCCCGGCAGCGCCTGTGCCACAGCATGACCGGTACCCAATTGCTCGGTTTGCAGCACCCAGTGAATATCCTCGGCAACCAACCGTTCACGCACCAACTCGGCACCGTGGCCAATCACTACATGAATCCGCGTTGGTGACAGGCTGCGCGCGCAGTCAATGACATGCCCCAACATGGGCTTGCCTGCCACCGGGTGCAGTACCTTGGGCAGTTTGGAGCGCATACGGGTGCCTTGACCGGCGGCTAGAATGACAACGTGCAGATTCATGGGAACGTCCTGTCGGAAAAAAAGAGTTCGCGCATTCTAGCAAAGCTACAAGCCTCAAGCCTCAAGCCTCAAGCCTCAAGCCTCAAGCCTCAAGCTACACAGGATCGTCGGACCAGCCATGCAGATAAATAGCCGACGGTTGTTGTCGCTAGCGAGAAGCAAAAAAAACCGCGCGGCTTGGCGCCGAGCGGTTTTTTTGCAGCTTGCGGCTTGTAGCTTGCCGCTCGCCTTACCGGTTGTTAAGCGCCGGTCCGCCGTACTTCTTGCGCAATTCCTGCACGGTCCGCAATTGGGCCGCCGCCTCGGCGAGACGGGCAGAAGCCGAACCATAGTCGAATTCTGCGCCTTTCTCGTTGAGAGCGCTTTCAGCGGCTTTCTTTGCTTCCAGAGCAGCTGCCTCATCGATGTCGCCAGCACGGATAGCCGTGTCGGCAAGCACCTTGACCACGCTCGGCTGAACTTCCAGGAAGCCGCCAGAGATGTAGAACACCTCCTCTGTGCCATCCTGTTTGATCACCCGAACCGGGCCCGGCTTGAGGTCGGTCAGCAGCGGCGCGTGACCGGGCATGATGCCCAGATCACCCAGGTTGCCGTGTGCGATGACGCGTTCAACCAGACCTGAGAACAGCTCTTCTTCCGCGCTTACGATATCGCAGTGCACTGTCATAGCCATTGTATCGCCTCGGTTCAGCGCCCCCTTGCGGGGGCGCACCCATTACAGTTTCTTCGCTTTCTCGATCGCTTCGTCGATGGTACCAACCATGTAGAAGGCCTGCTCGGGCAGGTGGTCGAACTCACCCTTGAGGATGCCGCCGAAGGCACGAATGGTTTCTTTCAGCGGGACGTACTTGCCGGGTGCACCGGTAAATACTTCAGCAACGAAGAACGGCTGGGACAGGAAGCGCTGGATCTTACGAGCACGGGCTACCAGTTGCTTGTCTTCTTCAGACAGCTCGTCCATACCCAGAATCGCGATGATGTCCTTCAGCTCCTTGTAGCGCTGCAGAACATACTGAACGCCACGCGCAACGTCGTAGTGCTCTTGGCCGATAACCAGCGGATCCAGCTGACGAGAGGTGGAATCCAGCGGGTCTACAGCCGGGTAGATACCCAGGGACGCGATGTCACGGGACAGTACCACGGTCGCATCAAGGTGAGCGAAGGTGGTGGCCGGAGACGGGTCAGTCAGGTCGTCCGCAGGTACGTATACGGCCTGAATGGAGGTGATGGAGCCGGTCTTGGTGGAGGTAATACGCTCCTGCAGAACGCCCATCTCTTCAGCCAGAGTCGGCTGATAACCTACCGCGGACGGCATACGACCCAGCAGAGCGGATACTTCGGTACCGGCCAGGGTGTAACGGTAGATGTTGTCGATGAACAGCAGAACGTCACGACCTTCGTCACGGAACTTCTCGGCCATGGTCAGACCGGTCAGTGCAACGCGCAGACGGTTACCCGGCGGCTCGTTCATCTGGCCGTATACCAGAGCTACCTTGTCCAGTACGTTGGAGTCCTTCATCTCGTGATAGAAGTCGTTACCTTCACGAGTACGCTCACCCACACCGGCGAATACCGAGTAACCGCTGTGCTCGATCGCGATGTTACGGATCAGCTCCATCATGTTGACGGTCTTGCCTACACCGGCACCACCGAACAGACCAACCTTACCGCCCTTGGCAAACGGGCAGACCAGGTCGATAACCTTGATGCCGGTTTCCAGCAGCTCGTTGGAGCCAGCTTGCTCGTCGTAGCTCGGAGCCGCGCGGTGGATACCCCAGCGCTCTTCTTCGCCGATCGGGCCAGCTTCGTCAATCGGGTTACCCAGCACGTCCATGATACGGCCCAGGGTCTTGACCCCGACCGGCACGGAGATGGCTGCACCGGTGTTGGCGACGGTCAGACCGCGCTTGACACCTTCGGTGGTACCCATGGCGATGGTACGTACGATGCCATCACCCAGTTGCTGCTGGACTTCCAGGGTCAGACCCTGATCGGTCACCTGCAGCGCGTCATACACCTTCGGCACGTCTTCGCGCGGGAATTCCACGTCGATGACGGCGCCGATGATTTGAACGATACGTCCGCTACTCATTTGTTGGTTCCTCTAAATGGTTGAAACCGTTCCGGTTAAACCGGGTCGCCTCAAACCGCGGCGGCGCCGCCGACGATTTCCGAAATTTCCTGCGTGATCGCTGCCTGACGAGCCTTGTTGTAGATGAGCTGCAGATTGTTGATGAGCTCACCGGCGTTGTCAGTCGCGTTCTTCATCGCGATCATCCGGGCTGCCTGTTCACAGGCATTGTTTTCGACCACAGCCTGGTAGACCTGGGACTCGATGTACCGCACCAGCAGTCCATCAAGCAGTTCCCGGGCATCGGGCTCGTACAGGTAGTCCCAGCTGCCTTTCTGTGCGCCTTCGTCTTCGGAGGGCACCAGCGGAATCATCTGTTCCACTTTGGGCTGCTGAACCATGGTATTGACGAAGCCGTTGGAGACCAGGTACAGACGGTCGATGCGTCCTTCGTTGTAGCCGTCCAGCATCACCTTGACGCTGCCGATCAGGTCGTTCAACGCAGGCTTTTCGCCCAGGTTGCTGATCGCCGCGACAACATTGCCGCCGTAGCTACGGAAGAAGGAAGCGCCCTTGCTGCCGATAACACAGAGTTCGGTTTCGACGTTACGGTCACGCCATTCTTTCATGCTGTTGACCAGAGCCTTGAACAGGTTAGTGTTCAGGCCGCCGCACAGACCGCGATCCGTGCTCACCACGATGTAACCCACACGCTTGACTTCACGCTCTTGCATGAACGCGTGGCGGTACTCGGGGTTGGCGTTGGCCAAATGACCGATCACCTGCTGGATACGCTCAGCGTACGGGCGGCTGGCAGTCATGCGCTGTTGTGCCTTGCGCATCTTGCTGACCGCCACCTTTTCCATGGCGCTGGTGATCTTCTGCGTACTTTTAATACTCGCGATCTTGCCGCGAATCTCTTTTGCGCCTGCCATGTCACACCTTTCCAGGTTTGCCCTTGGCCGGATCGCGCGAAGCGGGGCTCAGCTCACGCTGCGCCCCGCCGTCGGCTTACCAGCTCTGGGTCGCCTTGAACTTCTCGATGCCGGCTTTGATGCCTGCTTCGATATCGTCGTTGTAATCGCCCTTTTCGTTGATCTTGGCAAGCAGGTCTGCGTGCTCAGATTTGAAGTAGGCAATCATGGCTTTCTCGAAAGCACCGACCTTGTTCTGCTCGACGTCGGACAGGAAGCCCTTCTCGGCTGCGAACAGGCTGACACCCATCTCGGCGATGGACATCGGCGCGTACTGGTCCTGTTTCATCAGCTCGGTAACGCGCTGACCGTGTTCCAGCTGCTTGCGGGTCGCTTCATCCAGATCAGAGGCAAACTGGGCGAAAGCCGCCAGTTCACGGTACTGCGCCAGTGCGGTACGGATACCACCGGACAGTTTCTTGATGATCTTGGTCTGAGCAGCACCACCTACACGAGATACCGATACACCGGCGTTAACGGCCGGACGGACACCCGAGTTGAACAGGTTGGATTCCAGGAAGATCTGACCGTCGGTGATGGAGATCACGTTGGTCGGTACGAACGCGGATACGTCACCAGCCTGAGTTTCGATGATCGGCAGAGCGGTCAGCGAACCAGTCTTGCCGGTTACGGCACCGTTGGTGAACTTCTCGACGTACTCTTCGGAAACGCGGGAAGCGCGCTCCAGCAGACGGCTGTGGAGATAGAACACGTCACCCGGGTAGGCTTCACGGCCCGGCGGGCGGCGCAGCAGCAGGGAGATCTGACGGTAGGCAACGGCTTGCTTGGACAGGTCATCGTAGATGATCAGCGCGTCTTCGCCGCGGTCGCGGAAGTACTCACCCATGGTGCAGCCGGCGTAAGGAGCCAGGAACTGCAGAGCAGCCGGGTCGGAAGCGGAAGCGGCGACGATCACGGTGTGACCCATGGCATCGTGCTCTTCCAGCTTGCGTACCACGTTGGCGATGGTCGATTGCTTCTGACCAACCGCGACGTAGACACACTTAACGCCGGACCCTTTCTGGTTGATGATGGCGTCAACAGCCATCGCAGTCTTACCGGTCTGGCGGTCACCAATGATCAGCTCACGCTGACCACGACCTACCGGAACCATCGCGTCGACGGCCTTGTAGCCAGTCTGGATGGGCTGGTCTACCGACTTACGCCAGATCACGCCCGGCGCAACCTTTTCGACCGCGTCGGTGGCGTTGGCGTTGATATCGCCCTTGCCATCGATCGGCGCGCCCAGTGCGTTGACAACGCGGCCCAGCAGTTCCGGACCTACCGGCACTTCCAGGATGCGACCGGTGCACTTGACGGTCATGCCTTCGGCCAGACCCAGGTAGTCACCCAGGATGACGGCACCGACGGAGTCTTGCTCCAGGTTCAGTGCCATACCAAAGACGCCTTCGGGAAACTCAAGCATTTCCCCGTACATTACATCGGCGAGACCGTGAATCCGCACAATACCGTCAGATACGGAAAGAATCGTACCTTCGTTACGTGCCTGAGAAGAGATATCGAGTTGCTCGATCCGCTTCTTGATGATGTCACTGATCTCTGATGGATTCAGTTGTTGCATGCCTTTATCCTCAAAACCTTATGCTGAAATCAGGAGCCCAACGACTCGGCCAGTTTGGTCAGCTTTCCGCGCACGGAGGCGTCGATGACCAGGTCGCCGGTGCGAACAACCAGTCCACCAATCAGTGACTTGTCCAGGGTCGCGTCGATGCGCACATTGCGATCGAGCTTCTTGGACAGCGCCTGGGCAAGCTGCTGCTGCTGTGCGTCAGTCAGCTCGAAAGCAGAGCTGACGTCAATGTCGATAGTGCGCTCAAGTTCAGCTCGGAAGCTGTTGAATAGCGTCGCAATCTCGGGCAGCAGGGCAAGCCTGCGGTTATCGGCGAGGATCATCAGAAAGTTGCGTTGCTCCTCGGACACCGACTGACCGGTGCACTCGAGGATGACCTCGGCTTTCTTCTGTTCCGCCAGACCCGGATCGGTCAGCAGCTGGCGAGTTGCCTCGTCTGCGGCCACCTGGCCAGCAGCGTTCAGCACCTCAGCCCATTCGGCCAGGGCCTGTTGGGCTTTTGCCCGCTCAAATGCCGCTTTGGCGTAGGGGCGGGCCAGCGTAATCAGTTCTGCCATGATGACCTCGCTTAGAGTTCGGCTACCAGCTTGTTCAGCATGTCACCGTGCTTGTCAGCGTCGACAGAAGTTTCCAGAATCTTCTCGGCGCCAGCCACTGCGATGGCAGCGATTTCGGCGCGCAGAGCGTCTCTGGCCTTGATGCGCTGCTGTTCGATTTCCGCCTGGGCCTGAGCCAGAATCTTCTCGCCTTCTTTGCGAGCGTCCTCTTTGGAGGCTTCAACAATCTGGTTGGCACGCTTGTTAGCTTGCTCAATCAGTGCTGCAGCCTGCTCTTTTGCCTGACGCAGTTCCTGGGCTGACTTCTCTTGTGTCAGTTCCAGGTCCTTGGCGGCGCGATCAGAGGCTGCAAGGCCGTCTGCGATCTTCTTCTGGCGCTCCTGCAGAGCAGCGATGACCGGAGGCCACACATACTTCATGCAGAACACCACGAAGATGAAGAACGCGATCGCTTGACCGAGTATCGTCAAATTGATGTTCACGTCTTCACCTCTTGCCTGTTATTCAAAACCATCAAGTTGGAGTCGCCGTTACCGGCGACTGCATTACGCAACTTGGGCAATGAAGGGGTTGGCAAAGGTGAAGAACAGAGCGATACCAACACCGATCATGGTTACGGCGTCGAGCAGACCGGCGACGATGAACATTTTCACCTGCAGGGCGGGAATCATTTCCGGCTGACGCGCAGCGCCTTCCAGGAATTTGCCACCCAGGATACCAAAGCCAATTGCAGTGCCCAGTGCGCCCAGGCCAATCAGCAGTGCTACGGCAATCGCGGTCATTCCAACTACAGTTTCCATTTAAAGCTCCCAGTTTTCAGTTAATTGCAAGTTATGGGTTTTCGGGTAGAACTAAATCGTTATCGCCTGAATCAGTGACTGTCTTCGTGCGCCATACTGAGGTACACGATGGTCAGCATCATGAAGATGAATGCCTGCAGCGTGATGATCAGAATGTGGAAGATAGCCCACGGCACGGACAGCGCCCACTGAGCCCAGAAGGGCAGCAGAGCGATCAGGATGAAGATCAGCTCGCCGGCGTACAGGTTACCGAACAGACGCAGAGCGAGGGAGACCGGTTTGGCCAGCAGGCTGACGCCTTCGAGCAGCAGGTTGACCGGAATCAGCAGGACCTTCAGGAAAATGTTGCTGGAGGAGAAGGGATGCAGGGTCAGCTCACCGAGGAAGCCGCCAACACCCTTGACCTTGATGCTGTAGAAGATGATCAGCGCAAAGACCGACAGGGACATGCCCAGGGTGGCGTTGACATCGGTAGTGGGTACGACCTTCATGTACTCGACACCGGCCATGTGGAACAGCTGCGGCAGGAAGTCGACGGGTACCAGGTCCATCAGGTTCATCAGGAAGACCCAGCAGAAGATGGTCAGCGACAGCGGTGCGATCACCTTGTTGCGACCGTGGAAGGTCTCTTTAACGCTCTGATCGACAAACTCGACCATCATTTCAACAAAGTTCTGCAGACCGCCGGGAACATCGGAGGTGGCTTTCTTGGCCGCCATGCGGAAGAAGAACAAAAACAGCGCACCGAGGAACAGTGACCAGCCGATGGTGTCTACGTGAATAGCCATGAAACCCATGTCGGACGCTTCCTGAGCGCCGTGGGCCATGGTCCAGGTGTCCTGCCCCAGAACCGTGCCATCGGCACGCTCATAACCGGCCGGGAGTTTCCCGTAGGTCAAATTCTGAAGGTGGTGCTTGATGTACTCTGATGCGGTAGCGCCTGCCATAACGTTCCTCAGGTCCTTTAGCTGTGCTGCGTTTTTCCACCCATTACCGCAGGTGTTAGCCAGTTCGTGACCAGCATGATCGCAAATGTAAGAAACAGTGCCGATACATCAATCGGCTTAATACTTTTGAACGCTATCGCAAAGAGGACAGCGCAGAGGATGAGCTTGCCGGCCTCACCCTTGTAAAAAGAATCCATTATCTGCTTTGCAGCGCGCGCCCCGGTGTACCTGAAAGCCTTGAGCGCGAAATACACATTGGGCAGGAGAAAAATAAGCCCTCCCACCAGGGCGGAGTATGCCGCCACGGGGCTTTTAATCCAGAAAAGCGCCCCCATCAAAACCACAACAACAGCCTGAAACGCGAACCACTTGATCAGCGGGGGACGACGAATGGCATTGGTCTTCACAGTCGTCATCAGTACTCAAACCCCTGCGGGTGGTGCATGCGTGAAACAAATTGCCGGGCTGTCCGGCCACCTTGACTGCGCGCGCACTCGGCGCGGGGATTCGTGTGGCCGCCCCCTAAAGCGCCGGTGATTATATGTGTTCGACCTGTCAGTAGCAACCAAACAGGCGCGGCACTACAAGGCGCGAGGGCGCATGCTGCCTGATCTGCGCGGCATCCCCGGCTGCTTTGGTTGTGCCTTGGGGTCAGGCACTACATGTTGTGGTCAAAACGCCGGACGGGCCGCCTGACAGTCATCTTTTGTAATAATTGACCGCGCCTCGCCAAGCCAGCAATGACGCTGCTTGCGCGCTCGCAAGAGCTTAGCGGATGTGCTCGAGAATGCCATCAAGCTCGTCAAGCGAGCTGTAGCTGATCACCAGCCGGCCTTTGCCGCGGGCACCGTGCTGCAACTTCACATCGGCGCCCAGACGCTCGCCCAGGTCCTGTTGCAGACGCTCCACGTCCGGGTTGGTGCGCTGTTGTGTCGCATCCCTTCTGGGGTTCAGCCACTGGCGGACCAGCGCTTCGGTCTGACGAACGGTCAGCCCCTTGGCGACCACCTGGCGCGCGGCGGTGGTCTGCTGCTCAGCCGGCAAGCCCAGCAAGGCACGGGCATGGCCCATTTCCAGGTCGCCGCGCTCCAGCATCAGCTTGACGTCTTCGGGCAGGCTCATCAGGCGCAACAGGTTGGTAATACTCACCCGCGACTTGCCAACCGCGTCAGCTACCTGCTGCTGGGTCAGTTCGAATTCCTGCTGCAGCCGCTGCAGGGCGATGGCTTCCTCGATCGGGTTGAGGTCTTCGCGCTGGATGTTCTCGATCAGCGCCATGGCGATAGCGGCTTCATCCGGCACTTCGCGGATCACCGCCGGAATGCTGTCCAGGCCGGCCAGCTGACTGGCACGCCAGCGCCGCTCACCGGCGATGATCTCGTAGCGGCCTTCGCTGATCGGGCGTACGACGATGGGCTGCATCACGCCCTGGGCACGAATCGACTCGGCGAGTTCCTCCAGTGCCTGCGGGTCCATGTCCCGGCGTGGCTGATACTTGCCGCGCTGGACCAGATCTACCGGCAGCTCCTTGAGGATCCGATCCTGGCTGTCGTTCTCGCTGGCCGCACCGGCGCCTGCACTCAGCAGTGCATCCAGTCCCCGTCCCAAGCCGCGCTTCTTGCCCGCCATGCTCGTTGTCCTTGTTGTCATTCGTTCAAATCGGTAACGGCAGCCGCCTTGGCTGCCTGCTTGCTGCGACGTACCACCTCGCCGGCGAGCGCCAGATAGGCGACAGCGCCACGCGACTGCTTGTCATACGCCAGCGCGGGCATACCGAAGCTCGGCGCCTCGGCCAGACGCACGTTGCGCGGAATCACGGTCTGGTAAAGCTTGTCGCCAAAATGGGCACTGAGCTGGGCGGATACATCCAGCGTCAGGCTGTTGCGCGGATCGTACATGGTGCGCAGAAGACCTTCGATCTGCAGACTCGGGTTGAGCACCGAGCTGATGCGGCTGATGGTGTTGACCAGCGCGGACAAGCCTTCCAGCGCGTAATACTCGCACTGCATCGGAATGATGACCCCGTCAGCGGCAACCAGGCCGTTGACGGTCAGCATGTTCAACGACGGCGGACAGTCGATGAGGATGAAGTCGTACTGCTCGCGGGCATTGACCAGCGCGTAGCGCAGCCGGCTTTCTTTCATTTTGATGTTGATCAGCTCGACTTCGGCAGCGGTCAGGTCACCGTTGGCCGGCAGCAAATCGTAGCCGCCGTATTCCGAGCGACAGACCGCGTCGGCAAACTCGCACTGCCCGGTCAGCAGCTCGTACACCGAGTTGTCCAGGTTCGCCTTGTCGATGCCGCTGCCCATGGTCGCGTTGCCCTGGGGGTCGAGATCGATCAGCAGCACCTTGCGCTTGGTTGCGGCCAGCGAGGCGGCGAGATTGATCGTGGTGGTGGTCTTTCCCACACCGCCTTTCTGGTTGGCAATTGCCAGCACCTTGCCCACGTATGACCCCCTTGATCTCAGCCCTGATTCATCCGTCGCAGTATCAACAGATGGCGGCTGCCGACGCAACCGGGAACCTGCAATTGTGCACTGCTCTCGAGCTGGAAGTCGACCGGCATGGCAGCCAACTCGTCGTCGGGGTACACCCCTTTCATTGCCAGCCAGCGGGTATCCGGGCTACCCAGGTGACGGGTCAGGTGGGTGAAGTCGGCCAGCGAGGCGAAGGCCCGCGAGGTAATGCCGTCGAACGGCTGCTCAACATTGAACGCCTCGACACGGCTGTTGATCACCTCCAGGTTGGCCAGCCCCAACTCGGTTTTTACCTGGGTCAGAAAGCGGGTCTTCTTGCCGTTGCTGTCCAGCAGGGTGAAATGGCGGGCAGGAAACATGATTGCCAGCATCACACCGGGCATGCCACCGCCGCTGCCCACGTCGAGCCAGCGCTCGCCCTCGATGTAGGGCAGGATGCTGAGGCTGTCGAGCAGATGACGGCTGACCATTTCGTCCGGGTTGCGCACCGCAGTGAGGTTGTAGGCCTTGTTCCACTTGTTCAGCAGACTGAGGTAGGCCAGCAGTTGTGTCTGCTGGTCGTCGGTCAGATCAATACCGAGCTGCCGCGCGCCGTGGGCCAGCTCGATTGCGTGTTGCCCCATCGCGCTCATGCCTCCCTGGCCAGAGAGCCACTGCCCAGCGCGTTGCGTTTTTTCAGGTGAATCAGCAACAAGCTGACTGCCGCCGGCGTGACGCCCGGGATGCGCGAGGCCTGTCCCAGCGTCTGCGGCCGCACATCAGCCAGCTTGCCGCGAATCTCGTTGGACAGCCCATTCAGGCTGGCGTAGTCCAGGTCCTCGGGCAGGCGGGTCTGTTCGTGTTGGCGCAGGCGGTCGATTTCTTCCTGTTGGCGCTCGATGTAGCCGGCGTACTTGGCCTGAATCTCAACCTGCTCGGCGGCATCGGCGGGCACGTCACTGCCGCCGGTCAAGGCCACCAGTGCGGGGTAATCCACTTCCGGGCGCCGCAACAAGTCCAGCAAGCTGTATTCGTGGGTCAGCGGCGTACCGTACTGGGCACTGTAGGCCTTGCCCTGTTCGCTGGCGGGCTGCACCCAGGTGCTGCGCAGGCGCTGGGTTTCCTGTTCGATGGCTTCGCGCTTGGCGTTGAACGCCGCCCAGCGAGCGTCATCGACCAGACCCAGTGCACGGCCCTGCTCGGTCAGCCGCAAGTCGGCGTTGTCTTCACGCAGCACCAGGCGGTACTCGGCGCGCGAGGTGAACATGCGATAGGGCTCGCGGGTGCCCATGGTGATCAGGTCGTCGACCAATACGCCGATGTAGGCTTCATCCCGACGCGGACACCAGGCGTCCAGTTCCTGCGCACGCCGTGCAGCGTTCAGACCCGCCAGCAAACCTTGGGCGCCGGCTTCTTCGTAGCCTGTGGTGCCGTTGATCTGACCGGCAAAGAACAGGCCGTCGATCACCTTGGTTTCCAGCGAGTACTTCAGGTCCTGCGGATTGAAGTAATCGTATTCGATGGCATAACCCGGACGCAGGATGTGCGCGTTTTCCATGCCCTTGATCGACTGCACAATCTGCAGCTGGACGTCGAACGGCAGCGAGGTGGAAATGCCGTTGGGGTACAGCTCATGGGTAGTCAGGCCCTCGGGCTCGATAAACACCTGGTGGCTGTGCTTGTCGGCAAAGCGGTGAATCTTGTCCTCGATCGACGGGCAGTAGCGCGGTCCAATGCCCTCGATAACGCCGGAGTACATCGGCGAGCGGTCAAGATTCTCGCGAATGATGTCGTGGGTACGCTCGTTGGTGTGCGTGATGTAGCAGTTGACCTGCTCGGGGTGCAGCGCTGCACTGCCCATGAACGACATCACCGGGATCGGTGTGTCACCCGGCTGCACGGTCATCTGGCTGAAATCGACGCTGCGCCCGTCGATGCGCGGCGGAGTACCGGTTTTCAGGCGATCAACCCGCAGGGGTAATTCACGTAATCGTTTTGCCAGGGCAATGGCCGGCGGATCACCCGCGCGGCCACCGGAGTAGTTATCCAGGCCGATATGAATCAGTCCGCCGAGGAAGGTACCGGTGGTCAGCACCACGTTGTCAGCCAGAAAACGCAGGCCCATCTGGGTGACCACACCGCGCACCTGTTGTTGTTCCACAATCAGGTCATCACAAGCCTGTTGGAAGATCCACAGGTTTGGCTGGTTTTCCAGCGTATGGCGAATGGCAGCCTTGTACAGCACGCGGTCAGCCTGGGCACGGGTAGCGCGCACAGCGGGGCCCTTGCGGCTGTTGAGCACGCGGAACTGGATGCCGGCCTGATCGGTAGCCAAGGCCATGGCGCCACCCAGCGCGTCGATTTCCTTGACCAGATGGCTTTTGCCGATACCACCGATAGCCGGGTTGCAGCTCATCTGTCCCAGCGTCTCAACGTTGTGACTGAGCAGCAGGGTCTTCACGCCCATACGCGCGGCTGCCAGCGCAGCTTCGGTACCGGCATGGCCACCACCGACCACAATGACGTCAAAACGGCTGGGAAAGTCCACCTGTCACCTCGTTTGCCGGGCGTATCCCCGACGCAGAAAAAAGGGGCTGATTATAGGGCCAAGGGGAGAAAATTGCAGCCGTGCTGACCATTTTTTGTACAACCGGCTTTTTTCTCCCGGCAAAGAGTTAAAAAGAATAAAGATGAAAATATATAAAAAGATTGAATAAGTTAATGCTATTGGGGCAACGCCTGTCTGTGGAAAACTCAATAAATTCTTTTATTTTCAATGCACTGCAGAAAACAAAAGGCTGTGTGAAAGCCGTCGACGACAGGTGGGTACCCAGTGGTACAGCCTGTGGATGAATGGGCGTGTTATCCACAGGCTGGTTATGCCCAGGCTTATCCCCCTGGTTATCGACCGGGTTGAAGGGCAGTTTTCCACAGCCCTCAGGAACAGCCTGTTTGGTCTGCCCTGTCTGCTGTCGGGTGGAGCCTGGCGTCGAAACAGGGTCTTGCCAGCCCGCCTCTGGGCGTACCACGTTCACCCAGGAGGATGCTGTGTTTGCAGGCCGATTTGCTCAGCGCTTCGTTAATTCGCTCTAATATATGCCTCGTATTGGGGCAACCTCCCCGGTTGTTTGTGCAGTCTGCACAGCAATCCGCGCACCCAAACGGAGGTCAGCGGCTCAATTCGGGCTGCTGGCACGCTGGTTGCTCGTTGCCGAGCACGCATCCGCCGTCGTGGATGCAACCGCTGCCAACCGGAGAAAAAGACAATGAGTGAGTTAATCGATAGCGCCGATCAGGATTACCCGCTGAGCCCGGTGCCGACCCATGCACGCAAGAGCATGTGGTCAATGAGTTTCGTCCTGCTGGGCTTTACCTTTTTCAGTGCCACCATGTGGGCAGGCGGTAGCGTGGGAGCTGCCTTCGGGTTTTCCACGCTGCTGTGGATTCTGCTGGTCGGCAACCTGCTGCTCGGTGCCTACGCTGCGGCGCTGGGCTACATCGCCGCCCGCTCGGGCCTGAACACCGCGCTGATGAGTCGCTATGCCTTTGGTGATATGGGCAGCAAGCTGTCCGACTTCATTCTCGGTTTCACCCAGATTGGCTGGTACGCCTGGGGCACGGCCACCATGGCGCTGCTGCTGGTGAAAATGACCGGGCTGCCGGAAAGCCTGACCTTGCCGCTGATGGTGCTGTTTGGTTTTGGCTTCTGTATCAGTGCCTTTATCGGCTATCGCGGGCTGGATCTGCTGTCGCGGGTGGCCGTACCGGCGATGATCATTCTGATTGCCGTCAGCCTCGGCATTGCCGGCTCCGATGCCGGCGGGTTGGCCGGCTTGTCAGCAATCGACCCGAGCGCCGAGATGAGCGTGGCGGCGGCCATTACCCTGGTGTTCGGCACCTTTGTCAGCGGTGGCACCCAGGCCACCAACTGGACCCGCTTTGCCAAGTCCGGCAAGGCGGCGGTGATTGCTACGCTGGCGGCGTTCTTCGTCGGCAACGGCTTGATGACACTGGTCGGCGCGTTCGGTGCGCTGGTGTATCAGCAGGCCGACATCGTTGACATCATGGTCGCGCAGGGGCTGGCGACGCTGGGTGTCCTGATGCTGTTCCTCAACCTGTGGACCACCCAGGACAATACGGTCTACAACTTTGCCGTGGCCGGCTGTAATTTGCTGCGTACGGAGCGTCGCCGCACTGTCACGGTCGTCGGCGCTGCCATCGGCACCTTGCTGGCGGTACTGGGCATGTACGAGTGGCTGATTCCGTTCCTGATTCTGCTGGGCACCTTTATCCCGCCGGTGGGTGGCGTGATCATGGCCAATTACCTGGTCACCTGGCGTGGTCGCTACGGCGACCTGGCTACGACCGCCCTGCCGGCTTTCAACTGGGTCGGCCTGAGCGCCTACGCCATCGGTTCGCTGGTTGCCTATACCTCCAACTGGGTTGCTCCCCTGGTGGGTGTGCTGACAGCAGGCGTGGCCTACACGCTGCTGGCATTGCTGATCAACCCGGTACGTGAACGCCGTGCCGCGCTGTCCAGCCGCGCATGAGCGAGCTGCTGTGTACGGCCGATATTCCTGATCTGCCCGGTCTCGGCGCCATCCGTCTGCGCGCCGGGCAAGCCGGTGCCGGGCGGCGGGTACGCTGGCCCTATGTGGCGGAGAACCGCTCCTTCGCGCCCTGGATCAAGGGCGGAGAGCTGGTGTTCATCACCGGGATCGGTCGGCATCACAGCCTGGATAACCTGTTTGAGCTGGTGCATGAGGGCGCGGCGACCGGTGTTGCCGGGCTGGTGATCCTGACCGGTGATGCCTATATCGGCCAGCTCCCCAGTGCTCTGCTCAAGCGGGCCGACGTATTGCAACTGCCGGTGCTGGAGCAGCCCTATTCGTTGCCGATGGTGACGGTGACCGAAGCCATCAGCCGCGCCATTATCAGTCGTGAGCAACTGGCCAGCCGGGAGGATGAAACCCGGGCCGAGACCCTGCTGCAGCGCCTGCAGCTGCGCTTGGGTAATTTGCCGGCCCGTCGGGAGTTCATCGCCCCCTGGTTTGCCGAGCATCAGGCCTTGCTGGATGACCTGGGCCCGACACTCACCGCCTGGTTGCAGCACGGCGGTAATGTCAGCGCGGCCGCCAGCAGCCTGGGCAGCCACCGCAACTCTGTACGTTATCGACTGAACAAGCTGTTTCGCGCCACCGGGCTGGATCCAAAACGGCCCGACGATTTGAATAACCTGATACTGGCGCACCTGCTGTGCCAATGCCCTGATTCTGGAGAACACCCATGACCCTGCCCCTCACCGCCATCGTCAACGCCCGCCTGGCCGGGCGTTCCGGCCTGTACCGCGTCGGCATGGCTGACGGTCGCTTCACTGCGATTGATGTCCAATCTGCCAGCCAGAGCGCGGCGGCTGGCGAGCTGGATGCCGGCGGCAACCTGTTGCTGCCTCCTTTTGTGGAGCCGCACATTCACCTCGATGCAGCGCTGACCGCCGGTGAGCCGCGCTGGAACCAGAGCGGCACCCTGTTCGAAGGCATCGAATGCTGGGGCGAGCGCAAGGCCATGCTCAGCCGCGACGACGTTATCAGTCGGGCCGAGCAGACGCTCAAGTTGTTCGCCGCCCATGGCATTCAGTATGTGCGCACCCATGTCGACGTGACCGATCCGCAGCTCACTGCGTTGCGCGCGATGGTCGAGGTGCGCGAGCGGGTTGCCGAGTTTGTCGATCTGCAGATTGTTGCCTTTCCGCAGGAGGGCATTCTGTCCTTCCCCGGTGGCAAGGAGCTGATGCGCGAGGCGGTCACGGTGGGGGCCGACGTCATCGGCGGTATTCCGCACTTTGAGTTCACCCGCGACTACGGCGTGGAATCGGTCAAATGGTTGATGGATCTGGCCGAGCGCAACGACTGCCTGGTGGATGTGCATTGCGACGAGATCGACGACCCGCAGTCGCGCTTCCTGGAAGTATTGGCGGCGGAAGCCCTCAGTCGTGACTACGGCAGCCGGGTAACCGCCAGCCACACCTGTGCCATGCACTCCTACGATGAGGCTTACTGCAGCCGCCTGTTCCGTCTGCTGGGCAAGTCGGGCCTGAACTTTGTTGCCCTGCCAACCGAGAACCTGCACCTGCAGGGCCGCTTTGACGGTTACCCCAAACGCCGTGGCGTGACCCGGGTACCGGAGCTGCTTGATGCAGGTCTTAAAGTCTGTTTTGGCCAGGACTCGATTCGCGATCCCTGGTATCCGATGGGCAACGGCAACCTGCTGCGTACCCTGGATGTCGGCCTGCACGCCTGCCACATGCTGGGGATGGAACGCATCGAGACCGCGCTGGAGATCGTGACCGACAACGGCGCGGCCGCGCTCAAGCTGAACGACTACGGCATTGCCGTCGGCAATCCGGCACGCTGCATGGTGGTGAACGGTGCTACACCTTACGAGGTGTTGCTGAACCAGTCGCCGGTGCTGGCCTCAATCCGTGACGGCCGCTGCCTGGTGCAGCGCGATGCGCCCGTGCATGAGGTTGCCGGGTGGCGCTGAAGGAGCCTGTGCTGTGCTAAGGTGACCGGCCGGTTCTGTCATTCAGAGGCCCGACTTGTCCCCTGCACACCAAGACGGTTTACCCATGCCGCAGCGCCTCGGGGCGATCATTGCGATCGCCCTGGGGGTGACCATGGCCGTACTCGACGGCATGATCGCCAACGTCGCCCTGCCAACTATCGGCGCCGATCTGGGCGCCAGTGCCGCCAGTTCCATCTGGGTGGTCAATGCCTATCAACTGGTCATTGCCGTCAGTCTGCTGCCGCTGGCTTCACTGGGCGATTTGTGGAGCTACCGGCGCATCTATCTGATCGGGCTGGCGGTGTTTGCCAGCATGTCGGTGTTCTGTGCCCTCAGCGATTCCCTGCTGGAGCTGACCCTGGCGCGCATGCTGCAAGGCCTGGGTGCGGCGGCGGTGATGAGCGTCAACGGTGCACTGACCCGGCTGATCTACCCGCGCGCACGCCTGGGCCGGGGTGTGGCCCTCAATACCCTGATCGTCTCCGTTGCCGCTGCCGCCGGGCCCAGTGTGGCGGCGGCCATTCTGTCGCTGGCCAGCTGGCCCTGGCTGTTTGCCGTCAGCGCGCCGGTTGGCCTGTTGGCGTTGATCATGGGCTGGCGTTTTCTGCCCTCCAACGAGGGCGCCCCGAGTCAGCGCTTTGACCTGCCCAGCGCCCTGCTCAACGTGCTGACGCTGGGGTGCTTCTTTCTTGCCGTGACCGGTTTTGCCCAGGGCCACGCCGGCTGGTGGCTAGTGCTGCCGGTACTCATCGGTGTGCCGTTGGGCTGGCTGTTCGTGCGCCGGCAGCTGAGCCGCAGCATGCCGCTGTTGCCGGTGGATTTGCTGCGCATTCCGATCTTTGCCCTGTCTATCTGCAGCTCGATCAGCGCCTTCACCGCGCAGATGCTGGCGATGGTCTCCATCCCCTTCTATTTTCAGCATCAACTGGGCCTCAATGCCATCCAGACCGGTCTGCTGATGACACCCTGGCCACTGGCAACCATGTTGACTGCGCCCCTGGCCGGTCGACTGCTGGAGCGTTACCACGCGGGTCTGCTGGGGGGCATCGGCATGCTGCTGTTTGCTGGCGGGCTGTGGGGGTTGGCCAGCCTGCCGGATAGCCCTGGATTTGCCTTGATACTGGCGTGGATGATGTTGTGTGGTGCGGGCTTCGGCTTGTTTCAGTCGCCGAACAATCACACCATCATCACCGCCGCGCCGATTCATCGCAGTGGTGGCGCCAGTGGCATGCTCAGCACCGCCCGCCTGGTTGGCCAAACCAGCGGTGCTGCGCTGGTAGCCCTGGCGTTCAACCTGTTTGTGGACGATGGCACCCATGTCGCCCTGCTGGCTGCCAGCGCCTTTGCCGTGTTGGCGGCGGTCATCAGCACACTGCGGCTCAGTCAGTCAGCAGAACGAGCATAAATCACCAGTCGCAGGTGCCGTTCTGCGTCGATGGTTAGCGACGTATGATCGAAGCTGATCGGCAGCCCATCGATGATCAGGGAGCGCTTGCCTTCACAAGGCGCGTGCACATCGTGTCGCGGCCACCAGAGTCGGAAGTCAGGAGAGGCCTTGAGCAAATCTTCGACCAATGATCTGATGCTGGGGTCGTCACCGGCCACGGCATAGTCACGGCGAAAGCTGGACAGCATTTGTATGGCCTGCTGTTCCCAGTCGACAAGACGACCACGCAGTTGGTCGTCGGTGAACAGCAGCCAGAGAAGATTTCGCTGCTCCGCAGGATAACGATCAAAGCCAAACAAACTGCCGGCGCTGATGTTGTAGAGCAGCACGTCCCAACGCAGGTTCAGAACATAAGCGGCATGAGGCAGCAGGTCCTGCGCCAATCGCTGAATCATCGGCGGCACCTGACAGAAGGTTCTTCCCGGTTCAGCGGGCAGCCGGTTATGAGCAAGGAGATACAGGTGACGCCGTTCAGCAGCATCGAGCCTCAGCGCCTGGGACAAGCTGTCCAGAAAGTCCGCCGATACACTGATATTTCTGCCCTGCTCCAGCCAGGTATACCAGGTCAGACCAACGCCGGAGAGCGCGGCCACCTCCTCGCGTCGCAAGCCTGGCGTTCTGCGGCGTCCCCCGGACGGCAAGCCGACATCGGTTGGCGACAGACGCTCGCGCCGGCTTCTCAGAAAGTCGGCCAGCTCTCCCCGGGTTCGCTCCAGCTTGCTCATAAGGTCACCATTGCTTCTTGTAATAGCATAAATGGCTAAATTGTAACTGGTTAACAGGCTACCTAGCATGGCCATCTTCAACCAATGGAGACCGGAAATGCTGATAGAAGACCTGCAAAGAGCGAATACCGAGCCATCCCGTGCTTACTACTCACAAGTCCCCGTGTACTTGATTGCGCTGGGCGCATTTTCACTTGGCATGGCTTCTTACATCACTGCAGGGTTGATACCACAAGTGGAGGCAGGGTTCAGCGTCAGCGCGGGTGTTGCGGTGCAGTTGGTCACCGCGTTTACCCTTGCCTATGCCGTCGGTTCGCCTCTGGTGGTTGCGATGCTGCCAGCGCAACGACGGCGCTCAGGTCTGCTGATTGCGCTGAGCGTTTTTGTCCTGGCCAATGCGGTTAGCGCCTTGGCAGACAGTTTTACCGCTCTGTTGGCGTTTAGAGCACTGGCGGGCGTGGGCGCCGGAGTTTACTTGGCTGTTGGCATTGGTACGGCCACAGCCCTGCAGCCAAACAGACGGGAAAAGGCAATTGCCGTGATCATGGGCTTTATGGCGGCGGGAGTGGTCCTGGGGGTTCCGCTAGGCCTAATGCTGGCGGAACAGGCGGGTTGGGAGGCCGCTTTCTGGCTTATCGCCTTGCTGGGCGGAGTGTCGCTGGTAGGTCTTCTACACCTGCTGCCCGCAGTTCCGGGAGCGGTCGCCAGTCCACTGGGCAGAAAGCTCCAACTATTGGCTGATCGCAAGGTAGTTGGCATTCTTGCTGTCTCCTTGCTGGCTGCGATAGCCAGCCTGGGTATGTACACCTTCATCGCTCCATTACTTGCCTCGCTGGATGAGAGCGAGTCGCTTGCGCGCTATCTGTGGATCTGGGGAATCGGTGGTGTGCTTGGCAGCTTTCTGGCCGGTCCGTTCACCGAACGTTTAGGGGCACGCAAAACAACTCTGGTGATTATGCTGCTGCTGTCAGCAGCACTGTTGTTGTTACCGGCGATGGTAGTGCAAAGCAGTGGCTTGCTGATGCTTGTTATGGCGATATGGGGGGCGGTTGGCTGGGCTCTGCAGGTACCTCAGAACAGCGAACTACTCAAGGTTCAAGGGACGGGGGAAGAAGGCAACCTGGCGGTCGCGCTGAACGAATCCGCGCTGTATTTTGGCAGCGCAGTGGGTGCGGGAGCAGGCGGTTTGTTGTTGCTGCTGGGGATGCCTGTGTGGACGCTGGCTGTTCTCGCCGGGCTGCTGGCAGCGCTGGGCGCGTTGCTGCAACAACGTCTGCGCCGCTGACCCTGGCGCTAGTTACTTACCAATACAGAAGCTGGAGAAGATCCGCCCCAGCAGGTCATCGGCGGAAAACTCGCCGGTGATCTTGCCGAGGGCTTGCTGGGCCATGCGCAGGTCTTCGGCCAGCAGCTCGCCAGCGCCCATCAGGGTGAGCTGATCAAAGCCATGCTGCAAGTAACTAGCAGCTTCTTCCAGTGCTTCGAGATGGCGGCGGCGGGCGCTGAACAGGCTTTCGCCGGTTTGCTCAAAGCCCATGCAGGCTTTCAAATGTTCACGCAGCAGATCGATACCCTCACCCTGCCGGGCTGACAGATGCAGCACCACCGAACCGTCTGCTGCGATGTCCTGTGCAACGGGCTCTGCGGTGACATCGATCTTGTTATAGATCAGCGTGACCTTGGCCGGGTCGGGGCGTTGGGCGAGAAACTCCGGCCACAGCAGGTCTGGATTTTTGGCTTCCGGCTGACTGGCATCGACCATCAGCAGAATCCGATCGGCCTCGCCGATGGCGTTCATCGCACGCTGCACACCAATACGCTCGACCTGATCGTCGGTGTCACGCAGGCCCGCGGTATCGATGATATGCAGCGGCATGCCATCGATGTGGATATGTTCGCGCAGGATGTCCCGGGTGGTGCCGGCAATATCGGTGACAATCGCACTTTCGCGCCCGGCCAGGGCGTTGAGCAAGCTCGACTTGCCGGCGTTGGGCCGCCCGGCGATCACCACGTTCATGCCGTCACGCAGCAGCGCGCCCTGCCCGGCCTGGCGCTGTACCTGGGTCAGTTCAGCCTGCACTGCCTGCAGTTGCGACAGCACGTGACCGTCGGCGAGAAAGTCGATCTCCTCCTCAGGGAAGTCGATCGCCGCTTCAACGTAGATGCGCAGGGCAATCAGCGACTCGGTCAGGGAACGCACGCGCTGGGAGAACACCCCTTGCAGCGAGTTCAGGGCATTGCGCGCCGCCTGCTCGGAGCTGGCTTCGATCAGATCGGCAATCGCTTCGGCCTGAGCCAGGTCCAGCTTGTCATTAAGGAAGGCACGTTCACTGAATTCACCGGGGCGCGCCTGTCGTGCGCCGGCGGCCAGGCATGCCTTGAGCAACAGATCCATTACCACCGGACCACCGTGGCCCTGCAGTTCCAGCACGTCTTCACCGGTAAAGGAATGCGGGCCGGGGAAGAACAGCGCGATGCCTTCGTCCAGTGTCTGCTCACCAGACCAGAACGGACCGTAGTGGGCGTAGCGCGGTTGCAGGTTGCGGCGGGCGATGCGCTCGGCAATGTCCCGAGCAGCCGGGCCGGAGACACGAATGATCCCGACGCCGCCCTGGCCAGGAGCGGTGGCCAGCGCGGCAATGGTATCGGCGTGATAGGGCGTGCTCATGGCGGCTCCGGTGTTTTCTGTGGATAGCAAAACGCCCCGCGAACGGGGCGTTTGACTGGCGGTGAGCCGGACTTAGTCCTTGCTCGCGGCGCCCTTTTCGATCTGCCGGGTAATGTACCACTGTTGCGCAATGGACAGGCAGTTGTTGACTACCCAGTACAGCACCAGACCGGCCGGGAACCACAGGAAGAAGAAGGTGAAGATGATCGGCAGCATCTTCATCACCTTGGCCTGCATCGGGTCCGGTGGCGTCGGGTTCAACTGCTGTTGCAGGAACATGGTCGCGCCCATGATGATCGGCAGGATGAAGTACGGGTCCTTCAGCGACAGGTCAGTGATCCAGCCCAGCCATTCGGCCTGACGGATTTCGACGCTTTCCATCAGGGTCCAGTACAGGGCGATAAAGACCGGCATCTGCACCAGGATCGGCAGACAGCCACCCAGCGGGTTGATCTTTTCCTTCTTGTACAGCTCCATCATGCCCTGGGACATTTTCTGACGGTCATCGCCGTACTGCTCACGCAGCGCCTGCAGCTTGGGTGCAACGCGGCGCATATTGGCCATGGAGCGGTAGCTGGTAGCCGACAGCGGGAAGAAAATCAGCTTGATCAGGCAGGTCAGCAGGATGATGCTCCAGCCCCAGTTGCCGACAAAGCCGTGGATCAGGCTCAGCACCCAGAACAGCGGCTGGGCAATCCACCACAGGAAGCCGTAGTCGACGGTCAGCTCCAGCCCCTGGGAGATGGCCTTGAGGTCATCCTGGATCTTCGGACCGGCGTAGAAGTCGGCGCTGATCTGCTGCTGCTCGCCTGCCGGCACGGTAACGGCCGGGCTGGTGAAGCCGACAATGTAGTTGCCGCTGCGGTCTTTCAGTGTGCGGTAGTGATGTGTCACCTCGGGGCTGGGAATCCAGGCACTGACAAAGTAGTGCTGCAGCCAGGCAATCCAGCCACCGGTAACGTTCTCAGCCAAGCGAGTGTCGTCCAGCTCGGACATCTTCATCTTGGTGTAGGAGGCGTCGGCGCTCCAGTAGGCGGTACCCAGGAAGGTCGCCATACCGGTCGCCGTGGAGCTGGAAGGATCACCGCTGCTATCGCGCTTGATCTGACCGAACAGACTGCCACTCCAGGGCTGGCTGCTCTGGTTGTCGATCAGGTAGCTGACGCCGACCAGATAGCTGCCGCGGGTAAAGGTGAAGCGCTTGGTGACATTGACGCCGTCGTTGCTGGTGGTCAGGTCAACAACCAGTTGCTCCTGGCCATCAGCCAGCTGGTAACTGTTCTGCTCGACGCTGTACTGCGCGCGGCCGCTGGACTTGTCCGGGCCTTGTTGACCGGTCAGGCCGCTTTGCGCGATGTAAGTGCGGTTGCCCGATTGCTCCAGCAGCTGGAATGGCAGATCCGGACGATCCTTGCGGGTCGGATACTGCGGCAGTGCCAGGGAGACAATGTCACCACCCACCGGGTTAATGGTCACCTGCAGGGTGTCGGTTTCAACCTTGACCAGTCCACCCTTTGCATCCGGGGTGGTCACCTGGGCCGGCGCCAGGGCTTCGCCCTCGCCATTGATGGCAGCCGGCACGTCACCGTCGTGGGCCGCGGCGGTGTCATCGCCCGGCAGATCGCTGCTGTCGAGCGGGGCCATCTGGGTCTGGGCTGCCGGAGCAAGATCCTGCTGAACAAAATCCTTATTCCACTGCACCACCATCAGGTAGGTGATCACCAGTAGAGCACCGATGAGGATATTACGTTGGAGGTTCATGGTTTGTTGGCCATTCGGGTCGGTCGGTTGGCAGAAGCTGGCGGTACCGGATCATATCCACCGGGGTTCCAGGGATGACAACGTCCCAGGCGGCGTGCGCTGAGCAGGCTGCCCTTGAGAAGACCATGCTGTTCGATGGCTTCCTGGGCGTAGCAGGAACAGGAGGGATAGAAACGGCAGTGACTGGCCATCATGGGACTGATGGCGTAGCGGTAAACCTTGATCAGTCCGAGCGCGATGCTACGCATGGGATGACGGGGGTCCGGGGTCACGTGAGCGGTTTTTTGCGGCCGATTTTATAAGCCTGCGCCACATACCCTGATACAGGGCATGCAGTGCAGCATTGTCCAGGTCGCCCAGTCCCTTGCGGGCCAGTACGACAATGTCCAGATCCCCCAGCTCAGCACGATGCTGTCTGAACGACTCGCGGGCAATGCGCTTGACCTTGTTACGGTCTACCGCACGCCGAACACTTTTCTTGGCAATGACCAGACCCAGCCGTGCGTGGCCCAGAGAGTTTTCTCTGGCCAACAGCAGCAGGCTGGGTCCTGAGGCTTTGCAGGTGGCTCCATCGAATACGCGCTTGAACTGAGCAGGCGTCAGTAGCCTGTGTTCAGGTGTGAACCCGAGATCCACCAGTAAACCGGTGCTTAAGCGGACAGGCGTGCGCGGCCTTTGGCACGACGGCGAGCCAGAACAGCACGGCCGTTCTTGGTAGCCATACGAGCACGGAAACCGTGGGTGCGCTTGCGCTTCAGTACGCTGGGTTGGAACGTTCTTTTCATCTTCAGATACCTGAGTAAGTCACATCAGAGCTAAGTGCCCCTTCGAGGGACCGGCAATTCTAGAGAAAAAGCTGGCCGAGGTCAATTTCCCCGCAGGGCAAAAGAACCATGAATAAATAATATGAAATCAGTTTGATTAAAAGATAAATACAGTGACTGTATATGGTGCCGTGATTTTCTGTGGATAAGGCCATAAAAGCAAAGAAGATCAGTGGGTTGCTTGCATGATAACCCTGCGGATAAGCGGGGGACGGCACCCTTGTGTCCCTGTGTGCGCCCTGTGGATAAAAGGCATGGATATCCACAGGCGGTTTTATCCACCGGTTAGAGGACTGTTTGCCAACAAGGCTGAGGTGCAGTTGTTCACAGCTTCTACAGAGCGCGATTTACAAGGCGTTGGTGTCTTCCGGCGGTCTGTTCTGCAACCTGACAAGGCAAAACGTCAGTCGCTTTTTTGTCACCGGGAGGCGGCTGGTGTGTGGATAAGTCAGGGGTGAAGGGATAGAATAGGCGGCTCTGTTATCCGTAGTTCGTCGCCTTGCGGCGATGTGCATTTGTCTTCAATAAAAGCCGCTGGTTTCAGTGGTCCCCGGGGGATTCAGTGTCTGTTGCACTTTGGCAGCAATGCATCGATTTTTTGCGTGATGAGCTTCCATCTCAACAGTTCAATACCTGGATCCGCCCGTTGCAGGTTGATGGCGATCAGGCCGAGATCCGTCTGTATGCGCCCAACCGCTTCGTGCTTGACTGGGTCAACGACAAGTACCTGAATCGTATTCAAGAGCTGCTGGATGACCTGTCCCAGGGGCAGGCGCCGATGGTGTCGCTGCTGATTGGCAGTCGTCGCGCGGCTCCTGCGGCAGCACCAGCTGCTCAAGTTGCGCCGGCACCCGCGCCGCGTCCGATCGACCCCACGCCAGCCGCGGCTCCTGCCAGCCCCGCAGTGACACCGGTGGTGGTGAGCTCGCAACCCGCTGCCGATCACCGCGGCGCGTCCGATGCTGCAGCCGAGTTCGCCGGCAACAGCCAGCCCGATACCAGTCAGCCGCCACCGACGCTGATCAAGCACACCAGTCTGCTCAACCGCAGCTTTACCTTCGAGAACTTTGTTGAAGGCAAGTCGAACCAATTGGCGCGCGCCGCCGCCTGGCAGGTGGCCGATAACCCCAAGCATGGTTACAACCCGCTGTTTCTTTACGGCGGTGTGGGGTTGGGTAAGACCCACCTTATGCACGCGGTGGGCAACCACCTGCTGAAGAAGAACCCGGCAGCGAAGATCGTTTACCTGCATTCCGAGCGTTTTGTGGCCGACATGGTGAAGGCGCTGCAGATGAATGCCATCAACGATTTCAAGCGCTACTACCGTTCGGTCGATGCGCTGTTGATTGACGACATTCAGTTCTTTGCCAAGAAGGAGCGCTCCCAGGAGGAGTTCTTCCATACCTTTAACGCGCTGCTCGAAGGCGGGCAACAGGTCATTCTTACCAGCGACCGTTACCCGAAGGAAATCGACGGCCTGGAAGAACGTCTCAAATCGCGTTTTGGCTGGGGACTGACGGTTGCCGTCGAGCCGCCGGAACTGGAAACCCGCGTAGCCATTCTGATGAAGAAGGCCGAACAGTCGCGGGTGGATCTGCCCCACGATGCGGCGTTTTTTATTGCCCAGCGTATCCGCTCCAACGTGCGCGAGCTGGAAGGTGCGCTCAAGCGAGTGATCGCCAGCGCGCACTTCATGGGACGCGATATCACCATCGAGCTGATTCGCGAGTCATTGAAGGACTTGCTGGCCTTGCAGGACAAATTGGTCAGTATCGATAATATTCAGCGCACGGTCGCCGAGTATTACAAAATCAAGGTTGCGGATGTGCTGTCCAAGCGTCGTTCGCGCTCTGTTGCCAGGCCGCGACAGGTTGCCATGGCTTTGTCCAAAGAGCTGACCAATCACAGCCTGCCCGAGATTGGCGATGCCTTTGGTGGACGTGATCACACCACGGTATTGCATGCCACGCGCAAGATTGCTGAACTGCGTGAAACGGATGCGGACATCCGCGAGGACTACAAGAATTTGTTGAGGACGCTGACGACCTGAGATCGTCAGCCCACACCACTGCCAACCAGCACGAGGTCGAAGGAAGACAATGCAATTCACCATTCAGCGCGAAGCTCTGTTGAAGCCCCTGCAACTGGTTGCGGGTGTTGTGGAACGCCGCCAGACCCTTCCGGTTCTGTCCAACGTACTGCTTGTTGTTGACGGCAATACCCTGTCGCTCACCGGTACCGATCTGGAAGTCGAACTGGTTGGTCGCATTCCCCTGGAAGAAGGCAGCGAAGCCGGCGAGATCACCGTGCCTGCGCGCAAGCTGATGGACATCTGCAAATCGCTGCCAGATGAAACTGCCATCACTCTCAAGGTGGAAGAAGGCAAGGCGCTGATCAAGGCTGGCCGCAGTCGCTTTACTCTGGCCACTCTGCCTGCGGCAGACTTCCCCAACGTCGAAGACGGGCCGGGCGCCATGAGTTTCGCCATTACGCAGAACAAACTACGTCGCTTGATCGACCGTACCAGTTTCGCCATGGCGCAGCAGGATGTTCGTTACTACCTCAACGGCCTCTTGCTGGAAATCAACAAAGGGCAGCTGCGTGCGGTAGCCACTGACGGTCACCGTATGGCGATGTGTACCGTCGATGCCAATATCGATTACCAAGAACGCTATCAGCTGATTGTGCCGCGTAAGGGCATCCTCGAGCTGGCGCGACTGCTCGGCGAAGCCGACGAAACCGTCAACGTTGTGCTGGGTAGCCACCACATTCGCGCGACCACCGGTGACTTCACCTTCACCTCCAAACTGGTGGACGGCAAGTTCCCGGATTACGAACGTGTGCTGCCGCGGGGTGGTGACAAGATCGTTATCGCCGATCGCCAGACCCTGCGTGACGCTTTCAGCCGTACAGCCATTCTGTCGAATGAGAAATACCGCGGTATTCGTCTCACTCTGGAATCCGGTCAGCTGAAGATCCAGGCGAATAACCCGGAGCAGGAAGAGGCCGAAGAAGAAGTAATGGTCGACTACAACGGCGCGGGCCTGGAGATCGGCTTCAACGTCAGTTACCTCCTCGACGTGATGAATGTGCTGGGTCACGAACAGGCCAAGCTGGTACTGTCCGATGCCAACAGCAGTGCACTGGTTCAGGAAGCTGAATCCGATGAAAGTCTTTACGTCGTTATGCCCATGCGCCTCTAATCGCGCATGCCCCTGACTCGTCTTGCGGTCACCGCGGTGCGCAATCTGCACCCGGTGACCCTGCTCCCCTCTCCGCGTATCAACCTCGTTTCCGGCGCCAACGGCAGTGGCAAAACCAGTTTGCTTGAGGCCGTTCACATTCTTGGCCTCGCGCGCTCCTTCCGAAGCACTCGACTGCAACCCGTTATTCAGTACGACCAAGACAGCTGCACCGTGTTTGCCGAGTTGCAATCAGTGCAGGGTGTCGCGTCGCGTTTGGGGATTTCACGTAACCGCCAGGCGGATTACGAAATTCGTATCAATGGGCAGAGCGCACGTAGTACGGCTCAGCTCGCCGAGTTGTTGCCGCTGCAGTTGATCAATCCGGATAGCTTTCGGTTGCTCGAAGGGGCGCCCAAGCAGCGCCGCCAGTACCTGGACTGGGGCGTGTTCCACGTGGAACATCGTTTCCTACCAGCCTGGCAGCGGCTGCAAAAGAGTCTCAAACAACGGAATTCACTGCTTCGACGTGGTAGAATCGAACGTTCGCTCCTCGCCCCCTGGGAGGCCGAGATTGTCGCCGCTGGCGAGCAGATAGACGGCTTCAGACAGGCTTATCTGCAGCAGCTGAAACCGATCTTCGAGCAGACGCTTGCGGAGCTTGTTTCACTGGACGGTCTTACCCTCAGTTACTTCAGAGGTTGGGATAAGGAGCGAAGTTTGGCCGAGGTGCTGGACAGCCAGTTCGCGCGCGATTGCGCCCTCGGGCATACCCAGGCAGGCCCACAACGGGGCGACCTGAGGTTGCGGCTTCGGGGGTTGAATGCCGCTGAGGTACTGTCCAGAGGCCAGCAGAAGCTGGTGGTATGCGCGCTCAAGATCGCCCAAGGGCGCTTGCTGCGGCAGCTGGATCGTCAGCAGGACTGTGTTTTCCTGGTGGACGACTTGCCCTCTGAACTCGATAGCACGCATCGGCAGGCGCTGTGTCGCCTGCTCGAATCGCTGGAGTGTCAGGTATTTATTACCTGCGTAGATGCCGACTCGCTGAGCAATTGCTGGCAGCCGGATACACCTTTATCCATGTTCCACGTGGAACATGGGCACATTGTGCAGACCGAATGAAGTCTGGAGTGACTCAAGATGACCGATAACAAAGCCTATGATTCGTCGAGCATTAAGGTACTCAAGGGCCTAGATGCAGTGCGCAAGCGCCCCGGTATGTACATCGGCGACACGGATGATGGCACTGGCCTCCACCACATGGTCTTCGAAGTCGTCGACAACTCTATCGACGAAGCCCTGGCGGGATACTGTAGCGATATCGACATCACCATCCACACCGATGAGTCCGTCAGCGTGCGAGACAACGGCCGGGGCATCCCGGTTGATGCGCACGAGGAAGGCGTATCGGCGGCCGAGGTGATCATGACCGTCCTGCACGCAGGCGGCAAATTCGACGACAACAGCTACAAGGTGTCCGGCGGTCTGCACGGGGTGGGGGTGTCCGTTGTTAATGCCCTGTCTGAAAAGCTGATCCTAACCATTCGCCGTCACGGTAAAGTCTGGGAACAGACCTATGTACACGGCGTGCCACAGGCTCCACTGGCTGAAGTCGGCGACACCGATAGCACCGGCACGCAGATCCACTTCAAGCCCTCCGCCGAGACCTTCAGCAGCATCAGCTTTAGCTGGGATATCCTTGCCAAACGCCTGCGCGAGCTGTCCTTCCTTAACTCGGGTGTGGGTATCAACCTGAGGGATGAGCGCACCGGCAAGCATGAGCTATTCCGCTATGAAGGCGGCCTGCGTGCTTTTGTCGACTACCTGAATCAGAACAAGAGCAGCATCAACTCGGTGTTCCACTTCAACCTGCAGCGCGAAGACGGCATTGGCGTGGAAGTGGCGATGCAGTGGAACGACAGCTTTAACGAAAGCATTCTCTGCTTCACCAACAATATTCCTCAGCGCGACGGCGGTACCCACCTCGCGGGTTTCCGTAGCGCCCTCACCCGCAGCCTGAACGCCTACATTGAGCAGGAAGGTCTGCTGAAAAAGCTCAAGGTCAACACCTCCGGCGACGATGCCCGGGAAGGTCTGACTGCGATCATTTCGGTCAAGGTACCGGACCCCAAGTTCTCCTCCCAAACCAAGGACAAGCTGGTGTCGTCCGAGGTGAAGACGGCGGTGGAACAGGAAATGAACAAGTTCTTCGGCGACTATCTGCTAGAGAAGCCCAGCGAAGCCAAGGCCGTTGTCGGCAAGATGATCGATGCTGCCCGTGCCCGTGAAGCGGCCCGCAAGGCGCGCGAGATGACTCGCCGCAAGGGTGCACTGGATATCGCCGGTCTGCCGGGCAAACTGGCGGACTGCCAGGAAAAAGATCCGGCGTTGTCCGAACTGTACATTGTGGAGGGTGACTCCGCCGGCGGCTCTGCGAAACAGGGCCGCAATCGTCGTACCCAGGCGATCCTGCCGTTGAAGGGTAAGATCCTCAACGTCGAGAAAGCACGCTTTGACAAGATGCTCTCCTCTGCCGAGGTCGGTACGCTGATCACGGCGCTGGGTTGCGGCATCGGTCGCGAAGAATTCAATATCGAAAAGCTGCGTTACCACAACATCATCATCATGACCGATGCGGACGTCGACGGCTCGCACATTCGTACCCTGCTGCTGACCTTCTTCTTCCGCCAGATGCCGGAGCTGATCGAGAACGGCTACGTGTACATCGCGCAGCCGCCGCTGTACAAGATCAAGAAAGGCAAGCAAGAACAGTATCTGAAGGACGATGAGGCGCTGGAAGAGTACTTGACCCAGTCCGCCCTCGAAGACTCCTACCTGTACGTCAACGAAGACGCGCCGGGCATCACCGGTGAGGCGCTGGAGCGTATCGTGCAGCAGTTCCGCGCGGTCATGCGTACCCTCAAGCGTCTGGCCCGTCTGTATCCGCAGGAGCTGATGGAGCACTTCGTTTACCTGCCGCGTCTGACCGTCGAGAACCTTGGCGACAAGGCGTTCATGGACGAGTGGATCAAAGGCCTGGCTACCCGTGTCGCGGCGACCGAGCGCTCGGGCCAGCAGTACAACGTCAGCCTGCGCGAGGATACCGAACGCCACCTGTGGCTGCCCGAAGTGGAATCCATCACTCACGGTCTGTCCAGCTACATCACCTTCAACCGCGATCTGTTTGCGAGTAACGACTACCGCTCCATGGCCGAGTTGGGGGAAACCCTGCAAAGCCTGCTGGAGCCGGGTGCGTACATGCAGCGCGGCGAGAAGAAGAAGCCGATCAGCACCTTCAAGGAAGCGCTCGAATGGATGATGAACGAGACCGCGCGTCGTCATTACATTCAGCGCTACAAAGGGCTGGGTGAGATGAACCCGGACCAGCTGTGGGAAACCACCATGGATCCGGAAAGCCGTCGCATGCTGCGGGTCAACATTGAAGATGCCATCGCGGCGGATCAGATCTTCAACACCCTGATGGGCGATCACGTTGAACCGCGTCGCGAGTTCATCGAAACCAACGCGCTGGCCGTGTCTAACCTGGACGTCTAACGGCGCTCGCAGGTTGCATGGTAAAAACCCCTTTAACTGTATGGTTAAAGGGGTTTTTTAATGCCTGCTGCCTGCTGCCTTGCCCCTGCCTCAGGCCCGCAGGCAAGCCGGGAGCTAGCGAAAATCGTCGGTCAGATCCGAATCGGAGAAGCTGTTGCCGGACGACTTGAAGGTGAGCTCCGTTTCCTGCTGCGGGGAAGCCTCAGACTTCTGCTCGGGCATGCTCAGCGGCGACTCGCTGCGGGTGTCGCTGAACTTGGCCTTGAGCTTCAGGTCGGTCGCCGAGTCGGCGTAGCGCAGCGCCATATCCAGCGTGATACTGCCCTTGCCGACCAGCTCGTACAGGTGCTGATCAAAGCTCTGCAGGCCGGGCTCCTGACCACGGTTCATTGAATCCTTGATCTCGTGCAGTTCATCACGGGCGATCAGGTTGCGTATGTACGGCGTACGCAGCAACACCTCGACGGCGGCGACCCGCTTCTTCTCTACGCCCGGAACCAGCCGCTGGGCAACGATGCCGGCCAGGTTCATTGAGATGTCACCGAGGGTCTGTTTGCGCTCGCCTTCCGGGAACAGATTGACGATGCGCTCGATCGCCTGAACGCTGTTGGTGGCGTGCAGGGTGGCGACCACCAGGTGACCCGTTTCGCTGTAGTGCAGTGCGTGCTGCATGGTCGCCTTGTCGCGGACCTCTCCGATCATGATCACATCCGGCGATTCACGCAGCACGTTACGCAAGGCATGGGCAAAGCTCTGGGTGTCCAGGCCGACCTCACGCTGATCGACGATGGACTTCTTGTGCTTGTGCAGAAACTCGATGGGATCTTCGATACAGACGATATGCCCGGCGCGGTTGGTGTTGCGGTAATCGAGCATCGCCGCAAGCGTAGTGGATTTACCGGAGCCGGTGGCACCGACCACCAGGATCAGCCCGCGGTCCTTGAGGGCCAGCTTCTCCAGCTGCGCCGGCAAGCCCAGTTCGGCGAATGCCGGGATCTGATGGCTAATGTGGCGAACCACCATGCCGACTTCGCCGCGCTGGTAGTAGACGTTGATACGGAAACGCCCGCAGTTGGGCAGGCCGACCGCGAGGTTCATTTCCTGCTCGCGCTCAAACTCCTCGATCTGCTTCTCGCTCATCACCTGCCAGGCGAGTTCCTTGACGGCACCGGAGGCGAGTGGCTGGTTGCCGAAGGCAAAAAAATCCCCCTCGCGCTTGAGGGTGACGGGGGCGCCAACGCTGAAAAACAGGTCTGATCCTTCCTTCTCGACCAGGGCTTTGAGATAGCGATTAATATCCATATCAAGACACCGAGCAGACAGTTGTTGTAGGGCGAACCCCCATTATGGACCAGAGCGCACTCAGGCGTCGCGCAGGCTCTGCAGTTGGCTGTTGATCCAGGCTTCGGCCTGCTTGTTGGCGGCCACGATAGAGCGCGGGTCGGCGCCGGCCGGATAGATCGCCGGGCCAATCATGACCTTGATGGTGCCGGGCTTCTTGCCCCAGCCGTGACGGGGCCAGAACTCGCCGGCATTGTGCGCCAGCGGAATAATCGGGGCGCCATTGGCGCAGGCCAGCGCCGCGCCACCACGTGAGAATTTGACCGGCTGGCCGGGCAGGTTACGGGTCCCCTCGGGGAAGACCAGAATCCACATGCCGTCTTTCAGCCGCTCGCCGCCGATGCGGGTCAGCTGTTGCAGTGAATCGCGAGCCTTGCTGCGGTCGATGGCGATGGGTTTGGCCAGCGCGAAGGCCCAGCCAAAGAACGGCACCAGCAGCAGCTCACGCTTGATCAGCTGGGTTTGCGGGCGGAACAGACGAGGCAGGAAAAAGGTTTCCCAGGTGCTCTGGTGATTGGCCAGAATGACGCCGGGCTGATCGGGAATGTTTTCCTGCCCGCTGACCTCATAGTGGATACCGACGACGTGGCGGGTCAGCCAGACGGCTACGCCGGTCCACCACTCGATGATCACCTTGACCCGCCAGCGGACATTGAGAAAGGGGGCAACCGGGATGATCAGCACGCACCAGATCGCGGCGCTGGTCGACAGCAGCAGATAGAACAGGGCGACGCGTAGGGACATCAGCAGGGACATGGGTTCAGGTTTCCAGAAGATGATCGACGACGGCCGCCAGGTCATCGAAGACCTGCGTGCCGGTGGGCAGCGTCTTGTGCTCGCTGCGAGCGCCCTTGCCGGTGCGTACCAAGTAGGGCGTACAACCGACGGCAGCGCCGGCCTCCAGGTCACGCGGGCTGTCGCCCACGGTAGGCACGCCGTTTAGCGACTGATGGAAATGCTCGGCGATCTGAATGAACAGGCCCGGCAGCGGCTTGCGGCAGTCGCAGCCGGCCTCTGGTGTGTGCGGACAGTACCGGATGAGGTCCACCTGGCCGCCCTGCTCCGCCACCAGCTGGCAAAGGCGGTCATGCATGCTTTGCAGGGTGGCTTCGCTGTAGTAGCCGCGGCCCACGCCGGATTGGTTGGTCGCGACAGCGACCGTCCAGCCCGCCTTGCTCAGCCGCGCGATGGCGGTGATGGAGCCCGGTAGCGGAATCCATTCTTCCAGCGATTTGATATAGGCGTCGGAGTCGTAATTGATGACCCCGTCGCGGTCGAGAATAATCAGCTTCACAGCGGCAAGCTCCAAGCGGCAAGCTACAAGTCAACGCGGACGGCTTGCCGCTTACAGCTTGTAGCTTGCGGCTGCTTTTAACCCAACAGCGAAATATCCGCTACACCCAGGAACAGGCCGCGCAGGCGCGCCAGCAGCGCGTAGCGGTTGGCTTTCACGGCGGCATCGTCGGCGTTGACCAGTACCTGCTCGAAGAACGCATCTACCGGCTCACGCAGGGCGGCCAGTCGTTCCAGAGTGGGTTGGTATTGACGTTGCGAGGTCAGCGGCGCGACAGCCTGCTCTGCGGCTTCTACGGCGGCCGCCAGGGCTTTCTCTGCGCTCTCGCTCAGCAGGGCGGCGTTGATCTGGGTACCCACCACGCCGTCGGCCTTGGACAGGATATTGGACACCCGCTTGTTGGCCGCAGCCAGGGTATCGGCCTCGGGCAGACGACGGAAGGCCTGTACCGCCTGCACACGCTGATCAAAGTCCAGCGGCGAGGTCGGGCTGACGGCGCGGACGGACTGGTATACGGCGACGTCGATGCCTTCGTCCTCGTAGCGGGCGCGGAGGCGATCGAAGATAAAGTCCTTCACCAGATCGACCAAGCTGGTGTCACCGTCCTTCAGCGAAACGCCCGACTTGCTCAAATACTCCTGCCTGGACCAGGCCACTGTGCCGACCAGGTCCAGATCCAGCTGTTTCTCGATCAGGATACGCAGCACACCCAAGGCCGCACGGCGCAGGGCATACGGGTCCTTGGAGCCGGTCGGCAGCATGCCGATACCGAAGATGCCGACCAGCGTGTCGATCTTGTCGGCCAGCGCGACGGCGGCACCGGTCAGGGTGCTTGGCAGTTCGGCACCGGCGCCACGTGGCATGTACTGCTCGTTCAGGGCCAGGGCAACGTCATCGGCCTCGCCGTCGTGCTTGGCGTAGTAGTAACCGGCAATCCCCTGCAGCTCGGGGAACTCGCCGACCATCTCGGTCGCCAGGTCGCACTTGGACAGCAGGCCGGCGCGGGCGGCGCGCTCGGCGTCACCACCCAGCTGGTTGGCGATCAGGCGGGCCAGATCGGATACGCGCTGTGCTTTCTCGAAGACACTGCCCAGTTCAGCCTGGAACACCACATTGGCCAAGCGCTCGTTGCGCGTCTCCAGGGGATGTTTCTTATCCTGCTTGAAGAAGAACTCGGCGTCGGTCAGGCGCGGGCGGACGACTTTCTCGTTGCCCTCGATGATCTGTGTCGGGTCTTTGCTCTCCAGGTTGGAGACCGTGATAAAGCGCGGCAGCAGCTTGCCGCTCGCATCCAGCAGGCAGAAGTATTTCTGGTTGTCCTGCATGGTCGAGATCAGCGCTTCCTGCGGTACGTCGAGGAAGCGTTCTTCGAAGCTGCAGACCAGCGGCACTGGCCATTCAACCAGGGCGGTCACTTCATCCAGCAGGTCCGCCGGCACGATGGCCGTACCCTGCTGCTCGGCCGCCAGCGTGTCGACGCGGTTCTTGATGATCTCGCGGCGCTCGGCGAAGTCGGCGATCACGTGTGCGCTGCGCAGGGTTTGCGCGTAGGCCGCCGGACTGGCGATGGTGACCTGATCCGGATGATGGAAGCGGTGGCCACGGGACAGGTTACCGGCCTGCTGGGAGAGAATCTCGCAGGGCACGACCTGCTCGCCGAGCAGCATCACCAGCCACTGGGTCGGACGGACGAATTCGGTCTTGCGGGCACCCCAGCGCATGCGCTTGGGAATCGGCAGTGCGGCCAGTGCGGCGTCGACGATGCCCGGCAGCAGGTCTCTGATAGGACGACCAGGGGTGCTTTTGACGTATCGCAATTTTGGGCCACTGCGATCTATTTCTGCTAGATCTACTCCGCATCGCTTGGCGAATCCGAGAGCAGCTTTGGTTGGGTTGCCCTCTGAGTCAAAAGAAGCCTGTATCGGAGGCCCGTCGAACTGCTCTACAACTGGCCTTGTTTCCACAAGGAGGTCGTGCACCAACACTGCGAGCCGACGGGGGGCTGCGAAGTAAATAATATCGCCCGCTACTGCGGCATTGGCGTCGCTCAGGCCCTTTTCAACCTCATTTCTAAAGGCTTCGGCCAGCTTCTTCAAGGCCTTGGGAGGCAGCTCTTCGGTGCCCAGTTCAACGAGAAAATCCTGCGCCTGCATTATTCGGCCTCCTTCAGCTTGGCCAGTACTTCGTCACGCAATTCGGGGGTGGCCATCGGGAAGCCGAGGCGGGCGCGGGCCAGCAGGTAGCTCTGGGCAATCGCGCGGGACAGGGTGCGAACACGGAGAATGTAACGCTGACGCTCGGTTACCGAGATGGCGCGGCGGGCGTCCAGCAGGTTGAAGGTGTGCGATGCCTTGATGACCATTTCATAGGCCGGCAGCGGCAGTTCCAGCTCGATCAGGCGGTTGGCTTCGCTCTCGTAGAAATCGAACAGTTCAAACAGCTTGTCGACGTTGGCGTGCTCGAAGTTGTAGGTCGACTGCTCCACCTCGTTCTGGTGGAACACGTCGCCGTAGCTGACCTTGCCGAACGGGCCGTCGGAGTAGACCAGGTCGTAGACCGAGTCGACGCCCTGCAGGTACATCGCCAGACGCTCCAGGCCGTAGGTGATCTCGCCGGTGACGGGATAGCATTCAACGCCGCCGACCTGCTGGAAATAGGTGAACTGGGTCACTTCCATGCCGTTGAGCCAGACTTCCCAGCCCAGTCCCCAGGCGCCAAGGGTTGGCGATTCCCAGTTGTCTTCAACGAAGCGGATGTCATGCACCAGCGGGTCGATGCCGATGTGGCGCAGCGAGTCCAGGTACAGCTCCTGGATGTTGTCCGGGTTGGGCTTCAGTACTACCTGAAACTGGTAGTAATGCTGCAGGCGGTTCGGGTTCTCGCCGTAGCGGCCGTCAGCCGGGCGGCGGCTGGGTTGTACGTAGGCGGCGTTCCAGGTTTCCGGGCCAATGGCGCGCAGGAAGGTAGCTGTGTGGAAGGTGCCGGCACCCATTTCCATGTCGTAGGGCTGCAAAACCACACAACCCCGCTCTGCCCAGTAGCTTTGCAGGGCAAGGATCAGTCCTTGAAAGGTGTGGACGGCTGGATTGGTCTGAGTCACGTGTTTCACCAGGTCGGGCTGTGAAATTGAGAAAGGCCGAAGTATACAGTCAGAACGCCTGCGACATACAGGAAAGCGGCGTATTTACTGGTCTGCGCCGCAGAATGCGGCGACCCTTGCCTATCGCTTTGCGTGCTCATGGGTGCGCCACGGCCGAACGTTCGATGACCTGCCCAAGACGGTCGAAATCGATATTGGCGCCGGAGTTGATGGCGATCAGGGTATCGCCCTGGATGCCCTCCCGGCGCACGTACTGGCGTAGCCCGGCCACCGCCAGTGCACCGGAGGGTTCGGTGATGGAGCGGGTATCGTCGTAGATGGCGCGCACGGCGCTGCAGATCTCATCGTTGCTGACCGTGATTACCTCATCGACATAGCGCCGGCAGTACTCGAAGTTCAGCGCGCCGATCTGCGCGACGGCGACGCCATCGGCAAAGCGACCAACCTGGGGCAGCACCACGCGCGCATTGGCCGCCAGCGCGGCCTGCAGGCAGGCAGACTCCTTCGACTCGACACCGATCACCCGTACCTCCGGGCGCAGGTACTTGATGTAGGCCGCCACCCCGGCAATCAGCCCGCCGCCGCCAACCGGCACGAAGACCGCGTGCAGTGGGCTCTGGTACTGGCGCAGCAGCTCCACGGCGACTGTGCCCTGGCCAGCGATCACATCGGGGTCGTCAAAGGGCGGGACAAAGGTATAGCCCTGCTGTTCGGCCAGTTGCAGGGCGTGGGCCAGCGCCTCGGCAAAGCTCTCACCGTGCAGCAGTGCGGTCGCGCCGCGGGCGCAAACCCCCTCTACCTTGAGCCGGGGGGTGGTGGTGGGCATGACGATCAGGGCGCGCGCGCCGAGTCGCTGGGCAGCCAGCGCCAGGCCCTGGGCGTGGTTGCCGGCAGAGGCGGTGATGACGCCGCGTGCGCGCTCGCTGGGGGTAAGACGCGCAACCCGGGTATAGGCGCCGCGGATCTTGAACGAGAACACCGGCTGCAGGTCTTCGCGCTTGAGCAACACCTGATTGTTCAGGTTGGCTGACAGGCGCGGGGCAAATTGCAGCGGGGTTTCAAGCGCAACGTCGTAGACCGGGGCCGAGAGGATGCTGCCGACCAGCGCGCGTAGCTGCGCCGTGCCGTCGTCCTCGCTGAGGTCGGTGTCGGAAGTGGGTGTGGCTGTGGCGGTGTTCATGCTGTCTCCTGATGCGGTTGGAACCTCGGAGACAGTGCTGATTACCCGCCTCGGAGGCGGGTGGGGTCTGGACGCAAGCTAGCCCGCCGTTGCTGGAATGGCGGTAATAATCATGGCGGCGTTGAACAGGCGTGCGTTGGTCATAGGGTCGAATCTAGCGCGTGGGCGTGCTGGGCGTCAATCGTCGCGGGTCAGCACTTCCAGCAATTCGATCTCGAAACACAAATTGCTGCCGGGTTTGATGTGCTCGCCGACGCTGCGTTCGCCGTAGGCCAGCGCTGCCGGTACAAACAGTTGGCGACGGCCGCCGACGCGCATGCCCATCAGGCCCTGATCCCAGCCCTTGATGACCCGGCCGGTGCCGATGACGCACTGGAACGGGCGGCCACGCTGGTGTGAGGAGTCAAATACGGTGCCGTCTTCCAGGGTGCCGGTGTAGTGGGTCGTAATCAGCGCGCCTTTGACGCACTCCTTGCCCTCGCCCACGCTCAGGTCGATGATTTGCAACTGGTCGCTCATGTGGTTCTCCGTGGGCAGATGTAAGATGGCGCTCAGGTGGCGAGTATAACTCTCAGGTTGGAGCAAAGGCATGAACCCGATGGACCCGGTGCGCTGCAGTTGGTGCAGTGATGACCCGCTTTATCAGCGCTATCACGACGAGGAGTGGGGCGTGCCCTGCCGCGATGCTGAAAGCCTGTTCGAGATGTTGATGCTGGAGGGCTTTCAGGCGGGCCTGTCGTGGATCACCGTGCTGCGTAAGCGTGAGCACTACCGCCAGGTGTACCGAGGCTTTGATATCGACTTTATGGCCAATCAGACGGACGACGAGTTGCAGGCGCTGTTGCAGGATCCGGGCATCATTCGCAACCGCCTCAAGGTCTATGGTGCGCGGCGCAACGCCCGTGCCTGGCAGCGTTTGTGCGCCGAGCATGACCCGGTCGAGTGGCTCTGGCAGTTTGTCGGCGGCCAGCCGCTGATCCGACACGCCGCAACCCTGGGCGAGATTCCGGCACAGACGGACCAGGCCAGGGCGATGAGCAAGGCATTGCAGAAAGCCGACTTTACCTTCGTTGGCCCGACCATCTGCTACGCCTTCATGCAGGCCACCGGCATGGCAATGGATCACACCACCGATTGCCACCGCTACCCGGCCCTGGCTGTCGGCTGAGCCGGGTTCTCGCCCTGCCCGCCCGAGCGGCTTACAATGGCGGCTGATTTCTTGTTCGGAGCATTACCGTGGAGCGGTTGAAAGGCGCCATCATCGTTGGATTTCTCAAGCTGTTTTCCATGCTGCCTTTCAGCGTGGCACAGCGGTTGGGTGCGCTGGTTGGCTGGTTGATGTGGAAGCTGCCCAACCGTTCGCGTGACGTGGTGCGTATCAACCTCACTCACTGCATGCCGGAGCTGACCGAGGCTGAGCTGAACGATCTGGTGCGTCGTACCCTGATCGATACCGGGCGCAGCTTTGCCGAGAGTGCCTGCGCCTGGATGTGGTCGCCGCAGAAGACCGTCAGCCTAATCAAGGAAGTGGAAGGCGAAGAGGTCCTGGTCAAGGCGCTTGAGGCCGGCAAGGGCGTGGTGGGCATCACCAGCCACCTGGGCAACTGGGAGGTGTTGAATCACTGGTATTGTCTGCGCGCCAAACCGATCATCTTCTATCGTCCGCCCAAGCAGAAAGCGGTGGATGAGCTGCTGCAGCGCCAGCGTACCCAGCTGGGCAACAAGGTGGCGGCGTCTACCCGCGAAGGCATTATCAGCGTCATGCGCGAAGTGCGCCGCGGCGGTGCCGTGGGTATTCCGGCCGACCCGGAGCCAGCGCTCAAGAGCGGCCTGTTCGTGCCCTTCTTTGCCACCCAGGCGCTGACCAGCAAGTTTGTGCCCAACCTGCTCAAGGGCGGCGAGGCCCAGGCGGTGTTCTTCCACTGTGTGCGGCTGCCGGACAACAGCGGTTTCAAGGTCATTCTCGAGGCAGCGCCCGACGGGCTCTACAGCCAGGATGAGTACGAGGCCGTGGCCTGCATGAGTGCGGTGATCGAGAGCTACGTGCGGCGCTGGCCGAGCCAGTACATGTGGAGCATGAAGCGCTTCAAGAAGCGGCCCGAAGGTGAAAAGCGCTGGTACTGAGTGGTATGTCGCGCGCTTGTACTGTGGCTGCAAAACCGTCAACGGGCTATGTTAGTGTTCGCCAAGGTGATGATGTAATACGCGATGACTGGTGCTCATCAGGCGTATCTTGCGAAGTGAGGAAAGGGATTGGCCAACCAGCGACAGCATCCGCGCACGCCGATGAAGGCACAGATCAAGATTGCCCACCCGAGTTTTGGTGACGTGGTTGGTCACACACGAGACCTGTCCGACGGTGGCGTTTTTGTCGAGCATCCCGTGCTCGCCACGCTGCAGCCCGGTGATGAGGTCACCGGGCAGGTGCAGGGCATGCCCTTCGAGGCGCCGATTTTGCGCATGCAGGTGCAGCGGGTGATCGCCGGTGAAGGGGCTGGTCTGGCCTTTATCGACGAGGCCTGATCTGATGGTCGGCGTGCTAGCGCCGCCAGAACATCGGTGACAGCAGCACCAGCAGGGTAAATACTTCAAGACGCCCGAGCAGCATGGCAAAGCTCAACACCCACTTCACCCCGCCATCCAGATTGCCGTAGTGCACCGCCACCTCGCCCAGACCCGGGCCAAGGTTGTTGATGCAGGCGGTCAGCGCCGAAAAGGCGGTGACAAAGTCCAGACCGGTGCCCAGCAGGATCAGGAACAGCATCGCGAAGGTAAACACGTAGACCGCGCAGAAGCCCCAGACGGTTTCGACCACGCGATCCGGTACCGGGCTGTTGCCCAGCTTGACCGGAAAGATTCCGCGCGGATGCAGCAAGCGCTTGATCTCCCGCTCACCCTGTTTGTACAGCAGCAGCACGCGAATCACCTTCATGCCGCCGCCGGTAGAGCCGGCGCACGCACCGATGAAGCTGGCGTACAACAACAGGTACGGCAGCAGGGTCGGCCAGGTTGAGAAGTCGGTGACGCCGAAGCCGGTGGTGGTGGCGATGGACACGGTTTCGAAGGCCGCATAGCGCACGGAGGTCCAAACATCGTGGTGCTGATAGTGCACCAGCACCGCAAAGCAGATGATGAACAGCGCCAGAATCACCAGCACGTAGGCCCGGCATTCCGGATCCTGCCAGTAGTTTTTCAGCGAGCGGAAGCGCCAGGCGAGAAAGTGCAGCGCAAAGTTGATGCCCGAGATCAGCATGAACAGGATGCAGATCGCCTCGATCAGCGGGCTGTTGTAGTAGCCGATGCTGGCGTCGTGGGTCGAGAAGCCACCGATGGCGACGGTAGAGAAACTGTGGCCGATGGCGTTGAACAGGTCCATGCCGGCGGCCCAATAGGCCAGCGCACAGGCCACGGTCAGGCCGGCGTAGATGTACCAGAGCACCTTGGCGGTTTCTGCAATACGCGGGGTCAGCTTGTTCTCTTTCAGCGGGCCGGGCATCTCGGCGCGGTACAGCTGCATGCCGCCCACGCCCAGCATCGGCAGAATGGCCACCGCCAGCACGATGATCCCCATGCCGCCAAACCATTGCAGCTGCTGGCGGTAATACAGCAGCGCGCGCGGCAGCGTATCCAGCCCGGTAATCACCGTGGCGCCGGTGGTCGTCAGCCCCGAGAAGGACTCGAACACCGCATCGGCGACGGTCAGGTCGGGCATATCCAGCAGCCACAGCGGCACGGCCCCGAACAGGCCGAGAACCAGCCAGAACAGAACGGTAATCAGATAGCCGTCACGGGTACGCAGCTCCGCGCGCTGTCCGCGCACCGGCAGCCAGATGCAGGCACCGGCGATCATGGTGATGACAAAGGCGCTGAGGAAGGCGTTCATCGCCTCCTCGTGGTAGTACAGCCCAACTGCTGCGGCCGGCAGCATGCTGGTGGAGAAAAGCATCAGCAGGATGCCGATGATGCGCTGTATCTGCGGATACTGCATTCCGGGGCGCCTTAGAGAAAGGTCAGTCCGACCTGGAACAGACGCTCCACATCGCGAACATGTTTTTTATCGATGACGAAGAGGATGACGTGGTCATCCGACTCGATCACGGTGGAGTCGTGGGCAATCAGTACTTCGTCATCGCGCACGATGGCGCCGATGGTGGTGCCCGGCGGCAGGTCAATCTGGCCGACCGACTTGCCGACCACCTTGGAGGAGCGGCCGTCGCCGTGGGCGACCACCTCGATGGCCTCGGCCGCCCCCCGGCGCAGGGAGTAAACATTGACGATATCGCCCCGACGCACGTGGGTCAGCAGCGTGCCGATGGTCGCCTGCGAGGGTGAAATGGCAATGTCGATCTCGCCGCCCTGCACCAGATCAACGTAGGCCGGGTTGTTGATCAGCGTCATCACCTTGCGCGCGCCCAGTCGCTTGGCCAGCATCGACGACATGATGTTGGCCTCATCGTCGTTGGTCACGGCGCAGAAGATATCGACGTCCTCGATATTTTCCTCGATCAGCAGCTCGCGATCCGAGGCGCTGCCGTGCAGTACGACCGAGCGGTCGAGATTTTTCGACAGGTAGTCGGCGCGGGCCTTGCTGGCTTCGATGATCTTGACCTGATAGCGGCTCTCGATGGCCTCGGCCAGGCGCTCGCCGATATTACCGCCGCCGGCGATCACCACCCGCTTATGGGTCTTCTCGACGCGTCGCAGCTCGCTCATTACCGCGCGAATGTCGCGGGTGGCGGCGATGAAGAACACCTCGTCATCGGCTTCGATGATGGTGTCACCCTTGGGAATGATCGGGCGGTCCTTGCGGAAAATGGCCGCCACCCGCGTATCCACGCCGGGCATGTGCTGGCGTAGAAAGCGCAGCTCCTGGCCGACCAGCGGACCGCCGTAGTAGGCGCGTACCGCCACCAGCTGGGCCTTGCCCTCGGCGAAGTCGAGCACCTGCAGCGCACCGGGGTTCTCGATCAGGCGTTTGACGTAGTTGGTCACCACCTGCTCGGGGCTGATCAGCACGTCGATCGGCACAGCCTCGTTGTGGAACAGGCCGCCGCGGGTCAGATAGGCCGATTCGCGCACGCGGGCGATCTTGGTCGGGGTGCGAAACAGGGTGTAGGCCACCTGGCAGGCGATCATGTTGGTTTCGTCGCTACTGGTGACGGCGATCAGCATGTCGGCATCATCGGCACCGGCCTGGCGCAGCACCGTGGGGAACGAGCCCTTGCCATGCACGGTGCGGATATCCAGGCGGTCGCCCAGTTCGCGTAGCCGCACGTTGTCGGTGTCGATCACGGTGATGTCGTTGGCTTCGCTGGCCAGCTGCGCTGCCAGGCTGCCGCCGACCTGACCGGCACCGAGAATGATGATCTTCATGCCGCAGACTCCCTGTTCTTCTGTTGCGGGCTGGCACTGAGCTTGATCAGGCGGGCCAGGTAAAAACCGTCGTGCCCGTCTGCCTGCGGCAGCAATTGGCGACCACAGGGCTGCACGATACCGTAGTCAGCAACGATATCCAGCGCGCGGGCACCGGGCTGGCGCGCGAGAAACGCCTCGACCACCTCGGTGTTTTCCTGCGGCAGCACCGAGCAGGTGGCGTACACCAGGATGCCGCCTACCTCCAGCGTAGGCCATAGGGCATCGAGCAGCTCGCCCTGCAAACTGGCCAGTGCGGCGATATCCGCGGCCTTGCGGGTCAGCTTGATGTCCGGATGGCGGCGAATCACGCCGGTGGCCGAGCAGGGTGCGTCCAGCAGGATACGCTGGAAGGGCGTGCTGTCCCACCACTGGTCAACGTCTCGACCGTCGGCGGCGATCAGTTGTGCTGCCAGCTGCAGGCGCGTGAGGTTCTCCTCTACCCGCTTGAGCCGCGCCGGCTCCAGATCCAGGCCGACCACCTCGGCCAGATCGGACTGCTGCTCCAGCACCTGACAGGTCTTGCCGCCAGGGGCGCAGCAGGCATCCAGCACGCGTAGACCGGGTTTGAGATCGAGCAGCGGCGCCGCCAGCTGAGCGGCTTCATCCTGCACGCTGACCAGCCCGTCGGCGAACCCGGGCAGCTGCTGGACGTCGCAGGGGCTGGCCAGCTGAATGCCGACCGGGCTGAAGGAGCAAGCAGTGGCGGCGATGTTCGCCTCGGCCAACTGCTGCAGGTAGGCGTCACGGCTCTGCCGGCGCACATTCACCCGCAGGGTCATGGGCGGATGCAGGTTGTTGGCGCTGGTGATGGCGTCGAGTTGCTCAGGCCAGGCGCGTTGCAGGCGCTTGTACAGCCAGCCCGGGTGGGCGCACCGCTGCGAAGGCGAGCTATCCACGGCGGCCAGCAGCGCCTCGCTATCGCGTTGCACGCGCCGCAGTACGGCGTTGAGCAGGCCCTTGGCCCAGGCTTTGTCCAGGCTGACCGCCGCGTTCACGGTTTCGGCGATGGCGGCGTGGGCCGGCACCCGCAGGTACAGCAGCTGGTACAGACCGATCAGCAGCAGCGCGTGCAAATCCTGATCGGCGGGTTTCATGGGTTTGTTGAGCAGCTCGCGGGCCAGCGCTTCGAGGCGGTTGTACCAGCGGGCGGTGCCAAAGGCCAGCTCTTGCACCAGAGCCTGATCGCGCGGGGCAACGTTCTTCTGTTGCACCGGCAGACTGCCGCCAAGTGAGGCCTTGCCGGCCAGCACGGCAGCCAGGGCGCGGGCCGCCGCAGCGCGCGGATTCACTGGCCGTTACCCAGCAGCAGGCCGGGCGCAAACTGCTCGCGGCGAGCGTTGTAGAGGTCGGCAAAGGCCAGCGGCTTGCCGCCGGGCAGCTGCAGGCGAGTCAGGCGCAGTGCGCCCTCGCCGCAGGCCACCAGCAGCCCCTGCTTCTCGCAAGCCAGCACCTGGCCGGGCCCTCCCTGCCCTTCCTCGACCTGCGCAGCCCAGACCTTGAGCGGCTTGCCATCCAGCTGCGCGTGGGCCAGCGGCCAGGGAGTGAAGGCGCGGATCAGACAGTCCAGCTCGGGTGCCGGGCGCTGCCAGTCGATGGCGGCCACCTGCTTGTTCAGTTTGTGAGCGTAGGTGGCCAGGGCATCATCCTGCACCTCGCCTTGCAGCGTGCCGGCGGCCAGGCCGTCGATGGCCTGCAGCACCGCCGGCGGGCCCAGCTCGGCCAGCCGGTCATGCAGGCTGCCGCCGGTGTCATCGGCGCTGATCGGGGTGCTGACCTTGAGCAGCATGGGGCCGGTGTCCAGCCCGGCTTCCATTTGCATCACGGTGACGCCGGTTTCGCGGTCACCCGCCTCGATGGCGCGCTGGATCGGCGCCGCGCCGCGCCAGCGCGGCAGCAGCGAGGCATGGCTGTTGATGCAGCCCAGGCGTGGGATGTCCAGCACCGCCTGCGGCAGGATCAGCCCGTAAGCCACCACCACCAGCAGGTCCGGCTTGAGCGCGGCCAGCGCCTGCTGGTCCTCGGCGGCACGCAGCCGCTCGGGCTGCATGACCGGCAGGTTGTGGGCCAGCGCCAGTTGCTTGACGGCGCTCATGGCCAGTTTCTGGCCACGGCCAGCGGGTCGATCGGGCTGGGTGTAGACGCCAACAATGTTGAGTTTGGCGTCAATCAGCGCCTGCAGGTGGGCGGCGGCAAACTCGGGCGTGCCGGCAAAGACGATGCGTAGATCGGATGCGTTCATGGAAATCCGTAAAGAAAAGGCTTGCCGAAGCAAGCCTTGATACCCGGTGACAGATCAGGCTTGCGCCTGGCTGCGATGGATTTTCTCCAGCTTCTTGCGAATGCGGTCACGCTTGAGGTTGGACAGATAGTCAACGAACAGCTTACCGTTGAGGTGATCGCACTCATGCTGGATGCAGACAGCTAACAGGCCGTCGTAGACCTCGTCAAAGGCGTTGCCGTCACGGTCCAGTGCCTTGACGCGGACGCGCTCCGGGCGCTCGACGTTTTCGTAGAAGCCGGGTACCGAGAGGCAGCCTTCCTGCATCTGCTCCAGATCCTCGGTCAGCGGCTCCAGCTCGGGGTTGATGAAAACCCGTGGTTCGGACTTGTCCTCGGAGATGTCGATCACGACGATGCGCTCATGCACGTTGACCTGGGTCGCCGCCAGCCCGATACCGGGAGCGTCATACATGGTCTCGAACATGTCGTCGACAAGCTGCTGGATTCGCGCGTCCACTGCTGCCACCGGCTTGGCGATGGTACGCAGCCGTGGGTCGGGAAACTCCAGTATGTTCAATATCGCCATGGGGTTTGTACCGCTTTGTCTGGAACAAATCTAAATTGTGCTGCTAAGATGATGAGCAGCTTGGAAATAAAGCGGGTCTAGCGTGTGGGAGCACGTCGCCAGGCCTGGATGCTGGCCTCTATAATAAAGGGATTCGTGTCATGAGGAAAACACTACTCGGCCTCGTGTTGCTCGCGGCGAGCGTATGGGTGCAGGCGCAAGAGCCTGTTTTCAAGGAAGATCATCCGGATACTTACACGGTGGTCAAGGGTGATACCCTGTGGGATATCTCGGGACGTTTTCTTCGTCTGCCCTGGAAGTGGCCGGAAATCTGGCACGCCAACCCGCAGATATCCAACCCCCATCTAATCTACCCCGGTGATGTGATCTCCCTGGTCTACATCGACGGTCAGCCTCGCCTGATGGTCAACCGCGGTAACGGCGGCACCATCAAGCTGTCACCACAGGCCCGCGTGAAGCCGATTGCCGAGGCCATTCCGACCATTCCGCTGGATGCCATCAACGCCTTCCTGCGTGCCGGTCGCATCATCGAGGATGAAGCCATCATCGAAAACGCGCCTTACGTAATTGGTGGCGAAGCCGAAAGCGTGGTGCTGGGTGCGGGCAACAAGGTGTACGCCCGTGGTGATTTCTCCGACAACGTCCCTGCCTACGAGTTCTATCGTCGCGGCAAGACCTACGTTAACCCCGAAACCAGCGAGTTCCTCGGTATTCACCTGCAGGAAATCGGCAACGGCACCGTTGCCGCCGTTGAGGGCGACATTGCTACCCTGAACGTCACCCGCAGCCGTCAGGAAGTCCTGGTTGATGATCGTCTGCTGGAATCCGAAGAGCGCGCCGTGGCGTCGACCTTCTTCCCCAGCGAGCCGAGCCAGGAGATCAACGGCCTGATCATGGATGTGCCGAATGGCGTGACCCAGATTGGCCAGTACGATGTGGTGCTGATCGACAAGGGCGAGCGTGACGGCCTGACCGTTGGCAACGTGCTGGCGATCTACAAGACCGGTGAAGTGGTGCGTGACCGCGTCATGAACGAGCGCGTGCAACTGCCCGCCGAGCGTGCCGGTCTGCTGATGGTGTTCCGTGCCTACGACAAGATGAGCTACGGCATTGTGCTGCAAGCCAGCCGCCAGATGGCAATTCTTGATCAGGTTCGCAACCCCTGAATCAAAACGCTGTGACAAGGCCGCCTTCGGGCGGCCTTGTTGTTTAAGCTCTGTCGTTTCCTTCTGATCAGGGACGACCCATGCCCCACGACCTGTCCGCCGAGCGGCAGGCCTGGTTGGCGCTGATGCTGCTAGACGGCGTTGGCCCGCGTTTTTTCCAGCGCTTGCGCTCCCTCGCCTTATCCCCCACCGACTTTCTGATTGCTCGCCCCGAGACGCTGGCACCTTTGCAGATGGCCGCATCGACCCTCGCCGATCTGCGCCGCTGGCAGCGGGGTGATGCCGAGCTGCACCAGCGTCTGCAGATGGCGCTGCAGTGGCAGAGCCAGGAGGGCTGCCAGTTGCTGTTTGTGGATGACCCCGAATATCCGCCGCTGCTGGCGGCCATCAGCGACCCGCCGCCGGTGCTTTTTGTGCGCGGCAACGCAAGCGCCCTGCACGACCCGCAAATCGCCATGGTCGGCACCCGTCATCCCAGCCCGCTCGGTGCTGAAACAGCCCGGCGCTTTGCCCACAGTTTCACCGCCAGCGGGCTGACGGTGACCAGCGGTATGGCGCTAGGTGTGGACGGTGCCTGTCATCAGGGCGCGCTGGATGCGGGCGGGCAAACGGTCGCGGTCTGGGGGACCGGGCTGGACAACTGTTATCCGCGTCGGCACCGCAAGCTGGCCGAGGCGATTGTTGAGCACGGCGGCGCGCTGGTGTCCGAGCTGTGGCCGGATGCCGGCCCGCATCCGGCGCAGTTTCCGCGCCGTAACCGCATCATCAGCGGCTTGAGTCTGGGCACGCTGGTGGTCGAGGCGAGCCTCAACAGCGGCTCGTTGATCACCGCGCGATTGGCGCTGGAGCACAACCGTGAGGTGTTTGCCATGCCGGGCTCGATTCACAACGTGCAGGCCCGTGGCTGCCATCGCCTGCTGCGTGAGGGCGCCTGCCTGGTCGAGCAGGTGCAGGACGTGCTGGATGCCCTGCGGTTGCCGTTAACGGCGGCGCTGGAAGAGCCGGACAGCACAAGGCCGGGCTCCCCGGATACCCCGCTCTGGCGCTGGCTGGGCACGGATCCGGTCAGCCCGGACTGGCTGGCTCAACAGTCTGGAATCGGGGTATCCGAGGTGCTGCAGCAATTGCTCGACCTGGAGCTGGATGGCCAGGTGCTGGCTTCGCCGGCCGGCTATTGTCGTCGCCAGCCTTGAGCCGCCGCGCCGCCTCGGCTACTGTCGCAGGCATTGAATAACGGTGGAGTTCACATGCTGGCTAACTGGCGCATTACCCGTCTGAACCGTTTGCTGCAGGCAGGCGGTGTGATTGCCTATCCGACCGAGGGCGTCTGGGGGCTGGGCTGCAATCCGTGGAATGGTGCGGCGGTAGAGCGCTTGCTCGACCTCAAGCAGCGGCCGGTGCACAAGGGGCTGATTCTGATTGCCGGCGAGATTGAGCAGTTCGACTTCCTGCTCTGGGACCTGCCGGACGCTCAGTTGGCCAAGCTGCGGCTGTCCTGGCCGGGGCCGAACACCTGGCTGGTGCCCCATCAGGGGCGCCTGCCTGAATGGATTACCGGTGCTCACGATACCGTCGCCCTGCGGGTAACCACGCACCCCATCGTGCGTCAGCTGTGCGCTGTCGCCGGGCCGCTGGTGTCGACCTCGGCCAATCCGGCTGGCCGCCCTTCGGCGCGTTCGCGGCTGCGGGTCGAGCAGTATTTTCACGGTGAGCTGGATGCCGTGGTGCCCGGTGCGTTGGGTGGCGCGCGTAATCCCAGTATCATTCGCGATCTGCAAACCGACCAAGTCATACGCGGCGCCTGAGCCGCCCGGAGAGATTCTACGTGAAACAGGACCAACCCAGCGCCGCCGATGTTGCCGCGGTAAAAGCCTATCTGATGGATCTGCAGGACCGTATCTGCACCGCCCTGGCGGCGGCAGACGGACGCGAGCAGTTCATCGAGGACGCCTGGGAGCGGCCCGGTGGCGGCGGTGGCCGCTCGCGGATCATCACCGAGGGCGCGCTGCTGGAGAAGGGCGGCGTCGGCTTTTCCCATGTTTTTGGTGACGGCATGCCGCCCTCGGCTACCGCGCACCGCCCGGAACTGGCGGGTCGTCATTTCCAGGCCATGGGCGTGTCGCTGGTAATGCACCCGGAAAACCCCTTCGTGCCGACCTCGCACGCCAATGTGCGGTTCTTTATCGCCGAGAAAGACGGCGCCGATCCGGTCTGGTGGTTTGGCGGCGGCTTCGATCTGACGCCCTACTACGCCAGTGAGGAAGACTGCGTGCACTGGCACCGCGTCGCCCGCGACGCCTGCGCACCCTTCGGTGATGATGTGTATCCGCGCTTCAAGACCTGGTGCGACGAGTATTTCTACCTCAAGCACCGTGGCGAGGCCCGGGGCATTGGCGGCCTGTTCTTTGATGACCTGAACGACTGGGGTTTCGAGCGCAGCTTCGCCTTCCTGCGCGCCATTGGCGACGCCTATCTTGAGGCCTATCTGCCGATTCTCGAGCGCCGTCGCAGCAGCGCCTGGACGCCCGAACAGAAGCAGTTCCAGGAATTCCGCCGTGGCCGCTACGTCGAGTTCAACCTGGTCTACGACCGTGGCACCCTGTTCGGTCTGCAGACCGGCGGGCGCACCGAGTCGATCCTGATGTCGCTGCCGCCGACCGTGCGCTGGGGCTACAACTGGCAGCCGGAGCCGGGTAGCCCGGAAGCCGAGCTGACCGAGCGCTACCTCACCCCGCGTGACTGGCTGGCAGGAGACGCCTGATGGACCGTTACGCCGTTGTCGGCAACCCGATCGAGCACAGCAAGTCGCCGCTGATCCACGCCATGTTCGCCGAGCAGACCGGCCAGCAACTGGAGTACGGCAAGTTGCTGGCGCCGCTCGACAACTTCATCGGCAGCGTGCGCGACTTTCTGCGTGAAGGCCGTGGCGTCAATGTGACCGTGCCGTTCAAGGAGCAGGCCTGGGCGCTGGTCGATGAACACACCCCGGCGGCCGAGCGCGCAGGTGCGGTGAACACCATCCTGCGCCGTGAGGACGGCAGCCTGCTCGGTGACAACACCGACGGCAAGGGACTGGTGCGCGATATCGAGGTCAACGCTGGGCTGTCGCTGAAAGGCCTGAGTGTGCTGCTGGTGGGTGCCGGTGGCGCCGCCCGCGGGGTGATCCAGCCGCTGCTGGCGGCGGGGCCGCAGCATCTGTGTGTGATCAACCGCACGGTCAGTAAGGCGGAAGAGCTGGCGGCGCTGTTTGTCGATCAGGGACCGATTGCCGCGGCCGGCCTGCAATGGCTGGTGGAGCCGGTCGATCTGATCATCAATGCGACCTCGGCGAGTTTGGCCGGTGAATTGCCGCCGATCCCCGACAGCCTGATCAAGCCCGGTCATACCTGGTGCTACGACATGATGTACGGCGCCGAAGAGACCCCGTTCAACCGCTGGGCCCGCGAGCGCGGCGCAGCGCGCTGCATCGACGGCCTCGGCATGCTGGTTGAGCAAGCCGCCGAGGCCTTTGCCCTGTGGCGCGGCGTCCGTCCGGACACCGCGCCGGTGCTGGCCGCGTTACGTCAGGCCTGACGCGGCATTGCAGCGGCCAGCTCGGCAGTCAGCCCGAGCGCCGCTGCCACGCCGCCCTGCTGCAGCGCCTCGATCAGCGCTGAACCCACCACCACCCCATCAGCGACCTGCGCCAGCGGCGCTGCCTGCTCGGCCCGGCGTACGCCAAAGCCGACGCAGATCGGCACACTGCTTTGCGCGCGAATGCCTTCCAGCGCCTGCGCCACCGCGGTGTGATCCGCTGCGCCCACCCCGGTGACCCCATTGTGCGACACGTAGTAGAGAAAGCCGCTGGCGTGCTCCAGCACCTTGGGCAGGCGCTGGGCGTCGGTGGTTGGCGTTGCCAGGCGGATCATTTGCAGACCGGCATCACGGGCCATCGGGCCCAGTTCGTTGTCGTGCTCGGGCGGCAGGTCGACCACCAGCAGGGCGTCGACACCGGCCTCTGCAGCGTCACGAATAAAGTCGGCACCGCCGTAGCGATGAATCGGGTTGTAGTAACCCATCAGCACCAGCGGCGTGCTCTGATTCTGTGCGCGGAAGCGACGCACCAGCTCCAGCGTGCGCTGCTGATTCTGCCCACCCTGCAGGGCGCGCAGGGCAGCGGCCTGAATGGTCGGGCCGTCGGCGGTCGGATCGCTGAACGGCATGCCCAGTTCGATGATATCGGCACCAGCGGCGGGCAGCCCCTGCAGCAGTTCCAGGCTGGTATCGAAGTCCGGATCACCGGCGCAGATGTAGGTCACCAGGGCCGCGCGGTTGTCGCGGGCGCAGTCGGCAAAGCGGGTTTCCAGACGGCTCATTTTCCTTCCTCCATCAGACCCAGAATGGTCGGCATGTCCTTGTCGCCGCGGCCGGACAGGCACACCACCATCAGGTGATCTTTTGGCAGCGTCGGCGCGCGGCGCGCCACTTCGGCCAGCGCGTGCGAGGTTTCCAGCGCCGGGATGATGCCTTCGGTGCGGCAGCAGTTGTGGAAGGCGTCCAGCGCCTGCTGATCGGTTACCGCGACGTATTCGATGCGGCCCTGCTCGTGCAACCAGGCGTGTTCGGGGCCAATGCCGGGGTAGTCCAGACCGGCGGAGATCGAGTGGGCATCGGCAATCTGGCCGTCACCGTCCTGCAGCAGGTAGGTGCGGTTGCCGTGCAGCACGCCGGGCGTGCCGCCCTTCAGGCTGGCGGCGTGCTTGCCGGTGTCGATGCCGTGACCGGCCGCTTCCACGCCGACCATCTGCACCTCGGGGTAATCGAGGAACGGATGGAACAGGCCCATGGCGTTCGAGCCACCGCCGATACAGGCGACCAGACTGTCGGGCAGCCGGCCTTCGCGTTCCAGCATCTGCTGATGCGCCTCGCGGCCGATGATCGCCTGAAAGTCGCGTACCAGCGTCGGGTAGGGGTGCGGGCCGGCCACGGTACCGATCATGTAGAAGGTGTTGTCGACGTTGGTCACCCAGTCGCGCAGTGCCTCGTTCATGGCGTCCTTGAGGGTGCCGGTGCCGGAGGTAACAGGGACGATTTCGGCACCCAGCAGCCGCATGCGGGCGACGTTGTCGCGCTGACGGTGAATGTCGGTCGCGCCCATGTAGACCACGCACTGCAGGCCGAAGCGCGCACACACGGTGGCGGTTGCCACGCCGTGCATACCGGCGCCGGTTTCGGCGATGATCCGCGGCTTGCCCATGCGGCGAGCCAGCAGGGCCTGGCCGATGCAGTTGTTGATCTTGTGCGCGCCGGTGTGGTTCAGCTCCTCGCGCTTGAAGAAGATCTTTGCGCCACCGTACTGCTCGGTGAGCCGCTCGGCGAAATACAGCGGGCTGGGGCGGCCGATGAATTCGGCGTTGAAGCGGTCCAGCTCGGCGATAAACGCGGGCTCGGCACGGGCCTCGTTGTAGGCCTGTTCCAGCTGCAGCACCAGCGGCATCAGCGATTCTGCTACAAAGCGGCCGCCAAACTGGCCGAACTGACCGAGGGCGTCGGCTTCACGGCGATAATTACGATGGGTCATGGAATACCTCCTGAACGATGGACGCAGATTAGGGCAGGCAGCGCGCAGAAAAAATCGATAAGATGGCCGCGACCTGTGAGAAAAAGTGACAAGTCCCATGGCCAGAGATCTTCCCTCACTAAACGCCCTGCGTGCCTTCGAAGCCGCTGCCCGACTGGAAAGCGTGAGTCAGGCGGCAGGCGAGCTGCACGTCACCCACGGCGCCGTCAGCCGGCAGATTCGTCAGCTTGAAGACGAGCTCGGCATCGCGCTGTTCAGCAAGGCCGGGCGCGGCATCAGCCTGACCCCGGCCGGTCGCCAGCTGCGCGATGCCTGCCGCGATGCCTTCGACGGGCTGCGCGAGGCGTGCACGGCGCTGCGTCAGGACCAGCAGCAAGCGCCCTTCCTGCTGGCCTGTCCGGGCAGCCTGCTGGCGCGCTGGTTTATCCCGCGGCTGGACCGCCTGAACGCCGAACTGCCCGACCTGAACCTGCACCTGTCGGCCTCCGAAGGCGAACTCGACCCGCGCCGCCCCGGCGTCAGCGCCACCCTGCTCTACGCCGAGCCGCCGTGGCCGGCCGACATGCAGGTGTATCCGCTGCGACAGGAACGCATCGGCCCGGTGCTCAGTCCGCGCTACGCGGGTGCTGCGCGCCTGCTCGATCAACCGGCCGAGGTGCTGCTCGGCGAAGCGTTGCTGCACACCCGTTCACGGCCCGGCGCCTGGCGTGACTGGGCCGAGCGGCAGGGGCTGGATGCGGCTCAATTGCGCAACGGTCAGGGCTTCGAGCACCTGTATTACCTGCTGGAAGCCGCGCTCTCGGGCCTTGGCGTGGCCATCGCGCCGCAGCTGCTGGTCGCCGACGACATCGCCGCCGGCCGCCTGCTCGCGCCCTGGGGCTTTGTCGAGACCCGTCATCAGCTCGGCCTCTGGGTGCCGGAGCGCCAGCCCCAGGGCCCGGCGCAGCAACTGGCAGACTGGCTCGGCAAGGCGTTGCAGCAGGCCGATGCATGAAGCGCCTCGCGACCCTTGGCCTCGGCGCCTGCCTGCTCTGGTTGTCCGGCTGCAGCTCGGTTGGCTATCTGTATCAGAGCTGGCAGGGTCAGCGCGCGCTGATGGCCCGTGCCGAGCCCATTGAGCACCTGATTGCCGACCCGCAGACCGACCCACAACTGGCCGAGCGCCTGCGTACCGCCAGCCAGATTCGCCGTTACGCGGTCGAGGCGCTGGCCCTGCCGGACAACACCACCTATACCCGCTACGCCGCGCTGCCGGGTCCCTACCCGCTGTGGAATCTGTTTGTCACCGATGAACTGTCGCTGGCGCCGGTGCAGCACTGCTACCCGTTCTTCGGCTGCATCGCCTACAAGGGCTATTTCGACCAGGATCGCGCCGAGCAGGCCGCCGCCGACTGGCGTGCGCGTGGCAAGGACGTCTACGTCGCCGGCATCCCCGCCTACTCGACCCTCGGCTGGTACAACGACCCGCTGTTCAGCTCCATGCTGCACTGGAGCGACGACTATCTGGCCGAGATGCTGTTCCACGAACTGGCGCACCAGCGCTTTTATGTGAAGGACGACACCGCCTTCAACGAGTCCTATGCCAGCTTTGTTGGTCAACAGGGGCAGCGTGAGTGGCTCAAGGCGTTGGGGCGGGAGGCGCTGGACCCGGTTGCCGGTGAGCGCCTGCGTGTCTTTGTCGAACTGGTACTGGGGACCCGCGCCGAACTGGAAGCGCTCTATCAGAGTGAGCAGTCGGACGATGCCAAGCGTCGCGCCAAGGCCGCCCTGCTTGCGCAACTGAAGGTCGACTATACCGCTGTACGCGACCAGCAATGGGCTGGCGACCCGCGCTTCGACCATTGGTTTGCTGCCGACCTGAACAACGCCCGACTGCTGCCCTTTGGCCTCTATGATCAATGGGTGCCGGCGTTTGAGTGCCTGTATCAGCGCAGCAGCGGTTGGGCTGATTTTCACCAGCGGGTTGAAGCTCTGGGCGCGTTGGCAGCGGAGGCGCGCACCGCCGCGTTGGGGCAGCAGTGCGGCGATTAGCATGTTGTCTCCGCACGTGGCGCCGGACGCGACATGTCGTATCCCTACGGCAGAACAGATTGCCTCCTTGCGCAGGGCCACGGCATGCCGTGGCCGAGTGGCGATCAGATCACAGCTGCTGACAGAAGCGCGCCATGGCCTGCGCCAGCTCCCGCAGCGCGGGGTTCAGGCGCTGGCGGTGAATCAGCAGCAGGTGCACGGGTGCCAGTTCGCCCTGTAGGTCCGGCAACAGCTGTACCAGCTCACCCGAGGCCAGTTCACGGGAGACATCCAGATAGGACTTGTAGGCGACACCCAGACCGCGTAGTGCCCACAGCCGCACCACGTCGCCATCGTCGCTGATGCGCGTACCACGCACCTTGATCTGTGGCTCGCCCGGCAGGTCGAAGCGCCAACGGTCGTGCACCGCGTCCCCTAGCCGGTAGAGCAGGCAGGCGTGCTGTTGTAGCTCGATCAGCGAGCCGGGTTCGCCGTGTGCGGCCAGATACCCCGGAGAGGCAACCAGCACCCGGCGATTGTCCGGGGCCAGCGGCAGGGCGATAAAGCGTGAGTCTTCCGGCTGGCCGTAGCGCACCGCCAGATCAATCGGTTGCTGGTACAGATCCGCCACCCGGTCACTCACCTGCATCTCCAGCCGCACGGCCGGGCGTTCGGCCAGATAGTTCTCCAGCCAGTCGAGCAGATGGCTGCGCGCCAGATTCGACGGCAGCGTCAGGCGCAAGGTACCGGTCAGCGCGTGGGCGTCTGCATCCAGCGCCTGTTCGGCGTCACGCAGGTGCTGCCAGGCCTGCCGGGCGTTGGGCAGGAAGCGCTCACCCGCTTCGCTCAGGCGCAGGCGGCGGGTGGTGCGCTCGAACAGTCGCACCCCCAGTTGCTCCTCCAGCCGCTTGATCGCCGCACTGGCAACTGCCGGTGCCACGTCCAGCTGACGCGCCGCAGCAGAAAAGCTGCCAGCGTCTACCGTAGTGAGGAACAGCGCCAAGTCATCAAGTCGTTGGATTTTCATCGTAATGAATAAAGTGATTTGCTTTTGCGCATCTTTTTCTTCGGATTCACGCAAGTCAAGCTGTACGCAACTGACTGAACAGCCCCGGAGGCACCCGAATGAAAGCAATTGGATACTTTGAAGCTGGCGCGCTGGACCGTGCCGACGCCTTGATCGACCTCGACGTCCCCATGCCCTCGCCCGGCCCGCAGGATCTGCTGGTCAAGGTCGCCGCCATCTCGGTCAATCCGGTCGACACCAAGATCCGCAGTCGTCGCGGCGCGACCGGCGACACGCCCGAAGTGCTCGGCTGGGACGCCGTGGGTGAGGTGGTCAGCTGCGGCGGGTCCGTATCCGGCTTCGCGGCAGGTGATCGGGTCTACTACGCCGGCGCGCTGGAGCGGCCCGGCAGCAACGCCGAATACCAACTGGTCGACGCCCGCATCGCCGCCCACGCGCCGCTGTCGCTGTCCGCCGCCGAAGCCGCCGCCCTGCCGCTGACCGCGATCACCGCCTGGGAGCTGCTGTTCGACCGGCTGGGTGTCAGCGAGGGCGGCGGTGAAGGCCTGACCCTGCTGGTGGTCGGCGCCGCCGGTGGCGTCGGCTCGATCCTGGTTCAGCTCGCTCGCCAGTTGACCAAACTTACCGTGGTCGCCACCGCCGCGCGCGCCGAGAGCGTGAAATGGGTCAAGGGCCTCGGCGCCCATCACGTCATCGACCATAGCCTGCCGCTGCTGCCGCAACTGCAGGCGCTGGGTATCAAGGACGTCGAACTGATCGCCTCGTTGACCCACACCGACCAGCATTACCCGCAATATGGCGACTGCATCGCCCCACAGGGCCGCCTCGGCGTGATCGACGACTTCGGCCCGCTCGACATGAGCGTGCTCAAGCGCAAGTGCGCATCCTTCCACTGGGAGTTCATGTTCACCCGCAGCATGTTCGAAACCGCCGACATGGCCGAGCAGGGCAAGCTGCTGCAACGCGTCGCCGAACTGGTCGATGCCGGCACCCTGCGCAGCACCCTGGGTGAGCATTACGGCGCGATCAACGCGGCCAACCTCAAGCGCGCGCATGCGCTGCTGGAGAGTGGCAAGGCGCGGGGGAAATTGGTGTTGGAGGGGTTCTGAGCGGCTTTGCGCAGACTGCCCCTTTCGGGATTCTGCGCAGGGCATCGCTCCTTCACCCATCATCCCCGCGCAGGCGGGGATCCATCCGTGGTTCAGCGCATCACTGGATTCCCGCCTACGCGGGAATGACGGTGTTTAGAGAGGCTGATCGTTGGTGATCGATCCCACACTCTGCGTGGGAATGCTTGTCAGGACGTGCCTGTGAGGACGCTCTGCGTCCGGCTCGCTGCCCCTATCACCACGTCATCCTCGCGAAGGCGTGGATCCATGCGTGCTCTGACGCGCCACTGGATTCTCGCCTACGCGAGAATGACGACTTGGGGAGGTATCGTGCTTGCGATCGTTCCCATGCTCTGCGTGGGAACGCGTGCAGGGATGCCTGGCGTCTCACTGGCCACTTCGGCGCTGTCTGGTAACCCGCTTTTCGCCTTCACGGCGAGCCAAAGGGGGCCGCTTGCCCGGCCCCCCAAAGTGAAGCGCTAATCCATTTCACATACCCTCTGGCGGTCAGGCCGGTCCGCAATCAAGGCGTGGTTTCGAAGGCATGTCGGGACCTGTCGAGAAATCACAACGCAGAGTGCGGACCGGCCTGATCGCCCCGCAGGGCGAGCGCTCAAGCATGCATCTGACAGCGTTGCGCTGCTTGCCAATAGACCCACTATTGGCTACACATCGCGCCTTGCATCTGCACGCTTGAGCACTCGCAGAGGGCGTGTGAAATGGATTAGCGATTCCCTGAATCCCCCCGGGCACCCGACTACGCGGCCCTTCGGGTTCGCTGTGTTGCTCGGCTTGGCAGGGGCCGGCAGAACTCGGCTCTGCGAGCCTCAAACAGGCTGCCGTCCTGTTTCCTGCCAACCCTGCGCTACTCGCCCGTGTAAACGGGGAGTGATGCCGTGCATGCTTCGCGTTCGGCCACTGTAGGGCCACGGCATGCCGTGGCCGTGCCGTGCGCGACGCTGGTTCAGGCGGGGTATTGGATGGCGCTCGGTCACAGCATGCTGTGACCCTACGACTGGCCATGCCACGGCGCCGCCCGCCCGCCAACTTTCTCCACCACATGCGTGGGGGCACGGCATGCCGTGGCCGTGACATTCTGCTACGCCCATCCGATGCCGCAACCTTCCCGTCTTGCCCATGCACCATCACGGTGCTAGTCTCACCGAGTCGCCAAGCGGCGACCTTGTCGTTTTAACCTGTCCAGAGTGACCGCATGTCCACTGCCCAGACCACCGCTGTTGTAAACCGCCCCGCGCTTGCCGGTGTGGTTGCGCGTGTGCAGGCTGCCGTGGCCTGTCTGCCGGTCACCCCTCCCGGCGTAGCCATCGTGGCTGCCGTGGCTTCACCGCCACCAGCGCACTGATCCCGTTACCCCTTTTCTGATTTCTGTTCTCCCTGACTGGCGTCACGCCGCAGGGCGAACCTGTGTCCTGACAGGTGACATATGTTTATTCAACGTTTGAACTGGGCCGCCATTGGCCCGACTGCGCTGTTCGTGCTGCTGTGGAGCGCGGGCGCAATCTTCTCCAAATGGGGGCTGGAACACGCCTCGGCCTTTGCCTTTCTGCTGCTGCGCTTTGTACTGGCCTGCGCCGCCCTCGGGCTGCTGGCGCTCACCCGGCGGCGCTGGCTGCCGGCGCGCGGCACCCGCAAGCAGGTAGCGCTGGTCGGGGTACTGCTGACCGGCGGCTACACCATCTTCTACCTGCTCTCGCTGGACGCCGGGCTCACGCCGGGGGTGCTGGCAACGGTGCTGGGTGTGCAGCCGATCCTCACCCTGATGCTGGTCGAACGCCGCGCCAACCTGCTGCGGGTATTGGGCTTGCTGCTGGCGCTCGGTGGTCTGACGCTGGTCGTGCTCGACAGCCTGCTGGCGGCGCGCTTCTCGTTGCTGGGCATCGGCCTGTCGCTGGCGGCGCTGCTGTGCATCACCCTGGGCTCGATCTTCCAGAAGGGTATTCAGCAATCACCCATGGACGTACTGCCGCTGCAATACGCCATCGGCCTGCTGATGTGCGCGGTGGTCGTACCCTTTCAGCCGTTTGAAGTGGAATGGAGCGTCGGCTTTATCGTGCCTCTGCTCTACATGGGCGTATTGATCTCGGTTGGCGCAACCTTGCTGCTGTACCGGCTGATTCGGATGGGCAATTTGGTCAACGTGACCAGTCTGTTCTACCTGATGCCCGGTTGTACGGCGTTGCTGGATTTCCTGTTCCTGGGGAATCGCATGGCGGCGTTGAGTCTGTTGGGGATGGGGGCGATTGTGCTGGGGTTGGTGTTGGTGTTTCGACAAAGGGATTAACGCGGCGTCGCGCCAGGCATGCCCGAGCTTGCGGCCTTTGTCTCCTTGACACCCGCAACGGCGGGTGTCATGGGGCTCAGTTCTCCTGTTGGGGGCGCGTCTTCAGGTGATGCATTACCTGCCGCTGAATGCGCTTCGGCGCAGTGTCCGCGCAGGTGTTTCCCCGAAACGTGTTCGGTAAGCGCGGGAGAAGTTGCTGACGTGGCTGTAGCCAACTCGCTCGGCAACCTCCCGCACGGGTAGCTCACCTGTCTGCAGCCAACGATTGGCTGCGTTCATCCGCTCATTACGGACGTATTCTGCGCAGCTCAGCTGGAATTTTTGCCGAAATAAGTGATCCAGGCGGCTCTCGGACAGGCCTGCCATATCGGCCATATGGGCCAAGGCCAGAGTGCCATCGAGGTTACGCTCGATGTGCGCGATGATGTCGCTCAGGGCCTGTTTTTCCCAAACGATAATGCGATCTTCTGTGTCGTTTTCCTCGCAGAACAGCTCGATGATTTCTGCGAGGAACAGGTTTGCAATACCTTCCAGCTTCAGTAATCGGGTGCTGCCTCTGGCGTGGTTGTCGAACAGGTTGCTTGCCAACTGCCGCAGGCGCGGGCTGGGCGAGAATGATTGGCCCAGCTGGAAGTCGCCAAACGCGCTGTCATGGAACAGCGACAGACGCTCCGGCAGTTGGCCGTTGAAGCGCGCTTGCAGTGGTGCGAGGGTCGACGCCACGCCCACATGGCGAATGAGCTGACCCTTGAACAGATGAAAGCGACTGCCCGATGGGTCAACCCGCATCAAGAGTGCCGAATCCGGTGTCAGCGTAAAGGTTTTGCCGTCGGGGTAGGACAGCTCGGAGTGACCTTGCAGATGCAGCGCTGAGCCGATCCACGGCTCGCTGAAACTGTTCTGTACCTGGACCGAACAGTCTTCCAGCGCCTCATATTCCATCCGGTAGAGCACTATACCGCTGGCGAACTCCAGACGTTCCATACGACCACGAATGCCCGGCAGGTCGATTGCCTGACCGCCACTCATATCTGCCAGGACTACTGGCACCTCGGTGCCGTTTCCATGTTTTCTTATCATGGTTGAATACTATCGGAATTTACCGGCTTGGCTGCTCAGGTCGGGAAAATGATAAAAGCCGGGAAAATGATATACCCGCCAAGTGGTTCCTAATCCTAGTGATCTCTACCCTACAGCTCAAACGGAAATCATCAAGCAGGGGAGCTGTCATTGCCCGACCCGGGCCGGACGTACCCCGGGGAAGGGAGCACCATGAATCACATCTTCAAAACCGTATTCAATGCTGCGCTGGGCGTTTGGCAGGCCGTATCCGAGTTGGCGCGTGGTTGCGGCAAGGGGCGAGGCAAGCAGGGCAGCGGCGTGCTACGAAACGGGCAATGGCGGGTCGCTCCAGGCATGTTGCTGTTGTTGTTCGCGGCACCTGGGGCTGTTCTGGCTGCGACCCTGCCGCAAAATGGTCAGGTGATTGCTGGCGATGTGTCCATCAGCCAGCCCGGTGAACACACGCTCACCATCGAGCAGGGCTCAAACAAGGCCATTATCGACTGGCAGTCGTTCAGCATCGGTGAAGGCAACACCGTCAACTTCGACCAGAACGGCAGCTCCGCCGTGGCGCTCAATCGCGTTACCGGCAACGACCCCTCGGCGATTTACGGCAACCTCAATGCCACCGGCAAGGTGTTTCTGGTCAACCAGAACGGCGTGTTGTTTGCCGAAGGGGCCAACGTCAACGTCGGCGGCCTGGTGGCCTCCACGCTGGATATCGACAATCAGGACTTTGTCGACGGCAACTACCGTTTTGAGGGCAGCGGCGATCAGGCGGTGATCAACCGCGGCACCATCGATGCTGATGGCGGCGCGGTGGTGATGCTCGGCGGACAGGTGAGTAATGAAGGGGTGATCCGGGCGAATCTGGGCAGCGTTGCCATGGCAGCCGGGGAGAAAGTTCAGCTCGACTTTGCCGGCGACGGTCTGATCAACCTCACCATCGAGCAGGGCAAACTCAATGCCTTGGTGGAAAACCACGGCGCGATCCAGGCCGATGGCGGCAGTGTTTACCTCACCACCCACGCGGCCGACCAAGTGCTTGATTCGGTGGTCAACAACAGTGGGCAGATTCGTGCGCAGACTGTAGCCGAACGCGACGGCAAAATCGTGCTGCTGGCGGATATGCAAAGCGGCACCGCCAATATCGATGGCACGCTGGACGCCTCAGCGCCCGCCAGCGGCGATGGCGGCTTTATCGAAACCAGCGGTGCTCACGTCACGATTGCCGACAGCACACAGATCACCACGCAGTCTGAACATGGCGACACCGGCCGCTGGCTGATCGATCCCAACGACTTCACCGTCGCGGCCAGCGGCGGTGACATCACCGGCGCTACGCTGAGCGATCAGCTGGCCAGCACCGACGTCGAGATTCAGAGCGTCAATGGCGACACCGACGGCAACGGCGATGTTTTCGTTAATGACAGCGTCAGCTGGAACGACAACACCCTCACACTCAGCGCCGAGCGTGATATCCACGTCAATGAATCCCTGAACGCCAGCGGCACTGCCGGCCTGGCGCTGAAATACGGTCAGGGCAGCAGCGATGGGGTGATTAACGGCACCGAAGCCCAATACCGGGTCACGGCGCCCATCAATCTGGCCTCCACCGGCAGCTTCAGCACCCAGCTGGGCAGTGCTGGTTCTGTCATTGACTACACCATCATTACCGACGTAGACGCCTTGCAAGCCATCAACAGCGGGCTGACCGGCCACTATGTGCTGGGCGCGGATATTGATGCCAGCGCCACCGCAGGCTGGAACAGCGGTGCGGGGTTTAATCCGCTTGGTAGTACTTACAGCAATAGTTTCCAGGGCGTGTTTGATGGGTTGGGGCATGTGATCAGTGGCCTGTTTATTAACCGGGGAGCCACAGACTTTGTCGGCCTGTTTGGCTACACCGGTGGCGCAGCGCTGCGTCAGGTGGGGTTGGAGAACGTCGATATTACGGGCCGGGATTACGTCGGCGGTCTGGTGGGGGCGCAATACAAGAGTCGTGTCAGCCAGTCCTATGTCAGTGGCTCAGTGAACGGGGAGTACCGCGTTGGTGGTTTGGTCGGTGACAGCTTCGCTAATGGTCGTATTAGCCAGTCCTATGCCACCGCTGCGGTGACGGGGACGAACGAGGTTGGCGGTCTGGTCGGGCATCAGTTTGATGGCAGCATCAGCCAGTCCTATGCCACCGGTGCGGTGACGGGGAGTAATCAGGTTGGCGGTCTGGTCGGGCGTCAGGACGGTGGCAACATCAGCCAGTCCTATGCCACCGGTGCGGTAACGGGGAGTGGTCTGGTTGGCGGTCTGGTCGCGTATCAGGACCCTGTTCACAGCTCTATCACCAATAGCTACTGGAACACCGAAACAACCGGCCAGGCAACGAGCGCTGGCGGTGGCACGGGCCTGACCACCGCCCAAATGTTCTCCGCCGACAGCTTCTCCGGTTTCGAGTTTGGCGAGGTGTGGGGCAATGCTGGTGATCAGACCACGCCTTATCTACTGGGGCTGTCGGGCAATCAGGTCTTTAACCGCCATGACTTGCCCAGCGGCACCATCACCGCAAGCAATCGCCCCGACGCCTATAACGTCATCCTCACTCTGCAACAGCTGCAAGCCATCAACAGCGGTCTGACCGGCAACTACGTGCTGGGGGCGGATATTGATGCCAGTGCCACAGCAGGCTGGAACAGCGGTGCGGGGTTTGTGCCGATTGGTGACTCCAACCCCAGCAATCGATTCGGTGGTGTGTTTGATGGTTTGGGGCATGTGATCAGTGATTTATTTATTGATCGGGGAGCCGCAGACTATGTCGGACTGTTTGGCTATACCGATGGTGCTACGCTGCGTCAGGTAGGTCTGGCTAACGTCGACATTACGGGCAACGATTACGTCGGTGGTCTGGTTGGTGCAGGGGCCGGCAGCAGTATTGGCCAGTCCTATGCTACCGGCTCGGTGACCGGGAATGATTTTAACGTAGGCGGTTTGGTCGGTGTTCTGGGCGGTGGTGGCAGTATCAGCGAGTCCTATGCCGCCACTGTGGTGACGGGGGGGAATAATGTTGGTGGTCTGGTCGGTCATGTGGCTAGTAACTCCAGCATTAGCCAGTCCTATGCCACCGGTGAAGTGCAAGGAGACGTCAATCTCGGTGGCCTGGTCGGCTATATGGGCAATGGTTCTATCAGCCAGTCCTCCGCCTTCGCAAGCGTTGACGGGAACAATAGAGTTGGCGGCCTGGTTGGCACTCTCTATTCGGGTGCAATCAGCGAATCCTATGCCATGGGTGAGGTGCGAGGGAATCGCCTTGTTGGAACTCTGACCGGAACCCGAATGGGAAGCAATTCTGTTTCTGATAGCTATTACCTGCTGACCGATAATCGCACTATCGAGTCCACAGACTTGGGCGTAAACACACAGGGTGGCGTCAGGGTGGCAAGCGGTCTGACAGGTAAAACCCTGACGCTTAAAGGCGGTTCGGGTATTAGTTTGGAGGACAGCGTTGAACTGGGCGATAACACACTGCTGGCGCAGACGGATGGAAGCATCATCCTGTACAGCGGCAGTACAGTGACCTCCAGCGCGGCCGGCGATGCGCTGGTGCTGGCCGGTGCAACCTTTGACAATCAGTCGGGCAGCAGTGCGCTGTCCACTACCCATGCCGATGGCCGCTGGCTGATCTACAGCGATAACCCGGATGACAACACCTTTGGTGGTCTGGCCAGCGGCAATCAGGCGGTCTGGAATACCAGCTGGAGTGGCTCGCCAGCGATCACAGCGCCGGGCAACCGCTATGTGTTTGCCATGCAGCCCACGCTGACGGTCACCGGCTCGGTTGACGGCAGCAAGACCTACGGTGATCTGTACTCCATCATCACGCCGGTTGCCGGCACCGATTACACGCTGAGCGGGTTTGTGGACGCAGCAGCTTACGGCGATGTGTTCACCCAGGACGACGCCAGCAACATCGGTGCGCCCACGCTTGCATCGGCAGGCGCGGCCGCAAGCGCGGATGCGGGTGACTATGCCGTGACATGGCAAGCCGTTGATCTGGCCGCGACCGGCTACAACGTGGATCTCACCGCTACCGGCGGTACCCTCACGGTTACTCAGAAAGTGATCGACCTGATCAATGCCGTGGCGCAAGACAAAGTCTACGACGGCACGCTCGATGCGGATGTAGCTGCAGACCTGAGTGGCGTACTCAGCGGCGACGATCTGCAATTGGCGGTTAGCGGCGCGTTTGACGACAAGAACGCGGGCACCGGCAAAGCCGTCACTGTCAGCGGTACGCTGTCGGGTGCGGATGCGGGTAACTATGCCTTGTCGTCGAGCAGCATCACCACCACCGCCGATATCACCGCCAAGGTGATCGATCTGGTTAATGCAGTGGCTCAACATAAAACCTATGACGGCACCACCGATGCGGATGTGATGGCTGACCTGGATGGTGTGATCAGCGGCGATGATCTGGCTGTTGCGCTGAATGGCGCGTTCGACAACAAGCACGCTGGCACCGGCAAAGACGTCACCGTTACGGGTTCACTGAGCGGTTTGGATGCAGGCAACTACACCCTGAACGGCCCCCTTACCACCACCGCCGATATTAGCGCCAAAGTGATCGATCTGATCAACGCAGTAGCCGCCAGCAAAACCTACGATGGCACCACCGGTGCGGATGTGACGGCTGATCTGGATGGCGTGATCAGCGGCGACGATCTGCAATTGGCGGTTAGCGGCGCGTTTGACGATAAAAACGCTGGCACCGGCAAAGCCGTAACCGTCAGCGGAATGCTATCGGGTGCCGATGCCGGCAACTACACCTTGAGCGGTGCTGCTACCACCACCGCCAACATCAGCGCCAAAGTGATCGATCTGATCAACGCGGTAGCCGCGAGCAAAACCTACGACGGCACCACCAATGCGGATGTGACGGCTGATCTGGATGGTGTGATCAGCGGCGATGACCTGGCTGTTGCGCTGAATGGCGTGTTTGACGACAAGAACGCGGGCACCGGCAAAACCGTCACTGTCAGCGGTGCGCTGTCCGGCGCGGACGCAGGCAACTACACCTTGAGTGGTGCTACCACCACCGCCAACATCAGCGCCAAAGTGATCGATCTGATCAACGCGGGGGCCGCCAGCAAAGTCTACGACGGCACCACCAATGCAGCTGTGACTGCCGACCTGAGCGGCGTTATCAGCGGCGATGATCTGCAGCTGGGTCTCGATGGTGCGTTTGCAGACAAAAACGCTGGCACTGGCAAAACCGTCACCGTCGACGGCGCACTGTCGGGTGCCGATGCGGGTAACTACGCCCTGTCCTCAAGCAGCATCACCACCACCGCCGACATCACCGCCAAGGTGATCGATCTGATCAACGCGGCAGCCGCGAGCAAAACCTACGACGGCACCACCAATGCGGATGTGACGGCTGACCTGGATGGTGTGATCAGCGGCGATGACCTGGCTGTTGCCTTGAATGGCGCGTTCGACAACAAGCACGCTGGCACCGGCAAAGCCGTAATCGTCAGCGGGATGCTGTCGGGTGCCGATGCCGGCAACTACACCTTGAGCGGTGCTGCTACCACCACCGCCAACATCAGCGCCAAAGTGATCGATCTGATCAACGCGGTAGCCGCCAGCAAAACCTACGACGGCACCACCAATGCGGATGTGACGGCTGATCTGGCTGGCGTGATCAGCGGCGACGACCTGACCGTTGCGCTGAATGGCGCGTTTGACGATAAAAACGCTGGCACCGGCAAAGCCGTAACCGTCAGCGGAATGCTATCGGGTGCCGATGCTGGCAACTACACCTTGAGTGGTGCTACCACCACCGCCGACATCAGCGCCAAGGTGATCGATCTGGTTAATGCGGTAGCCGCCAGCAAAACCTACGACGGCACCACCAATGCGGATGTGGCGGCAGACCTGAATGGCGTACTCAGCGGCGACGACCTGCAATTGGCGGTGAGCGGCGCGTTTGACGACAAGAACGCGGGCACTGGCAAAACCGTCACCGTCAACGGTGCACTGTCGGGTACCGATGCCGGCAACTACACCTTGAGTGGTGCTGCTACCACCACCGCCGATATTAGCGCCAAAGTGATTGATCTGATCAATGCGGTAGCCCAAAGCAAAGTCTACGACGGCACCACCAATGCGGATGTGACGGCTGATCTGGATGGTGTGATCAGCGGCGACGATCTGCAATTGGCGGTTAGCGGCGCGTTTGACGACAAAAACGCTGGCACTGGCAAGACGGTCACCGTCAACGGCGCACTGTCGGGTGCCGATGCAGGCAACTACACCTTGAGTGGTGCTGCTACCACCACCGCCGACATCACCGCCAAAGTGATCGACCTGATCAATGCCGTGGCGCAAGACAAAGTCTACGACGGCACGCTCGATGCGGATGTGACGGCAGACCTGAATGGTGTGATCAGCGGCGACGATCTGCAATTGGCGGTTAGCGGCGCGTTTGACGACAAGAACGCGGGCACTGGCAGAACCGTCACCGTCAACGGCGCGCTGTCCGGCGCGGATGCCGGTAACTACGCCCTGTCGGCGAGCAGCGTCACCACCACCGCCGATATCAGCGCCAAGGTGATTGACCTGATCAACGCTGTGGCGCAAGACAAAGTCTACGACGGCACGCTCGATGCGGATGTGACGGCAGACCTGGATGGCGTGATCAGCGGCGATGATCTGGCTGTTGCGTTGAATGGCGCGTTTGATAATGAGCACGCTGGCACCGGCAAAACCGTCACTGTCAGCGGTGCGCTGTCCGGCGCGGATGCCGGCAACTATGCCCTGTCGGCGAGCAGCATCACCACCACCGCCGATATCAGCGCCAAGATGATTGATCTGATCAATGTGCTGGTGCAACACAAAGTCTATGACGGTACTGCCGATGCGCAGGTGACGGCGGCGCTGGGCGGGGTACTCAGTGGTGACGATCTGCGGGTGAATCTGGACGCCTGGTTTGCTGATGCCGAGATTGGCGAGGCCAAGACCGTGACCGTCAGCGGGGTGCTTGATGGTGCGGATAGCCAAAACTACCAGCTCAATAGTCCGATTCAGGTTTTGGCCAGCATATTGGCTTATCTGCCGCCTCAGGGATATCAGGAAGCGATCAACTATCGCCCTCCACAACAGCCCTTAGAGCAGTCGCTGCCGACGCCGGAGCAACAGGCGCTGCAGCTTGAGGTTCTGGGCGACGGTCTCAATCTGTCGGGGTTGGGCGGAGCGGTAACGCTGACGGTTCCCACCGCTCCGGAGCGCCCGCTCGCGTTGCGGCTGAACTCGTCGCAGCTGCAAACGGTGGGCCTGTCAGGTAGTGAAATCGGCAGGACGGATGCTGCCACACCGAGCTTGTTCGTGGCGCTGGCGGCCTTCCTGAAAGCCAATCCCGAGGCGCGGATTCAGCTGATGGAACAGACAGGCGACGCTGGCGCGAACCTGATCGATCCGCAACGTTTTATCGCTCACGCGCAGTCTGTTGCCGAGCTGCTGCAACGTCTTGGGGTGCCAGACGGGCAGCTACAGACCGTCGCAACGCGTAACCCGCGACCGTTCAGTGCGGGCTCTCTGCCCTTGGCGATGATGGTCAATAGCCGCGCTGACGTTCAAGCCGAATAGATAAGACCGACCAGAGGAGTGACGCCAGGTCCCGCGTGACCTGGCGGTTGTTGTCATGGAACAAATCGAGGGATTCGCAGTGAGTACAAAAGGGTTGGGGTTGTTGGCCATCTGTTGTTGGCTGCCGTCCACTGCCGCGATGGCGCAACAGCCGCCACAGGCTGGTGACAGTTTGCGCATACTTGAAGATCATGCACCGGCGTTGCCAGCCCCTGCAGACCCTGTGTTGCAGGCGCCCACAGAGGTGCCTGTAACGGCGCCGCAATCCGATGTTCGCATTCCGGTGCAGCAGTTCCGGATTGAAGGCAATCGCGCGTTGCCAACGGATGTGCTGCTGGAGCAGTTGGCTGACCTGGAGGGGCGGACGCTGACGTTGGCCGAGCTGTATCAGGCCGCGGAACGCCTTACGCTCTACTACCGTCAGCAAGGCTACCTGGTGAGTCGCGCCTATGTGCCTGCACAGGAAATTGGCGAAGACGGTGTGATTACCCTGGCGATAGCTGAAGGGGAGTATGGCCGGGTAACGCTGGATAACGGGAGTCGCCTGCGCGACGCGCTGCCTGCTGCGACGCTGAGCGGGCTGGAGGCTGGCGATGCGGTAAAGCTCAAACCGTTGGAGCGACGTTTGCTGTTGCTCAATGATGTGCCGGGTGTACGGGCGAGATCATCGCTGGCGGCAGGGGCCGAGTCCGGCCAGTCTGATCTGACGGTCGTGTTGGAAGATGAACCGCTTGTCAGCGGTGCGCTGACGCTCGACAACTACGGTAATCGTCACACGGGGGCGTATCGCCTGGGCGGGGAGCTGTACCTGGCCAATCCCCTAGGCGTTGGTGATGCCCTGGCGCTGTCTTTGTTGGGCTCTGATGAACGGCAACTCTACTACCACGCACGCTACGATGTGCCGGTCAGCCCCTGGGGGACGCGGGCGGGTATTGTGGCCTCAAGAATGGATTACGAGCTGGGCGGCGACTTTGACGATCTGGACGCGACCGGAACCGCGGATACCGTGGGCGTATTCGTCAGCCACCCCTGGGTTCGCAGCCGCACGATGAACCTGCGCAGCACGGTGCAGGTGGATCGCAAGGACCTGACTGACGAACTGCTGGATGGCTTGATTGTTACCGACAAGACGTCTGAAAGCGTCTCGCTGGGACTCTCAGGTGATTGGCGCGACAGCCTCGGTGGCGGCGGGGTAAACGCCCTCAGTCTGAACTGGGTGCATGGGCATCTGCGTGGCGACAGTGCTGACCTTGGCAGCTATGACAAGCTGCAGTACTCGCTGCTGCGTCTGCAGCAGTTGGCGGGGCCATTCAGTCTGTACACGGCGGTGCAGGGGCAGGTGACCGATGGCAACCTTGATAGCTCAGAGCATATGTCGCTTGGCGGGCCCTATGCCGTTCGCGGCTATCCAGCAGGCGAGGCCAGCGCGGACGAGGGGGTTATCGCAACGGTTGAACTGCGCTATCGGTGGCGGCCGCAGTGGCAGTTCACGGCGTTTGTGGATGGCGGCTATGCTCGCCTGGAACGTCACCCTCAGCAAGACGGCGACTACCATCGTAATCTGAGCAGTGCTGGGGTGGGGGCGCAGTGGCAACCCCACCCGCAACTGACGCTCAGTGCTACCAGCGCATGGCGCAGCGGCGAGCATCCCACCAGTGACACCGAGCGTACTCCGCAGGTGTGGGGGCGCATGCAGTGGTCGTTCTGACCTGATGTGTGGCCGGTTGATGCGCATGGGCAACCTGGCCATCGCTACCTGTCTGTTCTGCGGGATGCTGTGCCGGGAAGCTCTGTGTCCCGCTGGTCAATTCAGCGCTGTCTGATACTCCGCCTTTCGTCTTTCTGCTGCTGTGCTCCGTGCCGGCCTGCGCTGCCCTCGGGCTGCTGGCGCTCACCCGGCGGCGCTGGCTGCCGGCGCGCGGCACCCGCAAGCAGGTGGCGCTGGTCGGTGTACTGCTGACCGGCGGCTACACCATCTTCTACCTGCTCTCGCTGGACGCCGGGCTCACACCCGGGGTGCTGGCAACGGTGCTGGGCGTGCAGCCGATCCTCACCCTGATGCTGGTCGAACGCCGCGCCAACCTGCTGCGGGTATTGGGCTTGCTGTTGGCGCTCGGTGGCCTGACGTTGGTGGTGCTCGACAGCCTGCTGGCGGCGCGCTTCTCGCTGCTGGGCATCGGCCTGTCGTTGGCCGCGCTGCTGTGCATCACCCTGGGTTCGATCTTCCAGAAGGGTATTCAGCAATCACCCATGGACGTACTGCCGCTGCAATACGCCATCGGCCTGCTGATGTGCGCGGTGGTAGTGCCCTTTCAGCCGTTTGAAGTGGAGTGGAGTGTCGGCTTTATCGTGCCGCTGCTGTATATGGGCGTGCTGATCTCGGTGGGTGCAACCCTGTTGCTGTATCGGCTGATCCGCATGGGTAACCTGGTCAACGTCACCAGCCTGTTTTATCTGATGCCCGGTTGTACCGCGTTGCTGGATTTCCTGTTCCTGGGGAATCGCATGGCGGCGTTGATTCTGCTGGGGATGGGGGCGATTGTGCTGGGGTTGGTGTTTAGGCAACGGGGTTAATCCGACACCTGCGCTCGGATAGCCCAGGTTCGCTGTCCCTATCACCGCGTCATCCTCGCGAAGGCGAGGATCCATGGGGCTCCGTGGCAACTTCGGCGCTGTCTGATAATTCGCCTTTCGCCTTCCCGGCGAGCCAAAGGGGGCCGCTTGCCCGGCCCCCCTTGGCGATCCCCCCGGGCACCCGACTACGCGGCCCTTCGGGTTCGCTGCGTTGCTCGATTTATCGGGGAGTCATAAAACTCGTCGCTGCGCTCCTCAGACAACCTATGACTCTTATTCCCGATAAATCTGCGCTACTCGCCCGCGTAAACGGGACTTGGGTCCGTGCATTCGCCACGTCCGTATTTGCGCGCCAAGGCCGCGCTACTTCACCTAATCTTTAGCCTAATTCAGGGTTGGCAAACGACGCGTGTAGTAGCACTATCAAATCACCGCACTTCTCGCGGCCCCGTCAGGAGGCATGGATGCTACATAGACCCGACTCATTTCACCTCGATTACCCGACAGCACCGTCACCTGCGTGCAAGCCACTGCCGTCGATCAGTGGAGCGTTAAGCCTCGTGCGGTTTAACGTTCAGCACTCGTGCGCGATGGCCGCTAATCCATTGAAATATAAGAAAATATTAGATCGCCTCATCCGGCGTTATGCCGCGTATTAAAGTTAGTGCGATCTAATCACTGTTATGGTTACCCCGAAAAATGAAGCTTCGACTCGAAAACATTAAAGGCATCGGCCTTCTTGAGTTCTCAGTACCTCCTGCTGGCGTGTGGGTGTTAACTGGGAGAAATGGGACAGGCAAATCAACGCTGCTGGCGGCATTGCTTCGAATCCGGAGCTCGTACGCTTTTCAACGCTACTATCAGACCAGCCCAATGGCGCACCGGGTTGATTTATACGAGAACGCGTCGGTGACCTACGAGATAAACAACCGATCTGTGACGTATCGGTACGGTGGACAGAGGTGGCGAGCAACGCCTCGATCTAATGCAATCATCTTTGATGACTTCCCATATCCGTCAATTGAGTATCTTGAAGCCAACTCGGATCGCATTGAACCGTTCGCCGATGAGATTAGCCACAACCGATTTCGGGATGCGGGGCAAGGTCTGAAGGATTTCATTTGCGAAGTGTTGGATGACGATAAATGGAGTGAATTGAAGTATCTCAATACGCGGCGAGGAACTGGAAATCAGGCATATCTGATTCCATATCGAGCTCATGCTCGGGCGCCTTGGCATTACTATTCAGAGAAGAGCTTCAGCTTGGGGGAGCTCTGCGTGCTGAGGCTTGCGCAGAGGCTGTCCAAGGTGCGAAACGGCAGTTTGATTCTGATTGATGAAATCGAGATGGCGCTGCACCCACAAGCCCAAATTAGGCTCTTAGAAGCTCTAAATGGGGTCGCGCAGGCGAGGCGATTGACGGTAGTTTTTTCAACGCACTCTGCATCAATAATCAAATCAGCTAAGCGTTCCCAGCTGATTCATCTTTCTGAGGCACAAGGAGGTGAGATTCAGGTCACGCAAAAGCCATATCCCGCACAGATTCTGGGTGAAGTTGCCTTTGATGACGAATTGAATGTGGATTTTGTCTTTTTTGTCGAAGACAAACAGGCCAAGATTCTCTTGGAACAAATAGTTCAAAGATACCTTCAGGTGGCGAATCTAGAGATTCGCTACCAGCCACTTTTTAAGATTGTTCCTGTGGGCGGTTTTGTTCAGGTTCTTGAGTTCCTCAATGCATCCTCGCAAATATTTCCTGCTCATGTACGCCGGCATGCGGTATTGGACCAAGACGTTCAAACTGAGTCTTTGGCCGAAGCCCGCCGTTCAGGTAATCAGCAGTTGTTAAATCTGTTCAATCGCGCTCACGGACACCTCAGCTATTTGCCTTGCACTCCGGAGTGCGGACTCACAACCATGATCGAAGGTGGACAGATGCAGGCCCAGCTTCGTGCAAGCTTCGCAGGCCACGCCGTGAACTTTGGGAGATTGATTCAAACGCAGGATTACCTTTTAAGAACGAGTGCAAATCCTAGGGAACAAGCCAAGCGGCGTACCAATTATCTAGTTGAGCAGGTCGAGGCCGCCACAGGGATAGATACGGTACAAATTAGGCGAAAGCTCTATAGCGCGTATACAGAGCACAGATATGCGACGGCGGTGGAAGATCTCCATCAATTCCTTGGCCCAGTGTTCAATGCCCGGTAAACATAACAAATCGTTGCAGCGGACATTTGACCCGGCGCCTGTTTTTTCTGCCGCAAAACAGGCGTCGCCTCAAATGCCGCTGAACTCAGGCGTTACGCAGTTTCCAAACTTACTTGATGTCGGCCCCGTTCGGTGGTCACGAAAAGCCGCATACTCGGTGATTGGCACTGAGCCTTTTGTCACTTTTCCCTTGAGCGCCGCGTCCGACATCGCGGCTGTCTCGTCCTCCTCTATTTGTAGATGTGAGTGGGGCAGTATTCGTTGCAATCCAGATATTGACTCTCTCGCCCGCAGATAAAGCTGATCACTTGCAGCTTGCAGCTTGCAGCTTGCAGCTTGCAGCTTGCAGCTTGCAGCTTGCAGCTTGACGCCCCAGCGTCCATCAGCTTACCTTTACGTTAACGTAAAGCAACCCAAGCCGCTGCTCCATGACCCAGACCTACAGCATTTCCGACCTCGCCCGTGAGCTGGATATCACCACGCGGGCGATTCGTTTTTATGAGGAGCAGAACATGCTCAGCCCCGAGCGTCGTGGGCAGGAGCGGGTTTATAGCCCTCGGGACAAGGTGATTCTCAAGCTGATTCTGCGGGGTAAGCGCATTGGCTTTTCGTTGGCGGAGTGCAAGGAGTTGATTGAGTTGTACGACCCGGGCCACGGCAATCGCAAGCAGCTGGAAACCTTTCTGGACAAGATCACCCAACGCCGTGCGCAGTTGGCGCAGCAGTTGCTGGATATCGAGCAGATGCAGATCGAGCTGGATACCGCGGAGGAGCGCTGTCGAACGGCGCTGGAGCAGACGAATTAACGCCAACCGCCCCCCCCCTTTTTGAGTGAATCATGCATATAGAAACCGTCGATCAATCGCAGTATCCGCAACTCCTAACCATCTGGGAGGCGTCGGTGCGCGCTACCCATGACTTTTTGGCCGAGGCTGATCTGCTGGAGCTGAAGCCGCTGATTCTGGAGCAGTATTTTGCTGCGGTGGATCTGCGTGTCGCCAAGGGCAGCGATGGCGAGGTGCTAGGCTTTTGCGGCGTCAGCGATGGCAATATCGAGATGCTGTTTATCGCCCCCCAGGCTCGAGGGCAAGGCGTGGGCGCGCGTTTGACCACGTACGCGATTGAACATCAGGGCGCCACCAAGGTGGATGTGAACGAACAGAACGTGCAGGCGTTGGGCTTTTATCAGCACGTTGGCTTTGCGGTGGTCAGCCGCTCGCCGGTCGATGGGCAGGGCAAGCCCTATCCGCTATTGCATATGGAGCTGGCTGGGCGCTGACCATCACGGGCGTGGCCTGCCCTGAAAAACAACACTGATGCACCAACAACAATAAACACAGGTGACCCCATGCATTACCCATCGCTGAACTTCGGTCTTGGCGAGACCATCGACATGCTGCGCGAGCAGACCCGCAATCTGGTTGATGCCGAGCTGGCGCCGCGGGCGGCGGAGATCGACCGGGAGAATCAGTTTCCGCAGGACATGTGGCGGCGCTTTGGTGGCATGGGGCTGCTGGGCATTACCGTGCCTGAGGAGTACGGCGGCTCGGGGTTGGGGTATCTGGCGCATGTGGTGGCGATGGAGGAGATCAGCCGTGGATCGGCGTCGGTGGGGCTGTCCTACGGGGCGCATTCCAACCTCTGTGTGAACCAGATCAACCGCAACGGCACGCCGGAGCAGAAGGCAAAATACCTGCCCAGGCTGATCAGCGGCGAGCATATTGGGGCGCTGGCGATGAGTGAGCCGAACGCGGGCTCCGATGTGGTCAGCATGAAGTTGCGCGCCGAACGCCGTGGTGACCACTTCGTGCTCAATGGCAGCAAGATGTGGATCACTAATGGCCCGGACGCGCACGTTTACGTCATTTACGCCAAGACTGAGCCGGAAAAAGGGCCGCACGGCATCACCGCCTTTATCGTTGAACGCGATTGGGCCGGCTTCTCCCGCAGCCCCAAGTTGGACAAGCTGGGCATGCGCGGCTCGAACACCTGTGAGCTGGTGTTCGACAACGTCGAGGTGCCGGTCGAGAACATCCTCGGCCAGTACAACGGCGGCGTGAAGGTGCTGATGAGCGGGCTGGATTACGAGCGCGTGGTGCTCTCCGGCGGCCCGACCGGGATCATGCAGAGCTGCATGGACGTGGTGGTGCCCTATATCCACGACCGTCAGCAGTTCGGCCAGAGCATCGGTGAGTTCCAGCTGATCCAGGGCAAGGTGGCCGACATGTATACCCAGCTCAACGCCAGCCGCGCTTACCTCTACGCCGTGGCGCAGGCCTGCGACCGTGGCGAGACCACCCGCAAGGACGCTGCCGGGGTGATTCTCTACACCGCCGAGGCCGCTACCCAGATGGCGCTGGACGCGATCCAGATTCTCGGCGGCAACGGTTACATCAACGACTACCCCACCGGCCGCCTGCTGCGCGACGCCAAGCTGTACGAGATTGGCGCCGGCACCAGCGAGATTCGACGGATGTTGATTGGACGGGAGTTGTTTAATGAAACGCGTTGAACAAGCTGGAAGTCGGAAGCTGGAAGCTGGATGCAGACCGGAGCGGGCTCTGATTTCTGATGCCAGCTCGGGATTCGCCTTGGCCTGGTCGATCCTTTCGCTTATTGCGCAACCTCTGCAGTACCGCCGGGCTACTTCCAGCTTCCAGCCTCAAGCTTCAAGCTCGGGAGTCATGCAATGACGACCCTACAAACCCAAATCACCCCCACCTCACCGGAATACGCGGCCAACGCGAAGGCCATGCGCTCTCTGGTCAGCGAGCTGCAAAGCCTGCTGGCAGGCATCGCCGAGGGCGGTGGCGAGGTGGCGAATGCGCGGCATTTGGCGCGGGGCAAGCTGTTGCCGCGTCAGCGGGTGGATGCGCTGCTCGACCCCGGTTCGGCCTTTCTGGAGATCGGCCAGCTGGCCGCCCATGAGGTCTATGGTGAGTCGGTTCCGGCCGCCGGGGTGATTGCCGGTATCGGCCGGGTCGAGGGCGTTGAGTGCATGATCATCGCCAATGACGCCACGGTGAAGGGTGGTTCCTACTATCCGCTGAGCGTGAAGAAGCACCTGCGGGCGCAGACCATCGCCCGCGAGAACCGTCTGCCCTGCGTCTATCTGGTTGATTCGGGCGGCGCCAACCTGCCACGCCAGGACGAGGTGTTTCCGGACCGTGAGCACTTCGGGCGGATCTTCTTCAATCAGGCCAATATGAGCGCGGCGGGCATTCCGCAGATTGCTGTGGTGATGGGCTCCTGCACCGCCGGTGGTGCCTATGTGCCGGCGATGGCCGACGAGACCATCATGGTGCGCGAACAGGCGACCATCTTCCTCGCCGGGCCGCCGCTGGTGAAGGCGGCGACGGGTGAGGTGGTCAGCGCCGAGGCACTGGGCGGCGCGGATGTGCATTGCCGCACCTCGGGCGTGGCCGACCATTACGCCGAGAACGACGAACACGCCCTGGCCCTCGCCCGCCGCTGCATTGCCAATCTGAACTGGCACAAGCAGGGTGAGCTGAACTGCTGCCCGGTGCTGCCGCCGCGCTATCCGGTGGAAGAGCTGTACGGGGTGATTCCGGCCGACCGCAAGCAGCCGTTCGACGTGCGCGAGGTGATTGCGCGGCTGGTCGACGACAGCGCGTTCGATGAATTCAAGGCGCTGTTCGGCACCACGCTGGTGTGCGGTTTTGCGCATCTGCACGGCTATCCGGTGGCGATTCTGGCCAACAACGGCATCCTGTTTTCCGAGGCCGCGCAGAAGGGCGCGCACTTTATCGAACTGGCCTGCCAGCGCGGCATTCCGCTGCTGTTCCTGCAGAACATCACCGGCTTTATGGTCGGCAAGAAGTACGAGGAAGGCGGCATCGCCAAGCACGGCGCCAAGCTGGTTACCGCGGTGGCCTGCGCCCGGGTGCCCAAGTTCACGGTGATTATCGGCGGCAGCTTTGGCGCCGGAAACTACGGCATGTGTGGCCGCGCCTACGATCCGCGCTTTCTGTGGATGTGGCCGAATGCGCGCATCTCGGTGATGGGCGCCGAACAGGCCGCGGGCGTGCTGGTGCAGGTCAAGCAGGAGCAGGCCGAGCGCAATGGCGAGCAGTTCAGCGCCGAGCAGGCCGAAGCCCTGCGCCGGCCGATCCTCGATCAGTACGAACGCCAGGGCCACCCCTACTACGCCAGCGCCCGCCTGTGGGATGACGGCGTAATCGACCCGGCGCAGACGAGGGATGTGCTGGGGTTGGCGATATCGGCGGCCCTCAACGCACCGATTGAGGCGACGCGGTTTGGGGTGTTTCGGATGTAGCGGCGCGCGGAGCGCGCCAGCTGGAAGCCTGAAGCTAGAAGCTGGAAGTAGTCCGCGTTATGTGGGCGTTAGGTGTTTTGGCATGCATCGGAGTCGTAAACCGACGTGTAGCTCAACCGCTGCACGAGCTGCTTCCAGCTTCTAGCTTCAGGCTTCCAGCCCAGCCGCCGCACAGAAATAAGTCGCCGTGTATAACCAGGCGCCCATCGAGAAGAACAAAATGAGCGATTACCAAACCATCGAACTCGAATTCACCGAAAAAGGCGTAGCCACCCTATGGCTAAACCGGCCGGAGAAAAACAACGCCTTCAACGCGCAGATGATCCGCGAGCTGCTGGACGCCCTGGATGCGGTGGCGGCTAACCCGGCGGTGCGCTTTATGCTGTTGCGGGGGCGTGGCAAGCACTTCTCTGCCGGTGCCGATCTGGCCTGGATGCGCGATTGCGCGGCGCTGGATTACAACGCCAATCTGGATGACGCGCGCGAGCTGGCCCAGCTGATGGCCTCGCTGGCGCAGCTCAAGGTGCCGACGCTGGCGGTGGTACAGGGCGCGGCCTTTGGTGGCGCGCTTGGGCTGATCAGCTGCTGCGATATGGCGATTGGCGCGGACGACGCGCTGTTCAGCCTGTCGGAGGTGCGCATCGGTCTGCTGCCGGCGGTGATCAGCCCGTACGTCACCCAGGCCATCGGCGCTCGCGCCACCCGCCGCTACGCGTTGACCGCCGAGCGCTTTGACGGGCTGCGCGCCCGCGAGCTGGGGCTGCTGGCCGAGTGTTATCCGGCGGCCGGGCTGGAGGCGGCGCTCGATCAGTGGGTCGCCAACCTGCTGCTGAACGGCCCGCAGGCGATGATGGCCACCAAGGCGCTGTTGCAGGAGGTCGGGCTGGGTGCCATGAGCACGCCGCTGCGCCGCTACACCGAGGCAGCGATTGCCCGGGTGCGGATCAGCCCCGAAGGTCAGGAGGGCCTGTCGGCCTTCCTGGAAAAACGCCAACCCGACTGGTGCGCTAGCCATGATTGATTCCCTACTGATTGCCAACCGCGGCGAAATTGCCTGCCGCATCATGCGCACCGCGCGCGAGCTGGGTATCGCTACCGTGGCGGTGCACAGCGATACCGACCGCGACGCCCTGCACGTGCGCAGCGCCGATCAGGCGGTCAACCTCGGTGGCGCCCGCCCGAGTGACAGTTACCTCAAGGTCGAGGCGATCATCGCCGCGGCCAAAGCCGCCGGCGCCAATGCCATTCACCCGGGTTACGGTTTTCTCTCCGAGAACGCCGAGTTTGCCCGTGCGGTGGCCGCCGCCGGGCTGATCTTTGTCGGCCCGCCGGCCAGCGCGATTGACGCCATGGGCAGCAAGTCGGCGGCCAAGGCGCTGATGGAAACCGCCGGGGTGCCGCTGGTGCCCGGGTATCACGGCGCCGATCAGGCGCTGGAGACCTTCCGTGCCGAGGCCGCCAAGATTGGCTATCCGGTGCTGCTCAAGGCAGCGGCTGGCGGCGGCGGCAAGGGCATGAAGGTGGTCGAATCGGAAGCGGAGCTGAGCGAGGCGCTGTCCTCCGCCCAGCGTGAAGCGCAGGCGGCCTTTGGCGATGCGCGCATGCTGGTCGAGAAATACGTGCTGCAGCCGCGCCACGTCGAGATTCAGGTGTTTGCCGATCAGTACGGCAACGCGGTGTATCTGGCCGAGCGCGACTGCTCAATCCAGCGTCGCCACCAGAAGGTGGTGGAAGAAGCCCCGGCACCGGGCCTGTCGCCCGAGCTGCGCCGCGCCATGGGCGAGGCGGCGGTCACCGCGGCGCGCGCCATTGGCTACGTGGGCGCCGGGACCGTGGAGTTTCTGCTCGACGCCCGTGGCGACTTCTTCTTTATGGAGATGAACACCCGTCTGCAGGTAGAGCACCCGGTGACCGAGCTGATTACCGGGCAGGATCTGGTCGCCTGGCAGCTGCGCGTGGCTCAAGAGCAGCCACTGCCGCTGACGCAGGAGCAGATCGTGCTGCGCGGCCACGCGATTGAAGTGCGGCTCTACGCCGAAGACCCGGAACAGGACTTTCTGCCCGCCAGCGGCGAGCTGACGCTGTACCGCGAACCTGCTGCGGGCGTTGGGCGGCGGGTCGACAGCGGGGTGGTCGAAGGTGACCGCGTCTCGCCGTTCTATGACCCGATGCTGAGCAAGCTGATCGCCTGGGGCGAGGACCGGGAAACTGCCCGCCGCCGTCTGCTGGCAATGCTGGCCGAGCAGCAGCTGGGCGGGCTGCACAGCAATCTCGTCTTCCTGCGTCGGGTGCTGGCGCATCCGGCCTTTGCCGCCGCCGAGCTGGATACCGGTTTTATCGCGCGTCATACCGACGTTCTGTTGCCTGCACCGGCCCCGCTGCCCGACGCCTTCTGGGGGCTGGCGGCCCGCGCCTGGTTGCTGACCCAGCCCGCGGCCAGGCGCGCTGATGACCCGCACAGCCCCTGGGCCAGCGCCTCAGGGCTGCGCCTCGGACTGACCGGCGAGCAGCGCCTGCATCTGCGCTGTGGCGAGACCGAGGCCCGTGCCCTGCCCGCTGCCGGCGTCAGCCTGCAGGGCGATCAGCTGCTGGTTGAGGGGCGTCGCCACGCCGTGCAACGCCGCGGTCAGTGGCTGTTTGTCGAGTGGAACGGGCAGCTGCAACGGGTCACGCAGGTTGACCCGATCAGCGAGGTAGAGGCCCGGCAGCACGGCCACGGCGGTTTGAGCGCGCCGATGAACGGCAGTGTGGTGCGGGTGCTGGTCGAGCCGGGTCAGCGGGTCGCCGCTGGCGAGTTGCTGGTGGTGGTCGAGGCAATGAAAATGGAGCACAGTATTCGCGCTGCCGAGGCCGGCGAGGTCACGGCGATTCACTGCGCCGAGGGCGATCTGGTTGACGAAGGCCGGGTGCTGGTGGCGCTGCAACCGCTTGCTGAGGAGGCAACGGCATGAGCATGCCGCAACAGGTGCGTCTGGTCGAAGTGGGCCCGCGCGATGGCCTGCAGAATGAAAAGCAACCGATCAGCGTCGCCGACAAGGTACGTCTGGTCGATGACCTGAGCGCAGCCGGATTGAGTTATATCGAGGTCGGCAGCTTCGTCTCGCCCAAGTGGGTGCCGCAGATGGCCGGCTCGGCCGAGGTGTTTGCCGCGATTCAGCAAAAGCCTGGCGTGACCTACGCGGCGCTGGCACCGAACCTCAAGGGCTTTGAGGGCGCGCTGGAAGCCGGGGTGAAGGAAGTGGCGGTGTTTGCCGCCGCCAGCGAGGGGTTCTCGCAGAAAAACATCAACTGCTCGATTGCCGAGAGCCTGCAGCGCTTTGAGCCGATCATGGCCGCGGCCAAGGAGCACGGCGTGCGGGTGCGCGGTTATATCTCCTGCGTGCTGGGCTGCCCGATTGATGGTGACGTAGCGCCGGAGCAGGTGGCGGCGATTGCCCGCGAGCTGCTCGACAGCGGCTGCTATGAGGTGTCGCTCGGCGACACCATCGGCGTCGGCACCGCGGGCGATACCCGTCGGTTGATTGAGGTGGTTGGCCGCGATATCGACCGCAGCCTGCTGGCCGGGCATTTTCACGATACCTACGGGCAGGCGCTGGCGAATATCCACGCCAGCCTGCTGGAAGGCGTGGCGGTGTTCGACAGCTCGGTCGCCGGGCTGGGCGGTTGCCCCTACGCCAAGGGCGCGACCGGCAACGTCGCCAGCGAAGACGTGCTCTATCTGCTCAACGGGCTGGGTATCGAGACGGGTGTGGACATGGCGGCGCTGGTGCAGGCCGGGCAGCATATCTGCAATGTGCTCGGCAAAACCAACGGCTCGCGCGTGGCGCGGGCCTTGCTGGCGCGGGAGCAGGCATGAGCGAACCCTTGTGGCAACCGAGCCCGGAGCGGGTTGCGGCCAGCCGGATGGATGCCTTCCGGCGCTTTATCAATCAGCGCCATGATCTGGCGCTGGCCGATTACGCCGCGCTGCATCAGTGGAGCGTCAGCGCGGTTGCCGACTTCTGGCAGGCGGTGGCGGACTTCTTTGCGGTGGACTTCAGCACCCCGCCGCAGCGGGTGCTGGAAAACCCGGATGCCATGCCCGGCGCGCAGTGGTTTGCCGGTGCCGAGCTGAATTTTGCCGCCCACCTGCTGCGTCGGCGCGACGACCATCCGGCGCTGATTGCGCTCAGCGAAGACGGTCAGCGTGAACAGCTCAGCTACGCCGAGCTGGCCGCGCGGGTGGCCGGGCTGCAGCAGCACCTGCTGGCGCTCGGTGTGCAGCCGGGTGATCGGGTCGCGGCGCTGATGCCCAATACCTGGCAAACGGTGGTCGGCATGCTGGCGGCGGCGAGCATCGGCGCGGTCTGGTCCTCCTGCTCGCCGGACTTTGGCGCGCAGGGCGTGGTCGACCGCTTCGGCCAGATAGAGCCGCGGGTGCTGATCGCCTGCAGCGGTTACCGCTACGCCGGCAAGCAGCTGGATATGGGCAGCAAGCTCGCGGAAATCCTGCCGCAGCTGGGCGGCCTGCAGCAGCTGATTCTGGTGCCCTACGGTGGCGTGGAGCCGTGTCTGGCGGAGTTCGCCTCGGTGGTCTCGACCGCCCACTGGGACGACGTCAGCCAGCCGGCCGGCAGCCCGGCGTTCACCGCCCTGCCCTTTGCCCAGCCGCTCTACATTCTGTATTCCAGCGGCACCACCGGGGTGCCCAAGTGCATCGTTCATGGTGCCGGTGGCACCCTGCTGCAGCATCTCAAGGAACACGGCCTGCACACCGATCTGGGCAGCGAGGACGTGCTGTTCTACTTCACCACCTGCGGCTGGATGATGTGGAACTGGCTGGTCTCCGGGCTGGCGCTGGGCGCAACGCTGGTGCTCTACGACGGCTCACCGTTCGAGCCTTCTGCCGAGCGACTGATCGACCTGATCGACGCCGAAAACATCAGCGTATTCGGCACCAGCGCCAAGTATCTGGCCGCGCTGGAAAAGGCTGGCGTCGAGCCCAATCGCAGCCACCAGCTGAGTCGGTTGAAGGCGGTGCTGTCGACCGGTTCACCGCTGGCGCACGAGGGGTTTGATTACGTCTACCGTTGCTTCAAACCGGACCTGTGCCTGTCGTCGATCTCCGGCGGCACCGACATCGTCTCTTGTTTCGCCCTCGGCAACCCGACCGCGCCGGTCTGGCGTGGCGAACTGCAGTGCAAGGGCCTCGGCATGGCGGTCGAGGTGTGGGACGACGAGGGCCAGCGGCTGGCTGGGGGCAAGGGCGAACTGGTCTGCAGCAAACCTTTCCCGTCGATGCCGCTGGGCTTCTGGAAGGATGAGGACGGCAGCCGTTTCCGCGCCGCCTACTTCGAGCGCTTCCCCGGCGTCTGGGCGCATGGCGATTACGCCGAACAGACGCCACACGGCGGACTGATTATTCATGGCCGCTCCGATGCGGTGCTCAACCCCGGCGGGGTGCGCATCGGCACCGCAGAAATCTACCGGCAGGTGGAGAAGGTCGAAGCGGTGCTGGAGTCGCTCGCCATCGGCCAGCAGTGGCAGGGCGATGTGCGCGTGGTGCTGTTTGTGCGCCTGCGCGACGGTGTGACGCTGGATGCGGCGCTGGAGGCGGAGATCCGCCAGGTCATCCGCGCCAACGCCACCCCGCGCCATGTGCCGGCGAAGATCATCGCGGTCAGTGATATCCCGCGCACCCGCAGCGGCAAGATCGTCGAACTGGCGGTACGCAACGTGGTGCACGGTCTGCCGGTGAAAAACACCGACGCGCTGGCCAACCCCGAGGCGCTGGCGCTGTTTCGCGATTTGCCCGGGTTGCAGTAGCCGGGCAGGCCGGGTTTCTGCTTGGCCTGCCCGGTGCTGGCTTAGCTGGGCTCTACCCGATGCTCGTAGGTGGCATTCAGGCGGGCGGTGAGGTATTCGGCGCAGGTAATCGGCTCGTACTTCGGCGCTTCATCCGGGATTACGTCACGCGGGTCGACCATGGAGTCGGGGTTCACTTCCAGGAAGAAGGCGATGGAGTAGCGCTCCTGCTCCGGCGGGCGCACGCGGTGCGGGGTGGAGACGTAGGTGTCGTTGCTCCAGCGCATCAGGCAGTCGCCGATGTTGCAGACGAAGGCGCCCGGTACGTGCGGGGCGTCGATCCATTGACCCTGACGGGTCAGCACCTGTAGGCCGGCGACCTTGTCGGTGGCCAGCAGGGTGACGTTGCCGTAGTCGGTGTGGGCGCCGGCGCCGCCGTCTTCGCGGTTAATCTGACCGGCGCTGGCCGGATAGCGCAGCATGCGCAGGGTGGCGATCGGACTATCCAGATGCGCGGCGAAGAAATCCTCCGGCAGGCCCAGGTCGATGGCAAACCCCTTGTGGATCAGCCGGCCGAGGTTCAGGCAGCCGTCGAAGTAACCGAGCATGGCGTCGCGCCAGCCGTCGATCGGTGGCCAGAAGTTGACGCCGCGAAAAGGCTTGCCGGCCACTACATCCGGGTGGTCGGCCGGGAAGTCGGTGCCGATGTTGAAGGCTTCCTTCATGTCGGCGCCGGCTTCCGGATTGAGTTTTTCGTCGGCCATGGCGACGTAGCCGCGGTTGTGCGGTGATTTCTTGATCGACATGGCCTGCTTGGTTTCCAGCGGTAGCTCGAACACCCGTTTGGCGTTGGCGAAGGCGCCGGCCATGACCTCTTCCGGGACGCCGTGGTCGACGGCGTAGAAGAAACCGATTTCACGGCAGGCAACGCCCAGCTGGCGAGCGGTCTCGGCGCGGACGGCGGGGTCTTCGCTGTTCAGGCCAGCGACGGAAATAAGGGGCAGTGATTGCATGGTTTGGCTCCTGACTGCGGGCGGGCAGTCGTTTAGATCATCGAGGTACGCAGGTGCGCGATATCGCGACACTGCTGAAAGAGTGCGAGGCCCTGCTGCTGGGCTTCACTGATAACCGTCTGTTCGCTCACCCGGGTGGCGCGGCCGTTGTCGATCAACTGTCGGCCATCAACCCAGACCGCGGCGACGTTGCGGGCGTCGGCGGCGAAGACCAGATTCCACAACAGATTGCCGCCGGCGTTATTGATCTCGGTCGGTGTCAGGTTGGGTTGGGCCAGATCGAGCAGCAGCAGGTCGGCCTGCTTGCCGACTTCCAGCGAGCCGATGCGGTCGCCGAGGCCCAGGGCGCGGGCGCCGTTGATGGTGGCCATGCGCAGAATCTGGTCGGCCGGCAGCACGGTGGCGTCCAGCCGGGTGGCCTTCTGGATCAGCGAGGCGAACTTCATTTCCTCGAACAGGCTGAGGCTGTTGTTGCACACCGGGCCGTCGGTGCCGAGGCCGACGGTGATGCCGGCGGCGAGCATTTCCGGCACGCGGGCGACGCCGCTGGCGAGCTTGGCGTTGCTGATCGGGCAGTGGGCGATGCTGGTGCCGGTGTCGGCGACGCGCTTGATCTCCTCGTCGGTCAGCCAGACGCAATGGGCCAGCAGGGTGCGCTCACCGAGGATGCCGTAGTGATCCAGCTGGGCAATGGAGCGGCGACCAAACTCGGCTTTGACGGCGTCGTCTTCTTCCTTCTGCTCGCTGGCGTGGGTGTGAATGCCGACGCCGTATTCGGCCTGGCATTCCAGCGCTTCGCGGTAGGCATCGGCGGTGCAGTAGAACAGGTGCTCCAACCCCATCCAGACCTGAATACGACCGTTCTGTGCGTCGTGGTGGCTGTGGATCAGCGCGCGGTTCTCGGCGCGGGTGGCGAAGAAGTCCTTGCCGGGCGCGTCGGCCACGTAGGGCGCCAGATTCACCCGCAATCCGACCTCACCGGCGGCATCGGCGCAGCGATCCATAAAGCGGTACATGTCCATCACGCAGGTGGTGCCGCTCTTCAGCGCTTCCAGATAGCACAGGCGTGCCGAGTGGAAGGCGTATTCTTCGGTGAGCGCGCGGTGTTCCAGCTGATACCAGGGCAGCCAGTCCATCAGCTGCATGTTCTCGGTCACGCCGCGCATCAGGCTTGAATGGGAGTGGGCGTCGATCAGACCGGGCAGCAGTGCATGGCCGCTGGCGTCGATCACCGGCACGCCGGGCGGGATGATCAGCTCGTCGCTGGGGCCGACGGCGCTGATGCGTCCGTCCTGCACGATGAGCGTGCCGCGGGGGATGACGCGGTTGTGCGGATCGACGGTAAAGATAGCTGCATCACGCAGCGCAAACTGGCTCACTGGCTACTCCTGGCAGGTGACTGAACTGACGCAGCGTCGGTTCAGGACACTGTGACGGCACGGCGGGCACGGAAGCGGTCAGCTTGGCTGATGTCTTCCTCGGAGGCTGTCCGAGCGGAACACATTAAAACGGGTTGGTATTATCCCCCGCAGCAGCGCTCAGCACCACCGGCGGAAGGGTTTAGGGCTGGCTGATGAATGAAGCGTCAACAGACCCTAGGCCGTGCGTGCGCTCTGCACGGCTGTTGCGGGTACGGCCAGACCACAGCCACGCAGGATCACTTCGGTGAGGAAGTTGGCGGCGTGGTCAAAGTCTTTCTGTTCGTACTCGGCCTTGTTTTCAACCATCAGCACCTGCACCTGGAAATCGGCGTAGTGCTGGGTTGAGGACCAGATCAGGAAAATCAGCTGCACCGGGTCCACCGGCGCCATGCGGCCCTGATCGATCCATTGCTGCATCACGGCGGCGCGGCCACGCACCCATTCGCGCATGTTGGTGCGCAGGTGGGTCATCAAAAAGGGCGCGCCCTGCATGATCTCCATGGCAAACAGCCGGGAGGCCAAGGGGTACAGACGCGACATCTCGACCTTGGCGCGGATAAAGCTGGCCAGCGCCTCGGCGGGGTCGTCGTCGACGGTCACGCTGGAAAAAACCGCGTTCCAGCGCGAGAGAATATCGTCGAACATGGCTGCATAGATCTTCTTCTTGTTGCTGAAGTAATACAGCACGTTCGATTTGGGCAGTTCGGCCCGTTCGGCGATGTTCTGGATGGTGGCACCACGATAGCCGTGCAAGGCAAATTCCTGTTCCGCTGCCGCCAGAATGATCTCGTGGTTGCGTTCGCGAATGCGGCCGGGCTTGTAACTCCGGGGTTTGCTCTTGCTGGTCATGGTCATCCGTCGCCTTGTTCCAGTGCGGGGCCGGCCTGACCGGCCCCACGGGTGTTGTCAGAAGTGGAATTTCACCAGCGCGCTGACGGCGCTTTCGGTGTCCATCACATCATCATTCAGACCGTACTTGTTGTTCCAGTAGGAGTACTCGATACCTGCGTAGAGTACGCCCGGGCTGCCACGGTAGTTACCCAGGTCCAGCTTCAGCTGCGGGTTGAAGTGGAAGTCGGACTTGTGGTCGTCTTCGGCAGTGGACCAGTCAATGTAACCGTCGAACAGGATACGGGTGCTGCCAAATTCCATCGCCTTGCCCCAGACGACGGTGGTTTGATAATCGTCAGAGGTCTCGCTGTTGTCTACGTAGTAGAAACGGGTCGCGAAGTACATGAAGCCCGGCATGTTCCAGTCGATACCCGGACCGACCATGTAGTTGTTCACGTTGGTGCCGCCGCCAAACTCGTACTGACCGGACAGAGTAAAGTCCTTGATCAGGCCATCGCCGCCCAGCTTGTTGCCGGTCAGCCAGCTCAGGCTCAGGTTAGGCGCGAATTCACCATACAGATCGTCAGTGTCAGTGTCCTTGCCGTGACCCTGGTTGCGGTCAACGAAGAAGAAGGTGCTGCCCCAGTCGTGACCGGTCGCGTTCTCGAAGGTAAAGAACGTTTGCGTGGTCTTGGTCTTGCCGAAGGCCTGATAGTCGTCGCTGTACAGAATCGAAATGCTGGAGTCGGAGAAATACTTCTCAGCGTGTGCAGCCGGGACAAAGGCGCCTGCGATGCACGCGGCGATCAGGGTTTTTTGCAGTGTGCTCATATTCGATGCTTCCTGGAATCAGTGATTTAGTTTTGATTGGCATAGTGGGTGCTCAAGTTATTTGCTCGGCCTATAGGGTTGGCCGATTGATAGGGGTGTGTTGAGGCGGGTCCGCGCGGGATTCCACGACAACAGCACCAGGACAATGATGGTGACGACATAGGGCAGCATGGCCAGCAGCTCGGTCGAGCTGTTCCAGCCGAGCCCCTGCAGCACCAGGTGCAAGATGCTGGCGGCGCCGAACAGATAGGCGCCGAGCAGCACACGCTCGGGTTTCCAGGTGGCGAAGACCACCAGGGCCAGCGCGATCCAGCCGCGACCGGCAGTCATGTTCTCGGTCCACATGGGGGTGTAGGCCAGCGACAGGTAGGCGCCCGCCAGGCCGGCCATGGCGCCACCAAAGGCCACGGCCATGTAGCGCACCGGCAGCACTTTCAGGCCATTGGCGTTGGCCGCTTCCGGAGACTCGCCGACGGCGCGCAGAATCAGGCCGCCGCGGCTGTATTTGAGGAAGCAGAACACCAGGATGAAGATCAGCAGCGAGCCGTAGACCAGCAGGTCCTGGTTGAACAGCACCGGGCCGATGACCGGGATATCGGACAGCAGCGGAATGGCAATCTTGTCGAAGCCGTCGATCGACTGACCGACAAAGCCGCTGCCGACAAAGGAGCTCAGGCCGATGCCGAAGATGGTCAGCGCCAGGCCGGCGGCATACTGGTTGGCGGCCAGGGTGATGGCCATCAGCGCGAACAGCATGGACATCAGCACGCCGCCCAGCATGGCTGCCAGAATGCCCATGCTCAGGCTGCCGGTGGAGGTGGCGGCGATAAAGCCGATCACCGCGCCCATCAGCATCATGCCTTCCTGGCCGAGGTTGAGCACGCCGGAGCGCTCGCACACCAGCTCACCCAGGGCGACCAGCAGCAGCGGGGTGCCGGCGACTACGGTCGCGGCGAGTACGTTGGTAATCAGTACGGCGTCCATCTCAGGCCTCCCCTGCTACGGCCTTGGGGGCCCGACGAATGCGAATGCGGTAGTGGATAAAGGCGTCACAGGTCAGCAGGTAGAACAGCAGCAGCCCCTGGAACAGCCCGGTGATCGCCTTGGGCAGCGCCATGGCGATCTGCAGCATCTCGCCGCCCATAAAGGTCAGTGCCAACAGCGCGGCCGCCAGTACAATACCGACCGCCTGCATGCGCCCGAGGAATACCACGATGATCGCGGTATAGCCGTAGCCGGGTGACACCTGCGGCACCAGCTGGCCGAGCGGGCCGGTCACTTCCGACGCACCCGCCAGACCGGCCAGACCGCCGGCGAGAATGAACGCCAGCAGAGTCAGACGCTTGGCCGGGAAGCCGGCGAAGGCCGCTGCGCGCTCGTCCTGGCCCAGCACCTTGAGCTGGAAGCCGACGAAGGTGCGGGCGAACAGCACGCCGACCGCGACCGCCGCCAGCAGGCCGAACAACAGGCCGATGTGCAGGCGGGTATCGGGGATCAGCTTGGGCAGCAGCGCCGAGGCGGCGAACATTTCGGACTGCGGAAAGCCGAAGCCGTACGGGTCCTTCAGCGGGCCGTGAACCGCGTACAGCAGCAGGTTCAGGGCGATGTAGTTGAGCATGATGGTGGTGAGGATCTCGTTGCAGTGGAACTGCGTTTTCAGCAGCCCCGCCAGCAATGCCCAGGCGGCACCGGCGACCATGCCGGCGATCAGCACCAGCGGCAGCACCCAGGGGCCGCTCTGGTCGCTGAACTGCAGAGCAGCTGCGCTGGCCCACAGTGCCCCCATCAGGAAGTGCCCTTCGGCGCCGATATTCCACAGCTTGGCGCGGTAGCAGATGGTCAGGCCGGCGGCGCACAGCAGCAGCGGTGCCATCTTCAGGCCCAGCTCGGCCCAGCCGTGTTTATCGCTCAACGGGGTCAGGAAGAAGAAGGTCAGGCCCTCGACCGGGTCCTTGCCCAGGGCCATAAAAATGCCCATGCCGGTGATGATGGTAAGGATCAGTGCCAGCAACGGGGAGGCCCACTGCATGGCGCGGGAGTCGACGGCGCGGCGCTCAAGCGACAGCATGGGAAACCTCCGAAGGTGCAGCGCTGGGGAAATCACCGGCCATCCACTGGCCGAGTCGTTCAATGGTCAGCTCACTGGTGTTGACCAGCGGCGACAGCCGACCGGCGCAAATCGCGCCCATGCGGCCACAGAGCTGGAACAGCTCGTCCAGGTCTTCGGAGATCAGCAGCACGGCGGCGCCTTCGTCACGCAGACGCACCAGCGCCTCGTGGATGGCAACCGCCGAACCGACATCAACGCCCCAGGTCGGGTGCGAGGCCACCAGCAGCTTGGGCTGCTGCATGGCTTCACGACCGATGATGAATTTCTGCAGATTGCCGCCGGACAGGCTGGCGGCGTGGCTGTCGATGCTGGCGGTGCGCACACCGAAGGCCTCGACAATACGACTGGCATAGTCACGCACCTTGCCCATGGCGACCCAGCCGGTGTTCACCATGCCTTCGCCATAGGCGGTCAGCAGGCTGTTGTCGACCAGCGACATGGATGGCACCGCGCCGCGGCCCAGGCGTTCTTCCGGCACCACCGCCACGCCGAGGCGGCGACGGACAGCGGGCTTGGCCTGGCCGATGGCCACACCGTTGAGGGTGATGCTGTCGTTGCTGACCAGCGCCTCGCCCGACAGGGCGCGCAGCAGCTCGTCCTGGCCATTGCCCGCGACGCCGGCAATGCCGACGATTTCGCCGGCGCGCAGGCTCATGCTCAGGGCCTGCAGGCTGGTGCCGAAGGGGTCGCTGGTGCGGTAGTTCAGTTCACGCACGTTCAGCAGCACCTCGCCCGGCTCGCGCGGCTCGACCTGGGTGGACAGCGGAGTTTCGTTGCCGACCATCATGCGGGCGATGTCGTCGGTGCTGACCTCGGCCGGGTTGCACTCGCCGGTCACCCGGCCCTGGCGCAGCACGGTGGCGCGGTGGCAGAGGTCACGCACTTCCTGCAACTTGTGGCTGATAAATAGAATGCTGCAGCCCTCGTGCGACAGCTGGCGCAGGGTGCGGAACAGGGTTTCGACCTCCTGCGGGGTCAGCACCGAGGTCGGCTCATCGAGAATCAGCAGTGAGCTTTCCTGAATCAGGCAGCGGACGATCTCAACCCGCTGGCGCTCGCCAATCGACAGGCTGTTGACGTAGCGACGCGGGTCCAGCGCCATGCCGTAGTGCTCGGAGACCTCGCTGATGCGGGCTTCCAGCTTGCGCCGGTCGCGGGCCTGATCAGCGGGCAGGCTGAGGGCGATGTTCTCGGCTACTGTCAGGGTTTCAAACAGCGAGAAGTGCTGAAACACCATGCCGATGCCCAGTTCCCGGGCGTGGGCCGGGCCTTGCAGGGTCAGCGGATGGCCGTTCCAGGTGATACTGCCGGCGTCGGGCTGGATGACGCCGTAGATGACTTTCATCAAGGTGCTCTTGCCGGCGCCGTTCTCGCCGAGCAAAGCATGAATTTCGCCTGCGTTGACTGTGAGCTGGACACCGTCGTTCGCCCGGCATCCGGGGTACTCCTTGACGATGTTTTCCAGCTTCAGGCGTTGTGCGGTTGCCATTCAGTTTCCTCTATGGGCGTTGTACCGGCGCGTATAGATGACAGGCCGGGCGACGACGCCCTATTAATAACTGACCAATCAATCAACATTTTCTGTCAGAGCAATTTGCTTGCCAAAAGTCAAAAAACCGCGAAAATCAATTTTTCGGACTAGTTGGTCAAGTTTTTGCAAATCTACTCCCAGCCTCTGTGTGCGCCACTGCTGTGGCGCCACGCCTGAACCCGCCTGAATGGGCCAAACCGTGCATAGAGCGGAGACGACCGTGATTGAGTTCTATCTAAATGGCCAGCCGGAAAAACTTGACCGTGCTGACCCAAACATGAGCATCCTTGACTGGCTGCGCACCAAAAAGCGGCTTAGTGGCACCAAAGAAGGCTGCGCCTCCGGTGACTGCGGAGCTTGTACCGTGCTGCTGGGTAGCCCTGCCGACGACGCGGGCGCGCATTATACGGCAATCAACAGTTGCATCAGCCTGATCGGCTCGCTGCATGGCAAGCACCTGATTACCGTGGACGCGCTGTCGCCGCAGCAGGCGCATCCGGTGCAGCAGGCCATGGTCGAGTGCAGTGGTTCGCAGTGCGGCTTCTGTACACCGGGCTTCATCATGTCGATGGTGGGTCTGCATCAGCAGGTAGCCGGCAGCAACAGCACCGCCAGCGAACACCAGTTGATGGAGGCGCTGGCCGGCAACCTGTGCCGCTGTACCGGCTATCGGCCGATTCTCGAAGCGGGTCGCCGCACCCTGGTCGATGCGGTGCAGCACTGGGATGGTGCCGCCTTGTTCGAACCTGCACCGGCGCAGACCTTCAGCGACACCCGCGCACGCGCCGCCAGCCTGGAAGATGACGAGGGCAAGCGCTTTGACGCGCCGGTGGAGCTGAGCGAACTGCGCAGCCTGCTGGCGGCCAACCCGGATGCCCGACTGGTGGCCGGCAGCACCGACCTGGCGCTGGAAATTACCCAGCAGCTCAAGACCCTGCCGCAGCTGATCTCGGTGGAGCAGATTGCCGCGCTGCACGCCCTGGACTGCGACGAACAAAACCTGACCATCGGGTCGGCTGCGACCTACAGCGAGTTTGCTCCTACGCTCTGTGCCGACTGGCCAGCCTTTGCCGGCATGCTGGAGCGCCTTGGCTCACTGCAGGTACGTAACCGTGGCACCCTCGGCGGGAATATCGGTAACGCCTCGCCCATCGGTGACATGCCGCCGCCGCTGATCGCCCTTGGCGCGCAGATTCAGCTCGACGGCGCCGATGGCGAGCGTTGGCTGGCGCTGGAAGACTTCTTCGTGGACTACAAGAAAACCCGGCTGGCGCCGGGCGAATTCATTCGCGCCGTGCAGGTGCCGCGCCCGCAAGATAACCAGCGGCTGTTTATCTACAAGATTTCCAAGCGGCTGGATGACGACATCTCCGCCGTGTTGGGTGCCTTCTGGCTGCAGTTTGACGGCGATACGGTCAGTGATTGCCGGCTGGCGTTTGGCGGTATGGCGGGTATTCCCAAGCGTGCGACGGGGGCGGAAGCGGCGTTGCGCGGTGCTGTCTTTGATGACACCGCCGTGGCGGCCGCGCAGGCGGCGCTATCGAGCGACTTCTCGCCGCTGTCCGATGTGCGCGCCTCGGCCAGCTACCGCATGTCGGTGGCCGGTAACCTGCTGCTGCGCGCCCTCCTTGAATGTCGTGCCGGCGAGACCGGTGCCCCAGCCCTGACGGTGACCGACTATGCGTAAACTGCCCCGTGACATCTCTCGCCAGAGCGGCCAGCCGGTCGGCGTGGCAGGTCAGAGCACGCTGCACGACAGCGCCTGGCTGCACGTCAGTGGTCAGGCTCGCTATATCGATGATCTGCCCGAGCCCGAAGGCATCCTGCACGCGGCGGTCGGCCATAGCGAGCAGGCGCATGCCCGGATCAAGAGCATGGACCTGTCCGCCGTCCGCGCCTATCCCGGTGTGGTGGCGGTACTGACGGTCGATGACGTGCCCGGCCACACCGATATCGGGCCGGTTTTTCCCGGTGATCCGGTACTGGCTGGCGAGCTGGTCGAGCATATTGGTCAGCCGATCTTCGCGGTGGCGGCCACCAGCCATACCGCTGCGCGCAAGGCGGCGAAGCTGGCCAAGGTCGAGTACGAGCCACTGCATGCGGTGCTGGACACCCGTGAGGCGCTGGAGAAGCAGTTCTTCGTGCGTCCCAGCCACACCCAGCAGCGCGGTGACCCGGATGCGGCACTGGCCGGCGCACCGCATCGCCTCAAGGGCGAAATCAACGTCGGCGGGCAGGAGCACTTCTATCTGGAAGGTCAGGCCTGCGTGGCGTTGCCGCAGGAAGACGGTGGCATGTTCGTGCACACCTCCAGTCAGCATCCCTCCGAGGTACAGAAGCTGGTGGCTGAAGTGCTCGGCGTACCGATTCATGCGGTGACCACCGAGGTCCGCCGCATGGGTGGCGGCTTTGGCGGCAAGGAAACCCAGGCCGCGCCGGTGGCTTGCGTCGCGGCCTTGTTGGCCAACGCCACCGGGCGCGCGGTGAAGTATCGCCTGTCGCGCCCGGACGACATGGTGCAGACCGGCAAGCGCCACGACTTTCTCAACACCTACGACATCGGCTTTGACGAGCAGGGCGTGATTCAGGGCGCGGAGATCATGGTGGCCGGTCGCTGCGGCTACTCGCCTGATCTGTCCAATGCCATTGTCGAGCGCGCGATGTTCCACTCCGACAACGCCTATTATCTGGATCAGGCGCGGGTCACCGGCCATTGCTGCAAGACCCACACCGTCTCCAACACCGCCTTCCGCGGCTTCGGCGGCCCGCAGGGCATGATGGTGATCGAGCAGGCGGTGGACGACATTGCCCGCCATCTGCAGCTCGACCCGCTGGAGGTGCGCAAGCGCAATCTGTATCGCGAAGGCCGCGATACCACCCATTACGGCCAGACTATTACCCATCACGTGCTGCCGGAGCTGATCAGCCAGCTGGAGACCAGCTCGGACTATCAGGCCCGCCGCGCCGAGATCCGCGCCTTCAACCAGCAGAGCCCGGTGCTCAAGCGCGGGCTGGCGCTGACGCCGGTCAAGTTTGGTATCTCCTTTACCGCCAAGCACCTCAACCAGGCAGGCGCGTTGGTGCTGATCTACACCGACGGCAGCCTGCAGGTGAACCACGGCGGCACCGAGATGGGTCAGGGCCTGTACATCAAGATAGCGCAGGTGGTTGCTGCGGCGTTCCAGATCGATGTCGACAAGGTCAAGGTGACTGCGACCCGCACCGACAAGGTACCCAACACCTCGCCCACCGCCGCCTCCTCCGGCTCGGACCTGAACGGCATGGCCGCGCTGGACGCCTGCGAGAAGATCAAGGCGCGGCTGATTGCCTTTGCCGCCGCCGAATATGGCTGTGAGCAGAGCGCCGTGCGCTTCGAGAACAACCAACTGGTAGCGGGCGACATTCGTCTGGACTGGGCCGACTTTATCCAGAAGGCCTACATGAACCGCATCGCCCTGTCCTCCTCCGGCTTTTACGCCACGCCGAACATCTACTACGACCACGCCAAGGGCCAGGGCCACCCGTTCCTGTATTACGCCAACGGCGCTGCCTGCTCCGAGGTAGTGCTGGATACCCTGACCGGCGAGTACCGGGTGCTGCGCACCGACATCCTGCACGACGCCGGGCAGTCGCTGAACCCGGAAATCGACATCGGTCAGATTGAGGGCGGTTTTGTCCAGGGTATGGGCTGGCTGACCACCGAGGAGCTGGTCTACAGCGACCAGGGCCGCCTGCTGACCACGGGCCCTGCGACCTACAAGATTCCGGCGGTGTCGGATACGCCGCCGGACCTGCGCGTCAACCTGCTGGCCAACAGCCCGAACAAGGAAGCCACGGTATTCCGTTCCAAGGCCGTGGGCGAGCCGCCGTTGATGCTCGGCATTGCGGTCTGGAGCGCCCTGCGCGACGCCGTAGCCAGCCTGACCGATTACCGCTACAGCCCGCCGCTGGACACCCCGGCTACCCCCGAGCGCATGTTGGCGGCAGTGACGGCAGCGCGCCAGTGGGCGCTGGCCGAACAGGAGGCCGTGTCATGAACAAGCAACTGCGCTGGTTCGAGGCGGTCGCCGACTGCGAGCAGCGCGGCGAGCCCTATGTGCTGGTCACCGTGGTCGGTGTTGCCGGCTCGGTGCCGCGTGAGCCGTCGAGCAAGATGGTGATCAGCGGCGAACACACCTGGGACACCATCGGCGGCGGTCATCTGGAGTATCTGGTCACCGCCCGGGCTCGCGAGCAGCTGGCTGCCGGTCGTTACGAGACGCTGCTGGAGCACTTTCCGCTGGGCGCGTCGCTCGGTCAGTGCTGCGGCGGCAGCGTCTCGGTACTGCTCGAAGGGCAGCCCGGCAGCGATGCGCAGCTGGTGGTATTTGGCGCCGGCCATGTAGCGCAGGCGCTGATGACGATCATGGGCCAACTACCCTGGCAGGTGACGCTGGTGGATTCCCGCGCCGAGGTGTTCCCGGCCGATCTGGCACCCAATATCAGGGCGCTGCACAGCGATGATCCGGTCGGTGATGCCCCGGCGCTGTGTCGTGGCCGCCATGTGCTGATCCTGACCCACAACCACCAGCTCGACTACGACCTGTGCCGCGCCCTGCTGGACGCCGGCGATGCCGCCTCAGTCGGTCTGATCGGCTCGCAGACCAAGGCCGATCGCTTTCGCCAGCGGCTCAACCACCGGGGTTACAGCGACGAGCAGATCGCGCGCATTCGCTGCCCCGTTGGGCGCAGCGATGTGCCGGGCAAGCGGCCGATGGAAGTGGCGGTATCGATCAGTGCCGAATTGCTGGCCCTCGGCAAGCCGGCTGCCCCGCGCGAGCGCCGTCGCGGCGTGAGCTGGCCGCAACTGCGCGATCTGATGAAACAGGACAACACCCTTGAGACACCGCAACAGCCGGTGGAGACAAAATGACTTTAGAACACCTGAACACCCTGCCTGAAGACGAAGCGCTGGCGGTCTTTCGTGACTGCTGCGCCGCCGATGCCTGGGCGCGCCCGATGGTCGTCGCCCGCCCCTATCACAGTGCCGAAGCGCTGCACGGCACCGCCCGCGCGCTCTGGCCCAACCTGCACGAGGCCGATTGGCTGGTCGCCTTTGAGGCGCACCCGAAGATCGGCGACATCATGAGCCTGAAAGCCAAGTACGCCAGCACCGAAGCGCTGGCCAGCGGCGAGCAGGCCGGCGCGCGTGTTGCGCCTGATGAGATACTGCAGCGCCTGAAAGACGGCAACGACGCCTACTTCGACAAGTTCGGCTTTATCTTCATTGTCTGTGCCACCGGCAAAAGCGCCGAACAGATGCTCGAGCTGCTGGAGCAACGCCTGCCCAACAGCCGCGAGCAGGAAATACGTATCGCTGCCGAAGAACAGGCCAAGATCACCCACATTCGTCTGGACAAGCTGCTATGAGCAAGAGCCCGATTACCACCCACATTCTCGACCTCGGCAGCGGCAAGCCCGCCGCCGGTGTGCGCATCACCCTTGAACAGCAGCAGGGCGACAGCTGGGTCACCCTGGCGGCAGCCGAAACCGACGCCGACGGCCGCGTGCTGAACGATTTTGGCAGCGAAGCGGTCGCCGGTGTCTACCGCCTGACCTTCGACACCGACGGCTACTACGCGGCCCAGGGCCTGCGCTGTTTCTACCCGCAGGTAACCATCGCCTTCCGCCTGGACGACGTGCAGGCCCATTACCACGTGCCGCTGCTGCTCAACCAGTGGGGCTATTCGACCTACCGGGGGAGCTAGGATGACGACCAACTCTGATGCCGTCGGCGTGTCGGCCTTCCGCGGCCCATTGCTGCACTTTTTGTCCGAGCCGGGCCTCGGCACGCCCGATCCGGCCAGTTACAGCTACTTCACCGACGGCCTGCTGGTGGTTGCCGATGGCCGGGTTCAGGCGGTCGGTGACGCCGCCGAGCTGTTGCCGACCCTGCCCGCAGGCACCCCGGTCGAGCATTCGCCGGAGGGGCTGATCCTGCCCGGCATGATCGACACCCACGTACACATGCCGCAGCTGGCGGTGATGGCCAGTTACGGCACCCAGCTGCTGGAGTGGCTGGAAACTTACACCTTCCCGACCGAATCGCGCTTTGCCGATGCCGACTGGTCGGCCAAACAGTCCAAGGTCTTCCTCGACCTGCTGCTGGCGCACGGCACCACCTCGGCGCTGGTGTTCAGCACCTCGCACAAGGTCGCCAGTGAAGCGCTGTTCAGCGCTGCGCACGACTACAACATGGCAATTACCACCGGCCGGGTGATGATGGACTGCAACGCCCCGGACGGCGTGCGCGACACCGCCGAGGCCAGCTATGAGGAGAGCCGCGAGCTGATCGCCCGTTGGCACGGTACCGGCCGTCAGCGCTACGCCGTGACCCCGCGTTTTGCCGCGACCTCGACCCATGAGCAGCTGACCTACGCCGGCAAGCTGATGACCGAGGCCGAGGGCCTCTTGATGCAGACCCACTGGGCCGAGAACAAGGCCGAGATCGCCTGGATTGCCGAGCTGTTCCCGGACCGCGCCAGCTATCTGGACGTTTACGACCACTTTGGCCTGCTTGGCCCGCGCAGCGTGCTGGCGCACGGCATTCATATTGACGATGCCGACCGCGCCCGGCTGGCCGAAACCGGCACCCGCATCGCCTTCTGTCCGACCTCCAACACCTTCCTCGGCAGCGGCCTGTTCGATCTGGCCAGCGCCCGCGCGGCGAATGTCGAGGTCGGTCTGGCGTCGGATGTGGGCGGCGGCACCAGCCTGTCGATGCTGGTCACCATGGCCGAGGCCTACAAGGTCTGCCAGCTGCGCGGCCAGAGCCTGAACCCGTTCCAGGCGTTCTACATGGCGACCCTCGGCAACGCCAGGGTGCTGCATCAGGAGGCCGAGACCGGCAACCTGGCACCCGGCAAGATGGCGGACTTTCTGATCATCGACCGTGCCGCCAGCCCGATTCAGCAACTCAAGCACAGCGCCGAGCGCGATCTGTCGGGCATCCTGTTCGACCTGATGATCCTCGGCGACGATCGCAGTATCCGTCGCACCTACATCGCCGGCCAGTGCCGTTACGACCGCGACGCCGTACAAGGAGCAGCCCATGCTGGTCTACCTGTCTGAATGGCTCAGCCTGATCATCCGCTGGTTCCACGTGATTGCCGGGGTCGCCTGGATCGGCGCTTCGTTCTACTTCGTCTGGCTCGACAACAACCTGCGCGAGCCGCCGGCGTGGAAAAAGCAAAAAGGCATCAAGGGTGACCTCTGGGCCATTCACGGTGGTGGTTTCTACGAGGTGGCCAAGTACGAAGTCGGCCCCGAACAGATGCCAACTGACCTGCACTGGTTCAAGTGGGAGGCCTACAGCACCCTGATGAGCGGTCTGGCGCTGTTGTTCGTGGTCTACTACCTCGGTAACCCCGGTTACCTGATCGACCCGAGCAAGCTGGATCTCAGCGCCGCCGGCGCGATGGCTATCGGTATCAGCACCCTGCTTGGTGTGATGGTGATCTACGAGGCGCTGATTCGCAGCCCGCTGGCGCGCAACGGCATGGCCTTCGGCGTGGTGCTGTATCTGATTCTGGTGGCGGTCGCCTTCGGCCTGTATCAGGTGTTTGCCGGTCGCGGAGCGTACATTCACGTCGGTGCGGTGATCGGGACCATCATGGTCGGCAACGTCTTCCTCGGTATCGTGCCGGCCCAGCGCGCGCTGGTGAATGCGGTGGCCCGTGGCGAGAAACCGGGTGAAGAGGTGGTCATGCTGGCCCAGCGCGCCATGCTGCGCTCGCGTCACAACAACTACCTGACCCTGCCGGTGCTGTTCATCATGATCAGCAACCACTACCCGATGTTCTATGCCCATGCCCACGGCTGGCTGGCGCTGGCGGCGATCGGTGCGATCACGGCCTACGCGCGGCACTTCTTCAACCTGCGCAATCAGGGCCAGTTCAAGCCGTCGATTCTGGTTGTCAGCGCGCTGGCCACCGTCGCCCTGATCTGGGCCATGGCGCCGAGCGCCCCTTCTACCGTGGCGACCCACAGTCACGGCTCGGCGCAGACCGACAGTGAAGGCGCTGCGGCGGCACCGACTCCGGTGACCAACGCCGAGATCAGCCAGCTGTTGGCCACCCACTGTCAGGCCTGCCACGCCGCCAAGCCGACCAGTCCGGCCTTCCAGGCCCCGCCGGCCGGCATCGTGCTGGACAGCCTGGAACACCTGAAGCAGTACGGCGACAAGGTCTACCAGGCGGCGGTAGCGACGCATTACATGCCGCTGGGCAATATGAGCGGCATGAACGATGAAGAACGCAGCGTGCTGGGCCGCTGGCTGCAGGAGAATCGCTGAGGGGATGGCAAGGTGGTGGAGGCTAAAGCCTCGGCCACCTTGTGCCCTTGAGTAGCCAGAGCCGCTACAGGCTGCGTGCATCGGTTATGCTGCGGTCATCCTGTGGACAAGGACGGACCATTGTATGCGCGCTGACAACCTGATTCCCCTGGCACTGGCGGCGATTGTGCTGTTCGTGCTGTATATGGCCTACCGCAAGGCACGCCAGGCCCGACGCGAGCGGTTGATCGACAGCTACCGTTTTCCCGAATCAATTGCGGCGAAAGTCGGCAAGACCTATCCGCACCTGAACGACGCCGAGGTGATGCGGGTCATGCAGGGGCTGCGTGAGTATTTCCACCTGTGCAACATGGCCGGTCGGCGCATGGTCTCGATGCCATCCCAGGCCGTGGACGTCGCCTGGCACGAGTTCATCCTGTTTACCCGCAAGTACGAGCATTTCTGCGGCAAGGCGCTGGGCCGCTTCCTGCACCATACCCCGGCTGAAGCCATGCGCTCGCCTACCAGCGCTCAAGCCGGCATCAAGACGGCCTGGCGCCTGTCGTGCCTGCGTGAGGGCATGCAGCCGCGTGCGGCGCATCGTCTGCCGCTGCTGTTTGCCATTGATGCGCAGCTTAGGGTCTGTTGAGGTTTCGTTCACCCGCCTGCCGGGGGCCATTTTTCGGCCAGGCAAGGCGGAGGGAGCGCAGTGTGGTCATTCCACATAAGCGACCGACAACGCAGCATGGCCGAAAAATGGCCCCGGCCCTGCGGGTTGCGCCTGTAAAGCCGCCACTCAGCGTCGCTCGTCGCTCACGTGGAATGACCACGCTACGCTTCTCGCTCCTTGATTGGCGGCTTTACAGGCTGCAACAGGTGGGTGAACGAAACCTCAACAGACCCTTGCCGACGGGTTTCGCTACGCGCTCGACTGCAAGCGATCACCGGGCGATGACTATTGTGCCGGCCATATCGGCTGCAGCTCGGGGTGTGGCGGGGGCTGCGGAGGTGATTCGTCCGGCGGCGATGGTGGTTGCGGCGGGGGCGGTGACTGACCTGTCTGCCCCCACCTGCAGTTGGGGGCAGCGTGCAGGGATCAGTCCCACTCGGGCGCGAAGTCCGGGTTGGCGATGCGCCCGCCGGCATCGAGACGTGCAATAAAATTGAGGTCATCGGCGCTCAGGCGCACGCGCTCCGCTTCCAGGTTGCTCTCCAGATGCAGACGCTTGGTGGAGGACGGAATCACCGCGATGCCTTGCTGCATCAGCCAGGCCATGGCCACCTGCGGGGGTGTGGCGCCGTGCTCCTCGGCGATGCGGTCGAGGGTTTCATCCTGCATCACCTTGCCGACGGCCAGTGGCATGTAGGCGGTCAGGTGCAGGTTTTCTTCGCGGGCAAACTCGACCAGTTTGCGGTTCTGCAGGAAGGGGTGAATCTCCACCTGGTTGGTGGCGATGTTATCCGGCCCGACCAGCTCGAATGCTTCGTTGAGCAGGTCGATAGTGAAGTTGGATACCCCGGTCAGTCGTGTCAGGCCTTGCTCGCGGGCCTCCATCAACTGGTTCAGGTACACCTGCATGGGTACCGCGCCGCCGGGCGATGGCCAATGGATCAGGGTCAGATCCACCTGCTCCAATTGCAGTTTGTCCAGGCTCTCGCGCAGGCTAGGGATCAGCTTGCCCTCGGCGAAGTTGTCGGTCCAGATCTTGGTGGTGACGAACACCTCTTCACGGGGCAGGCCGCTATCGGCGATGGCGCGGCCCACGTCCTGCTCGTTGTCGTAGATCTGCGCGGTGTCGATATGCCGGTAGCCCAGCTTGAGCGCGGTGCGCACAGCGTTGTAGGCATCCTCGCCCTTGAGGCGAAAGGTGCCCAGGCCAATCGAAGGGATGCTGCTGTCAACGTCTGAATTCATCGTGCGGTCCTCTCGATGGTGAGGTTTGCGGCGCGGCCGTAGTGCTGCTTCAGCCAATGAGGGCCGGCGCAGAGGCCAGCCAGCGCAGCCGGCGCGCCAATCAGGATGCTATGCAAGAGACCGGTATGAGCTCCAATAATTCCGCGGGACCAGGCGCTGCGCCATTCAGGCGTCAGCGGGCAGGATGTCGACAGCGGCTGTAGCGCTCAGCTTGATCAGTCTCCGCAATTGCTCAAGCTGGGCCGGCTCCGGGCTGGCAAAGCCGGTTTCCAGTGCGGCGATGCGCAGCAGGATGCGATCCTTGCGCAGGCCTGTGGCGGGGAGATGAAAGAGTGCGCCGGTCAGTTCGCGCAGCAGGAAGGGGAGCTGCTGCTGGATCTTGATGCTGTTGCCGAAGGCCGAGGCGTGCTGGTTGATCAGCTCACGCATGCTGGCCTCGTCGGCCTGCTGACCGTAGTTGAGAAAGTGCTGGATCGCGCTGATAACCGCCAGCTCACCCAGGCGGCTGCAGGTGAGGGTGGTGCGCAGCGCGCCGGCGGGTATTGTGCGTTCTGCGCCCAGCCGGGTTAGGGCCTCGCCGAGGCGTTGCTGTTGGCCAGCCAGGTCGCTCGCCAGTTGCTGCAGCAGCGGGTGCTCCAGCGCTATACGAGCCTGTGCCAGACGTTGCACCAGCTCGCGGCAGGCGGTCTGGCCCAGGCGCTCCCAGGCATCCTCTGGGCTCAGGCAGGTGTCGCGTCCGCGCTCCAGCTGGCGATTGGCCCGGTTAAGAGCCACAACGGTGAGCAGCGGCTCGGCCTCAGCCAACTGGATAAAGCCGGCGCGGTTCAGTCGAGCAGCGCTGGCAGCAGCCTGCTGCTGGCGCGCTGGTGTGCTCCAGGCCAGGCGCAGGGGGCTCTGCAGACGGGCCTGAAGAAAGCTCGGCAGATCGCCAATGCTGGCCATGTCGGCGGTTGCCGTCAGCTCGGTCTCGGTGCTGAACAGGCGCGCGAGGCGGCCGCGCAGGTTATCGACTTTGAATGGCTTGGCGATGAACTCGGTTATGCCCGCAGCGCGGGCGTCCAGCACCAGCTGGCGACTGATGTTGGCGGTGGTCAGCAGCCGCAGGCTGGCGGGCGCCTTGCGCGCCAGCGTACGCACGACATCCAGCCCGCTGCCGTCTGGCAGGTTGAGGTCGGCGATCAGCAGATCCGGGGTGGTATCGCGCAGATAGTTGTGTGCTGCGACGGCGCTGGCGAACAGGGTTACATCCGTGTTGGCATCCAGGTCGCGAATCACCAGGCTGAACAGCTCGGCAATCCAGGGGTCATCCTCGACAATCAATACCTTCAATCAGGCACTCCGTCGTCACGACACAGCCGATTCCGGCCGCTCTGTTTGGCTCGGTAAAGCGCGCGGTCGGCGCGCTCAAGCAGCTCTTCGTCGGCCCAGGCGTCTGCCTCACAGGCACTGATGCCGGCGCTGAAACTGCAGTGAAATTGCTGCCCGCCCGAGGAAAACTGCAGAGCGTTGAACGCTTCGCGGATACTTTCCAGCAATTGATAGGCGTCGTCGCTGTTGCAGCCGGGTAGCACCGCGACGAACTCCTCGCCGCCGTATCGCCCCAGCCGATCCACCTTGCGCAGGCGCTGACGCAGCATGTTCGAGAGGGCGCGGATGACGTTGTCGCCGCAGGCGTGGCCGTAGCTATCGTTGACGTTCTTGAAGTGGTCGATATCGATCATCGCCACGCTGACCGGTGCGTGGGAGCGCTTGGCGCGCTCCGCCTCCAGCTCCAGCTGCTCCTTGATATCGGCGTGCTTGAGCAGGCCGGTCAGGCTGTCGCGGGCGAGCGCGTCGCTGACCATCCGTGCGCGCTGGGCGCGGGCATAGACCGTGGTCAGCAGGGTGCTGTCGCTGATCGGCTTGGTGATAAAGTCATCGCCGGCCTTGAGCAGGGCCGACATCTGGCGCTCGGCATTGGTTTCGGCAGACAGGTAGACAATCGGCACCCGCAGCCAGTCATCGTCCAGACGGATCACCTGGGCCAGCTCCGGCCCGCTGTACTCGGGCATGTTCAGGTCCATCAGCACGACTTCAGGGATGAACTTGTGCATCTTGTCCAGTAGCAGGTTGGCGTCGGAGACGGTGTCTACCCGGATACCGGCGTTGCTGAGCACCAGCTGGTAGCGGGCGGTCAGTTCGGTATCGTCGTCGACAATGAGTACGCGGAAAGGGCCGCCCTGCTGGCTGCTGAAGCCGCGTTCCAGCCGGCGTTCCAGCAGTGGCAGGTCGACCGGTTTGGTGAAGAATCCCACTGCACCGGCGCGCACCGCCTGCAGCCGGCTGCTGAAGGTGTCGAGGGAACTGATGATCAGCAGCGGCGGCAGTTGGCCGGGCGCCTGCTGGAATACCGGGTGGCTCAGCAGGCGACTGCCTGGCGGACTGGTGTCGATGATCAGGGCATCCAGTTGGGCCGCTGTATGCAGTGCCTCGGGTGACGCCAGACGGGTGACCTGATAGCCGAAGCTGTCGAGTGTCTGGGTCATTTGGCTGGCAAGATCGTCTTCCTCGATCAGCAGGCCAACGTGGCGATGGCGGTCTTCGTCGCTGATGCCGGCGTCCAGTTGCTGGGGTTGGGCTTGGCGCTGCTCGTCGCGCTTTAACAGGGGGCGCAGTTGCGCGCCGGCGCTGCTCAGGTCGGTGAGCACGGCTGCGTCCGGTTGCTTGGCGTCAAGCTGGGTTTGCGCTTGCTGTTCGAGTTGACGGGCCACTCTGCCCAGCTCGCCGTAACCGAAGGTACCGGCGGAGCCGGCCAGTTTGTGCAGACGGTCGCGCAGGCTGCGCAGGGCGCTGGGATCGTCGTGCAGCTGGGCGCAGAGGTCGTCCAGTGTGTCCAGCTCGTCGTCAAGGCGCTGTCGAAAACGCGCCTCAATGGCGGCCAGCTGCGCCTGCAGTTGAGGGTTATCAGGCATGCTGCTGCTCCCAGATGGCGCGTATCTGCTCGGATAGTGTCATCGGGTCGAAGGGTTTGATGATGACACCGGCGGCGCCGAGCGCCCGATAGGCGGTGACTTCCTGGGTTTGCGCCTTGGCGGTCATGAAGATCACCGGTACGCCTTCCATGACCGGCAGTTTACGTAGTTCTGTCAGGGTTTGCGGGCCGTCCATGCCAGGCATCATCACGTCCAGCAGGACCAGTTGCGGCGCGAAGCTGTCGGCGGCGGCAACACCGGCGGCGCCGGAATCGCAGCTGCGCACGGTGAAGCCGCCAACGACTTCCAGGGCGACGCGGGCGACCTCCTGGATGGATGGGTCGTCTTCGATATGCATGATGCGTTCAAGTGCGGTCATCTAATGCCTGTCTCCTGAATGTGGATAGTTGGCCATGCTGGGGTGTTGCGCCTCACAGCACGGCCCGGCTCAAGGGCAGGCGGAACCAGAAACACGACCCTGCCCCTTCACGCGAACGGACGCCGACTTGTCCGTCCATGCGTTCCACCAGTTCCTTGCAGATTGCCAGCCCCAACCCGGTTCCGCCACGCTGGCGTGCATTGCCGTTGTCCAGCTGGATAAACTTGTTGAACAGCAGGGGCTGTTGTTCTTCGGCGATACCGATGCCCTGATCGACGACCTGTACCTCAACCTCGTCACCCTCGATGAGCAGCTGGACCTGAATCAGCCCGCCGGCATGGGAAAATTTGGCCGCATTGGACAGGTAGTTACTGAGCACCTGCTGCAGCCGTCGTTCATCGACGCGCACCATGGGGTCAGCACTGCCGGGCTCCAGTTGCCAGCTTACCTGATAGCGCGCCGCGTACGGCTGGTTGATCTCCAGCGCCTGTTGCACGATCGGGCGCAGCAGCTGCGGCTTCAGCTGCAGGTCTAACTGGCCCGCTTCGAGCTTTTCCATGTCCAGCAGGTCGTTGATCAGTTCGCTCAGGCGCTGGCTGTTCTCCTGGGCGATCCGCAGCAGGCGTTCACTGGCTGGCGGCAGACTGCCGGTGGCACCGCTGCGTAGCAGGCCGATGGCGCCGCTGATGGCCGTCAGCGGGGTGCGCAGTTCATGGCTGACGGTGGCCAGAAACTGGCTTTTCAGGTCGCTGGCCCGGCGAATTTCCGTGATGTCGTGCATCACCACGATGGCGGCGCCCGGACCGCCGCGCTCCGGGTTCAACTGGCCGCCGCTGCAGAGTACGTGGCGCATGGGCTGGCCGACAGCGCCAATGCAGATCTCGATATTTTCCACCGGCTCGCCGCGCCAGGCGCGCAGCAGCGGGACGGCGTCGCTCGGCAGCGGGGTTGTGCCGTTGGCTTGATACAGGTCGTAGTAGCGGCTCCATTCGGCGGCGGCCAGCTTCATGACATCGGTACCATGCCAGCGCTGGGCGACGCTGTTGAACAGACTCAGGTTGCCGGCATCATCGCAGGCCACCACGCCGGCCTTGAGCGAGCCAAGCAGGCGCTGGTTCAGTGCCTCCTGGTGCTCCAGTTCCAGTGCGCGGTCTTCGCTGTCGAGCAGGCTCAGGCGCAGTTGCAGCTGAAACTCGGCGATGCGCGCAAGACGGCGCAGGGTGTCCTGCTGGCTGGCGCTCAGTTGCCGCGGCATGCGGTCGATGACGCACAGGGTGCCGACCAGCTCGCCGTCTGGGCTGGCGATCGGCATACCGGCGTAAAAGCGGATGTTGGGCTCGCCGGTGACCAGCGGATTGTCGCAAAACCGCTCATCCCGGGCGGCGTCGGGCACCTCGAACAGCTCAGCTGCCTGAATGGCATGGGCGCAGAATGCCAGCTCGCGGGGTGTCTGTTCGGCCGCCAGACCGACGCGGCTCTTGAACCACTGGCGCTGATCATCGACCAGCGACACCAGTGCAATGGGCGTGTCGAGCCAGCGCGCGGCCAGCTCGGTCAGGTCGTCAAACGCTTGCTCGCTGGGTGTATCCAGAATCTGCAGCCGCGCCAAGGCTTCCAGCCGGCGTGCTTCCCTGTATTCTGCGGTGTTCTGGTGGTCGCTCACATAGACTCCTTGGCTTGCCCGTCAGTGTAGCTGCCGCAGGTCGTCTGCGGCGACGTCGGCCAGGGGCAGGCGGATCCAGAAGCGCGAGCCGACACCGGCGGTCGATACAAAACCGACATCGCCGCCCATGCGGCGAGCCAGCTCGCGGCTGATGGCCAACCCGAGGCCGGAGCCGGCGCGCTTGCGCGTGTTGGAGCTGTCGACCTGGAAAAACTTGTCAAAGATCCGCGGCTGCTCCTGCTCGGGTATGCCGATACCCCGGTCCTCCACGCTGATCTCTACCCAGCCGTTCTCTGCCACGGCGCTCAGGGTGATGGCGTCGCCGGCATTGGAGAACTTGGCTGCATTGGACAGGTAGTTGGCCAGCACCTGCCCCAGGCGCTGCGCATCCACGTTGACCTCGACCGCATCCACCTGGCCCAACTGCTGCTGCACACCGTACTGCGCGGCGTAGCTTTGATTCAGCTGCAGTGCCCGTTGCAGCAGCGGCTCAAGCGGCTGGCGGACAAGCTCAATCTGCAGCTTGCCGGCGTTCAGTTTGTCCATGTCCAGCAGGTCGTTGATCAACCGGTGCAGGTTTTCGCTGTTTTGCACGGCGATGCCCAGCAGGCCCTGCATGTTGTCGGGCAGCTGGCCCAGGGCGCCGCCGTGGAGCAATTTGAGCGAGCCGATGATGGCGGTCAGCGGTGTGCGCAGTTCATGGCTGACGGTCGATACAAACTGGCTCTTCATTTGCTCCACGCGGGCCTGCTCGGTGGCGTCCCAGATAAAGCCGTCAAAGCCCAGCAGCTGGCCGTCGGCGGCAAACTCGCCGCGCCCCTTCTCGCGCACCTGAACCTGGTGGCCGTCGGCGTGGATAAGTCGGTAATGGAGTTCGAAGCTGGGGTTGTCCGGCGTCAGTGCCAGGCACTGCAGAGTGAGAGGCAGATCCTCGGGGACAATAATGCTGGCGTAGCTGCGCCGGGCGTTGTTGATAAAGTCGCTTGCCGGGTAGCCGCTGATACGCTCGATTTCCTGGCTCATGTAGGACATGGTCCAGCTCTCGTTGGCGTGACAACGATAGACCGCGCCAGGCAGGTTGCTGACCATGCCGCGATAGCGTGACTCGCTGTTTGCCAGCGCCCGGCTGGTATAGATCAGCTCGGTGATATCGCTGGCCATGCCGAGGAAGCCGATCAACTGGCCGTTGTCGTCGGCAATGCGGGTGACCGTCAGGCGCACCTGGCGTTCACGGCCGTCCTTGCGCACATAGGTCCAGGCGCGTACATCGGATTTGCCCTGGCGAGGCTCGTGTAGAAAGATTTCCAGGCCTTCGATCGGCTGTCCGCTGCTGGCGCTGAGCTGACTGCTGCGTGCGGCTAGCTCGCTTGGCAGGTGGAACTGCATTGGCGTGGCGCTGCCGACTACCTCCTCGCTGCTGTAGCCCAGCAGTCGCTGTGCACCGCTGTTGAACAGGGTAATCACGCCGTCCGGGTCGGTGGCGATAATGGCCACTTCGGTGGACGCGTTGATCACGGCGCTCAGATAGGTACGTGCTTCGCGCACCTCTTCGCTGGCGCGCACTTCGGCGCTGACGTCGCTGTGAATGCCGCTCATGGCCAGGGCGCGTCCTGCCGCGTCCCGTTCGGTCACCTGGCCCTGACTCTGTACCCAGATCCAGCGGCCATCGCGATGCCGTGCGCGGCACAGGTAGCTCAGGTGGTCACTGCCACCGCGCAGGTGGGCGTACAGCTGCGCGCGGATGCTCGGCACATCGTTCGGGTGCATCAGGTTGGTCCAGGTGTCGATAGACAGCGGTGCCAACTCCTCGGGCGAATAGCCAAGCATCTGGTACCAGCGCAGGCTGGCTTCTAACGTGTTGTCGTCCAGGCGCCATTCCCAGGTGCCGACATGGGTGGCATCAATGATCCGCGCCAGCCGCGCGCGCTCCTCGTTCAGCCGCTGTTCGATCTGCTTGCGCTCGCTGATGTCGGCAATAAACCCGTGCCAGACCAGATTGCCATTCTCCAGTCGCTCCGGACTGGCGTAGCCGGCCACCCAGATGTCGCCCAGCCTGGGGTGGCGCACACGGTACTCGGAACGCCATTCGGAACGTTCGATACTGGAGCGCTGGATATCTGCCTGTACTTGCGGCCAGTCGTCGGGGTGGATCAGGTCAATCGCCGGTTGCGCGTCCAGTGCGGCCTGCTCGGGCGTCAGGTCATAGATATTGGCGATGCCCGCACTGGCGTACGGAAACCAACTGTGTCCGCTGCTATCGACCTGATACTGATAGACCATGCCGGGCAGGTGCAGGGTCAGCTTGTGGAAGCGCTGCAACAGCGCCTCGCGTTGCTGCTGGGCGGCAGCCTGCTCCAGCAGGCCGGCGCACCAGCGCCCGCACAGGCGGACAAAGTCGGTATCGGCTTCATCAAAGCGCTGGCTGCGCGGGCTGGCGCTGGAAAAGTTGAGTGTGCCAAAGCGCTGGCCACCAACGATCAGGGCCACGCCGATATAGCTTTCCAGGCCGAACTGACTATAGCAGGGGTGGCCGCTGAAACGCGACTGGCCCATACGGTCGATGGCCAGCACATCGCTGGCTTGCCAGGTCAGGCTGCAGTAGGTATGGGAGAAGTCGAACAGGCTGCCGACAGGCGGCGTGTCCCCCGTGCTGCTGGCAGCCTCGACACGATAGCGGTCGTCCTGGATGTGGCTGACCAAGCCGAGGTCCAGGCGCAGATAGTCACAGCCCAGATCCAGCAGCTGCACCAGCCGTTGCTGCAAGCTCAGACCCGGGTCGGCGGCCAGCCGGTTGAGCTGCCGCAGTGCCTGACGCTGGCGTTCGAGGCGCTGGTGCATGGCCTCGTTGTCCTGCTGCTGGCGCTGGGCGTGCAGCAGTTGGCCGAGTGCTGTCTGCAGCGGGGCAAGAAAACTGCGTAGCGCCGGGTCTCTGGGGTGCTCGCCGCCGGACAGCAGCAGCACCCCCAGCTGCCGACCGGCGAAGATCAGCGGCAGCATCAGGCTCCTGGGGGCGCCTTTGTCCGGGTTGGCGGTGGTCTGCTCGGGGTGAGCGTCGCGCAGCACCCGCTGCAGGCCGGGCTGCAGCGCTTCGGGCAGGGGCTCGCTGCTGGTGCTGCTCAGCGTGTGCAGGCGCTGGTTGCCGTCGCCGTCTGGCTGCAGCTGCAGGAAGTCGGCGCGGGTAAAGTGGGTCAGGGCGAGAATCTGTTCCAGCAGGTGCTGCAGCCCGTTGCCGAAGTCATTCTGCTGGATGTAGTCCGACTGGGAGCGGCTGATGATCTCCAGCAGGCGGCGATCGCGCTCGCGGCGCTGACTTTGCGCATCGATGGCCTCAGCGTGCTGGGCCATTTGCCGCCGGGCGGTGTTGCGACTGTAGAGCAACAGCAGGGTGAACAGGGTTATGGCGACCAGCCAGGCCAGCAGCCACTTGCCGGCCTGACGCAGCAAGGCGTTGCGGTGGTCGGCGTAGGCGTCGCTGATGTCGCGCCACAGCAGCACAGCGGCGTCGTCGAGTCCGGCGCTGGGTTCAACCCGGTACGCGGCCCGTGGCAACAGGTCGGCCAGCCAGACGCGATCATCGTGCCTGAACAGTTGTGGGCCGTTGGCGCCGTTCAGGGCCTGGGCGGCCCGGCGCAGAACATCGAGCTTGACTGGCCCGGGGCTGTCGGCCAGCAGCCAACGGTCAGTTTGCACGCTGGGCAGCGTGCTGGCGAGCTTGTCGGCGGGTCGCACCAGCAGTGCCAGGGCCTGTTGGCCATCGTCACGGTGCTGGGCAAAGACCGAAAAGCCGACCTGCAAGGTGGCGATCACCCGGCTGTTGGGTGCCTGGCTGGCAAACACCGGGACCACTGCGCTCTCGCTGGCTCCTTCTGGATAGAGCGCCAAGCCGTCGACTGTCGCGCCCTCTTGCTGGCTGCGGCGCAGCAATGAGCGCCGGGCGTCCTGCGGGTCGGCCCAACGCTCCGGGCGTTGCATACGCAGCAGCGCCACGCCATCGGGTGCCAGGTGAATCTGCAGTTCCTTGGCACCGGCCTGCTGCAGTAGTTGCCAGAAGCCGCCCAGGTCGTCCTGCAACTGGCTGCGCAGGCGCGCAACTTCCGGATCTTGCAGGCCATGCAGTCTGACCAGATAGCTGATGCGGCGCAGCAGACGAAGGGTGTCCGGGTCCTCGCTGAGACTGAAAGCGGCGATGCGAGCCTGCAGGCGCAGGGATTGCTGTTCCTGCTGCAGGTCACGCAGTGCCGCTTCGGCCCGGCCGTATTGCTGCGTGCGCCAGGTACGGTCGCGTTCCTGCCAGGCACTGATACCCAGGTAGAGAAAACACAGCGTCAACAGCAGCATGCCCAAGGGCAGGGCAATGCGTCCGTTGCGGGTGTGCTCGGGTGTGGTCATGGGTGCTGTCATCTGGACTCGCTGGCAGAAGCTGCACCCTTGACCATAGCGGTTTGGTCGGCTGTGAGCCAGCCGCCGGCGGGGCTTTTCAGAGGCTGTTGTTTACGTGGCCGCCATCGACGTTGATGATGGTGCCGGTCATGAAGGAGCCCGCCTCGCTGGCGAGCAGCAGTAGCGGGCCATCGAGTTCGTCTAGCTGCCCCAGGCGGCCCATCGGGACCTTGCTGCGCACATAGTTCTGGCCATGCTCGGTATCGAAGTAGTCAGAATTCATTTCGGTGCGGAAGTAGCCGGGGGCAATGGCGTTGACGCGGATACGGTTCTTGGCCAGTTCCATCGCCATGGCCTTGGTCAGCTGCACAACGCCGGCCTTGGCGACGGCGTAGTGGGCCAGCGCCTTGCCGACGCGCAGGCCGAGAATCGAGGCAATGTTGATCACGCTGCCGCCCTGGCCGCTGCCGGCCATGGCCTTGCAGCCGCGATGGGCGACGCGCCATGCACCGTCAAGGTTCGTGTCGAGCATGCTGCGCCAGTTGCCTTCGTCCATTTCCAGGAAGGGCACCGGATCGCCAATCCCGGCGTTGTTAACCAGAATGTCGCACACGCCGAAGGCCTGCTCGGCAGCGCTGAAGCCGGCGTCAACGCTGTCGGCATCGGTCACGTCCATGGTTACCGCCATCGCCTCAAAGCCCTGCTGCTTGAGCTCGTCCACCAGCGCCGACAGGCGATCGGCGCGGCGGGCGGCCAGCACCACGCGTGCGCCAGCGGCAGCCAGTACGCGGGCGAAGTGGGCACCGAGGCCGCTGGAGGCACCGGTAATCAGGGCAGTCTTGCCGGTCAGATCGAAGCGCGAGGTGGTCATGGGTCGGATCTCCTGTTGTTATTGGGCATCTTGAACGCGCCCGAGTATCGGCCAACTGATTCCTTGATACCAGTGCGTGCTGCCCGTGTGATGACGCACGATCAGCCGGACACGGGTGTGCCGAGCGGGAAGCTGGCCTGCACCAGCAGGCCGCCGAGTGGACTGTCACCGAGTAACAGACTGCCCTGGTGGCGCTCGACGATGCGCTGCACGATGGACAGGCCGAGCCCGGCGCCCTGGCTGTTGCCCTGGGTGTGGAAGCGCTCCAGCAGGCGCTCGCGGTCGGCGGGCGCCACGCCGCTGCCGCTGTCTTCGACCCGCAGCACCAATTGCTCGGCCTGCTGCTGCAGGCTGATCAGAATCCGCCCGCCATCGGGGGCATGCTGGATGGCATTGCCGACCAGATTTTGCAGCAACATGCCGAGGCTGCCGGGCTCCATCTCCACCTCTTCCGGCAAGCTGCCGTCGCTGACCAGCTCCAGTTCCTGATCTCGCCGCAGAGCCAGCGGCAGCAGTTCGGCAACGGCGTCTCGGCAGCTTTGCAGCAGGGCGACGGGCACCCGCTGGCGCTGCTGGTCGTCTGCCAGCCGGGCCAGGGTCAGCATCTGTGAGATCAGCCTGGTAGCGCGCTCCACGCCCCGGCGAAGGTGCTGCAGGGCCTGGTCACGCTCGGCCGGCTCGCTGGCCTGCATGGCGTTTTCGGCGTGGATTTTCAGCACCGCCAGCGGCGTGCGCAGTTCATGCGCCGCGTCGGCAATAAAGCGCTGTTCGCGGGCCAGCAACTGGTGCAATTGCTCGAGCATGCGATTGAGCGCGGCCTGCACCGGTTCCAGCTCGCTGGGCAGATCACTGAGCACGATGGGTTGCAGGCTGTTGGGTTCGCGCAGGCGGATCAGCCGCGCCAGCTCGTCCAGCGGCTTGAGCCCGGAGCCGATGGCAAACCACACCAGCAGCACCATCAGCGGAATACCCAGCAGGTCTGGCACCAGCGTGCCGCGCACGATCTTGTCGACCAGCTCGCCGCGTACATCACTGCGCTCGCCCACCCAGACCGCCAGCCCACTCTCGTCGGAGTCGAGCACGTAGCCACGCCATTGGCGGTTGTCTTGCTGCAGATCGGCAAAGCCCGGCTGCCAGTCGGCGTCGGTCAGCTGTGGCACGTTGAACGATCGGGCAATCACGGTGCCGTTGGCGTTGCGGACCTGAAACGCCAGCTTGCTTTCATAGCGGTGGCCGAGCTTGGGGTGCTCGCCGGTGGTTTCCAGCAGTGCCTGGGCCAGTTGTTCAGTCGACATCTGCCCTTGCGATGCGCCAAGCAGGCCGATCAGTACCCGCGCGCTTTGCCCCAGCTGAGCGTCAAACAGCTCTTCGACCTCGTGGGTAGAGTCGTGGTGGCTGGCCCAGCCCATGATCAGGGTGCCGATGACCAGCAGGCCGAGCACGCGGATCAGAATGCGTTTGCGGATGGATTTCATGCGTCGCGTTCTATCATGTAGCCGACCCCGCGCAGGGTGCGGATCAGGCCGCTGAACAGCTTGCGCCGCAGGTGGTGGATATGGACTTCCAGGGTGTTGCTGTCGACCTCTTCGTTCCAGCCGTACAGCGCCTGCTCCAGCCGATCACGGGTCAGCACCCGGTCCGGCTGGGCCATCAGTTCGTGCAGCAGGATGAACTCCTTGCGCGACAGATTGACGTTGCGGCCTTCGAAGCTGACCTGCTGGCTTTGCGGGTCGAGGGTGACGCCGCGCAGCTGGATCAGCGGCTCGGCGCGCCCGGCGCTGCGCCGCAGCAGGGCACGGATGCGGGCCTTCAGTTCGGCGCTGTCGAACGGCTTGATCAGGTAATCGTCGGCGCCGGCATCCAGGCCGGCAATGCGGTCCTGCACGCCATCGCGGGCGGTCAGCACCAGCACCGGTACGGCCTGATGGCGGTCACGCAACTCACGCAGTACCTGCAGGCCGTCCATCCGCGGCAAGCCCAGATCGAGGATGGCCAGATCAAAGGGCTCGCTGCTCAGCGCGTGCAGTGCGCTGGCGCCGTCCTGCAGCCAGTCGAGGGTGTAACCCTCGCCCTTGAGCGAGGTGAGAATGCCCTCGGCGAGGGAGCTATCGTCTTCAACCAGCAGCAGTCGCATGGGTTACCTGTTGGCGATCTTGTCCAGTCGGGCGCGGATCTCGGCCTGGCGGCCCTGATCGGCCAGCGGACGGTCCGGGCGCGGGGCCGCAGCCTGGGCCTTGAGCAGCGCGGCGCGGGCTTCAGCATAGCGTTTCTGGTCGATCAGGTAATCGCCCCAGAAGTAATTGCTGTCGATACCGTCCGGGTTCAGTGCCAGTGCCTGCTTCAGCAGCGCTTCGGCCTGCTCGTCATCGCCAAAGCCGATCGGCCAGCCCGGAACCTGGTAGTAGAGCGCGCCCAGACTGGTGTAGGCCGAGCCCTGCAGGGCCTGCGGGTCAACCTGCAGCGCGTGCTCGAACAGGCTCTTGGCCTCCTTGACCTTGCCCAGCGCGCCCAGGCCGCCGTCGGCGCCAGCCCAACTGCTGAGAATGATGCCGCGCCAGATCAGCAGCGGGGCGTCATCGGGCTCCTGTGCCAGCGCCTGCCCGGCTTCGGCGGCCAGGGCTTCGAAGGCGTCCGCCTTCTGGTCTTCCGGCAGCTGGTACTGAATTTCCGCCCAGCGTTGCTGCAGCGGAGCGATATCGGCGGCAAGGATGTTCAGGCTGAAGCCGGCCAGCAGGCCGGCAACGAGATAACGAATCCAGATGGACATGATCAGTGCTCCCTGGTGTGGGTTGAGGGGGTGGCGTAGTGCTGGATGGTTGGCAGTTGGCGACGCAGGGCCTTGTCGACCAGCCGCGGCAGAATCCCGTTCAGGCGCACGAACAGGCGCTCGGGAAAGCCCAGATGCACCTCGCGCAGATCGGCATCCAGCGCCTGAACCAATCGCTCGGCGACCAGCTCGGGGCTGTCCATGTTGACCTGCAGTTCGGCGTTCATCGCCTCGACCGCCGCGTTATTCATCTCGGTGCGGGTCGCCCGCGGCGCGAGGTAGAGCACGCCGACATGGGTATCGGCCAGCTCGCGGCGCAGTGCTTCGGAGAAGCCGCGCAGGGCGAACTTGGTCGCGCAGTAGACGCTGAAGCCGGGGTAGCCGATCGAGCCGAAGGTCGAGCCGATATTGACCACGCAGCTCTGCGGCTGGCTGCGCAGCAGCGGCAGCAGGCCGTGGGTGAGCTGCAGGGTGGCGGTCAGGTTGGTCTCGATCAGATCATCGATGGCCTGCTCCTGCATGTTCTCGAACAGGCCGAAGTGGTTGATGCCGGCGGCGTTGATCAGCAGGTTGATGTCTCCCATCTGCTGCGCCCGGCGCAGCACGCTGGCGCGGTCGGCCGGCTGACGCAGATCGGCCTGCAGACAGCTGACCTGGGACGGATTGCGCTCCACCAGGGCCTGCAGGGCCTTGTCTTGTCGGCCGACCACCAGCACCTGCGCCCCGCGCGCGCAGAGCGCGGCTACGATGGCACGGCCCATGCCGCCGGTGGCGCCGGTCAGCAGTACACGACTAGCTGACAGCTGCATGGCGCACCTCCTCTTCAACCGAGCCGGGCAGGCTGCGGAACATCTCGGCATAGAGCCGATAGATCACCTTGGCGGTGTGCAGCACCGCGGTGCGGTCGGCGTCGTTGTCGATGCGATTGACCAGTTGCTCGAAGAACTTCATGTGCTCCAGGTCCAGCGAGCCGTGCGAGGTCAGGTAGCTGAACGCCTGCGGCGGCAGTCCGAGACCTTCTTTCAGGCTGCCGGCAGCCTGGGTAGCCAGCGCGATGCTGGTGCCTTCGAGCACGAACACCATGCCCAGCATCGACATCGGATTGAGTCGGTTGATACGGTCGTACATGGTGCTGACCATCAGCTCGGTGGCCAGCGCCGGCGTGCTGTGGCGGACCGCCTCGGCGTCGCCACCGCAGGCGCGGATGTCGTTGAGAATCCACTCCTGATGGCCGATTTCCTCCTCGATGTACTCGGCCATGGCCTCGCGCACCCATTCGTGGTCGCTGTCCAGCCGGGCGCCGCAGGCCATCAGCAGCGGCACGGTGTGACGCACGTGATGGAAGGCCTGGGCCAGAAACGCGATGTAGCTGTGGCGTTGTACCTCGCCGCGCAGGGCGGCCTGGATCAGCGGTGAGCTGAACAGGTATTCGCGTTCGTTTACGGTTTCGCTTTGCAGTTGTTCAAAGAAAGTCATAGTGCAATGTCCTCGGTCAGCAGGCCCAGCAGGGCCGCACGGTAGTGTTCAATGATCTGCTCACGACGCAGGCGACCATTGCTGGTCAGCAGGCCGTTGTCGGGGGTGAAGGGTTCGCTGGCGGTCAGCCAGGGGCCGATGCGGGCGTAGTCGGGCAGCCGACTGTTGGCCTGGGCGATCGCCTCTTCGATATCGGTTACGCGGAAGGCCGGGCTGCGTGGCACGATCAGTGCCACGTTGACCGGCAGCGCCTCGCCGTACACCAGCACCTGGGCAATCGCCGGATGGGCGGCGACCTCGGCCTCGACCCATTCGGGATTGACGTTGCGGCCATAGGCGGTGATGAACTGGTTCTTCTTGCGGCCGAGAATGCTCAGGTAGCCATCCTCCAGCTTGCCGATATCACCGGTCGGCCACTCGTCGGCGGTCAGCGGCGGCGCGCCGAGATAGCCCAGTGCGCGGGCGCCGCGGACCAAGATCTCGCCGTCATCGGCAAGGCGGATCTGTACATGCGGCAGCGGCTGGCCGACGGTGCTCGGGCGGTTGTAGCCCGGACGATTGAGGCAGACCACCGACGAGCATTCGGACAGGCCATAGCCCTCGAACACCGGCAGGCCGTGTCTGACTGCCCGCTCCAGCAGTGAGGGTGCAACCCGGCCACCGCCGACAGCAACAAAGCGCAGGCTGCGCGGCAGTGGCGCTCCGGCGTCGGCGGCCTGCAGCAGACCCTGCAGCAGCTGCGGCACCAGAATCAGACTGTGCGGCTGGCTCTGGTTCAGCACCGTCAGCAGCCGGGCCGGATTGATCTGCGCGCCCTGCAGGCCGGTGTCGGTCGGTACGCTGATGCTGGCGCCGTTGAGCAGCGCGGTGATGGCGCCCAGATTATCCAGCAGCACGGCCAGCGGCAGCAGAATCAGGTGCTGTTGGGGATCGACCGGCGAGCAGGCCTCACGCAGGCTGTCGGCGACCTGCAGCATGGCTTCGGCAGACAGACAGACGCCCTTGGGCGTCCCGGTGGTGCCGGAGGTAAAGGTGATCTTGGCGGTGCCGGCCGGGATGCCGACGCCCATCGGTGCCCGTTGCCAGCCCAGCGAAGTGGCGGCAAAGCCCTGTGCCAGCAGCTCGGCGCTGTCGTCGGCCATGCCCAGCACGGTGTCGACGCCGGCGCTGCGCAGCAGGTGCTCGCGCTGCTGACGGGTAAAGAACGGCGCAATCGGCACGCAGATCAGGCCGGCCTTGAGAAGCGCCAGATCCCACAACAGCCAGTCGCGGCTGTTGGGCAGCGCCAGCGCGATGCAGCGGCTGCCCATCGCGCGCAGGTGCTCGGCCCGGCGCTGGATCTCGGCGGGCAGCTCGACGTAGCTGATGCTGCCCTGCTCGTCGCTCAGCGCGAGCTTGTTGGGGCGCTCGGTCGCGAAACGGTCGAGGCTGTGCCAGAGCGTCTCAGGCGCAATCATTGGCGATCTCCAGGCCGGTTTGCAGGTAATCGGGTTGGTAGCGCATGCGCTCGAACAGGCCGCGGCGCTGCAGCTGGTTGAAGCCTTCGGGGATATAGCCGGCCATTACCCGGGGGCGGGTGGCGTAGTAGCTGCCCCACTGCAGGCGGGCTTCCCCCAGGCGCAGCGGGTCGGCCGGGCCCAGATCAATCGGGCTCAGGGTCAGGCGCTGGAAGCTGTTGAGCAGCATGGGTGTGCCGGTGAAGACCACCCAGGTGTAACCGCTGGTGGCCAGGTAGTGGGTCAGCGCGATGATCAGCAGGCGCCCGGCACCGGGAGCCAGTGCGGCCAGATTGCCGACTTCCACCACCTGCTCGCGGTTTACCGGCAGGTCGGTGTGCTGGCGAATGGCGTCGCACACCGGCTGATCCAGATAGTGTTCGAGAAACAGCGGGCCACTGGCGCCGCCGCGGATACCCACACCGGCCTGCAGTGTGCCCTGCTGGCACAGGCCGAGCAGCTCCGGCATGAACTGGCGGACGTTGGCGCCGTAGGTGTCGGCAAAGCAATCGTGAACAAAGTGCTCCAGCCGTGACCGCAGTCGGCAGTCGGAATGCTGGGGAGCGTGCAGCAGGGTGGCGTCATCGCCCAGGCGGGCGAGCTGCCGAGCCTGTGGAACCGGGGTCTGTGACATGGCATTCCTCCTCATGTTGGGGAGGAGAATGGCGGGCGAATCTTAAGATCGGCTTAAGCGAAGCCCTATTGATCGATGCTTGCTGCATTTTCGTCATTTCCGCGCAGGCGGGAATCCACCGAGACGCCGGGCACCGTGATGGATCCCCGCCTGCGCGGGGATGACGTGGTTATTGATTTCAAGTTTTATGAGGCTGGTCGGGTGACGTTTTGATTTCCAAACACATGGTCGAGTGGGCTCCGGCTTTCCTCCCGTTTACGCGGGCGAGTAGCGCAGATATATCGGGAAAAAGAAGCGTAGGGTGTCTGAGGAGCGTAGCGACGAGTTTTACGCTTCCCCGATAAATCGAGCAACGCAGCGAACCCGAAGGGCCGCGTAGTCGGGTGCCCCGGGGGGGCGCTAAGGGGGCTGGGCAAGCAGCCTCCCTTGGCTCGCCGTAAAAGGCGAAATATAAGGGTGAAGCGCACACTAATTACCAACCAGAGCCAAAAGACTTTGGCCCGCTATTGCTCTAGGGCGTATATCCTGTCCCCTGCTCCCACGCCACCAACCCGAGACCTGTCATGGAACAGACTGCTCTGCTGATCAATACCCCAACCACCCTGGCGCTGACGGTGATTGCGTTGTGGTTGGGTTACTGGATCAATCAGCGGGTGGCGGTGTTGAGTCATTACAACATCCCGGCGGCGGTCAGCGGCGGCTTGCCGATCAGTGCGCTGATGGCGGTGATGCAGTTGCTGTCTGATCGTGAGATTCAGTTCGATCTGGAGCTGCGCAACCTGTTGCTGATTGCCTTCTTCAGCACTATCGGGCTGTCGTCGCGGTTGCGTCAGTTGCTGGCCGGCGGGCGGGCGTTGGCGATTATGCTGGGGCTGGCGGTGGTGTTTCTGCTGTGTCAGAACCTGGTGGGTACGCTGTTGGCGCTGGGTCTGGGCGAAAGCCCTTTGGTGGGGCTGATTGGCGGCAGTATTTCGCTGGCCGGCGGCCACGGCACCGCGCTCACCTGGGGACAGTTGTTCGAGGAACACTTTCAGCTGGCTAACGCCAGCACCCTGGGGCTGGCAATGGCGACCGCCGGTTTGATCAGCGGAGGGCTGCTGGGCGGGCCGGTGGCGGCCTGGCTGATTCGTCGCCATCAACTGCTCAGCAGTCAGCCGGAGAGCGAGCTGCCGCACGTCGAGGCGCATGGCAAGACAACCTACCTGATCGATCTGGACCATTTGCTCACGGCAGTGCTGCTGATCGCGCTGTGTTTTGCGCTGGGTGCCAGTGTTTACGATTGGTTGTCGGGGCTGGGTCTGCGGTTGCCGGCGTTTCTGACTTCGATGTTCCTTGGCATTGTCCTGGCCAACGGACTGGATCTGGCCGGCGTGGAGGTCGATGCACGGCCGATTCAACTGGTCGGCGACCTCAGCCTGCAGCTGTTTCTCGGCATGAGTCTGATCAGCTTGCCGTTATTGTCGCTGCAAGGCGCCTTTGGCTTTATCGGGGCGATGTTGCTGATTCAGGCGGTGGTCATCACGCTGTTTACCGTGTTTCTGGTGTTTCCGCTGCTGGGGCGTAATTACGATGCGGCCTGCATCAGCGCGGGGTTTATCGGCATGGGGCGAGGGTCTGCTGCCGTTTCGTTCACCCGCCTGCCGGAGGCCATTTCCCGGCCAGGCAAGGCAGAGGGAGTGCAGTGTGGTTATTCCACATAAGCGACCGACAACGCGGCATGGCCGGGAAATGGCACCGGCCCTCCGGGTGGGGCCGCCGAGGTTGCGCCTGTAAAGCCGCCACTCGGTGTCGCTCGTCGCTTATTTGGAACGACCAAACTACGCTCCGCGCTCCTTGATTGGCGGCTTTACAGGCTGCAACAGGTGGGTGAACGAAACGGCAGCAGACCCTAGGCGCCACGCCGGTCGGCATCGCCAATATGGATGCCTTGACCAGCCGCTACGGTCCCAGCCCCAAGGCCTATCTGGTGATCCCGCTGCTCGGTGCCTTCTTTATCGACATCGCCAACGCGACGCTGGTGCAGACGCTGCTCGAGTTCAGGTTGTTCAGCTCTTGAGCACCTGACCGTCGCTGTCGAGCACGGTGAGCTTGATCGGCAGTGCCGCAGCAACGCTCTGTGAGACGGTGCAGAACTGCTCGAACTGATCAAGGATGCGGTCCAGCCGCTCGAAGCTGCCAGCCGGGTGGCCCAGATGCAGGGTGACCTCGACTCCGACAACCCGCATGCGGTTTTGCTCGTTGCGGCCGATCAGGCCCACCGCCTCGGTACGGATACCGTCATTGGGCTGGCGGAACTTGCCGAGGGCAAAGATCAGGCTGTCACTCAGACAGTTGCCTAGTGCCGTGACCAGCAACTGCGCGGGGCTCGGACCCTGATTGCCGCCCAGCGGTGCGGGCTCGTCGGTGATCAGCGGCGGCGTGCCGTTGCTGAAGCGGGCTTCAAAGCGATAGCCCTGTTGTTGCTCAAGGGTGACTTCTACGCGGTCTTCACTCATCTGTGGCTCCATTTCCGTGGGCTTGCTTGCAAACAATATATTTTTTTATATATTGTTAGTCAATAGAGTGTTGCAAGAGATCGTACAGCTGTATGAACAATCAAACTGATATCCAGCGCCTGCGCAGCTCCGCCGATCAGGCCCATCAACTGCTCAAGGCGCTGGCCAATCGTGACCGTCTGCTGCTGCTCTGCCAACTGGTGGACGGAGAGCGCAATGTCGGTGAGCTGGAGGAGCTGCTGGGTATCGTTCAGCCGACCCTGTCGCAGCAACTGGCGGTATTGCGCCGTGAGGGGCTGGTAGATACCCGCCGGGAGGGCAAGCAGGTGTATTACCGCGTCGCCAGCCAGGAAGCGCTGGCTATTCTGCATACCCTGTATGGCCTTTATTGCGCCGAGGAGTCTGCTGGTGAGCATTGATTGGGTGGCCTTTACCCCGTGGTCGGCGTTGCTGGGCGGCGCCCTGATTGGCGCGGCTGCGGCATTGCTGATGCTGTTTAATGGCCGCATTGCCGGCATCAGCGGGCTGGTCGGGCGGCTGCTGACGCCGCAGGCAGGTAACGGCGAAGCGCTGCTGTTTGTACTCGGATTATTGCTGGCACCCTGGATCTATCTGGCCGTGGCAGGCGAGATCCGCGTGCAGGTGGAGGCCGGCCCGCTCGCGCTTATCGTCGGCGGCCTGCTGGTGGGCTTTGGTTCGCGGCTGGGCTCGGGGTGTACCAGCGGTCACGGCGTCTGCGGGCTGTCACGACTGTCGCCGCGCTCGCTGGTGGCCACGCTGAGTTTCATGGGCGCGGGCTTTGTCACCGTGTTCGTGCTGCGTCATCTGTTGGGAGGCTGAATCATGCGTGGACTGATTGCGTTGGCCAGCGGCCTGCTGTTCGGTTTCGGCCTGCTGATCTCGGGCATGGCCAACCCGGCCAAGGTGCTGGGCTTTCTGGATCTGGCGGGCGCCTGGGACCCGTCGCTGGCGCTGGTCATGGCGGGCGCGGTGGCCGTTGCCTTCGTGCCGATGCAGTGGATACAACGCCGCGGCACTACCCTGCGGGGTGAGCAGGCGCAATTGCCGACCAGCCGCATCATCGACCGTCGGCTGGTGCTCGGCAGCCTGCTGTTTGGCGCGGGCTGGGGCGTGGCGGGATTCTGCCCCGGCCCGGCGCTGGTCGCCGCCTCCGCACTCATGCCACAGGCGCTGCTATTGGTTGCCGCCATGCTGCTCGGCATGTGGCTGTTCGCCCAATACGACCGCAGGGTGACAGCGTGAGTGAATCACCGCGTCTGCAACCGCCGGGCAGCAATGCGCTGTTCGGCTGGATGCGCCAGTACCGTCGCGCCTGGCTGGGAGGTGATCTGACCGCTGGCCTGGTGGTCGGCATCATGATCATTCCGCAGAGCATGGCTTATGCCATGCTGGCCGGTCTGCCGGTGCAGATTGGTCTGTACGCCAGCCTGCTGCCGCTGCTGGGATACGCATTGTTTGGCAGCAGCATGACCATGTCGGTGGGGCCGGTAGCGGTGACGGGATTGATGACGGCCACGCTGCTCTCGCCGCTGGCCGTAGCGGGCTCTGCCGATTATCTGCAGCTGGCGATCTGGCTGGCGCTGTTGTCGGGCGTCATGCTGTTTGCCTTTGGTCTGCTGCGTCTGGGCTTTCTGGCCAACTTTCTCAGTCACCCGGTGATCAACGGCTTTATCAGCGGCGCGGCGATTCTGATTGTGCTCAGCCAGCTGCCGAAGCTGTTTGGTCTGCCCGGCTGGCCGGACAGCCCCGCCGCGCTGCTGGCCGGCTGGCAGCGCAGCAATACGGTGGTGCTGGGCATGGGGCTGTTGGCGCTGGGCTGGCTGTTGTATGCGCGTCACGGTCTGGCTGCTCAGCTGCAGCGTATCGGGCTGAGCGCGGCATTGGCCGGGCTGTTGGCCAAGCTGGCGCCGCTGGTGGTGGTGGTCCTGGGTGTGCTGGTCACCTGGCGTGCTGACCTGGCGGCACAGGGAGTGCCGGTGGTGGGCAGCATCCCGGCGGGGTTGCCGGCACTGGTCTGGCAGACGCCGGATATGGCCAGCCTGCGGTCATTGTTGCTGCCGGCGGTGTTGATCAGCCTGGTCAGCTTTGTCGAAAGTGTGTCCATCGCCCAGTCGCTGGCCCGACGCAAGCGCCAAAGCATCGACCCGGACCGCGAGCTGCTGGGCCTTGGCGCGGCCAACCTGGGGGCGGCGTTGAGCGGTGGCTTTGCCGTGTGTGGCGGCTTTTCGCGCTCCAGTGTGAATATCGAGGCAGGCGCCAATACTCCGCTGGCCGGTGTGATCTCGGCGGCGGTGATCGGTCTGATTCTGATCAGCCTGGCACCCATGCTTGCCTGGCTGCCCCAGGTGGTGCTGGCCGCCGTGATTCTGGTCGCGGTCGTGCCACTGATTGACCTGGCCAGCCTGCGTCGGGCCTGGCGCTATGACCGTGCCGAGGGGCTAACTCTGCTGGGCACAGCATTGGGAGTACTGTTGCTGGGCATCGAGGCGGGCATCGTACTGGGTATCTGCTGCTCGATCATTGCCCAGCTCTGGCGCGGCAGCCGCCCGCATGTGGCGGTGGTCGGCCGGGTGCCGGACACGCACTATTTCCGTAATACCAAGCGCCATCTGGTCGAAACCGAGCCGCACCTGCTGGCACTGCGCATCGACGAGAACATCTTCTTTGCCAATACCAAGGCGGTCGAGCAGGCCATTTATCAGGCGCTGGGTGACTACCCGGACACCAGAGAAGTGTTACTGATTCTGTCGGCCGTCAATCACATCGACAGCACCGGACTGGACATGCTCAGCGAGCTGACCGAGGGCCTGAAGGAGCGGGATATTGGCCTGCATCTCGCGGAGGTCAAGGGCCCGGTGATGGATCAGCTGCAGCACACCGACTGGATTGGTCGACAGATTGGCCAGGTCTTCCCCAGCACCGATATCGCATTTAACACCCTGGGCAAGGTGGCAAACCGCGCCCCAGAGCACTCTGGAGAGTAACCATGAAAGCAAATGTAGGTACCATTGATCGGGTTCTTCGCATTCTTGTGGGCGTATTGCTGATTGCCCTGACGCTGACCGGCACCATCGGTCTGTGGGGCTGGATAGGCTTGGTGCCGCTGGCAACGGGCGTGCTGCGCTTCTGTCCGTTGTACCCCTTGTTGGGGATCAGTACCTGCAAGCAGTGAAGTGCCTAGAAAAAAGCCGATAAGGAGATTATATGAAATCCGTGATTGCTACCCTGGTTGGCGGCGCTCTGCTCGCCAGCAGCCTGTCCGCCGCCGCCGTGGAGCCTGCAAAGCAGATCGAACTGCGTCAGGCCGGTTTCAGCTACATGGCCTGGAACATGGGCAAGATCAAGGCGCAGGTCATTGATGGCAGCGTCGAATACAACCAGCAGCAGGTAGAGGCCGCAGCCAACACCATCGCCGCCATCGCCAACTCGGGTATCGGTGCGCTGTTTGGCCCAGGTACTGAGCAGGACATTGGCGATGTGCATACCAAGGTCGACCCTGCGTTGTTCGAGAACATGCAGGACGTCGCGCAACTGGCCGGTAATATGGGCACCGCCGCCAACACCCTGGCGGAAAAGGCTGCAAGCGGCGATCAGTCGGAAATCCGCGTGGCCTTTGGCGACGTCGGCAAGACCTGCAAGGCCTGCCACGACAAGTATCGGCTCGACTGATACCTCACGCGAGATGAACGTGACCCCGCCGCTGGCGGGGTTTTGTTTTCTGGGGTGCCGCACGGCAATCCGCGGCACCGCTGTGGTCGGGCAGGCCCGCGGCTGTACCGATTACCAGGCCGGCACGGCCGGCGCCGGTGGCGGCGCGGGAATCCAGCTGCCGGTAGCAAACCAGATGGCCGCAGCAGCGATGACCAGAGCAATGACCAGTGCCAGCCAGCCGCCGCCCTTCACCGGGTCGGCCTGATTGGCCGGCACCTCTGCCTTGCCGTGCAGCATGGGCCCGAGCAGGTTCTTGCCGCGCAGGCGGTACAGCACGATGGCGAGGATATGCAGTGCCAGCAGCGCGTAGATCAGCTCCTCGGTGGAGCGGTGCCAGCCGCTCAGCAGGCTGCCGGTATCGCTGGAAACCAGCCGGCTGAGCGGGCCGTAAAAGGCGACGTCGTCGTTGCTGAACAGCCCGGTCACTGCCTGAAAGGCCATCAGCCCGAGCAGGGCAAACACCGACAAGGCACCCACCGGGTTGTGGCCCTGGTGCCGCCACTGACCGGTGACATAGGCCTTGAGGCGCGCGGGGGTAGGAAAGAAACTGGCAAAGCGTGAATGGGTAGAGCCGCACAGGCCCCACATCAGGCGGAAGGCCAGCAGGCCGATCACGGCGATACCAAAGCGTTCATGCCAGAGCATCCAGTTGCCACCCAGACTGATGGTCACCAGGGCGCCGGTGACGCTCAGTGCCAATAGCCAGTGGAACAGTCGCAGGGGCAGGTCCCAGACCAGGGTTTTCATCAGACAGGTACTCGATCAGACAACGGAGGCCTGCAAGGCTAACCCCGCGCCGGCAAAGCCCGCAAGCGTCTGGGCCGCGGGCTTGTGAGCTGATGTTGCTCAGGGCTGCATGTTGCGGCCGAGTTTGTCGCGCAGCAGCTCCGGGTTGTTGCCGGCGGCCTTGTCCAGCTCGGCCAGGTCCTCGGGGATGTACCAGTGCAATTGGTCGGAGTGATAGCTGTTCCATACCGCCCTGGCCACTTCGATGGCCTCGATCAGGCGGAACGGGCCCTTTTCCGGTGCTGCCGCCATCAGCTCTTCGCTCGGCATGCCGGTCTTGATCAGTCCGGGCAGGGCGTCGGCGCAGCGGATGTCGTAGCGGCGAAACTCGTTGGACAGCGCCTCGGTGAGGCCTTTGACCGCGTGCTTGCTGGCCGAGTACACGGCGATCAGCGGCATGCCCATGGTGGCCGAGGACGACGAGGTATTGAAGCACAGCGCGTTGGGCGTCGCCTTGAGCAGCGGCAGCGCGCTGTGGGTGCCGTTCAGTACGCCGATCACATTGACGTTGATAATTTTCAGCTGGTCTTCGAAGGACATTTCGTCAAAGAAGCCGCGCATGATGATGCCGGCGTTGTTGAACAGAATGTCCATGCGCCCGTCCGTGGCCTGGCCGAACGTCGCTACCGCCGCGTCAAACTGCGCCTTGTCGCTGACATCCAGGGTCTGGATGACGCAGTTGTCTGCTCCCAGCTCGGCCTGCAGTGCTTCCAAACCTGCCAGATTCAGATCGAAGGCGCCGACAAACCAGCCCTTCTGATGAAACAGCCGCGCCGTCTCCCGTCCCATGCCGGATGCTGCGCCAGTAATAAAAATCGACTGCCGTCCTGCTGCCTGTGCCATGTCCCGTCCTCTTGTTGGTTTTCTGAGCTTGCTTGACGGTAGCACCACCGCCCGGGCTTGGGAGCCAAGCGGCAGCAGCATTGATTGAGGGGCAATCAGTCGGGTGATGGGGATGGCGACCGGCCGCAGCAGTGGGCCCGGATCGGGCCTCAAGGCAGTCGTTGGATGGCGCCCTGTCCCGCACCCTCTTCTGCCCGCAGGGTCAGCACTTCATAGCCATCGGCGGTGACGGCGATGGTGTGCTCCCACTGGGCGGACAGCTGCTTGTCGCGGGTGACCACCGTCCAGCCGTCCTTCTGGGTGCTGGTGCGGGCGGTGCCCTGGTTGATCATCGGCTCGATGGTAAAGGTCATGCCTTCGCGCAGGATCAGCCCTTGCCCGGGCCTGCCGATGTGCATGACCTCCGGTGCTTCGTGCATCTCGCGGCCGATGCCGTGGCCGCAGTAGTCGCGCACCACGCTATAGCCGTGGCGCTGGGCGTGCCGCTGGATGGCGTAACCGACATCACCCAGCGTGGCGCCCGGCTTGACCACCCTGATGCCTGCCCACATGGCCTCGTAGGTCTTGTCCACCAGTTGGCGGGCGGCGGGTGTGGCCTCGCCAATCAGATACATCTTGCTGGAGTCGGCGATAAAGCCGTTCTTCTCCAGCGTGATATCGATGTTGACGATATCGCCCGCCTTGAGCATCTGCGTCTCGGACGGCACGCCATGACAGACCACATGATTGACCGAGCTGTTGAGCACATACTGGAAGCCGTATTGCCCTTTGCTGGCCGGGCGGGCCGCCAGCTGGTCGACAATGTAGCGCTCGGTCAGGTCGTTGATCTGCATGGTCGAGAGCCCGGCCCTGATGTGCTGGTCAAGGTAGGCAAAGACCTGGGCCAGCAGCTTGCCGGACTGCCGCATCAGCGCCAGCTCCTGCGGCGTCTTCAGCTTGACCTCAGACATGGGCAAGCTGCCCGGTGTCCACGTCCGCTTGCCTGAGCTGCTCGCGCATGATGTCGGTGAACGACAGGTGTGGATTGGCCTCGGCCAGCATGCCGACCTTCATCCAGTATTCAGCCTGTGCATTGATGGAGCGAACCATCACGGTGCTGGCCTTGCGCACCTCTTCGTGCAATTCGTCGTTGATCTTGACGATACCCATAATCCGAACCTTGATATGAAATATATATGAATCATATATATTGTGTATGTGCTGCGCAATAACCACTGGACGGCCCGGATCGCTCACTCAGTCGTAACAATTGCACACCAAAAAGCGGATTTTTCTCTGCGTGGACATCTACAGGTTGCGCTGGGGGGTATAGCCTGCAGGAACGCAACAAGCGATGGATACGGGAAGCGCGCATGGCAGGTAGCGAATTTGATTACGAAGGCACTCTGGAGGCCTGCGCCGCAGGGGACCGGGCGGCGTTCAAAAGGCTGTATCAGCAGGAGGCCGGACAACTGCTCGGCCTGGCCATCACCCTGCTGGGCCGGCGTGATCAGGCGGAAGACTGTCTGCACGATGCCTTGCTCAAGGTCTGGGTCAACGCCGAGCGTTTTGATCGCAGCCTGGGGTCGGGCCGCGCCTGGATCTACAGCATCCTGCGCTACCGGGCGCTCAACCAGCTGCGCGGACGCAAACAGCTGGTCGCCACCGACGACGGTTTTATCAACGACATGGCTGATGAAGCCGCGCAGGCAGAAGAGCTGGCCGATGCGCGCTCCTCTGCCCGTCAGCTGCGCGCCTGCCTGCGGCTGCTGGAACGACCGCGCCGCCATCCGATATTGCTCGCGTTCTACCGGGGCCTGACCCATGACCAGATTGCCGCACGTCTGAGTGCGCCGCTGGGCACGATCAAGGGCCGAATCCGCGCCGGATTGCGCGCACTACAGGAGTGTCTGCAGCCATGATTCCGCAAGCACCCGAGCAACGCCGGGCTCTGATCGGCGAATACGTGCTGGGCCTGCTCGACGAGCCGGAGGCCAGCGAAGTACGCCAGTTGATCGAGCATGACCGTGACGCGGCCCGCATGGCGCTGGACTGGGAGCGCCACTTGCTTGATCTGGCTGACGCCCTGCCCGCTCAGCAACCTTCCCTCGCGCTCTGGCAACGGCTGCAGCAGAGCCTTGGCTGGCTGCCGGCCAGCAGCGAGTCCGGAGGCGGGTTGAGCCACTGGTGGAACAGCCTTGGCCTGTGGCGTCTGACCAGCGCAGGTCTCGCTCTGCTGGTGCTGCTCAGCTGGCTGCCGGGCGTGCTGCGCGACGCCCCGACTGGCCCGAGCTATACCGCCGTGCTGCAGGTGCCGGGTGAGAGCGCCAGACCGGGTTGGGTGATCACGGTAGATGGCGACGGTACCCTGACCCTCGACGCGCTGGTGGCCGATCAAATCCCGCCGGATCGCAGCGTTCAGTTCTGGACGCTGGTCGATCCCAAGGAGGGGCCGCGCTCACTGGGCCTGATCGAGCCGGGCAAGGCCGTGACGCTCAGCGCCGAGCAGATTGGGGCGGTGCAGGCCGGTCAGCTGTTTGAGCTGACGCTGGAGCCGGAGGGCGGCTCGCCGCTCAACCGGCCCACTGGGCCTGTGCTGTATATCGGTCGCGCCGTGCTGATCGCCGGTAGTTAAAAAAAAGTTTTGCGCGGTGACATCCAGCGTGTGTGGTGGCGGGTATAGCTTGCAGGTGTCTTGCAAAAGCACCACGACAGACGGGCTTTCCGTCACCACCTGCAAGCGAGGATTCACCGATGAAAACAATCACTACTCTGATTCTTGGCAGCTCACTTGTACTGGCCGCCGGCACGGCCAGCGCAGCCCAACTGATCGCCCTCGGCCAGGACGGCATGCTGCACAAGGTCGACATCGACAGCCTGAGCGTGACCGGCAGCATGGCAGTGACCGGGGCCAGCGACCTGCGCGGTATCGACGTGCGCCCGGCCAACGGCATGCTTTACGCCCTCAGCGGCGGCGACGGGATCGTCACCATTGATACCGCCAGCGGCGCGGCCACGACCGCCACCACCCTAAAATCCGTACTGCCGGGCGACGGCCCCGCCGTAGTCGACTTCAACCCCAAGGCCGACCGGTTGCGCCTGCTCGCCGCCGACGGCACCAACTACCGGGTCAATGTGGATAACGGCGATGTCGCCGTCGATGGCAGCGTGGCCTATGCCGCTGACGGCGCCTACGCCGGGCAGACCGCGCAAATCGTCGCGGGTGCCTACACCCACTCCTTTGCTGGCGCGGACGTGACCGAGTTGTTCACCGTTGATCTGGCGACCGGCATGCTGATGTTCCAGAACCCGCCGAACGACGGCGTGCAGCAGGCTGTTGGTGAACTGGCCAAGGGCCTGGACGGCGCCGCCATGGACATTCTCAGCGACGGCAAGGGCGACAACACCACCTACGTGCTGACGGGCACGACGCTGCATACCGTCGACCTGACCACAGGCACACCCACCACCCTCGGCGAGATTTCCGGTTTGCCGAGCGACATCATTGATATCGCCGCTGCCAACGGCATGTAAGGCCGGCTGGGAGCAAGAACCCCGCGCGTTGGCGCGGGGTTTTTGTTAAGCGCGCTGGTCGTCAGGTCACTCATGCGCCGGTTTTGAGTGCCAAATCAGGCCTGAATAGGGTGACTGCTCCAGTGCGCGCAGCCGTGTCTGCAGTGAGCCGCAGTGCAGCTCAAGCCGGTGTCCGTCTGGGTCCAGCAGATAGAGCGAGTCGCCCTCGCTGCTGTTCTGCTGCCATTGCTGTACAGCCAGATCCGGCAAGCGTGCGCGTAGCGCAGCCAGTGCCTCGGCCTGCACCGAGAAGGCGATATGGCTGTAGTCCGCAGCGGGTTTCGGCTGTCCAAGATTCAGGCAGAACCACAGCTCTCCGGCACTCAGGTAGGCGCCCTTGTCCCAACTGACATGCAACTGCATGCCCAGCACGTCGCGGTAGAAACTGATCGATGTGCCGAGGTCGCCGACAGTGATCGTGATGTGGTTTAGGGCTTGGATCATAGTGTCTGTCGAGAACCTAAGGTGCGAGCAGGGCGAAGGCACGAACTGCCCCGACAGCCTCGCAGGTGGCGACGTCAGTTCTTGCAGCCGTTCTTGTCGCAGGTAATACGCTCGGAGGACTGTACCCAGTGATGGGCGTTCTCCCGGGTGTTAAATCCACACCCGGTCTTACCGCCTTTGCTGCCTGAATGAACGATACCGGTCGGTGTGTGCTTCACGGCCATTTTCCATCTCCCTTGTGTTGTTGTCACATCCCTTGTGGCGTTGCGCCTCTGCAGGTTCGCTGCAGAATATGCAGTGTAGTTGAAGGGTTTTGGCGGGAGGAAAGCCAGGGGACACGGAGGCCAGGACTGCGATGAGCCGATTAGGCGTGTTATTCGGCTCATATGGTGAGCCGAATAGGTGCTATATTTGGCTCATGACATCGTGAGGGCGGGTAATGAGTGGTGTGGAATGGATATGGCAGCGGCCGGAATGGCCGGCGTTTACCTGGCAGGCGGATGCCTTGGCCGCGCCGTTGCGGGCCTGCGTGCAGGCCCAGGGCACACTGCTGGGGATGGCCGGCGCGGTAGACCGGGCTGACGAGCTGCATGGTCAACTGGATACCCTGTTGCAGAACATCATCACCTCCTCGGCCATCGAGGGTGAAACGCTCAACGTGGCCTCGGTGCGCTCTTCGCTGGCCCGCCGTTTGGGTCTGGAGCCGGACAGCAAGCCCAGCCCACGCAGTGAGGGGGCTGCCGAGTTGCTGCTGGATGCTACCCGCAATATTGACCGGCCCTTGACCCTGGAACGCCTGTTCGGCTGGCACCGGCAGCTGTTTCCGGATGAGGCCTTGCCGCTTTACAGTGCCATGCACGTCGGCGAGTTGCGCGGCGATGAGCCAATGCAGGTGGTCTCCGGTCGGCTGGATCGGCCCCGCGTGCATTTTGAAGCGCCGCCCCGTGCAGGCCTGGAGGCGAAGCTGGAGCGGTTTGTTCAGTGGTTCGCCGACAGCCGTGCCGACAGCCAGCTGGACCCGCTGCTGCGCGCCGGTATCGCTCATTTCTGGTTCGTCACCCTGCACCCCTTCGATGACGGTAATGGCCGGCTGACACGTGCCATTACCGACCTGGCATTGGCACAGGCCGATGGTCAGGCCATCCGCTTGTATGCCATGTCGGCCAGTATTCTCGCCGATCGTTCGGGGTATTACCGGGTGCTCGAAGCCAGCCAGAAAGGTGGTCTCGATATCACCGAATGGCTGCAGTGGTTTCTCGCTACCTTGCTGGACAGCCTGCGGCAAGCCATTGCGCGTATCGATCGATTGCTGACCAAGGCGCGTTTCTGGCAAAACCATCGCAATGATGGGTTGTCGGCTGAGCAGACCAAAGTGCTCAACCGATTGCTTGATGGAGGTGAGCGAGGTTTTGCTGACGGCATCAGTGCCAGCCAGTATCAGGCGGTCGCCAAGGTGTCCAAGGCCACCGCTACCCGCCATCTGGCTGATCTGCTGGAAAAGGGCTGCATTGAAAGGCTGCCGGGCGGTGGACGCAGCACCCGATACCGGATTAGCGCTGGCCCGTAGGGCGGAGTAAGCGCAGCGTCTCCGCGGCTTTTTCGTGTGGGGTGTTGCGCACTTATGGTCGCCGGGTCGGTGCATGGATGGTGTAGACGCCGTTGGCTTCCTCCACCCTAACTTGCCGCGCCGACCTGTCCGTCATAGCAGCGCTTTGCCCAGCAGCAACACACCGGTCACCACCAGCAGGCTGTACACCACCTGCCGAAAGCGCTGTTCGTTCAGGCGGTGGTGGAGGATCTCGCCGAGTACCACGCCGATTACCAGCAGCGGCAGGTAGCTGGCGATGCGTGGCAGGTTGGGCAGCAGGCTGCCGTCGAGCAGGAACAGCACGGTCATGCTGCTGTTGAGGGTGAACCAGACGCTGATCAGGGTGGCGCGCAGCTGGCTTTTGTCCAGTCGGGTGCCGGCCAGGGCGTAGACCAGCAGCGGGCCGCCGGAGGCGAACAGGCCGTGGGACAGGCCGGCGCCGAGGGTCAGGCTGCGGCTCAGCCAGCTCGGGTGCGGCGGGCTGATATGACCACGGAACATGCGTAGCAGCTCACGACCGGCAAACCACAGCACCAGCACACCGAACAGCGCCTTGAGCAGCTCGCCGCTGAGCCACGGTCGCAGGCCGTAGCCCAGCAGCATGCCGATCAGCATCAGCGGCAGGATTAGTTTGAGCAGGGTTGGCCAGTGGATGTGCTGGCGATTGCGCCAGGCCAGATAGCCGCTCATGCAGATATTGAGCGGCACCAGTACCGGCAGCATGGCCGGAATCGGCAACAGCAATGCGCCGAGCGACAGGGCAATGACGATACTGCCGAAGCCGGTGATGGCTTCGATGGTATAGGCCAGCAGGATAAACAGCCCGAGCCAGAGCCAGGGATTGAGCAGCAGGGTGTCGAGGGACATGGTGTCTTCTTGTTGTCGCGGGTGTGTAAGGAATCCGGAGAGCGTGCGTGCCCTCACGCGTTGGCGCTGAGCCGGATCCTGCGCCCCGCCGGTGGGTGATCAGCCCAGCTCGCCGGCAAAGCGCTTGCGCACTTGACGCAGATACAGCGCCGGGGCAAATCGCCAGAGCAGGCTGCCAAAGCGGGACACCGGCTCGGGCAGTAGCCAACGTTGCCGCTTTGCCAGTGCCTGGTCAACCAGCCCGACCATCCACTCCGGGGTGCGCATGCCGCCGACCATGGAGCGTGCGTGGCTGGCGGGCTTGCCGTCCTTGCCCAACGCGTTGTGCTCGATCGGCGTGTCGAGGAAGCTCGGGTAGACCATCAGTACATGGATATTGTCGCGCTCCAGCTCCAGCCGCAGCACCTCGAAGAACTGGGTCAACGCGCCCTTGGCAGCGCAATAGGCGGCGCGGCCCGGCACCGGCATCCAGCCGGCCATCGAACCGATGCAGAGAATCTCGCCTTCACTGGCGCGCAGCAGTGGCAGCGCAGCCATGGTCAGCTCGACCGGGCCTTGCCAGTCCACCGCCATGACCTTGCGGAACACCGCCGGGTCGGTCTGATGGGCCGGTGAGCGGTGGGTGATGCCGGCGTTGTTGACCAGTCGATCAAGGCGACCGAAGCGCTGAGAGGTAGCCTGGATCAGTCGCTGGATGTCGTCGGCGCTGGTGATGTCGGCGGTCACGGTGAGCACCCGCGTGGGCGCGTTCAGTTCCTCTTCACGCTGCTTGAGCAGCGCCTCGTTGACGTCGGCCATGACCAGGCTGTGGCCGGCGTCGAACCAGCGCTTGGCCATCGCCCAGCCGAGGCCGGAGGCGGCGCCGGTGATCAAAATAACCTTCATTTGAGCGTCCTGTGGGTTGTTCGTTTTTGTGCCTGTAGGCGGGAGGCTTGAAGCTGGAAGCCGGAAGCTTGAAGCAGCCCGAGTGGTTTTAAAGGTTCTGCTTCCAGCTCAGCTTCAAACTGGCAAGAAAATCCCAAGTAGCGCTCGGACTACTTCCAGCTTCCGGCTTCCAGCTTCAAACTTCCGGCCTTCAGCCCTCTAGCCTTTACAAAAAACTCAAAGGTCTCTTCCGACGTCTTCTGCAACTGATAGCCAAACTCCTCCTTCAGTCGCCGGTTGCTCAGCACCGGGCGGTAGCGCAGGAAGTTGATTTGTTCCGGGCCGGTGGGTTTGCCGAGCCATTTGGCGACCTGCAGTGCGCTTTTCAGCAGCCAGGGTGAGACGGTCATCAGCGGTTTGTTCAGGCGCTGGGCGATTTCGTGCATGGTCAGGGCGCCGTCGCCGGCCATGTTGAAGATGCCCTGCTTGTCTTCGCGGATGCCCATCTCCATCGCCGCCAGTACGTCCTGATCCCAGATGAAGACGAAGGGTGAGTCGCTGCCCTTGATCGCCAGTACCCGCTTGGACTCGAACAGATTGGTGATCTGGTTGCGGGTCTCGGTGCCAAGTACCGTGCCCGGACGGAAGATCAGCTGGGCCAGCGCCGGGTGCTCGCGACGGTAGCGCGCCAGCAGTTCCTCGATCTGCCGCTTGTGATCGGAGTAGGCGAATTCGCGGTTGCCGCGGATGGCGTCCTGCTCGTCGATCCAGGCCGGGTTGTCGGCGTAGTAGCCGTAGGCGGCACCGGAGCTGGTGACGGTCAGCTGCTGTACACCCGCTTCAACGCAGGCCTTGAGCACGTTGTGGGTGCCGTTGACGTCGATGTCGAAGTCGCGTTCGCGGTCCTTCGAGGCCTGCAGGATGGAGGCCAGATGCACCACGTGGGTGATCTGCTCGCGCTTGAGCAGCTCGGTCAGCCCGGCGTCGCGGATGTCCATGACCTGCAGCGGGAAGTCGAGATCGTCGCGGCCGCGGATGTCGGTGCCGATGACGTAAAAGTCCCTGGCCAGGCGGTTGCCCAGCTGGTGACCGATATAGCCGGCAGCGCCGGTGATCAGAATGCGTTTGCTCATGGTGTCAGGCTCTTTGCGCGCCGCGGCGAGCGGCGTCTTGTTGTTGTTCGTGGCGTTCGGCGCGGCGACTCTGACGTGCCCACAGCTGCGACAGGGTCAGCCCGGAGACCAGATGCCAGACGCCCCAGAAGGCGGTGATCAGCATCATGCCGCCGGCGGCGGGGAAGAAGGTGAAGAGGATCACCAACCCCAGGCCGGAGTTCTGGATGCCCACTTCCATGGTCACGGCGCGGCGGTCAGCCAGCGGCAGGCGCAGCAGCCGTGCCATGCCGTAGCCCAGGCTCAGCGCCAGCAGGTTGTGGGCGACCACCAGCCAGAAGAAGCTGTGGAAGCGCTCGATAAACAGGTCGACGTTGTTGGTAAAGGCAATCGCGACAAAACCGAGGAACACCAGCAGCGAGATCACCCGCAGCGGCTTTTCGCTGCGCGTCACCAGCGTCGGCCAGCGTTTGCCGCTGACCATGCCAAGCAGCAATGGCAGGGCCAGCACCAGCAGCACGATGACCAGAATACCGGTCGGGTCGAGGCTGATCTGGGTCAGGTACTCGCGGGTGTGCGGGTTGAGCCAGCCGTAGAAGGCAAAGTTGAGCGGCGTCAGCAGCGTCGCGGCCAGGCTGGAAACCGCCGTCATGCTGACGGAAACGGCGACGTTGCCGCGGCCCAGCCAGGTCATGACGTTGGAAAAACTGCCGCCTGGGCAGGAGGCGACCAGCATCATCCCGAGCGCCAGTTCCGGGTCGATATTCAGCAGCCAGGTGAACAGGCAGGTGGCGGCCGGCAGCAGCAGAAACTGCGCAATCAGCCCGGCCACTGGCGCCACCGGCGCCTTGAGGATGCGCTTGAAATCATCCAGCGTCAGGCTCAGCGACACGCCGAACATCATCGCCGCCATGATCAGGTTGAGGGTGATCAGGCTGGCCGGGTCGAACTGGATCGGCAGCGCGCCGCTCATGTCGCCGGCACCGGCTGCGGGCTGGCCTGCTCAAGACCGCCCTCCAGCTCGGTGATGTGCTGGTGCAGGGCGTCCAGATAGGCATCCTTGTTGACGTAGTAGGCCATGCGCGCCAGCTTGATGTAGTCGTAGCCGCCATCCAGATTGGTGGTCGCCTTCTGCCGTTTGGTGGCGGCAAAACGGGCGGCCTGGGCCGTGCCCTGACGCTGGTTGTGGATGTACAGCGCAGTCAGCCTGGCCTGCAGGTTGCGGCCTTCCCAGCCGAGTCCGGCGGCCTCGATCATGCCCATCATGAACAGGTTGTCGTACTCGGGGTGGAATACGTTCAGGTACAGCTGTGGCGCATCCAGCGCGGCCGGCCAGTTCAGGTGTTCGCGCTGAATGAACGGGTAGTCCAGCTGGTACCCGGTGGCCAGCAGAATCAGGTCGTATTCGGCGCATTCGCCGTCGACAAAATCAACCCGGTTGCCGTCCATGCTGCGAATGTCGCGCCGGGCGTGGATGTCGCCATGCCCCAGGTGATGCAGGATCAGCGAGTTGACCACCGGGTGCGACTCGTACATGCGGTAGTCCGGGTCCGGTAGCCCGTAGTCCGAGGGCTTGCCCATGATGAAGCGGATCAGGGCAGCGTCGATTTTCTGCTTCAGCGGGCGCGGCAGCTTGATCTTGCGGGCGGCGCCGAGGGTATCGGTTGGCTTGCCCTTGATGAATTTGGGCAGGAAGTAATAGCCACGGCGCAGGCTCATATCGACCGACTTGGCGTGGTGTACGGCATCGACTGCGATGTCGGCGCCGGAGTTGCCGCAGCCGACGATCAGCACCCGCTTGCCCTTGAACACCTCGGCGCTGCGGTACTCGGCCGAATGCATGATCTGGCCGTCGAAGCGCCCCGGCAGCGTTGGCCGGTTCGGTGTGTGCAGGGTGCCGTTGGCAATCAGCAGACCCTCGAAGCGGCGGCTCTGCTGCTGGCCGTCACGCTCGGTGACGATGGTCCAGTACATACCGTCGCGGGTCACGCTCAGCACACGGGTGTTGAATTCGTAATGACGGTACAGATCAAAGTGCTTGGCGTAGGCCTGGAAGTAGCGCTTCATCTCGTTGTGATGCGGGTACAGCGCCACGCTGTCTTGCATCGGAAACTCGGCGAACTCGGTCATCCGCTTGGAGGAGATCAGGTGGGCGCTGTCGTACATGGTGCTGTGCGGGTTGTCGATGTCCCACAGCCCGCCAACGTCGCTGTGCAGCTCAAGGCCGATGAAGGGAATGTCCAGCTTCTGCAGGTTGCGGGCAGTGGCCAGACCCATGGGGCCGGCGCCGATGACAGCGTACATGGGGATACCTCATTTGTTCTTGTCGTTGTTATGGGCCCTGCTCTGAGCGTGTTACATCCGGACGGCGGCAGGGTTATGATCACGAGTCTAGCCAAACGCCCTGCGGCGGTATCGGACAAAACGGGACAGGAATCCGGCAATTCAAGCCATGTCGAGTGTCGATCACAGCGTTACGCCCCTCTACGCCCAGGCCCTGCTGCAGTCCGCCCAGCGCCAGGGTATTACCCTGCCCGCCGCGCTGGTAGCGCGGCTGCAGGGTAACGAGCGTATCCCGCTGGCGGTGCAGGACGAGCTGTGGGAGTGCTACTGCGAGCTGGCTGCCGATCCGCTGGCCGGTCTGCGGCTGGGGCTGGACATTCAGGTCGGCCATCTCGACAGCGCCGGCATGCTGCTGGTGACCTGCGAGACCCTCGGTGAAGCGCTCGCCGAGCAGGTCGAGTATGCGCCCCTGATCGGCGCCGGCGGTGACTTCCAACTGCTGCAGGACGGTGATCAGGCCGCCATCGATTACCAGCCGCACCTGGCTGTGCGGCAGGCCGAACGGGTCGAGGCGGTGTTGGCCGGCCAACTGAATCTCACGCGCTGGGCAACCGGCGGCCGATTCACCCCGAGCGGTATCTGGCTCGCCCATGCCCCGCTGGCGCCGCTGGCCGACTACCGCGCGTTGATCGACTGCCCGCTGCACTTCGAGGCGGACTGCAATCGCATCACCTTCTCTGCCGATCAGCTTGAGCTGCCGCAGATTCAGGCCAACAGTGCCCTGCGCGACCACTTGCGCCAGCTCGCCGACCAGACCCTCGCCAGCCTCGGCCAGCACAGCCTGGCCGCCGAGGTGCAGGCGCAGGTGCGCAGTCAGCCGCGCTGGGGCAAGGAGCGGATTGCCGAGCAGTTGGGTCTGAGCGGCCGCCACCTCAATCGCAAGCTGGGCGAGGAAGGGCTGTCGTTCAAGACCCTGCGCGAATCGGTGTTGCAGGAGATGGCCTGTCAGGCCTTGCAGCAGGGGCGCCTGAGCGTGGCGCAGATTGCCGAGCAGCTGGGCTTCTCCGACGAGAACGCCTTTGTCCGTGCGTTCCGGCGCTGGCAGGGCGAGACGCCGGCGCGTTACAAGGCAGGTCTGTAACCACTGTTGTCGTCCGGCTTGCCTTTAATTTTTGCTGGCGTATGGTGGGACGGTCTTTGTGATTCTGCCGGAGTCGTGCGCGTGCTCTTCGTTGTCAGCACCCCTGTTGTTGCCTTCCTGATCTAAGCCGGGGCGGTTCGTCCGTTCCCGGCCTGTCTGTCTATCCCCTTTTTCTGTTGTTGGAGACGTCGAGTATGGTGTTCGCCATGGTCGGGGCAGGACCGCGTCTGCGCGGTGCTGCGGACAGTTGGATGATTGGGCCGCACGAGCTGGCCAGTGTGATTGGCAAGCTGGAGCTGCTGGCGCGTGAGGCGGGGTGCGAGCGCGCCGGTCTGGGCAGCGTGCTGGAGTTGCTGGATTTGCAGACGCAGGAGCTGGTGCGGTTGCGTCTGACAGAGCGACGGCTGCGACGCGACGAGGTGTCGATCTTCTCGCCGTTGGGCGCCCGGCTGCTGGCGGCGCGGACGGGTGATGTGGTCAGCCCGCGCGGCGTGGGTCGCGGGTATCGGTTGTTGCTGGTGGCGGTCGCGCCGGCTCAGTAACCTGCCTGAATCACCTCGATACCCTTGCTCAGCACGTCACGCCAGGCGCGGCTGGTCTCGGCCGTGGCCTGCTTGTCGTGTCGCTCTACCGTGTGGATCAGCGCATCAACCCAGAAGGTGTAGAGGTGCGGCTGGATATCGAGGTTTTCCCGCGAGTGCGACTTGGCCAGCGCCTGCAGTTTGGTGGGTGGCAGCCCGCGCGAGAACAGCACCAGGTTGAGGATACCCTGACGCAGCAGCAGCTTCTGCGCGGGCATGTCGGTGTTGGTGAATTTGGCACGCACCTCGGGCGAACTTTGCAGGAAGTGCTGGTAAAAGTCGTCGAAAAACGTGGCAGAGGCGCAGCAGCGGCCGTAGCTCTGCATGACGATATCGGGGGCATTCATGGCGGAGGTCCTCGGTGCGGCAGGGTGACGCGGGGCGCAGAGTGTATCAGGTTCTGGCGCCCCGCTCGCTGCTGGCCATGTGCCCGCGCGCCGCTCTAGCACGAGGGTTGCAGTCCGAACGCTGTAGCCCGCGCCCTGGCGCAGTCGTCAATACGGCTAAAGTTGAAAGCGCTCCATCTGGCGGCTCAGGTTGGCGGCCAGCTCGGCCAGGGCCTGGCAGTTGGCCTGGCAGTCGCGCACTTCGTTGGCGGTGGCGTGGGCCAGATCGGCAATGCCCTGCGCATTGCGGGTGACCTCTTCGGTGACGCTGGATTGCTCTTCGGTGGCGGTTGCGACCTGATGGTTGATGTCGCTTATCTGCTCAACCTGCCCGGCAATGGTCTGCAGCGACTCGCCCGCCGCGCGGCTGGCCTCGACGCCACTGACCGTCGCGTCCTGCCCGGCGCGCATGGCGCTGACGGCCTGTTCGGCACGGCTCTTGAGCGACTCGATCATCTGCTGGATTTCGTCGGTCGAGGCCTGGGTGCGGCTGGCCAGGGTGCGGACTTCGTCGGCGACCACGGCGAAGCCACGGCCCGATTCGCCGGCGCGCGCCGCCTCGATGGCGGCATTCAGCGCCAGCAGGTTGGTCTGTTCGGAGACGCTGCGAATCACCGTCAGCACCCGGTCGATGGAGGTCACCTGCTCGGCCAGTTCGGTCACCGAGTCCGCGGCGCGGCCGATGTCGGCCGACATGCGCTCGATGGCCTCGACCGACCGGCCGACCACCGTTCTGCCCTCGCCGGCCTCGGCGTGTGCAGCACTGGAGCTGTGCGCTGCGCTGTTGGCGTTGCGCGCAATCTCCTGCACGGTCAGCCCCATCTCATGGGCGGCGGTGGCAACCAGATCGGTCATCTCGTGCTGACGGCCGGCGCGTTCGGCGGTGTTGTCGATCACCTGGGCTACCTGGGTGACGGCGCTGCTCAGCTGACGGCTGGTCTTCAGCACGTCGCTGATCAACTGCCGCTGGCTGGCGACGAAGGCGTTGAAGCCGCGGGCCAGATCACCCAGTTCGTCTTCACGGTTGTCGTCCAGCCGGGCGTTCAGATCACCGCCTCCGGCCGAGATGGCGCCGAGGGCTTGCGACACGCGGCGCAGCGGTTGCACCAGGCCGCGCACCAGCAGGGCCATCAGCGCCAGTGCCAGCAGGCCGACGGCACCAGCGATCAGACTGGTGCGCAGCAGTGCGGCGCGGGCGTCGGCATAGATTTCGTCTTCCGGCACCAGGCTGACCAGGGTCAGGCCGAGGCGTTGCAGCGGTTGGGCACTGGCCAGCCAGGCTTCGTCATCACGCTGAAAACGCACCGGCTCGCTGCCGCCTGCGGTCAGTGCGTTGGCGGCGTCGGCGCTGGTCAGGTCACTCAGGCTGCGGTTGTCATTGAAGCCGGCGTTGGGGTGTACCTTGACCTGTTGATCGGCGCCGATCAGAAAGACCACGCCGCGCTCGCCAAACTGAAAGCCGCCAATCAGCTCCGACAGGCTCTGCAGGCTGTAGCCCAGCCCGGCGACGCCAAGGGTCTTGTCCTTGAGGGCGATGCGTTGATTGATGAACAGCGTCGGCAGACCGGACGCCTTGTCGGTGTCGATGGAAGCCACCTGATTCTGGTCGCCGTCGACCAATGTATAAAACCAGCTGTCTGCCGGGTTGTCGCGACTCATCACCCGAATCTGGCCCTGCTCGGAGTAGAAGTTGCCGCTTTCCAGCACGGCGATGCTGGTGGTGAGTGCATTTTGCTGTTGCTTCACTCCGTCCAGATAGCGGGCAAAGGCGCTCATGCGGATCGGATTCTCTCCGTAAGCGAGCCAGTCCTGCACCAGGCTGTTGCCGGCGATGGCCTCGGTGGCTGAGATGGGGCCGGCCAGGGTGCGCTCCAGATCGTTGCGAATGGCGCTGACCTGCGCCGGCAATGCCTGCTCGATCAGATAGCGCTCGGTCATCTCGCGTAGCACCGAGGAATAGATCAGCACGACAATCAGGGTGGTGACGCCCAGCGCGGCGCCCATACTGATGATCAGCTGCCATTGAATACTGCGTTTCCAAAGGGTCACAGGCTTACTCTCGACAAAGCCTGACCGTCGTCGCAGGTGCTAGGGAAGCACTGATCAATTCCACACGCCCTCTGCGAGTGCTCAAGCATGCAGATGCAAGGCGCGATGTGCGGCCAATAGTGGTTCTATTGGCAAGCAGCGCAACGCAGTAGATGCATGCTTGAGCGCTCGCCCTACGGGGCGTTCAGGCTTGGCCGCACTCTGCGTTGTGATTTCTCGACAGGTCCAGACATGCCTTCGAAACCACGCCTTGATTGCAGCCCAGCCTGAACGCCAGAGGGCATGTGGAATTGATCAGTGCTTCCCTAGGCCTGCGGAGGGGCAACGGTCAGGGGGAGGTAGAGGGGCTGCGGTGGCAGATGAACCGGGCGAGTCGCCTGCAGCCCCGATAATCAGTCTTTCCAGAAGTCCTCGTGGACGCGGATGGATTCTTCTTCCAGCAGCGGTCCGATCACCTCGACGTGGCGCTGACCGGACTCGAATACCGTGCGGCAGGGCAGATCCAGCGTCGGGTTTTCCGGGTGGTTGCCGGTCATGTCCTTGAGGCGCTTTTCACTGGCGCCGTAGACCACCCGGCCCACGCCGGCCCAGTACACCGCGCCGGAGCACATGGCGCAGGGTTCGGCGCTGGTGTACATGGTGCAGCCGGCCAGCACCTCGGGGCTGTAGGTGGTATTGGCACGGGTCATCAGCACCCGTTCGGCGTGGCCGGTCATGTCGTGATCGGGCAGAAAGGCGTTCAACTGCTCCATCAGCACGTTACCGTCGGCGTCGACCAGAATGGCGGCGAACGGGTGGATGCCTTGTTTGCCGGCATCGATGGCCAGCCGGAAGCTTTCACGCAGAAAATGAATATCGCGTTCGGTATGACTCACGGGGGGTGTCCTTGCTTGTATCTTGAAGGCCGGCGCCGCGAGCGACGCCGGCCGTTATCACTTCTTCTTCGGCAGACTCCAGGCGAAGAAGATCTGTTGGGTCCACTGCACCGACTTGAACAGCAGCAGGCTGACAATGGCGAGGAAGAACAGGCCGGCAAAGGCCTGCGGAATCTTGAAGAAGGAGGTCGAGAACTGGATGAAGTAGCCCAGCCCCTCTTCGGCGGCGACGAATTCCGCCACCACCGCGCCGATGATCGCCAGGGTGATCGCCACCTTGAGGCCGCTGAAGATGTGCGGAATCGCGTAAGGAATACGGATCTGCCAGGTTTCCCGGCGGGTCGGTGCGTCCAGCGAACGGCTCAGTTCGATCAGTTCGGCCGGCGTCTCGTTGATCCCGGTGGCGGTCGAGACCACCAGCGGGAAGAAGGTCAGCAGGCAGGTGATCAGCACCCGCGACGGATCGTCCGAGCCCATCATCACGATGATCAGCGGCGCTACCGCAACCACCGGGGTGGATTGCACCACCACCAGCATCGGGTACAGGGTGCGGGAGAGAAACTCCGAGCGCATCATCGCAATCGCCAGCGGAATGCTGATCACGATGGACAGCGCAAAGCCCATCAGCGCCACCCGCAGGGTCGCCCACAGGTGCATCATCCAGCGGCTGAACTCGACGTCGAAGAACGCCTTGCCGATCTCGCTCGGTGCCGGCAGCACGTAGGTCGGCAGCTCGAACACGCGGCAGACCAGCTCCCAGAGCAGGATCAGGCCGACAAAGAACAGCCACGGCGACAGGTTCAGCAGCAGCGCGCGACGCGCTGCTGCGTCAGTGGGCTTCTGGCTCATAGATGTGTTTCCTTATGCGGTCAGTCAGCTCACTGAAACGGGGTTGCTTGATGGTGTCCGCGCTGCGCGGGCGGGGCAGATCCACTTCGATCAGATCCAGCACGCTGCCCGGGCGTTTGCTCATCACCAGTACGCGGTCGGCGAGCAGCACCGCCTCGGAGATCGAGTGGGTGATAAACAGCACGGTTTTCGGATTTTCGTCCCATATTTTCAGCAGATCGAAGCCGATCTGCTCACGGGTCATGGCGTCCAGTGCCGAGAACGGTTCGTCCATCAGCAGAATATCGGGGTTGAGCAGCAGGGCGCGGACAATGCCGACCCGCTGCTGCATGCCGCCGGACAGCTCGTCCGGCATTTTTTCGGCAAAGGCTTCAAGTCCTGCCATGGCCAGCAGTTCATCGGCGCGCTTTTCATCAGCGGCGCCGTAACGGCCAAATTTATGCTTGAGCGGAAACAGCACATTCTTGCGAACGGTCAGCCACGGCAGCAGGGTCGGCTTTTGAAACACGATGCCAACGTCGTCACGGGGGCCGTTTACCTGCTTGCCGAAAACGCTGACCTCGCCGTCGCTTGGAATCAGCAGGCCCGAGACCATGCGCAGCAAGGTGGACTTGCCGCAGCCGGAGGGGCCGACCACCGCCACAAACTCGTGGCGATGGATGTCGAGGTCGATGCCTTGCACCGCCATCGGACTGCCAGGCGTGGGATCGTAACGATGCCCGACGCCGGTCATCCGCACGAAAGCGCGTTCGCTAGTGTGCTCCATGGTTACTCCGCTTCCGGCATGAAGTCGCGATTGACGATGGTTTCCGGGTCCAGTGAGTCAACACTCAGCTCGTTGGCGCGGGCGACCCACTCCCAGGTGGTGGCAAGACGCTCGGGCGTCATGGTGCCCAGGCCGTCAGCCTCGGTGATCTCGTTGAAGGTCAGCGGCATGGAGTCGCCGATCTGCGCGGTGGCGACCGCGGCGTCCACTTCCGGCACCATGGTGTGCAGGTCAGCCGCGGCTAGTTCCGGATGCTCGTGGGTGAAGCGCAGGGACTTGTCGTAGGCGCGCATAAAGCGCTCGGCGACATCCGGACGCTCGGTCAGGAACTTGTCTGCAGCAACAACGGCGGAGCTGTACAGCGACAGGCCGGCGTCAGACCAGCGGATCACGTTGATGTCCTTGCCGGCAGCGGCAGCTTGCTGCTTGAACAGCGCAATGTTGGTGACCCAGGCGATGATCGCCTCGGTGTTGCCGGTGACCAGCATCGGGCCCAGGGCGCCCGGATCGGACTTGGTCAGGCTGACCGAATCGGTGGGCATGTTGTTGGCTTCCAGTACCAGCGGCAGGAAGGCGTTGGAGGAGGTGAACGGCGAGGTGGCGACCTTCTTGCCGGCGATGTCGGCAAAGCTGTTGATACCGCTGTCGGACAGCGCGAAGAAGGCGTGCGGGCCCTGGTTGAAGATCATGTAGACGGCGCTGACCGGCACGGTATCCTGCGCGCGGGCGGCCATCAGAGCGCCGATGTCGGCGCTGCCGATATCCGCCTGGCCGGTGGCGATCTTGGTGATGGCGTCGGTGGAACCACGGCCGCTGGCAACGGTGACTTCCAGGCCTTCGTCAGCAAAGAAGCCTTGCTGAATGCCGGCGTAGACCGGAGCCTTGTCGCCCCCCGGCAGCCAGTCCAGTTGGTAGGTAACCTTGTCGGCTGCAGCGGCGAACCCGCTGGCAGACATGGCGATGACCATCGCCAGTACGCCGGACGCTTTTTTCAACATGAGTCATTCTCCAGAGTGATGTGCTTGGCTTTTTTATCCTGACCAGTTGGGCAGGTTTTGTTTATGTTGAGCAAGTTGCGGGCCAGTTTTTCAAAATGTTGAAAATTGGCTAAAAGCCCCCTGTTTTCAGGGCCTTGGCGGGGACGGCTACGTACTGACGGCGGCGTCTCTGAATTCCTGACCAGAGCGCCGCTCGTTTTTGGTGCGGTGTGAACCAGAGTCGTGCGTTGTCTCAGCCGACAGGCGCGCCGCCGGCTGCCGTGGTGCGATTGCGCAGGGCCTGGCGTCGATCGGCGAGACCGACCACCAGAATGCCCAGCGCAATCAGGGCAAAGCCGGCGAGGTCGCTCGGCGTTGGCACTTCACCCAGAAACCAGGCGGCCGATAGCATGCCGACCGCCGGCACCGAGGCCGAGCTGAGCGACAGGCTGACCGCCGGCAGCGAGCGAATCGCCGCGACCTGCGCGGCCACACAGATGCCGGAGGCAATCGCGCCGCTGAACACCAGCATCCAGACAAAGCTCGGCTCCCAGTCGATCCGGCTCGGGCTCTCCAGCAGCAGCGCCAGTGGCAGCAACGCCAGCACCGAGGTCAGCAGCTGCCAGGGGATCAGCGACAGCACGTCGCCGTGCCAATGGTGTCGACGTACGTGCACCAGCCCGGCGGTCCAGAGAATGGTGCCCAGCATGATCAGCCCGCCGCCGATGAACACATCGTGGTTGGACCAGTCGATGCTCAACGGATTGAACACGGTCAGCAGGCCGGCCAGCCCCAGGCCGACGCCGATGGCGCGCGGCAGGGTAAAGCGTTCACCGAGAAACAGCGCCGCTGCCGGCACCACCCAGATCGGCGTGGTGTAGGCCAAAATCGCCGCCCGTCCCGCCGGCAAATACTGCACGCCGAGGGTGACCAGGGTAATGAAAGCCATGTTTTGCATAATGCCGACGGACAGCAGCACCGGTACATCTGCGCGTCGTGGCAGGCGCAGCACGCCGAGCACGGCGGCGATGATGAACATCGCCAGCGTGCCCAGCGCCATGCGCATACAGGTGAACAGCAGTGGCGGGCTGTTGGCCAGCCCAAGCTTGAGGATCGGAAAGTTCAGCCCCCAGCCGAGGGCATTGAAGCACAGCAGCAGATAGCCCAGCCGGAAGGCGTAAGTGTGACCGCCGGTGCTGCCGGCGGTCGCGTTCCGGGCCACCTCAGTGCTCCACTTCGAGGGCGCTTTCGTGCCAGTTGTGCAGGGCGCGATTGGACAGCCAGACCATCAGGGCGAACAGCGCGATACCGGTCAGGGTAATCAGCAGCAGGGCGGCAAACATGCGCGGAATCTGCAGGTTGTAGCCCGACTGCAGAATCATGTAGGCCAGCCCGGCTTTGGCCCCGCCGGTGCCGGCGACGAACTCGGCGACGACCGCACCGATCAGCGCCAGCCCCGAGCTGATGCGCAGGCCACCGAAGAAGTACGGCAGCGCGCCCGGAATACGCAGGCGCACCAGCTCCTGCCAGCGGCTGGTGCGATACATGCGGAACATGCTCAGCAGGTTCGGGTCGACGCTGCGCAGGCCCAGGGTGGTGTTGGAGATGATCGGGAAGATGGCGATGATCACCGCACAGACGGTCAGCGCCCAGGTGGTGTCATCCACCCAGATGATGATCAGCGGGGCAATCGCCACCACCGGCGTCACCTGCATCAGCACCGCGTAGGGGAACAGGCTCATCTCGATCCACTTGCTCTGTACAAACAGCAAGGAGGCGGCTACGCCCAGTACCACCGCGATGGCAAAGGCCAGGAAGGTCACTTTCAACGTGATGTACAGCGCCCCCAGCAGCGGCTGCCAGCCGTCGATCAGGGCTTTGAAGATCTCGACCGGTCCCGGCAGGATGTACTTGGGCATCTCCAGCGCCTGGACGGCAATTTCCCAGAACAGCAGAAACAGGATACCGACGCCTAGGGGCGCGGCGACTTTGACGAAGTTCTCGTTCTGGATCAGCGGCGCGCTCATGCCTTGACCTCCTGTGGCTGGCCCATGGCGCTGGCACGTTCCAGCGCCTGCGAGACCTGGCGGCAGTAGCCGGCAAACTCGGTCGAGACACGGAAGTCGGCGTTGCGCGGAAAGGGTTGATCGATGCTGATATCGTCGACGATGCGGCCCGGGCGCGCAGCCATCACCACCACGCGGCTGGACAGGTAAACCGCCTCGTAGACGCTGTGGGTCACGAACACGATGGTCCAGCCGTTCTTTTGCCATAGCTTGAGCACATCGTCGTTGAGCTTGTTGCGGGTCATCTCATCGAGCGCGCCGAAGGGTTCGTCCATCAGCAGCAGGTTGGGCTCGGTGACCATGGCGCGGGCAATCGAGGCGCGCATCTGCATGCCGCCGGACAGCTCGCGCGGGAAGGCATGGTCAAAACCCTTGAGACCGACCATCTCCAGTGCGTCGTCGATCTTGGTTTCTACCTCAGGCCCGCGCTGGTGTTCCAGATCCAGCGGCAGGCGCACATTCTTGCGCACCCGTGCCCAGGGCATCAGGGTCGCGTTCTGAAACACGAAGGCCAGCTTGCGGCCCTTGTCGCCAACCACGTCATAGCCCTGCTCCCAGAACTTGACGGTGCCGGTGGTCACGTCACCCAGGCCGGCCATGATGCGCAGCAGGGTGCTCTTGCCGCAGCCGGAGGGGCCGAGCAGGCTGACGAACTCGCCCTGGCGGACGGTCAGGTCCGCGCCCTTGAGCGCGACAGTGCCGTTGGAATAGATCTTGTTGACGCCTTCAACCTGCAACACAGGGCGCGGGTTGCCGTTGCTGTCGGTGTGCGCCAGCTCGGCGGCGCTGTCATCGACCGGCGTGGCCTTGAGCGGCGTCACTTTGGAGCGAGTCATGGGGTATCTCCTGCGGCGGCCCGCAAGCAGGCCGCCGGCTGGTCGGTTAATCAGGGCAGAACGGGTTCGGTCGGCAGGTAATCCAGGCTGTACACATCGTGGATATCCAGGCTGGCATCAACCAGGCCGGCTTCCAGCATGAACTCGTGAATCTTCGCCCAGCGTGCGTCGGTCATCACCCCGATACCGCGGGTGGCCGCGTCGCCGCCGGTCACCAGACCGTATTCCTGCATCTTGGCGATGCCGTAGGCGATCTGCTCGTCGGTCATTTCCGGGTTGGCTTCCTTGATCAGCGCGTTGCCCGGTGCCGGGTCCTTGAAGTAGCTGGCCCAGCCTTCCATGCTGGCCTGCACGAAGCGGCGCACCAGGTCGGGGTTCTCTTCGATCAGCCCGTCAGTGGTCTCGATGGTGGTGGCGTAGGCCGGGTAGCCGTAGTCCGCCAGCAGGAATACGGACGGCTGAATGCCGGCCTTCTCCATGGCGAAGGGTTCGGACGACAGATAGCCCTGCTGCACGATGTCCTTGTCGGCCAGGAAGGGCGCGACACTGAAGGTATAGGGGCGGATCATGTCATCGGTGTAGCCGTACTTGGACTTCAGCCAGGGCCAGAAGGTGGTGTTGGCGAAAGCAGCGATGTAGACCGGCAGACCTTCTTCCTTGATTTGTTCCAGCGAGGTGATGTGCGGATGCGCGATCAGTGCCTGCGGGTCGCCCTGGAAGGCAGCGGCCACGGTAGTGACCGGCATGCCCTGCTCTACTGCCTTGACGGCGCCGACGGCGTAGCCCATGGAAAAGTCGCGCTTGCCGGAGACCAGCAGCTGCATGCCGTTGACCTGCGGGCCGCCCATTTCAATGGAGACGTCCAGACCGTACTTTTCATACAGACCGGTGGCCTTGGCCTGGTAAAAACCGCCGTGCTCGGCCTGGGCGTACCAGTTGGTGCCGAACACCACCTCGTCCAGCTCGGCTGCCATCAGGGGGCTGGACAGGCTGCCAGCAAGGACTGCGCCGGCCATGCCGAGCAGTGCAGACGACTTCAGGTTCTTGCGGGGGTGGCGCATGTGGTGCTCCTTCGATTCGGTGATAGCTGACCATTTATTCAACATTTGAAGGACAGCAAGCGCCGTGCCACATGCTCGAAAGGCCCGGTTTTACATTTCCTGATCAGTTGGTCAGCAAAAATCGTGCACCGCATTGCGCCTTTTGCAGGCACGGCTGCACCCCAAATGCACATGCGCAGCGCAGCTCGCGTCAACGCGGCGGCCAATCACCTCTGCGCCAAGGCGCGCGACGCCGGCGCTCATCTGGATACGCTAGCCTGACTTGCACCGTGGGCGGGTCACTGGGATGGGGACCAGGCTGCGGGTGGTCTCAGGGGCGTTCGAGGATATGTGCGCCGGGGCCTTGATTGGCCATTACGTCATTCGGGTTGCGCAGCGGGCAGTCGTCCAGCGACAGGCAGCCACAACCGATGCAGCCGGTCAGTTCGTCACGCAGGCGCTGCAGCTGTGTGATGCGCTCGTCCAGATTGGCGCGCCAGCGCTCGCCGGCCTCTTTCCAGAGCCGGGAGGAGGGTTTTATGCCGGGTCGGAACGGGCCGATAGTCGCGCGTACCTCCTCCAGCGGTATGCCCACGCGCTGGGCGACCCTGATGATCGAGAGGTAACGCAGCACGCCGGATACGTAGCGCCGCTGGTTGCCGGCGGAGCGGGTGCTGGTGATCAGTCCGATGGACTCGTAGAAGTGCAGGGTGGAGGCCGGGAGGCCGCTGCGGCGAGAGACCTCGCCGATGGTCAGAATGCGCTGAACAGGAGGAGACTTGGCCATAACAAAACCTCAAGAAAACCAGAGGTTGTTATAAGCGCACGCCGCTGTGCAGGCAAGTCCGCATGGCCGGTAAAAACTGACCGGCTGCACAGCTTTGTAGCGCTAGGCCCGCTGCGGCGCTGTTTTCGCACCGCATTGGGTCGCCGCTGCAGGCCTAGTGCGGTTGTCCGGCAGCCAGATCGACCGATGCCGGCTCAGGGATCACCTGCCCCGCCAGACGCGCAACGCGCGCGCCGAGGGCGCGGGCAATCGCCTGCTCGCCGTCGTCCACGCCGAGGGTGCCATTGAAGCCGGTGACCGCCGAGGCGCCGTAGGGCGAGCCGCCGCTGCGGGTGTGCACCAGCTCCGGCACGCTGTGCGGTACGCCCGCGAGGATCATGCCGTGCTGCAGGAACGGCAGCAGCAGGTTGAGCAGGGTCATCTCGTTGCCCGAGTGCATGCCGCCGGTGGAGGTGAAGGCGGCGCCCACCTTGCCGATCAGCGCGCCCTGGCGCCACAGTGGCGCGACCTCGTCGATAAAGGCGCGCAGCGGGGTGCTCATCAGACCGTAGCGGGTCGGCGAGCCCCAGATGATGCCGCCGGCCCATTCCAGGTCCGCCATGCGGGCCTGCGGTAACGACCGGTATTCGGTTTGCGCGGCAATGAAATCAGCGCGCTCGGTGTCCACGCTGAACTCGGGCTCGGACAGCGCAACCCGGCACAGGCGCACCTCGGCACCCTCGTTGGCAGCGCCTTCGGCGATGGCTTTGGCCAGGGTAAGGGTGGTGCCGTAGCGCGAATCGACGACGATGGTAATACGTGATGCGGACATAAAAGCGTGCTCCTGAAAGCCTGATTTACAAAGTCGGTTTAGCCGTGCTGTACGCCTTGGCATGCAATATGAATACCTGACCAGATGGACAAGTTGATTTTCCATCCCCCAGGAGAACGAAATGACAGAGCAGTATGGTGCAGCGACTGCCAATCTGCCGGTAATCGATATCAGCCCGATGTCGGGCGGCAGCGCACAGGCCAAGGTGGCGATGGCCGCGACCCTGCGCGACGCCTGCGAGCACAGCGGGTTTTTCTACGTCAGCGGCCATGGCATCGAGCCGGCGCTGATCGAGCAGGTATTCAGAGCATCAAAGCAGTTCTTTGAGCTGCCGATGGCCGACAAGCTGGCGGTCGACAAGGCCCAGTCCAAGGCCAACCGGGGCTACGAGCCGCTGCGCGGCCAGACGCTGGAGGCCGGTGCGCCGCCGGACTTGAAGGAAGGCTTTTATATCGGCGAGGAGGTGGCCGCCGATGACCCCCGCGCCCTCAGCCGCTTCAACACCGGACCCAACCAGTGGCCGCAGAGCGTCTCGGCCTTCCGCCCGGCGATGGAGCAGTATTACGCCGCAATGACCGAACTCAGCGCCCGGATCATGGCGGCACTGGCGCTGTCGCTGAATCTGCCGGAAGACTTCTTTGCCGACTTCTGCGAGTCGCCGCTGTGTACCCTGCGCCTGCTGCACTACCCGCCTCAACCCGGCAACCCACAGCCCGGTGAAAAGGGCTGCGGCGCGCACACCGACTTTGGCGGCATCACCGTGCTACTGCTCGACGACAAGCCCGGCCTGCAGGTCTGGGATGCCGCGGGCGAGCGCTGGATTGACGCCAACCCGATCCCCGGCACCTTCGTGGTCAACCTCGGCGACATGATTGCCCGCTGGACCAACGATCGCTATTGCTCGACGTTGCATCGGGTGGTCAACACCTCCGGTGCCGAGCGCTACTCGGTGCCCTTCTTCTACAGCGGCAACCCCGACCATGAAGTGCGCTGCCTGCCGGTCTGCCTGCAGCCGGGCGATGCGCCGCGTTATCCGGTAACCACGGTCGAGGCGCATCTGCAGGAGATGTACCGGAGGACCTATGCCTGAGCCAGAGAACAAGCCGACCTTTGTATTGATCCACGGCGCCTGGGCCGGCAGCTGGGTATGGGATGCCCTCAAACCGGAACTCGAAGCCGCCGGTCATCGCGTGCTGGCGTTCGACATGCCGGGCAACCCGCAGCATCCGGCCGCAGCCGAAGACATCAGCATGGCCGGCTGCATGGCGCATATCGCCGCCGCCTGCGCCGAGATTGAAGGCCCGCTGCTGCTGGTCGGTCATTCCGGCGGCGGCGTGATCGTCACTCAAGCGGCCGAGATGCTCGCCGAGCGCGTGGCGGGCGTGGCCTATCTGGCAGGCATGATGCTGCCTTCAGGGCTGGGCTTTGCCGAGCTGACCACCGAGTTGATACAGAACCATCCGGAAGCCGTCGGCATCTGGCCCCATCTACACTGGGCGGAGGATCGCCAATCCTCGACAGTGCCGCCGGAGGCGGTGTGCGAAATCTTCCTGCAGGATTTGCCGCGCGACCAGGCCATGGCCGCAGCGCAACGCTTCTGTAGCCAACCCGAAGGCACCCGAGCGTTGGTCGCCAACTGGACTGCGGAGCGCTTTGGCCGTCTGCCACGGCTGTATGTAGAGGCCACAGAGGACCGCTCCGTGGTGCTCGCCGCGCAGCGCAAGATGCAGGCGCTGGTGCCGGGCGCGCAGGTCGTCAGCCTGCCCTGTGGGCATGTACCGCAGGTAGTGCAGACGGCGGCGGTTGCTGAAGCCTTGCTGGCGTTTGCCAGTTGATGGAAGCAGGGAGCCGCAAGCGGCTCCCTGCTTTACTTACTCCGCGCCGTACATTGCT
>Ga0066860_10000004_pt1 | contig 176407 bp, 157 predicted proteins | sample ETN07SmetaG_FD_65601 | JGI IMG/M metagenome (GOLD analysis project Ga0066860, IMG submission 65601) | Marine microbial and viral communities from oxygen minimum zone, Eastern Pacific Ocean - ETNP2014F14-07SV275 | ecosystem: Environmental > Aquatic > Marine > Oceanic ... | reverse complement strand
GACTCGACAGCTGCAGCAGGCGCAACAACGGGCGCTGCGGCTGCCGGGGTCGTCTCGGGTTCAGTCTTGGCCGGACTGGACCCCGTCGACTTTTCCGGCGCGTCGCCGGGCGGCACCACCTGCCCCGCTGGCCGAACATCAGCCAATGTGCCAGGCCGGAAGGCCAGCATCCGCAGCAACGCCATTTCCAGGCCGCCACGTGGCTCTGGGGCCAGCGGCAAATCACGGCGCCCGTGCAAGGCCAGTTGATAGAACAGCTGCACGTCCTCGGCACTGACCTGCACGGCCAACGCCAGCACACGCTGCTGATCACCCAGACTGTTATCGGTTGCCTCAGGCACCACCTGGGCCATCGCCACGCGCTGCAACGTCGAAATCAACTCGGCCAGCACCCCGGAAAAGTCCGCGCCCTGCTCTGCCAGCTCGGCTACTGCCGCCATCAGGGCTCGCGCGTCACCAGCGATCAGCGCTTCCAGCACAGAAAACACCTGGCCGTGGTCGATGGTGCCGAGCATGTTGCGTACTTCGGCCACCTGCAACTGGCCGTTGCCAAAGGCAATAGCCTGGTCGGTCAGGCTCAGGGCATCGCGCATCGAGCCATCGGCAGCACGCCCCAAAAGCCACAGCGACTCCTGATCAAAACCGATCTGCTCATCGGTCAGAACATGCTGCAGGTGCTCAACCACCTTTTCCGGCGGCATATTCTTCAGGGAAAACTGCAGGCAACGCGAAAGAATGGTGACCGGCAATTTCTGCGGATCGGTCGTAGCCAGCAAAAACTTGACGTGCTCCGGCGGCTCTTCAAGGGTTTTCAGCAGCGCGTTGAAACTGTGGCTGGAGAGCATGTGCACTTCGTCGATCAGGTAGACCTTGAAGCGCCCACGGGTCGGCGCGTACTGCACGTTCTCCAGCAGCTCGCGGGTGTCTTCAACCTTGGTGCGACTGGCAGCGTCGACCTCGATCAGGTCAACGAAGCGACCCTGGTCAATTTCCAGACAGGATGAGCAGGTGCCACAGGGCTCGGAGCTGATCCCGGTCTCACAGTTCAGGCATTTGGCCAGAATCCGCGCGATGGTGGTCTTGCCCACACCGCGGGTGCCGGTGAACAGATAGGCGTGGTGCAGGCGGTTGTTGTCCAGCGCATTGATCAGCGCCTGCAGCACATGGGTCTGTCCGACCATTTCACGGAACAGGCGCGGACGCCATTTGCGGGCAAGTACCTGATAACTCATTGGCTCTGTTCGTTTCCGTTCGGTCGAATGCAAGCGGCTAATGTACCCAAGCAGGTCGCACATTGCGAGCATCGGTGAGCAATTTCAGCACGCGGGGAGGCAGCACCAGATGCACGATCAGCGCAGGCTGACAGGGCCGGAATTTGCTGGGGCAATAACAAGAGGGGGAAATAAAAATGGAGGCGGCCCCGCAGCCACACCCCGGCACACGATATGACCGCTGCGGCTGCTCCCTTCCGGGCCTGACCGGGTTCACGGCTGATCATTGCGAGGGGACCGACGGGGCCACCATAGCGGCCTGAGTGCTGACTGCTCTCAGGCCGCGCTATTGTAACGGCTTATGCTCAAGTTACAACCCGAATATCAGGTTTTGAAGCGACCGACCTGCGCCTGCAGGGTTGAGGCCAGGCGAGCCAGCGCGTTGCTCGCATCGCGGCTTTCCTGGGAGGATTGAGCCGCCTGGTTCGACAGGTCGCGAATACCGCTGATGTTACGGGCGATGTCTTCGGTGGTCTGGCTTTGCTCTTCACAGGCAGCAGCGATTTGCGCCGCCATGTCGTTGATGCGCATCACCGAGGCTGACGTCTCGTTGAGCGAGGTTTCGGTTGCTCCCGCCTTCTCGACACTCTGCCCAGCCAGCTCCGCCCCACGCTGCATGACCGCAACCGCCTGACCGGTACCGGATTGCAGTTTCTGAATCATCTGCTGAATGTCTCGGGTCGAATCCTGGGTACGAGCAGCCAGTGCGCGCACCTCATCGGCCACTACTGCAAAGCCGCGCCCCTGCTCGCCGGCACGCGCCGCCTCAATGGCCGCATTCAGTGCCAGCAGGTTGGTCTGCTCGGCGATGCCTTCAATGACACTGAGCACACCGCCGATCTTGTCGGTGTCCTGCTCCAGGTTGTTGATCACGCCGGCGGCCTCTTCCACGTCTGCAGCGAGGCGTCGCAGGTCGTTCATGGTCGCGGACACCACATCAGAAGCAGCGTGGCCTTGACGATCGGCTTCGCGGGCGGCGTCGGCAGTGCTATGGGCGTTATCTGCCACCTCATGGATCGCTGCGCTCATCTCGGTCGCTGCGGTGCTGACCTGATCAACCGCCATGTACTGCTCATTGACCAGTTTTTCCTGGCCGCTGGCAATGGCGCTCATTTCCTCGGCTGCCGAGGCAACCTGGAGCGTGGATTCGGCAACCTGGCGAATCAGCGTCTGCAGCTGCTCGAGAAAGGCGTTAACCGCACGACTGAGCTCACCTAGCTCATCGTTGGAATGCACCGCCACACGCTGGGTCAGATCACCCTCGCCATCGGCAATATCGCGAATACGCTGCAACAACTCGCGCAGGGGGTTGGTAATCATGCCGGGGAAAAACACAATCATCAGTATGCAAACGACAGCCCCGATAATCAGCACGGTGGCGAGGCGCGCATGACTGGCGCTGACATCCGCCGCGGTTTCTACCTCCTCCGCGTCGGCCTGGCGGTTAACCAGCCCTGTCATCTGATCAATCAGATCGCGTGCCCGGGTAAACTCCTCATAGCCGCGACCGTAGCTGATATTGGATGCCTGTGCGGCGGCGCCACTGCGCGCCAGCCTGACATTCTCCATCGCCGTCGCCTTCCAGGTGGCAAAGGCACGAGTGAACTCGGCTGCCAAAGCCTTACCTTCAGGCGCGTCAGTTTCCTCGCCATAACGGGCGATGCGATCGCTGGCCTGCTGCAAGTTGTCGTTCAGCTCGGCATCCAGGCCCGCACTGTTCACGCCGGCAATGATGGCACGCTCGGCACTCAGGGCTTGATACAGGTCACGATCGGCTTCGAGCACCACACTGCTCTGCGGCAGCAACTCGGCAGCAACTCGATTCAAGCGCGACTCAACCGTGCCGAGCGCCAAGATCGCGAACAACCCCGACAAGGCCAGCAAGGCGGCCAGAATCAGCAGGGGGATGGTTAGTTTCCAGCGGAAGCTCATATCTCGGATCAGACTAGGCATAACGGTTATCACTCTTGTAGCAGACGCAGGCAGAAAAGGCCGCAGCGGGCCGGTTATTCCCTGAAACAGGCTCGATAGGACTCCGCCTTATCGACAGCAGCCGGGCGTAACCCTTCGCCCCGGGAAACCGTAACGACATCATGTTTCCCTTACACGACACTGACCCACCCTTGTTCCAGTAGCTTGGCCAGCGCTCCTCAATCCCATAATCAAATTATCGGCCAAGGCTCCCCGGGCATTAGCTGTTTTGCGTCAATTTTTTCTCTATTTGGAGTCTAGTCGCAAAAAAGCGCCAACGCCGCTCAAACAAAGATCCAGGAAATCATCAGCGGGATATACACCAGCGCCACCAGCGTGCTGAGCAGTGCTGTGCCAGCGACCTGCCGCGGATGGGTGTCCAGCAGCGTCGCGATCACCACGGTATTGGCGGCAATGGGAGTAATGGAGATCAGCAGAATCGCTTGGTAGACATCCTGTCCGTACAGCTGGGTCACGTGGCTATCGAACCAGCACAGTGCCAAGGCCATCAGCGGCCAGCTGACAAACTTGCCCAGCAACGCCAGCCCGGTAAAGCGCAAGTCACCGGCCAGCCCCTGAAAGCTGAGAATACTCATGCCGATGATCATCATGCCAAAGACGCTGTAAGCACCGCGCAGATTGTCAAACAGCGGTACGAATGCCTCAGGGATCGACAGACCGCTGCTGTTGAGCAACACAGCCAGAAAAAAAGCGTATAGCGACGGCAAGCGCGCGACTTTCAGCAGGCAATCACGAATACCGAAGCGCCCGCGGGCAGCCAGATAGAACCCAACCGAGGTTTCAAATAACGTGGTGCCCAGCATGCAGACGATGTAGATCGACAACCCCTGCTCACCAAACAGCAACAAGGCCACCGGTATGCCGAAATAACCGGTGTTGCCGGTGCCAACGGCGAGCGGAATCATGTTGGCGCCGGACTGCGGAAACCACCGTCTCGCGATCAGCAGGTGCAGCCAGCCCAGCAGGCTGCAGACGCCGAAAGTGAGAAAGGGCAAGGCGATGACTTCAGCGGACAGGGGCGCGCGCATCACACCGGCAAAGACTACCGACGGCGTGACGATATACATCATGATGCCGGCGATATGCCGCCCACTGGCCTCCAGATAGCGTCCGGCCAACCAGCCAAGACCCACCGTGACGTAGAGCGGCAGCAGTTTGTACAGCAGGGCAAGAGCAGCCAGCATCTGACGCCTCAGGCAGAAATGAGATAAACCCGTTCAACCAGCGCCTGCATACCCTGGCTGGCAAAAACCGCGTGATCGGCCAGTACATCCTGCTCGTCCAGCAGCTCGATCGAGCAACCTGCGTAGAGTCGTCGTACCTCTTCGTCTGGCACGCTGAAGGGCGGTCCTGGGCGCTGCTCCTGAGGATAGTCCAAAGTTACCAGCAGCATCTTCCAGCCGCCCGGCAACAGCTGCCGCAGATGGGCCACGTAGCGCTCGCGCATGGCCGGCGGCAACGCGATCAACGCAGCGCGGTCGTACACTGCCGCCACCTCGGCCACGTGCTCGGGCTGCAGGCCAAAGTAATCACCACACAACAGACTGAAACCACTGCCGCTAGCCACCTCAAAGCTGCCCTGCTGGGCCCACTGCAACGCCAGCTCATGCTCCTCGCCAAAGGCCTCGAGTGCACTGCGAGCCAGCTCGACGCCCAGCACCTGGTGCCCCTGAGCACGCAGCCAGATCAGATCAAGCGACTTGCCGCACAAGGGCACCAGGACCGACTCTGCCCCGCCAAGGGCCAGGCGCGGCCACCACTGCTGTAACAGCGGGTTGGTTGCCGCCTTGTGAAAGCCTATTTCCCCGCGCTGCCACCGCTCTTGCCAGAATGCTGCGTCCATACTGTCCTCACTACGCACAATGCATTGACTATACAGTAATTTTTTTACTGCACCGGGACAGAGGCGATATAGTGGAGCCGTTCGTACCACCCGCCATCGAGTTGCCCCATGGACTACATCAACACCCTATTCCTGATAGGTGCAGTGCTGCTCTGCTTCAGCGTCCTGGCCAGCTCGCTGTCCTCGCGCCTGGGCATTCCACTGCTGTTGATCTTTTTGGTCATCGGCATGCTCGCGGGTGTCGACGGCATCGGGCGTATTCAGTTTGAGGATGCCAACAGCGCCTTCCTCATAGGCAGCCTGGCGCTCGCCATCATCCTGCTCGATGGCGGTATGCGTACCCGCGTGGAAAACTTCCGGGTCGGCCTCTGGCCGGCCATGTCGCTGGCCAGCCTGGGCGTTCTGATCAGTGCCGCACTGACCGGCGCGCTGACCGCGTGGATGCTCGAACTGCATTGGCTGCAGGGGCTGCTACTGGGAGCCATCGTCGGTTCGACCGATGCGGCGGCGGTATTCTCACTGCTGCAGGGCAAGGGGCTGAACCTCAAACAGCGCGTTGGCGCGACGCTGGAGATCGAATCCGGGTCCAACGACCCGATGGCGATTTTCCTGACCATCACGCTGGTTGAAATGCTCGCCAACGGGCAGACCAGCTTCAGCTGGTCCTTTGCCCTGCTGCTGATCGAGCAGTTTGGCATCGGCGCCCTGTGCGGCCTGGCGGGTGGCTTCGGTCTGGTCTGGCTGGTCAACCGGGTCACCCTGCCCGCCGGCCTGTACCCGCTGCTGATCACCAGCGGCGCCATCATGGTCTTTGCCGCCACCAACAAGATCGGCGGCAGCGGTTTTCTGGCGATCTACCTGACCGGCCTGATTCTGGGCAATAAACGCGTGCGCAACCTGCAGAACATTCTGCAGGTGCAGGATGGAATGGCCTGGCTCAGCCAGATCGGCATGTTCCTGATGCTCGGCCTGCTGGTCACCCCCAGTGAGATGGTCATCATCGCCGTGCCAGCAATCGTGATCGCGCTCTTCCTGATTCTGGTTGCGCGCCCCATCGCCGTGCTGATCTGCCTGGCACCCTTTGTATTCTCCTGGCGGGAGCGGATGTTTATCGCTTGGGTCGGTTTACGCGGCGCCGTGCCCATCATTCTGGCGATCTTTCCGCTGCTGGCCGGCCTGGAACAGGCACAGCTGCTGTTCAACCTGGCCTTCGTCGTGGTGCTGGTATCGTTGCTGTTGCAGGGCTCATCCCTGCCGTTGGCAGCGCGGCTGTGCAAGGTAGAGATTCCCCCCCAGCCCGAACCATTGCAACGCACCAGCCTGGACACCGCCATCGAGGGCGACTTTGAGCTGTTGATCTACCAACTGGACAACGCCAACTGGTGCGTCGGTGTCGCCCTGCGGGATCTGAAGATGCCGGACGACACGCGTATCGCGGCCGTGTTTCGTGGTAACCGCCTGCTGCACCCCACCGGCAGCACACAGCTGGCACTCGACGATGTGCTCTGCGTCGTCGGCCGGCCGCGCGATCTGCCCGCCCTGTCCAAGCTGTTCAGCAAGGCGCAGCCACCTCGCCGACTGGAAAGCCGCAGCTTCTTTGGTGACTTTATTCTCGAAGGTGACGCAACGCTCGGTGAGGTTGGCAAGTTTTACGGCTTTGCCGTACCCGAAGACATGCGCGACCAGACCCTGGCGGCTTTCTTCAGCCGACAGTTCGGCGGCCACCCCGTGGTCGGCGACCAGATCGAGTGGGAAGGTCACACCTGGGTCGTGGCCGCCATGGACAATGACTGGATCCTCAAGGTGGGCCTCAAGCTCGGCAACGGTGGCGGCCCGGGCCTGGGATTCTAGGGCAGCACGGCCCCATCGCGCCGGCCCGCGCCCCACGCTTGACCTTCACATGATGTCAGGGTTCATGCTGCAATGGAGTTAACAGCGCAGGAGCAGGTCATGTCGGAGATTACATTGCAGCTTGGCGGTATGAGCTGTGCCGGATGCGTCGGCCGGGTTGAGCGAGCCCTTGCTGGCGTCGACGGCATCCAACGGGTGGCAGTCAACCTGGCGGCGCAAACCGCCCGCATGGATGTACAGACCAACAGCCAGCTATTGGCCGTTGAGCAGGCACTACAGCAGGCGGGCTACCCCGCCGAACAGCAGACCCGCCAGATACAGATTGGCAACCTGACCTGCGCCAGCTGCGTGGGCCGTGCCGAGGCTGCCCTGGGCACGGTGCCGGGTGTGCTCGATGCCCAGGTCAATCTGGCCAGCCAGCAAGCCCGTGTGCGGATGCTGCAAGGTACGGATCAGGACGCCCTGCTGCGCGCGCTGCGTCAGGCGGGTTATCCCGGACAGTGGGTGGATTCCGACGCCCCCGCCGCCGAGGCGGGGCCGGACCTGGCCAAACAACGGCGACGTGTGGTCATCGCCGCCCTGCTCAGCGCGCCCATGCTGCTCACCATGCTCCCTGCCCTGCTGGGCGCCGGCCACTGGATGCTGCCAGGCTGGCTGCAGCTGATTCTGGCGAGCATCGTGCAGTTTGTCTTCGGCGCCACCTTCTACCGTGGCGCGTGGCATGCCCTGCGTAACCGCACAGCCAATATGGACCTGCTGGTGGTGCTGGGCACCAGCGCCGGTTGGACGCTGAGCACCTGGAACCTGCTTACCCAGCCGCCTGGCACCGAGCTGCACCTGTACTACGAGGCCTCTGCGGTCATCGTCACCTTCATCCTGCTGGGCAAATACCTGGAAAACCGCGCAAAAGGGCAAACCCTGGAGGCGATACGTGCCCTCACCGCCCTGCGGCCTGATACGGCCCGGCTACGCGATGCCGAGGGCGAACGCGATGTCCCCCTCAGTCAGGTGCTGCCGGGCGACCAACTGGTGGTGCGCGCCGGCGAACGCATTCCGGTGGACGCCGAGATTGTCGAGGGCGACAGCCATATCGACGAATCCATGCTCACCGGCGAGAGCCTGCCGGTCAGTCGCGGCCCCGGCCAGGCCGTGCGTGCCGGCAGCCTGAACCAGGACGGCGTATTGCTGCTCAACACCACCGGCGTCGGCCAGGACACCCTGCTGGCGCAGATAGTGCGCATGGTCGAAAACGCGCAAAGCTCCAAGGCGCCCATCCAGCGCCTGGTCGATCGCGTCGCGGCGGTATTCGTCCCGGTGGTGATTGCCATCGCGCTGATGACCTGGGTGCTCGGCAGTTTCTTCATCGGCCCGCAGGCGGCGCTGCTCAACGCCATTGCCGTGCTGGTCATTGCCTGTCCCTGCGCCCTGGGGCTCGCCACGCCGACCGCCATCATGGTCGGCACCGGAGTAGCCGCACGCCACGGCATTCTGATTCGCGACGCCGAAGCGCTCGAACGTGCCCGTCTGGTCAACGCCGTGATCTTCGACAAGACCGGCACCCTGACCCGTGGCAAACCCGCGCTGACCCGCGTCGAGCCTCTGAACGGGCATAGCGCCGAAGACGTAATGCGCGTGGCCCTGGCCCTGCAACAACAGGCCGAGCATCCGCTGGCCCGCGCTCTGTGCGACTACGCCGCCGAACAGGGTATCGAGGCAGCGCCCGCCGACAACCTGCAGGTGCTCGCCGGTCGCGGCGCCCAAGGTTTGGTTGACGGCCAGAGCGCCTGGCTGGGCAGCGCCCGCCTGCTCGAAGAGCAACACCTGGATCTGACGCCCTGGCAGCAACAGGCCGCCGAGCTGCAGGCTGACGGAGCAAGCCTGTCCTGGCTTGCCCGGGGCGATCAGGTACTGGGGCTGCTGAGCTTTGCCGACAGCCTGAAAGACAATGCCCGCGCCACCATAGACCGTCTGCAGGCGCAGCACATCGAGTCCCTGCTGATCAGCGGTGACAGCCAGAGCGCCGCCGAGCACATCGGCCGCCTGCTGGGACTCGACCAGGTCCGCGGCAGCGTGCTGCCAGCCGACAAGGTCAGTGAAGTACAGCGCCTGCAGCAACAGGGCAAGGTTGTGGCGATGATCGGCGACGGCATCAACGACGCACCTGCGCTGAGCAGCGCCGATGTCGGCATGGCCATGTCGACCGGCACCGATGTCGCCATGCACAGCGCCGGCATCACCCTGATGCGCGGTGACCCGGCCCTGGTACCCATGGCGCTGGCGCTGTCACGCCGCACCGGCGACAAGATTCGTCAGAACCTGTTCTGGGCTTTCGTGTACAACTGCCTGGGCATCCCGCTGGCCGCCTTTGGCCTGCTCAACCCGATGATCGCCGGTGCCATGATGGCAGCCAGCAGTGTCTGCGTGGTCAGCAATGCGCTGCTGCTCAAGCGCTGGCAACCGGAGGAGGCATGAATAGAAGTATGAATATCAGCCAGGCCGCCACGGCCAGTGGCCTCAGTCCGCGGATGATTCGGCACTATGAAAAAATCGGTCTGCTGCCAGCGCCGCCGCGCAGTGATGGCGGCTATCGTCAGTACGGCGATAGCGACCTGCACACCCTGGGCTTTATCCAGCGGGCGCGGCGCCTCGGCTTCAGCATGGAGCAAATCGCCCGACTGCTTCAGCTGTGGCAGGACCGCTCGCGCTCCAGCGCCGAGGTTAAAGCGCTGGCCGGCGAGCATCTGAAGGAGCTGGAGGCGCGTATCGCCGACCTGCAGGCCATGCACGCCAGTCTGGCGCAATTAGCCGATTGCTGTCAGGGTGACCACCGCCCGGACTGTCCGATCATCAACTCGCTGGCCAGCCCTTGCTGAGACGCCCCATGGAACTGAAATCCTTACGCCACTTTGTTGCCCTGGTCGAGCATCAGGGCTTTGCCCGCGCCGGCGAAGCGATCGGCCTGAGCCAACCAGCGCTGAGCCGCAGCATCCAGACACTGGAGCAGCGCCTCGGCTGCGACCTGATCAACCGCGGCGGCAAGGGAGTCGAGCTGACGCCACAAGGACAACTGGTGCTAGAACATGCCCAGCGGCTGCTCGCTGGTAGCACGGCGTTGCGCAATGCCCTGCGCCAGTTCAACGACCTGGAAGCCGGTGAGCTGCTCATGGGTGCCGGCCCCTTTCCGGCAGCAGGCCTGCTGCCGCGTGTGCTGGGCCAGTTCAACCGCCGCTACCCGGGCGTGCGGGTCCATATGGAAGTGCAGCACTGGGTGGCGCTGCGCAATCAACTGCTGGCGGAGCAGCTGGAGCTGTTCGTTGCGGATATTCGCGAACTGGAAGGCGACCCGCTGCTGGAGGTAACGCCGCTGCAACAGGCCCCCAGCCGGCTGTTCTGCCGGGCAGGCCACCCGCTGGCCGGGCGCACGGATCTGACGCCCGAACTGCTGGCCGCCTATCCGCTGGCGAGCTTTCGCGTCCCGGAGTTGATTCTGCAAGGTCTGCGCTACACCCTGCCGCGCCCGGAGCCGCTGATCAGCCTGGAGTGTGACAATCTGGACGTGCTCAAGCGCGTGGTACGCCACAGCGACGCCCTGAGCATTGCCGGTCTGGACATCCTGCACGATGAGCTAAGCGCCGGAACCCTGACGCTGCTGGACTGGCCAGAGCTGCTGCCCGGCACCAGCTTTGGTCTGGTGACCCGTCGTCAGCGCCCGCTATCGCCCGCTGCGTCAGCCTTTATCGAGATGCTGCGCGCCGAGAGCTAGGCGCCGCAGCCCGTTACAGCAGATTGAACAAACTCAGGCCGCTGACCCGGACAAAGCTCTGCTGCGACGCCTCCAGCACCACCGACTGCAGACTCAGCCGGCTGAGCGCCTCGGCGTAGTCCAGATCCTCCAGCTCGGAGGTGACGGAGGTATTGATCAGCGAGACTTCCTCGTTTTCGGTCAGGGTCGACTCGATGACGTTCATGCGCGCACCGATGGTGGTCTGCACGCCCAGCACCTTGTTCATGGCGTTGTCGAGATTTTCCAGGCTGACGGCAACCACATCTCGCCGAACCAGTTTGTCCTCGGTGCTGCTGGTGCCGTCCTCCAGGGTGCTGCGCAGCAGTGCGACGGTTTCCAGCACGCTGCGGGTTTCCCGGTTGGTGCTGCCCGGCGTGCTGTCACCGGTGCTGATGCTGAAGCTGTCACCGGCGGCAAAGTCACCATCCAGCGTCACCGCCACGCCCGCGTAGCGAACGGTGTATCCGCCCTCGTCATTTTCTTCCAGCTGGCCGGTCACCGGGGGCGTCAACGGGTTGCCGCCACTATCGACAATTTCATAGCTGTCAGCGGTCGCGCCAATCACGATGCTGACACTGCCCTGGGGGTAAAAGGTGGTGTCGTAGGCGCTTTTGTTCTCGACCACGCCCAACGAAATGCGTCCGCTACCGGTATTGCCGGCATCGGCTTCGGTGTTGACGCGGTTGACGTTGGCCACATTGACAAACAGGTCCTTGCCGTTGTCATTGATAGCCACGTACTTGGAACCGGCAATCTGAATCGAGCGTTGCCCCTCGTCGCCCTGGTAGCTGTAGCCGCCATCGGGGTTTTTGACGAAAGGCTGCTCACTGCTCTGATAGCCGCCAAACAAATACTCGCCACGCGCATTGCGGCTGTTGAACAGGTTGTACAACTCCTCTTCACGCTGCTCCAGCTCGGTCGCCAGGGCCTGACGGTCAGCGTCGCTCTTGGAACCGTCCCCCGCCTCGATAGCGATTTCGCGAACGCGCTGCAAGACATTGTTGACCGAATTGAGGATGGCCTCCTCCTGAGTCAGGCTGTTGTTGGCCGCCGTCATGTTGGTGCTGAACTGCTCCAGACGGTTGGACTCCTGATTCAGCTGCAACAGGCGCACAGTCGCCACCGGGTCATCCGCCGGGGTCAGGATGCGCTTGCCCGAGCTGATCTGCTCCTGGGTGCGGGTGGCATTGCTGTAGTTGTCCTGAATGCCGCGCACACCGCTGTTGAACTGCTGGATGGTTGAGATACGCATGGGTCGTTACCCGTTATCTGACGCTGTTGATCAGCGTATCAAAAATGGTCCGGGCCACCTGAATCACCTGGGCCGAGGCGTTGTAGTACTGCTCAAAGCGGATGAGGTTGGCCGCTTCTTCGTCAAGGTTGACCGCCGACACCGAGTCACGGTTGTTGGTCGCCTGGGTCAGTACCGAGGCACTGGATGCCGAGTTGGTACGCGCCTGGGCCGTGTAGGTCGCCACTCGCTGGACCAGGTCGCCGTAGCCGTCGACAAAGGAAAAGCCTTCAGCGCCGTTGGCCTGCCCCAGCACCTGAGCGGTCTGCAAGTCCGACATCACCAGGGCGTTGCGGTTGTCAGCGACCCCGGTATTGAACTCCAGGTTGAAGCTGTCGCCGTCCTTCGGTGTGCCGGTCATGGCCATGCTGAAGGTATAACCGCCGACGGTAACCTCGACGCTGTTGGTCTGGCCCGGCGTAATCACCAGTGGCGAGGGGTTCAAGGTCGCCGTACCGCCGGTCACCTGCAGCTCACCACTGGCCTCATCAAAGCTCAGCTCGATGGGCAGCAGCCCCTGCAGGGCTGCCGGATCAATGGGTGAAGGGCCGGCACTCAAGCTCGGCTGACTCAGGGTACCGGTGCCGCGATTATCCAGGCTGGCGTCAACCGAGCCCGGTGCGGCAAAGGCCAACTCCTGCGGCTCCTGCATCACCACGCCCATCTCGGCAGCAGCATGACGGGTCGGGGTCAGCAGAAAACGGTCACCGGCAGCGATACCGCCGCCACCCAATTCGATGGTGAAGCCATCCAGTTCCGGCGGCGGCACGCTACTCAGATCATAAGGCCCGCTGACGCTGTCATCCGAGGTGCGGCGCACGGTAAATTCGGTAGCAGTGGTAAATACCACTTCATAATCCGAGGTGCTCAGCTGCGAGGTATCACTGATCAGCACGTCGAGCTTGGCGTTCGGATCGCTATTGTTGACGCGCGCTCGACTGCGCCCGTCTACCAGCTCAGCGCTGTTGATGTCGTTGAACAGCGAAGCGCCAGCATTGCCGTTAAGGTCTAGCCCCTGCCCCTGCTGCTGGTTGAATTCGCTGGCGATCGACAGCGCCAGGCGGCCAATGGCGTTGAGCGCCGGATCCAGCACATCATCGCGGTATTTGATCAGGCCACCCAGCTCACCGCCGCTGATCAGCCCGGTGACGTCCTGCGATGCGTTGCCGGCCTTGAGCACCACGTCTACCCGCGACGGATCGCCAGCACCGGGCCGCACCGCCAGCGTGGAGGCTTCGTTACCGACCACCAGCGGCTGGCCCGAGCCGATAAAGATGTTCAGGACATTGTCGTCCTGCTGCACCACGGTCACACCGATCAGCTCGCTCAACTCGCGCACGGCTTCGTCCCGGGCGTCGAGCAGGTCATTCGGCTGGGCACCATTGGCGGCCGCTACTGCGATGCTGTCGTTGTAGCTGGCGATGGAGGTGGCAAGACGACTGGCCTGATCGGCCAGCGTGCTCATCTGCTGACCGATAAACTGATTCTGCGTGGTCAGGCTGGTCTGTACGGTATTAAAGCGCGAAGCGAGTCCTTCGGCCTCGGACAAAAACAGCTGCCGCGCCGGCAGGTTGGCCGGGTCTTCGATAGCCGTCTGCAGCGCGTCAAAGTAGCTTTGCAGACCGGGGGTGATGCCGGTTGCGCTGCTGGAAACCAGGGTGTTGAGCTGTTCCAGCTGAGACTGGAACGCCTGCACCTCGGCATTGGTTGAGGTCGCCGTCCTGACCTGATTGGTCAAAAACTGGTTATAGATGCGCTCGACATCGACCACCTTGCTGCCGTTACCCAGGTAGCCGGCACCACTGAAGCTGGGAGTCTGAGCAACCTGCAGCGCCGTTTGCCGGGTATAGCCGGCGGTGTTGACGTTGGTGATGTTCTGACCGGTGACCGACAGCTGGGTCTGGGCTGTCTTCAGGCCGCTGAGGCCGATACCGAATAGATTTGCCATGCTCAGGCCCTGCCGCCGTTATCTGAAGTGGTATCAGCGCTGGCAACACGGCTATCGCTGCTGCCAATCAGCTGACGGGCGATCTGCGACACCTTGCGTGCGTACTGCGGGTCGGTCGCGTAACCGGCGCTCTGCAGCTCACGGAAGAAGGTATCCGGGTTGTCGGTGCTGCTCAGCGCCTTGCTGTAGCGCCCGTTGGTTTCCAGAAAGCTCACATAATCCTCAAAGCTCTGCTCCCAGGAGCTGTAACTGCGAAAGTCCGCCCGCTCGCGGGTGCTGACGCCGTTGCGAAATTCAGTAGTAGCCACGTTGGCACTCTCGCCCTGCCAGCCGCCATGGGCCTTGATACCAAACAGGTTGTGGCTGGAGCTGCCGTCAGACTGACGAATGACCGACTTGCCCCAGCCGGTTTCCAGCGCGGCCTGAGCGACCAGATAATGCGGGTCGACACCCAGGCGCGCCGCAGCCTTCTCGGCCATCGGCAGCATGGTCTCGACAAACTCCTGGCTATTGGCAAAGCGGGTGCGCTGCGCCACCTCGCCGGTTACGGCGGCTGCGGTCGATGCGCTGCGACGCATGGCCTCAATACCGCGCAGCGGCTGCCAGTCATTGCTCTGGTTGCTGCTGGTGCTGGCTTCGGCGCGATCCAGTCGCTCGGCCCAGGCACTGTAATCGGAGGCGATCTGCAGGCGCCGGCGCGCCAACAGCGCGGACTGGTCCACCGCTGGCGCAGCGGCGCCCGACGCACCGGCGCCCGCGTCAGCGGCGGTGCCGCCGGCCTCGGCCTTGGGCGAAAGCTGGCGCATAAGTGCGTCGCTCAACCCCAGACCCGGACCCTCTGACAGATGCACGGCCATCTGGTTGTCGTACATTTCCTGATAGAACTTGGTCTGCGGGGTATTCAGCGGGTTGCCTTCGGCAAACACGGCGTTGGCATCACGCATGCTCTTGATCATCATGTTGACGAACAGCGACTCGAACTGCTGCGCAACCTTGCGCACGTTCTCCGGGCTGTTGGCGTCGCTGCCAGCCTTGAGCTGGCTGACGCTGTTGATGTCGGTGTAGCTGGTGCTGATGCTCATGGCGTGCTCCCCGGTCAGATGATGACCAGATCGGCATTCAGGGCGCCGGCCTGCTTAAGGGCTTCAAGAATGGCCATCAGGTCGCCCGGCGCAGCGCCGACCTGGTTGACCGCACGGACGATTTCATCCAGCGAAACACCCGGATTGAATACGAACATGCGGCTGTCGCCTTCCTCGATATTGATCTGTGAACTCGGTGAAATGACCGTCTGCCCACCAGACAATACTCCGCCAGGCTGACTGACCTGCGGGTTTTCACTGATGGTCACGGTCAGGCCGCCGTGGGTCACGGCTGCCGGCTGCACGCGCACATCCTGGCCGATCACGATGGTGCCGGTGCGCGAATTGATGATCACCTTGGCAGCAGCGTTGCCCTGCTCCACCGTCAGGTTTTCCACCATCGCCAGATAGTCGACACGCTGATTGGGGTCGATCGGCGCACGCACGCGCACCGAGCCGCCATCCAGCGCCTGGGCAACGCCCGGACCGAAGGTTTCGTTGATCCGATCGACCACCCGTTTGGCAGTGGTGAAGTCAGGGCGGTTGAGATTGAAAATCAGGTGATCACCAGAGGCGAACGGGCTGGATACCGCACGCTCCACTGTCGCGCCGTTGGGAATACGCCCGGCGCTCGGAATGTTCACCGTAATGCGCGAGCCATCCGCGCCTTCGGCACCAAAGCCACCCACTACCAGGTTGCCCTGGGCGATGGCGTAGACCTGCCCGTCGATCCCCTTGAGCGGGGTCATAAGCAGCGAGCCGCCGCGCAGACTCTTGGAGTTACCAATTGACGACACGGTGACATCGATGGTCTGGCCAGGCCGGGAAAACGGCGGCAGGTCAGCGTGGATAGCCACCGCGGCGACGTTTTTCATCTGAATGCGGGTCCCTTCCGGCACGGTGATGCCAAACTGGGTCAGCATGTTCTCGAAGGTCTGCACGGTAAACGGGGTCTGGCTGGTCTGGTCGCCCGAGCCGTCCAGCCCCACCACCAGGCCGTAACCGATCAACTGGTTGCTGCGCACGCCGGCAATGCTGGCGATGTCCTTCAGACGATCAGCCAGCGCCAGCGGACTGGCAAGGCAAAGACAGAGGCAGATAATCAGGCTGCGCATGGCAGTACTCCTGTCAGAACGGCCACATGGGGCTGAGGAAGAACTGACTCAGCCAGCCGGGCTGGTTGGCATCGGCAAAAGCGCCCTTGCCGGAATAGGTGATGCGTGCATCGGCCACACGGGTCGACAGCACAGTGTTGTCCGGCCCGATGTCGTCAGTGCGCACCAGACCACTGATGCGAATCAGCTCGTCACCCTGGTTAAGGGTGATCCACTTCTCGCCGCGAATCGCCAGAATGCCGTTGGGCAGCACCTCGGCCACAGTGACCGTGATGGAACCCGACAGGCTGTTGCTCTGATTGGCATCGGAGCTGCCTTCAAAGGCACGCTGACCCGACATGCTGACGCCCAGGTCCAGCCCCTTGAAACCGACGGCATTGCCGAGAATGGTAGGGTTGGCGATGGTGGTCGAGCTGTCCTTGTCGATCTCGTTTTCCGCCTTCTTCTGCGCCGCTGTGCGTTCGGTCAGGGTGATGGTAATGATGTCACCGACCCGGTGTGCCTTGCGGTCGTTGTAGAGGCTCATTTCAAAGCCGGGCTGATAGATCGCGCCGTTGTTCAGTTCCTGTGGCAACGGCGTACGCGGCAACACCGGCGCATATGCCGGGTCGTCACGCATCGGCGGCGCCTGCATGCAGCCGATCAGGCTGAGCGGCACCAGCAGCATCAACACCTTAGCCAAACGGATCATGATTCCAAGCTCCCGTCAGAGGTTCTGACTGATGTACTGCAGCATCTGATCTGCGGTGGAAATGACCTTGGAGTTCATCTCGTAGGCGCGCTGGGTGGTGATCATGTTGACCAGCTCCTCCACGACGCTGACGTTGGAATTCTCCAGGGTGTTCTGCAACACCGTACCCAGGCCGTTCTGACCGGGGTTGCCGGCCTGCGGCGCACCGCTGGATGCGGTCTCGAGGAACAGGTTGTTGCCAATCGACTGCAGGCCCGCCGGGTTGATGAAGTCGGCAGTCTGTATGTTGCCGATCTGCTGCGCGGCCGGATTGCCGAAGGTAGTGATGCTGACCGTGCCGTCTTCCCCCACGGTGAAGGTCTGCACGTCGTCGGGCAGCACAATGCCGGGCTCCAGCGGAAAGCCGTTGGAGGTCACGATCTGACCATCGGCATCCAGATGGAAGCTGCCGTCACGGGTGTAACCGATACCGCCGTCGGGCATCAGAATCTGAAAGAAGCCGCGCCCGTTGACCGCCATGTCGAGCGGCTGCTCGGTAGTCTGCAGCGTGCCCTCGGTAAAGATCTTCTGGGTGCCGACCACGCGTACCCCGGTACCCAGCTGAAGGCCTGAAGGCAACTGCGTATCCTGAGTGCTCTGACCACCGGGCTGACGCTTGATCTGATACAGCAGATCTTCAAACTCGGCACGATCACGCTTGAAGCCGGTCGTCGAGACGTTGGCCAGGTTGTTGGAAATGGTCGTCAACATGGTGTCCTGGGCGGACAGACCTGTCTTGCTGACCCAAAGAGCTGAAAGCATCACCTTTCTCCTCGCGCGCCGAGTAATTGACGCGCAGTAGCATTAACTCATTTGCAGAATGCGGTCGGTAACCTGCGCGTTCTCGTCGGCGGTTCGCATCATCTTGATATGCAGTTCGAACTGGCGGGCCAGCGACAGCATGGCGGTCATCTCTTCCACCGCATTGACGTTGCTGCCCTCCAGAAAACCGGTTGCCACCTGCACCGCGCCATCGGCCAGCTCCTCGCCCGCCTGGGTGTGCATCAGGCCATCCTCGCCCTTCTCCAGTGCCGCTGCTGGCGGGTTGACCAGCTTGATGCGATCAACCTCGGCCATCACCGCCGGGCCTTCACCCAGCGCACGGATACTGATGGTGCCGTCCGAGCCGATCTCAATCTTCTCGGCCGGCGGAATCGCAATCGGCCCGCCGTTGCCCAGCACGGGCAAACCGCCGCTGGTACGCAAGATGCCGAAAGCGTCAATATTCAGGCTACCCGCCCGCGTGTAGGCTTCAGAGCCATCCGGTGCCTGCACCGCGATCCAGCCTTCGCCCTGCACGGCCACGTCGAGTTCACGTCCGGTCTCGATCATGGTGCCGGAGGACAGGTCCGTGCCGGGGCGCTCTGTCATGGCGTAGGCGCGGGTGGCGTAGCCGTCACCAAAGACCGGCATGGAGCGCGCCTGCTCAAAGTCACGGCGAAAACCGGTGGTGGTCAGGTTGGCCAGGTTGTTGGCGTGCGAGCGCTGCGCCAACGCGTTCTGACTGGCCCCCGTCATGGAGATGTACAAGGATTTGTCCATGCCCTGCTCCGCTTCGTTTGCGCGACAAGGATTTGCCGCTTTTGCTTGCTTAGGGAGTATCAAGCAGAGATCATGCCAACCCTTGAAAATAGTATTTTGTTGTTTATTTTCAGCAGGTTATAAAAAACAAAAGCGGCAATACCGGCAAATCCTTTTGCCGGTATTGCCGCCCTGTTGGCGTTATCGCCTGCGCGCTTAGCGCAGGTTGATGATCGCCTGGGTCACCGCATCTTCGGTCTGAATGGTCTTGGCGTTGGCCTGGTAGTTACGCTGCGCCACGATCAGGTTGATCAGCTGTTCGGAAATATCCACGTTGGACTCTTCCAGCGCACCGGACTGAATGCCGCCCAGGGTACCTGTGGTCGGCGCGCCGATCACCGGCTCCCCCGACGCCGAGGACTGAGCCCAAGCGGTATTACCCAGCGGCGTCAGCCCCTGCTGGTTGGCAAAGGTTGCCAATACCACCTGACCCTGGACGCGAGTCTGGCCATTGGTGTAACGGGCCACCAGCAGACCGGCATCGTCAATTTCCAGACCAGCCAGCTCACCGGTAGTGAAACCGTCCTGGCTAACCGCAGTCACCGCAAAACTGGAGGCATATTGCGACGAACCAGTCAGGTTGATTGTCAGGTTGTTGACCGGGGAATCAGCCCCCGTGGGCTGACCTTCGCTATCCAGCGGCACCCAGCCGGTCAGGGTAAAGGGCTGGTTGGTAGTCAGCTCACCAACGCTGTTGAAGTCGACGTCATAGCGCGTGGTGGTGGTTGGGTCAAAGGCAGGATCAGAGGCCTCGACACCACTTTGCACATCCCGACCATCGATCAGCACATACATGTCCCAGCTATTGGCGTCGTTCTTGACGAAGTACTTGGTCATGACATGGGAATTACCCAGGCTGTCGTAAATAGTGACCGAAGTAGAGCTGTTGTAGGTGGCCGAGTTGGTCGGATCAAAGGTGGTTGCCGCCGCTGCCTGACCCGCTGCCTCGGCAGTGGCAATCTCGGCCGCCGTCGGGTTGGCCGGATCCGCCGCCGTGGCGATGGACGCCGCGTAGGCTGCGTCATACTGCTGGGTCCAGACGGTCGGACGAGTTTGAGTGGAGTTCAGGTTAAGCGTCGACACGACACCGGTGGTGGCATTCGGATCAGCCGAGCGGGTGTCGACGCGCAGGTCGGTCTGCACCCCCTGATTGATCTGACCGGTCACCGCGTTAACCGCAAACCCCTGCAGACGCTCACCGGCGTTGTTGACGATGTTGCCGTCGCTATCAGTACCAAAATAGCCGGCACGGGTGTAGCTGATCGCGCCGTTGTTACTGGTCACAAAGAAGCCGTTACCGTTGATAGCCAGGTCCAGGCTGTTCTCGGTAAAGCTGATGTTACCCTGATTGAACAGTTGCGCCGCGTTCGCCAGCGCCACACCGCTGCCGGTGGCATTGCTGCCGGAACCGAGCACCGACGCGGCGTACACATCAGCAAACTCGGCGCGCGAGCTTTTGAAGCCGACGGTGCCGGCGTTGGCAATGTTGTTACCAGTGATATTCAGATCGGATGCTGCCGCCCGGATACCACTCAAGCCGATATTGAAAGCCATGGTTTTATCTCCTCACCTACAGTATGTCGGACGACACTTATTTGATTGCGTAGACGTTGGACAGGCTGATGCTGCCAAGGCCCGCCACGTTCAACAGCATTTCACCACTACCACCAGCACCCAGCGAGACACTGTCGACATTGGCTGGCAACAGGGTGGCCATCTGGGTGTTCTTGCCATCAATCGACGCCATGGCTTCGACGGTGTAGATACCGGGCTCGGCCAGGTTGCCGCTGGCGTCGGTACCATCCCAGGTAAAGTCATGCATGCCCGCTTCCTGGCTACCCAGGTTGATGGTTTTCACCAGGCTGCCCGCATCGTCATAAATGTTGACGAACACATTGGTGCTGTTCTTCTGCAGCGCCAGCTGACCTTCCAGCCCCGCCTCGGTATCCACCACCGCCTGATCGGCCGGCACAATCACCGTGCGACCAACCAGGGACGATGCCTGCAACGCCTGCGATGACTGGTAGCCGCTGAGCAGCGACTCCATCGAGGTGTTCAGATTGCCAATGCCCTCCACCGTGCTGAACTGGGCCAGCTGAGCGATAAACTCGCCGTTTTCCTGCGGCGAAAGCGGATCCTGATTATTCATCTGCGCCACCAGCAGCTCCAGAAACTGATCCTTGCCCAACTCATCCCCGGTCGCGAACCGGTCGGAGTCGATCTGATACTGGTCCAGCGCGCTGGCACCGGTTGCAACATTGCTAATGCTCATGGTCTATTTTTCTCCGCTCACTGACCCAGCGTCAGAACGCGCTGCAGCATGGTTTTGGCGGTATTCATGACTTCCACGTTGGTCTGATAGGACCGCGACGCCGACATCATGTTGGCCATCTCCTCGACTACATTCACATTCGGGTAATACACATAGCCGTCTTCATTGGCCATCGGATGGTCCGGTTCATAACGCGGCTCCAGCGTGGCATCGGACTCGACAATGCCGAGCACCGACACGCCGTCGCCTGCCTGCTGATCCGGGCTGAACAGCGAGCCACCGGTGGCCTGCTGACTGTTGAAAATGGTGGCGAACACCGGGTTGCGCGCGCGGTAGGTCTCATCAACGCTACTGGAGACGGTCTCGGCGTTGGCGATGTTGCTGGCCACCGTGTTCAGGCGCAGCGACTGCGCGCTCATGCCTGACCCGGCGATATCAAATACCTTGTCGAGGGACATGCTTACTCTCCCTTGATGGCTGTCATCAGCCCTTTGAACTTGCTGTTGAGGAAGGTGAAGCTGGCCTGGAAGTCGATGGCGTTCTGGGTGTAGGCGGCCTTCTCGACCTCCGAGTCCACCGTATTGCCATCCACTGCCGGCTGCAGCGCGTTGCGGTAACGCAGCCCTGCGACCTGGTCGATCAAGCCATCGATGGCAATGTGCTGGGCATCGGTACGCGCCATCGGCAGCGAGCCGCTTTCACCTTCGCCCTGCTGCGCTGCCAGCGCGGCGGCAAAGTCGAGGTCTCGCGCCTTGTAATTCGGGGTTTCGGCGTTGGCAATGTTGTTGGCCAGCACTTCTGCCCGCTGACCGCGAAAACGCAGCGCCTGCTCGTGTATGCCCAACGCATTGTCAAAGTTGATACTCATCGCACCCATCCTCGTTTCGGCCAACTGACCAAAAGCTGTCACTGGGCATGACAAAGCAATCACCGTGCCAAATATAAAATCATCTATTTTTCAAAGAGATAGAAAACAGCGCGCCAGAAAAGCGGCAAAGGCTTACCGGCAAACGGCAATAGCACCGGCAGGCCGGCAACAGGAGCGGCAAGCGGCAAGGAGGGAAAACAAGGAAGGGGAAGCGGATAACCACAAGGCGCGAATCAACGCGCCTTATAGACGATCCCCGGGCTGCACTGCACCATCTGGTACAGCTCGGGCAGGCCGTTCAGAGCCTCGGAGGCGCCGAGCATCAAGTAGCCGCCTGGTTTGAGTGTGGCGTGAATGCGGCGCAGGATGTCCTTCTTCACGTCTGCCGAAAAGTAGATCAGCACATTGCGGCAAAACACAAAGTCGAACTTGCCGAGCATGGAGTAGCTATCCAGCAGATTCATCGCGCGAAACTCAACCCGGTTGCGAATCGGCGTCTTGACGGTCCAGCGGCCAGGGCCGTTTTGGTCAAAATAGCGATTCAGTCGTTCAGGCGACAGCCCCCGGGCCACCGACAGGCTATCGTACTCGGCACTCTTGGCTGCATTCAATATGCCGCCAGACAGGTCGGTTGCGACAATCTGCGCGCCGCCGCGCAGCTGCCCCAGATTAGCCCGTTCAAACTCGTCAATGGCCATGCTGAGCGAGTACGGCTCCTGCCCGGAGGAACAGGCCGCCGACCAAATGCGCAGGCGCTGCCCTGGCGATTGCTTGATGAACTCGGGAATGAGCCGCGTCTTGAGCACTTCAAAAGGATACACATCGCGAAACCACAGGGTTTCGTTGGTGGTCATTGCATCGATCACCGATTCACGCAGCCCGCCCCGCGGCTGCGCCTGAATACGCTTGACCAGTTCGCCGAGGTTGGCAATGCCTTCCTGTTCCAGCAGGCGGTTCAAGCGGCTGGAGACCAGATACTGCTTGTTGTCGCCCAGCACAATGCCACAGGCCTTTTCCAGAAAGTCCCGAAACAGCTGAAAATCCTGATTCGCCAAAGTCACGAAGTCTGCCTTGTAGTTGTTGAGTTCAAGCTGTCAGCCTTCACCAGCACCGCCTTCACGCAGCAGGTGCAGACGAGCGATGACACGCTGGGCCAGGTCATCCGGTTTGAATTTGGCAAGAAAATCGTCCGCCCCCACCTTTTTCACCATCGCCTGGTTGAACACCCCGGACAGCGAGGTGTGCAGCATGATGTGCAGACGATTGAGGCGCGGATCGTTACGCACCTCGGCGGTCAGCGTGTAACCGTCCATCTCGGGCATTTCGATGTCGGAGATCATCATCAGCAAGCTCTGACTCACGTCCTCCCCTTCATCGGCCCGGGCCTTGAGCCAGTCCAGCGCCTGCCGACCATCGTTGAGCGCCACAATTTCGACACCCACCTCCTGCAGACAGCGCGTCACCTGCTTGCGCGCAATGGAGGAGTCGTCAACGATCAGCACCCGCCGGGCCACAGCCTCAGCCTGGGTATCAGCGTCCACCACACCGGCAGAGACATTTTCGTTGGTCGGCACCACCTCGGCCAGCACCTTCTCCACATCGATGATCTCAACCATCTGATTGTCGACCCGGGTGACGGCGGTCAGATAGTGCTCGCGGCCGGTGCCCTTTGGCGGCGGATGGATTTCAGACCAGTTCATGTTGACGATGCGCTCGACCGAACGCACCAGAAAACCCTGCACCTTGTAGTTATACTCGGTGATGATCACAAAGGCGGTATCCAGATTATCCAGCCCCGGGCCACCGGTCGCACGATTGAGGTCAAGGATCGGCAAGGTGCCTCCGCGGATGTGAGCGACCCCCCGCACCACCGGGTGCAGTTTGGGCATGGCCGTCAGACGCGGGCACTGCAATACTTCCTTGACCTTGAAAACGTTGATGCCATACAGCTGATTGCCCGCCAGGCGAAACAGCAGCAGTTCGAGTCGGTTCTGCCCAACCAGCTGCGTCCGCTGATTGACTGAATCCATCACACCAGCCATGGGCTGCTCCTCATCGTCAACACGGTGATGCGGCATGTTTCCTGCAGGACCTGCCTGCAAGCGACAGCAATCCGACACGCACCACACATCAGGAATGTAGGTAATTGTATGCGTTTTATCACTGGGTGCGCGGCATTGGCGATCTTTTTTTCCGCCAGCCTCCACGCAAACCCGCTCATCGATCAGCTTATCGGCGCCACCCGCGACTTTCTTGAACAGCAAGTACAAGAACATGTCGCCAGTAGCGGCCTGCAAGCGCGTCATGAGATACAGCTTAGTCGCTTGGATCACCGTTTGCGTCTGCCGCTGTGTAATGACGACGCGCTCAGTGCAAGCCTTGAAAGCCCCGCCACACCGGTCGGTCGCGTCACCGTGCGCGTGAGCTGCACTGCGCCCTCCCCCTGGCGGCTGTTTGTGCCGGCCCAGGTCAGCCTGTTTCAACCGGTGGTAGTCAGTACCCGCCCACTGTCACGCGGCTCCGTGGTTGGCGCCGACGATGTGCACCTGGCCGAACGTGACACCGGCCTGCTGGGCAGCAATTACCTGCTTGACCCGGCCCAGGCCATTGGCATGCAACTCAAGCGCAATGTCTCGGCCGACAGCGTGTTGAGCTATACCCAGCTTGAGAACAACCGCATTGTGCGGCGTGGCGACAAGGTAGTGATCAGCGCCGGCAACAGCAGCGTGTCGGTAAAAATGCCGGGAGAAGCGTTGGAGGACGGTACCCAGGGAGAGCAGATTCGCGTGCGCAATAGCCGTTCGAACCGGGTCATCCGCGCGCGCGTCACGGGGCCCGGCCAAGTTGAGGCCGGCATGTGATGCACCGACAAAACGGGTATACTCGGGCCCTTCAGGGCTGTGATCGTCGTCACACAAATTTTCCCTAAAGTTTTCCTTTGCGCTGCCGTTACAGCGGTTAGAGAAGATTTAACAGCTTGAGGAATTTATCATGGTCATCGACTTCAACTCGCCCAACGGAGCCAATGGTGTCGGCCGTAACAGCCAAGCCAGCAGTGCCACCGCCAAGCGCGAAGCCGGCGCCGTAACCGATCGCACTACCGATACTGCAGCGCAACAGGCAGAAAAGAACGACGCTCCTTCCTCGGTCAACCTGAGCGCCCAGGCGCAGCAACTGCAGGCGATCGAAGAGAAGCTCCGCGACCTGCCTGAGGTCGACAGCGAGCGCGTCAGCCAACTGCGCCAAGCCATTGCCGATGGCAGCTACAAACCGGACAGCAGCCGCATTGCCGACAAGCTGCTGAACCTGGAAGGCTGACAGCCAGTAGTCACCACGCCCTCCGTGCCTGTATTCTTGGCTGCAGCATCTAATTAACGCGCAGCCAGGAGGCAGGTCATGCACCCCTTGCACCCGCACTTTCAGCAAGCCGAACAAGACTGCCAGGCCTATCTGGCGCTGCTTGACCAGGAGCGTGACGCCCTGACCGGTCAGGATATCGGCAACCTGGAACAGATTCTTGACGCCAAACGCCCCTACGCCGAGCAATTGGTCCGTCATGACCAGCAGATTAAATCCTACTGCCAGCAGCACCAGCTACAGCTGGGCGACCTGGCTGACCACATCACCGCTCAGCACGACGACGCCCTCTCCGCGGCCTATCAGGCGTTCCTCCAGGCGCTGACCGCGTGCCAGCAGGCCAACGACCGCAACGCCCGCCTAGTCCGCCACAGTCAGCACGCAACCCGTTCACTGCTGGACCTGCTGCGCAACCAGGGCGAACCCAGTGCTGGCGTATATGACCAGCTGGGCAACGCCAGCCGCAGCGGCCAGACGCGCGACCTCACCAAAGCCTGATCACACATGCCAAAGTGCCAGCACGCTGTGTATAGTTATCAAAATATTGCAAAAACTGAGTAGCAGACGTGTCCAACCTATTCTCACAAGAAGCTGGCCCACAGCCGCCCCGCGAAATCCGAGCCCAGGTCGAAATCATGGCGTTGCTCAAGACGCTAATGCAAAGCCGCGACCCGCTGACCATCACCTTTACCGACCGCAGCCAGAAGTTTCAGAGCTTTATCGTCAAGCTTGATACCGATCAGGCCGAGCTGTGGATCGATGAAATGATCCCCCGAGAGGGCGACAGATACGCCAGCCAGGGCGAATCCTTCCGCATCGACGCCTGGCATGAGGGTATTCACATGCGCTGGCATTGCCCCGGCGCCACCCAGGTGCAACTGGAAGATGCGCCGGCGTACGCCACCGGCGTACCAGACGAGATGCACTACCATCAGAAACGCGGTGCCTTTCGGGCGAGCGTCCGGCGCACAGCCGATATCGCCATCGAGCTGGCACATCCAGAGCGCCAGCGGCGTTTTACCGCCTACCTGATGGACCTGTCAGCTACCGGCTGCAAGGTGCGCCTGGAGGGGGATCTGAGCCGCTCCCTGACAGCTGGCGAGCTCTATACACCCGCCATCCTCAACCTGCCCGATGCCGGGCGAGTGGAAGTAGCCGCCGAAGTGCGCCATGTGCATTTTCGAGAGGAAGCCAACGAGACCCACGTCGGCCTGATGTTCAAGCAACCCAGCGCGCTGGCGCAGCGCAGCATTGATCGCTTCGTCAACTACCTGCAGCGCGAGGCCCGTCGTCTGGAGAAGGAAGACCTGTTCTAGGGTCTCTAAACGCTCAGACCCACCCCGCGTCAACAGAGGATCATCACCCTGGCAGGTGATCGTCCTCTGCCACTTCCTCAGGCGCAGCAGGCGCCGCCGCGTCCTCATCCGTCATCTGATCGGTTACCGCCTGCTCATCAACGCGAGGGTCGATAGCTGCCGCTAGTGGTGAGCTAGCAAGGTTACCGGCTGCCGGCATGAACTGCAGCGGCGCTGCCTCGACCAGATTCTCACCGGTAACCGCATCAGCTCGCACACGGAATACCAGAATGGCACTGCAGGCGGCCATAAAGATGTACAGCATGCTTGGCCCCCACAGCTTCATCATTGCCGAGCTCAGCAGCGGGCCGATACTGGCACCCAAGCCAAAGGTGACCAGCAGCATCGCCGACAGCGGCACCCGGTCATCGGGCTCAACGTGGTCGTTAGCCAGCGCCACCGCCATCGGATACAGGGTAAAAACCATCAACCCGAATAGCGCAGTCAGGAAAATCAGCGCCCCGCCCGGTATGAAGCCGATGGCCATCAGCACCGAGACCGCCGTCAACACCATCGCATTGAGCTGGATCAGCTGGCTACGATCAACCCGATCAGACAACCAGCCGGCCGGCCACTGGGCCGCCAGACCCGCGCAAATGGTGACCGCCATGTACATACCAATCTCGGAGTTGTTCAGCCCGACCGCACCCGCAAACACCGGTGCCATGCCGTAAAAGGCGCCCAGCATCAGCCCCGCCACCGCAATGGTCGTCAGCGCCTGAGGAATACGCTGTACAAAGAGTTTTACCTTGAGCGGCGCTGGATGCAGCGGCGCCGGGTGAATCTGACGGGTGGTTGCCACCGGCACCAGACACAGGGAAAAACACATCGCCACATACAGCAGGTGATCGATCGCCAGATCCGGCTGAAGCGCAAACACCACCTGACCCAATACCAAGCCCAAAAAGGTCACCACCATATAGCTGGCGAAGACCATACCGCGCTGATGCGACTCGGCCTGCTCGTTCAACCAGCTTTCCAGCACCATGTACTGACACATCATCGCCATGCCCACCAGCACCCGCAACGCCAGCCATACCTGCACCGACTCCGTCAGCGCATGCCCCATTACCGACGCGGTGACCACCCCTGCGCTGGCGACAAAAGCTCGGATATGCCCCACCCGGGCGATCAGCCGGTGCCCGATCGATGCCCCCGCCACCAGGCCTGCGTAATAACCGGTCATCAACAGACCGATCCACAGCTCACTGACGCCTTCGGCCGCCAGTCTCAGCCCCAGATAGGTACCCAACAGACCACTGCCCAGCAGCATCAGCAAGGTAGCGAAATACAATGAGGAAAAGGCCGTAAGCGCGCGAGACATCCAAACTCCGTAGCGATTGCAGTACATGAAAGCGATTAAACACCGTCCTGCCAACCCGGCACTCCGGCCGAGCACGATACAGGCAAGATCAGCGCCTACCAAGAGTAGCCGAATCTACATGAAACAGCGCCTGTAGACACGGATTCGGCAGCTCTGCATTTGTGGACAGACAATAGTAGCGCGCGTTCCGCAGTGAACCGTGCGCCAAAAAAGCTCTCAAGACACAAAATTTGATATTACGTCTCAGCAGGCGCAATATAGAGCAACACCAGCACCTCAACGGGCATCGCCATGACCACAGCACCCGCCGCCGCAAAGAAAGACATGGCCCTGGTTGGTCTGCGCACCGCGCTGAACATCCTGGGCAAATGGAAAACCAGCACCGAGCAGGCCGGCAATATTCTGCGGGTATCACGCAGCACCATCAGCCGCGCCCGCACAGACAAGACCGTATCGCTGGATGAAGACCAGCTCAAGCGCGTGTCGCTGGTACTCAACATCCACAGCGCCCTGCGCATGCTGTTTGATAACCCGGCCAACGTCTACGGCTTCATGCAAATGAAAAATCACAACGAATTTTTCAATGGCAGAAGCCCACTGGAAGTAGTGCAAAACGGCGACATGATTGCTCTGTACGAAACCTTTCGCCGCATCGACAGCCTGCGCGGGGCCCAATGGTAAGCACGGCAGGCGCAGCGCCAACCATCACCGGCTACCGCCTGATCAACAGCAAATACCCGCCGACCTCGCTATTCGATGATGTGGCCGACGCCGACGACTTCCATGCGTTATTCCTGCTGCAGGAGCTGACCAATCCCCGCCTGCAAAATGAACTGGGCAACCTGCAGCTGATCAACACCGCCGACATCCCCTTTGGCATCAACGGCTGCAACATGGCCACCGCCCCCTTCACCCACGTTAACCCCGCAGGCTCGCGCTTCAGCAACGGCAGCTACGGCGTACTCTATGTTGCCGACACCATCGAAACGGCCGTACTTGAGGTCAAGCACCACCAGCAGCTGTACTGGAGCCAGGTGCCGGCGCTGGCCTACGAACGCATGCTATTTCGCGGCCTGCGCTGCACCTTCGCGGACACCGACCTGCTTGATCTGACCGACCGCCCCATGAGCGACCCCGTTTACGCACCAGCCGACTACAGCGCGAGCCAGGCGTTCGGCGCCAAGGCTCGCAAGGACGGCACCAAGGGCGTGAAGTACTGGTCAGTACGCAACCAGGCCCAGCACGCCCTCTGTTGGGGCCTGTTCACACCAAAAATCGTACACAGCTGCGTCCAGACCGCCGCCTATGAAATGGTCTGGTCAGACGGCATTACCAGTGTGGGGAAGTTGTCGGTGTTCTGAGGGGAGGCAGACAGTTCAGCCAACACTGCCATCAAGCGCCAAAAACACAAAAGGCTTGCCGATTAAAAACCGTGCAAGCCTTTGTTTTACTGGCGCGCGAGCCCGGATTCGAACCGGGGACCTACCGCTTAGGAGGCGGTTGCTCTATCCAGCTGAGCTACAAGCGCGTGTCCCTATGTTGAGCCGTCCTGATGGCGCTCGGACGCTGCGCATCTTAACCAAAGCAGGGGGCGATTTCCACCAAGCGGGGAAGTACGCTCAGCACTGGCAAAGTGCCATTCGTCGTAAACCCGTCACATTTTGGGGACATTTTTTTGTCGCACTCTGGCGCTTGGAGAAAAAACCGGGTCTACTAGTGGCACCTTGAAGGCAAAACCTGTCTAACCTCAAGACATGGTTCCGCCGGCCAGCGGCTTACCCAGCCGTTTGAGGCACTAGGCCAGTATCGATTTTTTCAGCGAAGCGATTATTATTGCCCCATGAAAACAGCGACCCAGCACTACACCAGCCGCACAGCCGACAAGTTTGTTGTTCGTCTGCCACAAGGCATGCGTGATCGCATTGCCGACGTAGCCAAACAGCATCACCGCAGCATGAACTCGGAGATCATTGCCCGGCTCGAACACAGCCTGCTTGATCTGCCCACACTGCCCGACACCGGCCACCCTTCGCGCAAGATGCTTGACGAGCAGGACGCAGAGGGCCTGAGCAGTCCGGAGCGCGAGCTGTTGCTGCGCTTTCGCGAGATGAGCCGCCGCCAACAGAACGCATTGCTTGCGCTGCTGGCCAACGAGCAGCAGTAAAACACCGCCCTCCCCCGGATACACCCTGCCAAGTCATCGGCGCCACCACCAGGGCATAAGCAGGGCATAAAAAAACCCGCTCAGTTGAGCGGGTTTTTTGTTGCCTGCAATATCAGCCGACGAAGTTCAGCAGGATACCTGCCGCTACCGCCGAGCCAATCACACCGGCCAGGTTGGGCCCCATCGCATGCATCAACAGGAAGTTGTGCGGATTGGTCTCCAGACCGACACGGTTGGATACCCGCGCCGCCATGGGCACTGCCGATACACCCGCAGAACCAATCAACGGGTTGATCGGATTCTTGCTGACCAGGTTGAGCAGCTTGGCCATCAGTACACCTGCCGCAGTACCAGCGCAGAACGCCAGCATACCCAGCACCAGGATACCCAGAGTCTTAAGCTGCAGGAATGAATCAGCAGACAGCTTGGAGCCAACCGCCAGCCCCAGACCAATAGTCACAATGTTGATCAGCGCATTGCGCGTGGTATCCGCCAGACGCTCAACCACACCACACTCACGCATCAGGTTGCCGAAACACAGCATACCCACCAGCGGAGCGGCATCAGGCAGCAGCAGAGCAACCAGCATCAGCAGCAACAGCGGGAAGATGATCTTTTCCGACTTGCTGACCACGCGCAGCTGAGTCATGACAATGCCACGCTCTTTCTGGTTGGTCAGTGCCCGCATGATCGGCGGTTGCAGCAGCGGCACCAGTGCCATGTAGGAATAGGCGGCTACGGCAATCGGGCCGAGCAGATCCGGCGCCAGCTTGGAGGTCACGAAGATGGAGGTTGGACCATCCGCACCACCGATAATGGCGATGGATGCTGCCTCCTTCATAGTGAACTCAAAGCCCGGAATACCGGCCGCGGTCAGTGCCAGAGCGCCGAGCAGCGTACCGAAGATACCGAACTGCGCAGCGGCGCCCAGCAGCAGGGTACGGGGGTTGGCCAGCATCGGACCGAAGTCGGTCATGGCGCCCACGCCCATGAAGATCAGCAGCGGGAAGACACTGGTCGGCAGACCCACTTCATAGATCAGGTGCAGAATGCCCGAGCCTTGCGCCATGTTGGCAACCGGCAGGTTGGCCAGGATGCCGCCAAAACCGATCGGGATCAGCAGCAGCGGCTCAAAGCCCTTGCGAATAGCCAAGTAGATGAGACCAAAACACACCAGGATCATCACCGCCTGGCCAGGGGCCATGTGGTAAATACCCGTGGTATGCCATAGCTGGAGAAGCTTATCCATTAGTCTCTCCCTTAGCCGATGGTCAGCAGAGTGTCGCCGACGGCAACCGCGTCGCCAACCTTGACGTCAACGGAGGCAACGGTACCGGCGCGCTGGGTGCGGACTTCGGTTTCCATCTTCATGGCTTCGAGGATCATGACAACATCACCCTCTTCCACAGCGTCGCCGACGCTGACCAGCACCTTGAAGATGTTGCCCGACAGCGGCGCCACTTGCGGCTCACCTTCGCCCGCTGGCGCAGCGGCCGGCGCAGGTGCAGCGCTCTCGCCAATCGGCTTGATGCCGGAGATATCACCACCCTCGGTCACCTGAACAACGTACTCCTTGCCGTTGACGGCAACGGTGTAGGCTTGCGGGTCCGTCGACTTGCCGGCTGCGGGCAGTTCGTTACCGGTAGGCACCGGCTCGAAGGCGTCCGGGTTGCCACGGTTTTCCAGGAACTTGAGGCCAATCTGCGGGAACAGCGCGTAAGTCAGAACGTCGTCGATCTCGTTCTCGGCCAGCTTGATGCCCTTTTCGCTGGCCAGGCCCTTGAGCTCGGCAGTCAGCTTGTCCATTTCCGCTTCCAGCAGGTCAGCCGGACGGCAGGTAATGGCTTCGGCACCATCCAGAACGCGCGCCTGCAGCTCGGCATTAAAGGCCGCCGGCGCTGCACCGTACTCGCCCTTCAGAACGCCTGCGGTTTCCTTGGTGATCGACTTGTAGCGCTCGCCAGTCAGCACGTTGATAACCGCCTGGGTGCCAACAATTTGCGAGGTAGGGGTCACCAGCGGGATAAAGCCCAGGTCTTCACGCACGCGCGGGATTTCCGCCAGCACTTCGTCAAACTTGTCGCTGGCGCCCTGCTCCTTGAGCTGGTTTTCCATATTGGTCAGCATACCGCCCGGTACCTGAGCGACCAGAATGCGGGAATCAACGCCACGCAGGTTGCCTTCAAACTTGGCGTATTTCTTCCGCACTTCACGGAAGTAGGCAGCCACTTCTTCCAGCAGCTCCAGATTCAGGCCGGTGTCGCGCGGGGAGTTCTGGAAGATAGCAACGACCGACTCGGTCGGCGAGTGACCGTAGGTCATCGACATGGAAGAGATGGCGGAATCGACATTGTCGATACCGGCTTCAGCGGCCTTGAGGATGGCGGCAGTGGACAGACCAGCGGTCGCATGGCACTGCATGTGAACCGGAATGCTCAGCGTGGACTTCAGCTGGCTGACCAGATCGAACGCAACGTAGGGGTTCAGAATGCCCGCCATATCCTTGATGGCAATGGAGTCGGCACCCATGTCTTCAATCTGCTTGGCCAGATCGACCCACATCTGCAGGGTGTGCACCGGGCTGGTGGTGTAGGAAATAGTGCCCTGGGCATGCTTGCCCTGCGCCTTGACGGCTTTCAGCGCGGTTTCCAGGTTGCGCGGATCGTTCATCGCGTCAAATACGCGGAATACATCCACACCGTTGACAGCAGCGCGCTCAACGAACTTCTCAACCACGTCGTCGGCGTAATGGCGGTAACCCAGCAGGTTCTGACCGCGCAGCAGCATTTGCTGACGGGTGTTGGGCATGGCCTTTTTCAGGGCGCGAATGCGCTCCCACGGATCTTCCCCCAGGTAACGGATACAGGCATCAAAGGTTGCGCCGCCCCAGGACTCAACGGACCAGAAGCCAACCTGATCCAGCTTGCCGGCGATCGGCAACATGTCGTCCAGACGCATGCGCGTGGCCAGGATGGATTGGTGTGCGTCACGCAGGATGACATCGGTAATGCCCAGAGGCTGTTTGTTATCGGTCATAGTGTCATGGCCTTTATTTGATTTTTAATGGTGAAAACCGCGAAACGGAATCAGGAGCGCTGACGCGCGCGGTGCTGCTTGATAGCAGCGCCAATGGCGGCAACGACATCGGGGTCCACACTGGCAGGCGCGGCACTGGGCTTCTTGCGCACGGGCTTGGGCGCCGGAGCGGCCTCGGGGAAATAACGTGACAGGATGACGGACATCAGGCTGGTACAGCAGACCAGCAGAATAAGGAAGGAGAACACTGCCCCCATCCCGAGAAGCATCAGCTCGACGCCCTCAAGAACCAGATTGGTTGATTCCATTTTCTCTCCCTGCAGCTCTGGGCATGGTTGGGTCCATGCTGCTCTTTTAATAGTTGAACTTCAGTGGGTGTACGACCAAAGCCCGATTGCGGACGGGCCTCCCACGCGAAAAAACGGCCTAATGTATCCTGATGTGACATTTTAGGCAATCAAGGCGACACCTGATGACAGGTCGCAGAGAGTACTCAGAGCAAGAACAATGTCGCCAGTCCGAGGAAGATAAAGAACCCGCCACTGTCGGTAATCGCGGTGATCAGTACGCTTGAGCCCAGAGCCGGGTCACCACCAAGACGTAGCCTGATCAAAGGTATGAATACCCCCATACAGGCCGCCAGCAGCATATTCAGCGTCATCGCAGCCAACAGCACGGTGGCCAGTGCAACACTGCCATATAGCAGGTAGGCGATACCGGCCAGTACACACCCCCAGAACAAGCCATTGATCAGCGCCACCCCGACTTCCTTGCGCAACAGCCGCTTGCCGTGGGCAACCTGCACCTGTCCGGTTGCGATACCGCGCACAATCATGGTGATGGTCTGGTTGCCGGAGTTGCCGCCGATACCCGCAACGATAGGCATCAGAGCGGCCAACGCGACCAGTTGCTCAATGGCCGTTTCAAACAGGCCGATGACCCGGGAGGCAATCAGCGCGGTACACAGATTCACCGCCAGCCAGGCCCAGCGGTTGCGCACAGATTTCCAGACCGAGGCAAAGATATCCTCTTCCTCACGCAGACCGGCGGCATTAAGCACCTCGGCTTCGCTCTCCTCACGGATATAGTCAACCATCTCATCAATGGTCAGACGACCGCACAGGCGCCCCAGGTTGTCGACCACCGGCGCTGACACTAGGTCGTAACGTTCAAAGGCCTGCGCAGCCTCACCCGCATCATCGGCCGGATCAAACACCACCGGATCATCTGCCATGACGTCGGCGACCAGCGCATCCGGCGAGCTGACCAGCAGTTTCTTGATGGACAAGACACCCTTGAGCAGACCCTCGGTGTCCACCACAAAGAGCTTGTCCGTGTGATCAGGCAAGGCGTCAAAGCGGCGCAGATAGCGGCTGACCACTTCCAGGCTGACATCGTCACGAATCGTCAGCATATCGAAGTCCATCAGCGCTCCGACCTGATCCTCGTCGTAAGACAAGGCCGACTTCAGACGGTCGCGTTGTTGCGCATCCAGGCTATCCATCAGCTCGCGCACGATATCGCGCGGCAGGTCGGGCGCCAGATCGGCCAGTTCGTCCGCATCCAGGCTGTTGGCCGCCGCGATGATCTCGTGGCTATCCATGTCGGCGATCAGCGTTTCCCGCACCGCATCCGACACTTCCAGCAGAATCTCGCCGTCACGCTCGGTCTTGACCAGTTGCCAGACCGCCAGACGTTCCTCCAGCGGCAACGACTCCAGCACGTAGGCTACGTCCGCCGGGTGCAACTCATCGAGCTTGCGCTGCAGCTCCACCAGGTTCTGCTGATGCACCAGATGCTCGACCAACTCCTGGTGCTGGCCGTCCTGTTTGTGCACCAGGTTCTCGACCAGACGGTGGCGCCCCAACAGCTCCTGCACCTGATCAAGGCGATCCTGCAGGCTTTCCGGTGATTTTCTGTTGATTTCCGACATGGCAAGGCTTCCCGACCGCCCGGATGCGGGCATTTACCAATCGACGCCGCCCAGGACAGGCGGGCCACAGCGAGCTGGTACTCAGCCTATCAGGCTTTGCCCGGCAACTCAGCTGCACTTTTATGAAGACGAAAAAAAACCCACTGAATTCAGTGGGTTCTTTATATGGCGCACTCGGGAGGATTCGAACCTCCGACCGCTCGGTTCGTAGCCGAGTACTCTATCCAGCTGAGCTACGAGTGCGTGTGGAGGCGCATTATACGCATTTTTTTCGCCTTGTCATCAGTAACATCAAACTAAAGACGAAAAAAAACCCACTGAAATCAGTGGGTTCTTTATATGGCGCACTCGGGAGGATTCGAACCTCCGACCGCTCGGTTCGTAGCCGAGTACTCTATCCAGCTGAGCTACGAGTGCGTGTGGGGGCGAATTATAGGCTCTTTTACCGCGCCGTCAAATGTTTTTCTTTTAAATTCAAGAACTAACACCTGACAAAACCTACAACTCTAAAAATGGCGGAGAGGGCGGGATTCGAACCCGCGATACCCTTTTGAGGTATACTCCCTTAGCAGGGGAGCGCCTTCGGCCTCTCGGCCACCTCTCCGAACACGCGGGGAATATTACCCGCGTGATTTTATTATTGCAACGAAAAACTCAATAAAATTAGTTATTTGGTTCTTCGTCTTTCTCTTTCTGGATGCGCTGGTAAATTTCTTCGCGGTGAACAGCGACTTCTTTCGGCGCATTCACGCCAATGCGCACCTGGTTGCCTTTGACACCCAGGACAGTCACGGTAACTTCATCACCTACCATCAGGGTTTCACCAACCCGTCGAGTGAGTATCAGCATTCCATTTCTCCTTGCTAATGATCAGGACACAGCTCTGCAAAAAACCGGCTAGTAGCCTGACGCGACCTAGATCAACGCAGGCGGACACGGCAGCCAGAAACCGCGCCCTTGTAACTGACCAGCCAAGGCTGGTCAGCCGGGACCGACAACGCCGTTAAGCGTCCTCGGCAGCCGGAGCATCCAGCCCGAAGGCGGTATGCAGCGCACGCACTGCCAGCTCCAGATACTTCTCGTCGATGACCACCGACACCTTGATTTCAGAGGTGGAGATCATCTGAATATTGATACCTTCATCCGCCAGCGCCTCGAACATGCTGCTGGCCACGCCCGCATGCGAGCGCATGCCTACACCTACGATAGACACCTTGGCGATTTTGTCATCAGCCGCCACTTCGCGTGCGCCGATATCGCTGGCTACCTGCTTGAGAATAGACTCCGCCTTGCGAAATTCGTTGCGATGCACAGTAAAAGTGAAGTCGGTAGTGTTATCCATCGATACGTTCTGCACGATCATGTCGACTTCGATGTTCGCAGCACTGACCGGCCCCAGAATCTTGAAGGCCACACCGGGGGTATCCGGCACGCCGCGGATGGTCAGTTTGGCTTCATCACGATTGAACGCGATACCGGAGATGACGGGTTGTTCCATTGATACGTTGTCCTCAAGGGTAATAAGGGTGCCCGGGCCTTCTTTAAAGCTGTGCAGCACACGCAGCGGCACGGCGTATTTACCAGCAAACTCCACCGAGCGAATCTGCAGCACCTTGGAGCCCAGACTGGCCATCTCCAGCATCTCTTCAAAGGTGATGCGATCAAGTCGACGAGCGCGCTCGACCACGCGCGGATCCGTGGTATAGACACCATCAACGTCAGTATAGATCTGACATTCGTCGGCCTTCAGCGCGGCTGCCAGCGCCACGCCCGTGGTGTCAGAGCCGCCACGACCAAGGGTGGTAATGGCGCCGTTCTCGTCAGCGCCCTGGAAGCCCGCCACGATCACGACGCGACCGGCAGCCAGCTCGCGGCGCATACGCTCGTCGTCAATCTGCTGAATACGCGCCTTGCCGTGGGCGCTGTCGGTCAGAATGCGCACCTGCGGCCCTGTCATGGAGACGGCTTCAACACCAATCGCCTTGAGCGCCATGGCCAGCAGGCCGATGGTGACCTGCTCGCCAGTGGAGACAATCACATCCATCTCGCGCGGATCGGGGTCGGCCTGAATCTGCTTGGCCAGATCAATCAGGCGGTTGGTTTCCCCGCTCATGGCAGAAACCACCACGACCAGGTCATCGCCCCGCTCCCTGAAGCCCTTGATTTTCTCGGCGACTTGCTGGATTCGCTCCACGCTGCCAACCGAGGTACCACCAAACTTCTGGACAATAAGCGCCATTTTGCTACGTCAATCCTCACCCAGCGGTCGGCCTTCCGACCCGTCTAAAAGCCCTCTTGCGAGCGCCTCCCCTACTGCTGCGCAACCCACTCGGTCGCTGCGCTCAACGCCTGATCCAGCGCCGCGACGTCAGTGCCGCCACCTTGCGCCATATCCGGACGTCCGCCACCTTTGCCGCCAACGGCCTGGGCGGTGGTGCGAATCCAGTCGCCCGCCTTGAGCGGCCCGGCCAGGTCCTTGGTGACCCCGGCCACCAGCACGACCTTGCCTTCGTGTTCGCCACCCAGCAGGATAGCGGCTGAACCCAATTTGTTCTTCAACTGATCGACCAGCGCCATCAGGCCCTTGCCGTCCTGGCCGTCAACCCGCTGTACCAGCACCGTGCGACCACCCAGCTGCTGTGCAGCCGCTGCCAGGTCAGACCCGGCAGCACTCGCGGCCTTGGCCTTGAGCTGCTCGACTTCCTTCTCCAGCTGACGGCTGCGCTCGACCAGCGCGGTCAGTTTATCCAGCACCGTATCGCGGCTGCCTTTGACTACCTGCGCTGCGTCACGCAGGCGCTCTTCAGTCTCGGCCACCCAGGCGAGCGCACCGGCGCCGGTGACCGCTTCGATACGACGCACACCGGAAGCGATACCGCTCTCGGCGGTAATTTTGAACAGGCCGATGTCACCGGTACGCGATACATGGGTACCGCCGCACAGCTCAACGGAGAAGCCGTTGCCCATGGTCAGTACGCGCACTTCATCGCCGTACTTCTCACCAAACAGCGCCATGGCGCCCTTGCTCTTGGCGGTCTCGATGTCGGTCAGTTCAACGCCGACAGCCGAGTTTTGACGCACCTGCTCGTTGACCATGTCTTCCAGCAGGCGCAACTGTTCTGGCTTGATGGCCTCGTAGTGACTGAAGTCAAAGCGTAGACGTTGACTGTCGACCAGTGAGCCTTTCTGCTGCACGTGATCCCCCAGCACCTGGCGCAGGGCGGCGTGCAGCAAGTGGGTGGCCGAGTGGTTCAGCGCGGTGGCCTGACGTACGCTGGCGTCGACCTGAGCCGCTACCTGCTCGCCAACCCGCAGGCTGCCCTGCTGAACAACAACGTGGTGCAGGTGCGCATTGCCTGCCTTGGTGGTGTCGGACACTTCAGCCTGCACGCCATCAGCACGCAGAAAACCGGTATCGCCTACCTGACCACCGGACTCGGCATAGAACGGCGTCTGATCCAGCACAGCGACGCCCTTCTCGCCCTCGTTCAGCGCCTCGACCTGCTCGCCATCACGGAACAGCGCAACAACACTGCCCTGCCCTTCAGTGCCATCGTAGCCCTGGAAATGGGTCTCGATATCAACCTTGACCAGCGCGTTGTAATCCAGGCCAAACTGGCTGGCGGACCGGGCGCGCTCGCGCTGCGCTTCCATCGCCGCTTCAAAGCCGGCTTCATCGATGGTCAGCTCACGCTCACGGGCGATGTCACCGGTCAGATCCACCGGGAAGCCGTAGGTGTCATAGAGTTTGAAAACAACATCGCCGGGAATCTCGCTGCCCTTCAGCTCGGCCAGGTCCTGCTCCAGAATGCGCAGGCCCTGATCCAGCGTCTTGGCAAACTGCTCTTCCTCGGTCTTCAGCACGCGCTCGATATGCGCCTGCTGGGTTTTCAGCTCGGGGAACGCATCACCCATCTCGGCCGCCAGCGCCGCGACGATCTTGTGGAAAAACACACCCTTAGCGCCCAGCTTGTTGCCGTGGCGGCAGGCGCGGCGAATGATGCGGCGCAGCACATAACCACGCCCTTCATTAGAGGGCAGTACGCCGTCAGCAATCAGGAAGCTGCAGGAACGGATATGGTCGGCAACAACCTTCAGTGAGGCAGCGTTGTCCTGGGCACAGCCAATGGCTTCAGCGGCAGCAGCCAGCAGGTTCTGGAACAGGTCGATCTCGTAGTTGGCATGCACGTGCTGCATGACCGCGCTGATGCGCTCCAGCCCCATGCCGGTATCCACACTCGGCGCTGGCAGCGGGTGCATCTCGCCGTCAGCCGTGCGATTGAACTGCATGAAGACGTTGTTCCAGATTTCGATATAGCGATCACCGTCCTCTTCAGGCGAGCCCGGCGGGCCACCCCAGATATCGGCGCCGTGATCAAAGAAAATCTCGGTACAGGGACCGCACGGGCCGGTATCGCCCATAGCCCAGAAGTTGTCCGACGCGTAGGGCGCGCCCTTGTTGTCGCCAATACGCACCATGCGCTCAGCGGGCACACCCACTTCCTTGGTCCAGATGTCGTAGGCCTCGTCATCACTGGCGTAGACGGTGACCCAGAGTTTCTCCTGCGGCAGGTTCAGCCACTTGTCCGAGGTCAAGAACTCCCACGCGTAGTGAATGGCATCGTGCTTGAAATAGTCGCCGAAACTGAAGTTACCCAGCATCTCGAAAAAGGTGTGATGACGCGCGGTGTATCCAACGTTCTCCAGGTCATTGTGCTTGCCGCCAGCACGCACGCACTTCTGGCTGCTGGTGGCGCGGGTATAGGCGCGCTTCTCCAGGCCCAGGAAGCAGTCCTTGAACTGGTTCATGCCGGCGTTGGTGAACAGCAGTGTCGGGTCGTTGGCCGGAATCAGCGAGCTGGAGGCAACGCGGGTGTGCCCCTTTTCTTCAAAGAAACGGAGGAAGGATTCACGGATGTCTGCGCTTTTCATAATTCCCTTACCAGAGACGGGTCGGCCAGCTGAACGTCGGGAGCATATCGCGGTCTGCGCCGCTTAGGGAGGCTGCCCCAGATGGAGCATCCAGACTGGCAAAGAGCCGCATTATATAAGCATCAGAGCGCTGGATGCATTACCTCCAAGGTTGATATTCACTATGCCTTCTATAGTTTCCGACCGTGAAACAACCGATGAGGTTCACTGGGCGTCTACCTGTGCCGACAAGACCTGTTAGCCTGAGCTGCAGCACATAGCCGTCAACGCAGGCTCGCTCTACCCTCAGGCGTTCAGCGCGACCGCGCGCACCAGCGTGCCGGCGCGCAACTTGAGGCGCTCTGCGGACTCGGCACCCACCACCAGGGTGCCGGCAGCCACGCGCGCCGGGGCGGCAATCATGCGGCAGTTATCACGCCCGCGATTGGAAATGAGATAAGGCTCGGCTTCATCGCCCGGCGTACCGATGGCCAGCAGCAGGGTGCGGCTGTCGCGGATAGCGCGAATTTGTCCACGCTGCGCCTCCAGCGTGGCGCCACCGTCAAAGATGTCGATATAGCCCTGATAGCGCATGCCTTCTTCTTCGAGCACCAGACGACCCGCTTCAGAGTCCGGATGCACCTGCCCGATGGCGTCACGCGCTGCCTGACTGAGAAAGCAGGCGTAGAGCGGAAACTTGGGCATCATTTCGGCAATAAAGGCCTTGTTACCCAAACCGGTCAGATAGTCGGCACGGGCAAAATCCATGCGGAAGAAGTGCTGCCCCAGGCTGTCCCAGAACGGCGAACGGCCACTCTCATCGGAACGACCGCGCATTTCTACCACCACGCGCTCCGAAAAATCCTGTGGCGCATCGGCCATGAACATGAACCGCGCCTTGGACAACAGACGCGGCGTATCCCCGCTACGAAACTCGGGGGCAAGAAAGTAGGAGCACAAGGCCGTAGCGCCAGTCAGATCATTGACCAGAAACAGCGTAGGATGCTGACGATAGACGCCCAGCTCACCGCTCGCGGCCACGGTCAGCCCCATGCGGTAGCTGTACCAGGGCTCGCGCATGCCGGCTGCGCCCAGCATGCCGCTGGAGCCGATCAGTCGACCATCCACGCCCTCCAGCACCAGCAAATAATCAGCATCGGCCTGAGGTACCTGGCCGGCAAAACTTTGCTCGATCAGCTGCAAGCGCTCACGTAGCCGCTCCTCGCTGGCCGGCAGTGTGGTCAGCCCGGCGCCAGCACTGTGCGCCAGCGCCAGCAACGCCTCCAGATCCCCCAGATTGGCAGCCCGTACCAGCATGTCAGTCTCCCCTAATCAGGCGCAGGCTGTCGCCCTCGGCGACACGCAGCGCCTGGGCAGTTGCCGCATCCAGCTGCAGTGGCTCGCCGGGCTGCCAGTCAAACCGCAAGGCGCAGGCCCGAAAGTCGCAGACCTTGGTGTTGGCCACCAGCCACAGCGCGTTGCCGGCCTGCGCCTGGCCAACCACAACCTGAGCCAACTGGCTGTGACGCACGCTCGCCAGCATCGCAGTACGCGCGTTGACCACCGGCCCGCCGTCAAAGATATCGACGTAGTTGTCGGTCTCAAATCCTTCATCCATGAGGATGTCGAACACATCCTGCACACTCGGATTGACCTGCCCGACCACTTCCTGAGCCTCGTCAGACAACATGGGCACGTAGATCGGATAGCCCGGCATCAGCTCTGCCAGGAAGCCGCGCCCGCGCTCGCTACCGATGCGCTCAGCCTCGGCGTAGCTGACGGCAAAGAAGTGACGACCCACTGCGTCCCAGAACGGCGCATTACCCTGGTCATCACTGATACCCACCACCTCCACCGAGGTGGACTCGGCAAAGCGCTGGGGGTGACTGGCCATAAACAGCAGACGACCGCGGGCATTGAGCTGCAGCAGCTCAGGCGTGCGATGGCCCTCGCTCAGATGATAACCGACCAGCAGACTGTGCCCGGTCAGATCGTGACAGAGCGACAGCACGTGGATACGGTTGTGCAGGCCCAGCTCACGCGAGGCATGCACAAACATTTCGTTGCGAAAGGTATAAAAAGGAGAGCGAAAACCGGAGGCAGCGATAATCCCGCTGCAGCCAACAAGAGTGCCTGTAGCGGTGTCTTCCAGCACGAAAAAATAACGCTCTTCCCCACTGAAGGTCACTTCCTCTGCCATGGAGGCTTCCGATGCCGCCAGGATGTCGGCCAGCCGCTCGCGACTGGCCGGCAACGCAGTCACCCCAACCGGGCTCGCCGCCGCCAGGCGTTCGATCTGTGGCAGGTCCGCCGTCCTGCCCAAACGCAGCATCAGCATCCAGTTTTCTCCCAGGACCTAGGCGACTAGGCGCTGCAGCGCAACGCGCAGCCGTGCCAGGCCTTCGGCTATATCGGCTTCATCAATAATCAGGCTCGGCGCCAAACGCACCACGTCCGGCCCGGCCTGCAGCACCAGAACGCCCTCTTCCTGCGCCAGCATCTGCACGTCTTTGGCCTTGCCGCGCCAGGCGTCACTCATCACCGCCCCCAGCAGCAGACCGCTGCCACGCACACCGGAAAACACACCGAACTCAGCGCCCATGGCTTCCAGTTCGGCGCGCAGGCGCTGGTGCCGCTGCGCTACACCATCGAGCACCGCCGGCGTGTTGACAATATCCAGCACCCGCTCGGCAACCGCGCAGGCCAGCGGGTTACCGCCGTAGGTGCTGCCATGGGTACCAACGGCAAAATGCTCGGCAATCGCCGTCGTGGTCAGCATCGCCGAAATAGGGAAACCGCCGCCCAGGCTCTTGGCACTGGTCAGAATGTCGGGCACGACACCGCTGTGCATGTAGGCAAACAGCTTGCCAGTACGACCCATGCCGCTTTGTACCTCATCAAACACCAAGAGCGCCTGATGCTTGTCACAGAGTGCGCGCACCGCCTGCAGGTAGTCGCTGCTAGCCGGAATAACGCCACCCTCACCCTGCACCGGCTCCAGCACCACCGCACAGGTAGCATCGGACATGGCCGCCTCCAGCGCGGCCAGGTCCTGATAGGGCACATGGCTGATGCCGCCCATGGCAGGGCCGAAGCCTTCGGAGTATTTGGGCTGACCACCGACACTCACGGTAAACAACGAGCGACCGTGGAAGCTGTTGGTGCAGGCGATGATCTGGTGCTTGGCCGCACCGCCGGTGTTATGCCCCCAGCGACGCGCCAGCTTGAAGGCGGCCTCGTTGGCCTCGGCCCCGGAGTTGGCAAAAAACACCCGCTCGGCGAAGGTGGCCTGCACCAGTTTGTCAGCCAGACGCAACGCTGGCTCATTGGTCATGATATTGGAGACGTGCCACAGCTTTCCGGCCTGCTCGGTTAGCGCCTCAACCAGCGCCGGGTGCGCATGACCCAGCGCGTTCACCGCAATGCCGCCTGCCAGGTCAACGTATTCTCGGCCTTCCTGGTCCCACAGACGCGAGCCCGCGCCGCGAACCGGAACCATATTCACCGGTGCGTAATTGGGAACCATAACCCGATCAAAATCGGACCGACCGACCATTGCTGACACTGTCTTCTCCTTGCTATCAAAGGGCACATCGAAGGGATGTGCAGTCATACCCGCTCGCCCCTGCGAGACGGTTCAATCAGGTACTGCTCTCGGCAGTCTGCTGCGCTCGCCGCTGATTGCGATCCTCGCGCGGCGTCACGCCAAAACAGTTGCGATAGGCACTGGAAAAATGCGGCCCTGAGGAGAACCCGCATGACAGCCCTATCTGAATAATCGACTTACTGGTCTGCAGCAGCATCTGGCGAGCCCGGTTCAGCCGCAGCTCCAGGTAGTACTGCGACGGTACGCTGTTGAGGTACTGCTTGAAAATACGCTCCAGCTGACGCCGCGACACGCAGACATGACGGGCAATTTCATCGGTGGTCAGCGGCTCTTCAATGTTGGATTCCATCAGGATGACCGCCTGGGTCAACTTGGGATGGCTGCTGCCCAACCGGTTGCGCAGCGGCATGCGCTGACGCTCGCTGCCGTCACGGGTACGCTCGATCACCAAATCCTCAGCCACCAGTGCCGCCAGATCCTGGCCCTGCTCTTGCGCCAGCACGCCGAGCAACAGGTCGGTACTGGCCAGCCCGCCACTGCTAGTGGCCAGATTGGCGTCCTGCACGTACAGCTGGGTAACCGCTTCTACCTGCGGAAAACGCTCACGAAACTCGTCCAGCATGCGCCAATGCACTGCGCAGCGAGCACCATCAAGCACACCGCAGGCCGCCAGCACCGCTGCGCCCGCCTCCAGGCCACCAACCAGGACGCCCGCCGCCAGCCATTCGGCAAGCTGCGGCGCCAGCCAGTCCGGCAGCGAGTCCCCAGCGGCAAGGCTTTCCGCTACCAGCCACAACTGAGCAAAACCAGGAGCGCAGCTCTGCAACGGCGCCGGCTGCAGCAACAGGCCATCAGACGCGCGCACTGATTGTTCTTCCAGTGTGCAGCATTCGATCTGATAGAGGGGCTCTTCGGCCATGCGGTTGGCCGACAGCAGGACCGACAGCGCCGGCATCAGGCTGCCAGGATGGGCACCGGGCAGCAGCACAAAGACGACTCGCCGCAGCTCAGTCGCCATCTCTGTCCGCCCCGCCATGGTGATTGCCCACGCGCCTGTTCCTGTCCGAGTCAGCAAAAAGCGCATTGTGCCACAAGGCAAACAGCCAAGCACCGGAGAAAAGGTGGCTTGATGCAACAAAAAAGGGCGCCTCCCACCGGGGGAGACGCCCTTCTTGACGCAGCCGCAGATGCGGCCACGCGGATCAGCCGCGGTAGGCTTCGAACAGGCCGGTTGCGCCCATGCCACCGCCAACACACATGGTGACGATGCCATAACGCTTGCCGCGACGCTGCAGCTCACGAACCAGGTGACCCACCTGACGAGAACCGGTCATGCCGAACGGGTGACCGATGGAGATGGAGCCACCGTTGACGTTGTATTTCTCGTTGTCGATCTTGAGGAAGTCACGAGCGTACAGGCACTGGGAAGCAAAGGCTTCGTTCAGCTCCCACAGGTCGATGTCGTCGACGGTCAGGCCACGGGATTTGAGCAGTTTCGGCACGGAGTAAACCGGACCAATGCCCATTTCGTCAGGCTCGCAACCGGCGACAGTGAAGCCACGGAAGTAAGCCAGCGGCTTCAGACCCAGCTCCAGCGCCTTGTCCAGGCTCATGACCAGGGTCATGGAGGCGCCGTCGGACAGCTGAGAGGCGTTACCGGCAGTCACGGAACCGTCTTCGGCAAACACCGGCTTCAGGCTGTTCAGGCCTTCGATGGTGGTGTCGGGGCGGTTGCAGTCGTCGCCTTCAACAACGCCGTCAACGATGGTGACTTCGCCGGTGGCCTTGTCCTGAACCTGATATTTGACGTTCATCGGCACGATTTCGTCATCGAACAGGCCTTCGGCCTGGGCGCGGGCAGTACGCTGCTGACTCTGCAGTGCGTAGTTGTCCTGCTGCTCACGGGTGACGTTGTAGCGGCGCGCAACGATCTCGGCAGTCTGACCCATCGGGTAGTAGATGCCCGGGAAGTCTTTTTCCAGGATCGGGTTGACGAAGTTGTCGGTGTTGCGGCTCTTGGCCGTCATGGTGATGGACTCGACACCACCGGCAACGATGGCGTCGGAGCAACCGGAAGCAACCTGGTTGGCTGCGATGGCAATCGCCTGCAGACCGGAGGAGCAGTAGCGGTTCAGGGTCATACCGGCAACATCGATACCCATTTTCGACAGCACCGCAACGTTACGACCGATGTTGTGGCCTTGAGCACCTTCGTTGGAGCCGGCACCGACGATGCAGTCGTCGATCATCTTCGGGTCAATGCCAGTGCGCTCGATCAGCGCGTTGACACAGTGGGCCGCCATGTCATCCGGACGGGTCATATTGAACTTGCCGCGGAAGGACTTGGCCAGACCGGTGCGGACGCTGTCGACGATTACGACTTCACGCATTGCGATAACCTCATTGCTTGCCTAGGGGTTCAGACGGGCAACCCGCCATTCGAAGGGCGCCAAGCATACTGCCCCGAGGCCGCAACAGGAAACACAATAGACACAGCTGATAAAACGCCATAGTCCGTCGACAGACGGCTGCCGACGGACCGGCCTTCAGTTGACGGGCACGCGCTTGGCAGCCAGGCGGAACATTTCGTCGTAGATGACCTGCGGATCGGCGCGTTTTTGCTGCAGTGCCAGACGGCCCCGCTCGTGCGGCAGAATCATAAACTGATCCGCCTCGCTTTCACGGAAAGTGATATCGGCGACATCGGCAGCACTGATCGGCGAGTTCTCCAGCAGCTTGGCCATATCATCACGGGCCTGGGTGTCCGGGCCATGATAGGACGCCAGCAGATTGGTCTGGAAAAACGACGGACAAACCACGTTAACCTTGATGCCCAGAGGGTGCAGCTCAGCCAGCAAACTCTCCGACAGCGCCACCACCCCGGCCTTGGCTACGTTGTAGTTGCTCATACCCGGCGTTTGAATATGGGCAGCCATAGAAGCAATATTGATGATGCGGCCTGCGCCCTGACGCATGAACAGCGGCATAAAGGCCTTGCAACCCTTCACCACGCCCATCAGGTTGATGCAAATCTGCGAATCCCAGTCCTCCAGTGAGAGGTCCCAGAACAAGCCGCCGGAGGCAATGCCGGCGTTGTTGATCAACACATCGACGCCGTTCAACCGCTCATCACAACTTTGCGCAAGCGCCGCCAGCTGGCTGAAGTCACGCACATCACACCGCTGGGTAAACGCCCAGCCTCCGGCCGCCGTTGCCAGCCGTCGGGTTTCTTCCAGCCCGTCATCGTTAATATCTGCCAGCGCCAGCCGCGCACCCTCACGCGCATAACGCAGTGCCAGCTCCCGCCCCAGGCCACTGCCTGCGCCTGTAATAACGACCCGCTGTCCTGTTGCTTGCATGCGATCCCCTTAATTGTTCTTGTTGTGCCACAGGCGACGACCTGTTCTGCGCAGTCTAGCGAGGCCACGGGCCCGGGCCAGCGCTGACAAGGGATAATAAAAGCTGTGAATGCGCTTCTCTATTCAACAGCCGGGTCGGACGCAGCGCCATAGTTCTGCTGATAACGCGCCAGCCCCATGGCGCGGATCTGCCCTTCGATCAGCGCCTCGAACGGCGCCAGCAGGGCATGCTTGTCAAAACCGGGATGCAACACAGAGAGCGCCTCGGCGCCCGCTTCGATAGTGGACAGCGCGCCGGCCTGCGGCACCTTGCGCAGGCGATAACGGCTGACCAGCCCGGCGGGCAGGCATACCTGCGCCATCGACTGCAGCACAGGATTGAGATAAACCAGCTTGCGCGCCTTACGCCAGGTGCCATCGAGCAGCACCAGCCGCCTGGGACGCAGGTCGGCGGCGGCGGGCAACAGCACTTGCGCCTGCTCGCCAGGAAACAGCAGCTCATTGCGCCATCGGGGGTCCTGCAAACGCCGCATCCAGGCAGGGTGCTCCTGCAGGGATTCGGTTATCAGCAAGTGAGCGTTGACCAACCCCGGCACCAGCAAGCGAGCCGTGTTGAGCGCATGGGAGGCTTCATCGGGGTGCTGGATCACCAGCAACTGGGTTGGCGGCCACAGACGGGGAATCAACGAACACAGACACTGGGCCTGAGGCCGGGCACACACCGGGCAGCGGACGCGGCCGGCCGAAGAACGGACAGACATAACGGATAACCAGACAACGGTGATTACTCATTATGCCCGCTGCAGCAGGCACAGGGCAGAGCAAAAACCTCTCCGGCGCACCGCGCCTGCCTACCAGGGCCGGTTGACGTCTCGCTCGCCCGCCTGCCAGAGGCCCTGCGGGCAGGGCCGCCTGGGTTGCGCCGGTACAGGCAGCAACAGCCGGGTGGACGAAACGTCAACAACCCCTAAGTGTTACTTGGACTTCTTCTTGTGCGCGTCGCGCCAGATAAACAGGCCGACCCCACCCAGAAAAGCCACCATCAAACCCACAGTGATCACACCAGCAATGACTGCTTCATCAACATACATAACCCACCTCCTGCGTTGGCAATGACTGCAGGTTATGCCGCACGGGATGTAAGGTTATTGACGCGGGTCAATAAGAGAGGGGCTACTTCTTCTTTTTATCGCGGCGGCCTTTCTTGCCGGCCTTGCCGGAGCCAGGCAACGGCAGTGCGCGAGAAAACGCATCGCGCATGGCCTCCAGGCGGGCATCGTGAATATCGTGAATACGTTGACGACGGGCTTCCCCCAGGTCGATCACGTCACCACTGCGATTGTCGTCGGTCATGGTTCCACTCACCCTATACGGAAGCGCTGCCCACCAGCGCATTCCACTCAGCGCTCAGACTATCAAACTTCGATATCGACAAGCAGCCCCTTGTCCGGCAGCTCCAGTTCATCTGCACTGGCTTGACGCTCTTCCGGCGACTGCTCCTGACGGGTATGCACCCGACGCTTGCGACGCCGGCGTTCCGGCCAGCGTCCGCGGTCGCTCTGACGTCGTTCAACCTGCTGCGCTGCGGCATCGTGCAACGGCTCGCTGGCCGCCGAGGGCTTGACCTCGCGACTGCTCTTGACTGCATCATTCTGCGCACCGGCTGGCGGTAAACCGGGTATCAGCATGCTCTGTTCCCTCGTGATCATCTTCCCTGAAGAACCAACAACTACACTGCTATATCGACCGGAAATCGGTTCCCTTGATCCACGCAACGGTGACCTGGCGCACAAATCGGACAATTTTTAACCAGCTCCAATGTCCCACCACCGTCAGCTAAAGGCAAGCCGCCGGTTCCGGGATGGCGGGTGATCGGGTACGATATGCGCCTTTTTTTCAGCACCATCAGGAGAGTGGCATGACGGCTTTTATCCCGGGACAGCGCTGGGTCAGTGACAGCGAAGCAGAACTGGGGCTCGGCACTGTCCTGTCACAGGATGACCGCGTGGTGATCGTGCTCTACCCGGCCAGCGGCGAAACCCGCCACTACGCCCTGCGCAACGCCCCGCTAACCCGCGTGCGTTTCAGCCCCGGCGATGCCATCAGTCACCATGAAGGCTGGCAGCTGGTGGTCAGCGACGTCAGCGAAGCCAATGGCCTGCTGGTGTATCAAGGCCTGCGCGAAAACGGCGAAAGCGCCAGCTTCCCGGAGACTATGCTGGACAACTTCATCCAGTTCCGCCTGGCCAGTGATCGACTGTTCGCCAGCCAGATTGACCCGCTGCCCTGGTTCAGCCTGCGTTTCGAAAGCCTGCGACACTATTGCCGTATCCAGCGTTCCCCGCTGCTCGGCCTGGCCGGTGTGCGCACCCAGCCGATCGGTCACCAGTTACACATTGCCCGCGATGTGGCCGACCGCATGGCCCCACGCGTGCTGCTGGCCGACGAAGTCGGCCTGGGCAAGACCATCGAGGCAGGCCTGGTTCTGCATCGTCAACTGCAGACTGGCCGGGTCCGTCGCGTACTGATCGTGGTGCCGGAAAACCTGCAGCATCAGTGGCTGGTGGAAATGCGCCGCCGCTTCAACCTGCAATTTGCTCTGTTCAACGCCGACCGCTGTGACGGCGCCGACAGCAACCCCTTCGAGGAAGAGCAACTGGCCTTGGTGGCGCTGGAGTTCTTGCTGGAGAACACCACCGCCCAGGATCATCTGCTGCAGGCCGATTGGGACCTGCTGGTGGTCGACGAAGCGCACCACCTGGTCTGGCATGAAGACAACCCCAGCCCCGAATACGCACTGGTCGACACCCTCGCCAGACAAACGCCAGCGGTCCTGCTGCTGACCGCCACCCCGGAACAGCTCGGTCAGGCCAGCCACTTCGCGCGCCTGCGCCTGCTCGACCCGGACCGGTTCCACAGCCTCGAAGACTTCGTGCAGGAAGCCGAGCGGTACCAGCCCGTCGCGGAGGCGGTTCAACACCTGTTGGAGCAGGACCAGCTGAGCGCCGATGACCGCACCGCTATCGGCAGCTGGCTGGGCGAGAGCGCCACGCCGCTGTTCGCTGCGCTGGAAGCCGGCGGCGACGAGGGTCGCAGTGCACGCGACAGCCTGGTACGCCAGCTGCTCGACCGCCACGGTACCGGGCGCGTGCTCTATCGCAACACCCGCGCTGCGATTGCCGGCTTCCCGGAACGCGACCTGCACGCTTACCCCCTGCCCTGCCCCGAGCAGTATCAGGACCTCGAAGGCCAGGTGGCACTCTATCCCGAACAACCGCTGCAGGCCGACTTTGACGGTCAGGAGCACCCCTGGTGGCAGGCTGACCCGCGCGTCGAGTGGCTGATCGACACACTCAAACTGCTCAAGCGCAACAAGGTACTGGTGATCTGCGCCCACGCCGAAACCGCGCTGGACCTGGAAGATGCCCTGCGGATCCGCAGCGGCATCCCGGCAACCGTATTCCATGAGGGCATGAGCATCGTCGAGCGCGACCGCGCCGCCGCCTTCTTTGCCGACGAGGAGTTCGGCGCCCAGGTATTGATCTGCTCGGAGATCGGCAGCGAAGGTCGCAACTTCCAGTTTGCCCATCACCTGGTGATGTTTGATCTGCCGACCCACCCGGACCTGCTGGAGCAACGCATCGGCCGGTTGGACCGCATTGGTCAGCAGCACCGTATCCAGCTGCACATCCCCTACCTTGAAGGCACTGCACAGGCGCACCTGTTCCAGTGGTATGACCAGGCGCTGAACGCCTTCCGCGCGACCTGCCCGACCGGCAACGCACTGCAGCACCGCTACGGCGCTGAGCTGCTGCAGCACCTGGACCATCCGGGCACCGATGGCTGGGACGCGCTGATCGAACGTGCCCGCAGCGAGCGTCAGGCGCTGGAACAAGAGCTGCACAACGGTCGAGATCGCCTGCTGGAGCTGCACTCGCGCGGCCAGGCAGACTCCGAACAGATGATCGATGCCATCGCCAGGCAGGACAGCGACTTCCAGCTGCCTATTTACATGGAGCGGCTGTTCGATGTGTTTGGCGTGGACAGCGAAGACCATTCAGACAACGCGCTGATCCTGCGCCCGGGCGAGCGCATGCTGGACGCCGGTTTCCCGCTGGGCAACGACGAAGGTGTCACTGTCACCTACGATCGCGACACCGCGCTGTCGCGCGAAGACATGCAATTTCTGACTTGGGAACACCCGATGCTGCAGGGCGGCATGGACCTGGTACTGTCCGGCAGCATGGGTAACAGCGCCGTGGGCCTGCTGAAGAACAAAGCCCTTAAACCCGGCACCATGCTGCTCGAATGCATCTATGTCTGCGAGGCCGTCGCTCCGCGGGCGCTGCAGCTGCAGCGGGTATTGCCGCCGACCCCGATCCGCTGTCTGCTGGATATCAACGGCAACAACCTGGCAGGCAAGGTCAGCTTCGACACTCTGGACGGACAGGTTGAATCACTGCCGCGGCAGCTGGCAGTGAAAGTAGCCAAGACCCAGCGCGAGCCGGTCGAGGGCCTGCTGAACAAAGCCGAAAAGGCAGCGGACGCCGAGCATCGCAAACTGGTTGACGATGCCCGCGCCCAGTTGCGCGCGGAGCTGGAAGAGGAGATTGAACGCCTGAAGGCGCTGCAACAGGTCAACCCGCTGGTACGCGATGATGAAATCAAGGCGCTACAGCTTCGCCTGGCGGACGGCGACCTTGCCCTGCAGCAGGCCAAGCTGCGGCTGGACGCTATCCGTGTACTGGTGGCAGGCTGAGAAAACGCTGCAACTGATCTCGCTTGGCTAACGCATCACGCCGGCCAAGCGCGATCAGCTCGCGGGTGTAATCGGCTTCAAACAGCAAATAGCTGACCACACTGCCGCCCGATGCCCGAGTCGCCCCGCTGCCCCGCAGAAACGCCCGCAAACTGCGCGGCAGCAGCTTGCGATGACGGGCGGCGATGATATCCAGCGGCTCGCTGGGCGAAATGACCTCCACGTCGACCTGGCGCAAGCCCTTGCCGTTCATCCGCGACCCTACCGGCAGGTAACCGGCCAGCTTGTTCATGCGCTCCAGCAGCTCGATATCTGCTTCCAGATTATCGACAAAGGTACTGCTGAGCAGGTGACCACCGATCTGTGCCAGGGTCGGCGGCAGGGCTGCACGCAGGCGCGGACCACGACGACCACCCGCCGGCTGATTAGCCAGGTTGTCCGATACCCCGATCACCAGCACCCGATTGGCCCCCAGATGCAACGCCGGGCTGATCGGCGCCTGCTGGCGGACCGCGCCATCACCAAACCATTCGCGATTGAGCTGCACCGGCGGGAAGACCAGAGGAATGGCCGATGACGCCATCAGGTGCTCCAGCCCCAGCCGCGTCTGCACTCCAACGCGCCGATGCCGGGACCAGGGCTGAATGCGTTCACGCCCCTGATAAAAGCTGACCGACTCGGCCGACTGATAACCAAAGGCGCTGACCGACACCGCCTGCAACAACCCGGCCTGCAACGCCTCATCGATCTGCCCAAAATGCAGCGTGCGCTGCAACAGAGAGCGCAGCGGTGCGTTGTCCAGCATGGCGGTGGGTTGGGAGCTGGGTACGCCCAGCAGATTGGCCCGTATCCAGCGCCAGGCCTGGGCGGTGACGCCGGGCCAGTCGCTGCGATAGACCTGATCACAGGAGAATGCCGACCAGACTTGCTGCAGGCGCTCCACCCCCGCGCCAAAGTCCTGGGCGTTGGTTGCCAGTGCCAGCGCGTTGATCGCTCCTGCCGAAGTGCCGCAGATCACCGGAAAAGGATTGCTGGCACCAGGCGGCAGCAACTCCGCCAACACCGACAGTACGCCAACCTGATAAGCCGCACGCGCACCACCGCCCGAGAGAATCAGCCCGGTACAGGCGCCACTCGTCTCCCCCAGCATCAACGACGACGCGCCCGGCGTTTGCGCCGCCGACGCTTGGCGTAGGGGCGCGACTCGCCTTCTGGTCGTGTCTTGAAACGTCGATGTACCCACATATATTGTTCCGGCTGCTGCGAGATCGCCTGCTCGACCCACTGGTTGATGCGCAGCGCATCAGCGGTCTCGTTCTCGCCCGGAAAGCCTTCCAGCGGCGGATGTACGGTCAGGCGATAGCCGCTGCCATCGGCCAGGCGGGTTTGGGTAAAGGGCACCACCAGCGCCTTGCCCAGGCGCGCGAAGGTACTGGTCGCAGTCACCGTCGCGGCCTCCACGCCAAACAACGGCACAAACACACTCGCCTTGCGCCCGTAGTCCTGGTCTGGCGCATACCAGATTGCCCGGCCCGAGCGCAGCGAGCGCAACATGCTGCGTACGTCCTCGCGCTCTACCGCCTTGGCATCCAGGTTATGACGTTCGCGACCACGGCGCTGAACGAAATCAAAGGCCGCATTACGGTGCTCGCGGTACATGCCGTCGATGGTCACCGCCTGACCCAGCAGCGCTGCGCCTATCTCCAGCGTGGTGAAGTGCAGCGACATCAAAACCACGCCTTTGCCCTGGGCCGCCGCGTCGTTCAGATGCTCCAGTCCTTCGATGTGGGCCAGGCGCGCTAGCCGCTGGCGCGGCCACCACCAGGCCATGGCCATCTCGAACAGGGCAATTCCGTTGGAGGCGAAGTTCTCCCGCAGCAGCCGCTCACGGGCCATCTCGGACATCTCGGGAAAACACAGCGCCAGGTTGGTACGCGCCACCTCGCGGCGGTCACCCATCAGCTGAAACATCCCCCAGCCCAGCGCGCGCCCCAACCCCAGCAACCAGCGATAGGGCAACTGCACCACCAGCCACAGCAGCCCCAGTCCCAACCAGAGCAGCCAGTAACGCGGATGCAGCAGCGCAACGGTAAATCCCGGACGATCCATCAGCAGGCCCATTCAGCGAAAACCGACATTCTAACCAAGGCGCACGCGGCTTGCGATCTGTAGGGGCAATCTATATAAGGAAGCGCTGATTCTTTAGGAACGGGATGGACCATGACTGCTGACACTACCCTCGACCTGCTCGACAACGACCCGGTATTCCACCTCAAGGGCGGCATGCTGACGATGACACTGGTCGAGCTCATTCGCCTGGCACCGGAGCAGTTCGCCAGGCAACTGGCCGAGAAGGTAGAACAAGCCCCCAACTTCTTCGTCGACACCCCGGTGGTGATTGCGCTGGACAAGCTGAGCGAGCCGCTGAGCGACATGACCCTGCGCCACCTGCTGAGCATCTGCCGCGATCACGGCCTGCAGCCGGTTGCGCTGCGCGGCGGCGAAGACTTTCGCGCGCTGGCCGGCAATGCCGACATGGTGCTGCTGCCGCCGGGTCGCCAGCGTGAAAAGCCGATTGAAGTTGCCGCCGAACCGGCGCCCAAGCCGACCCCCAAGGCTGAGCCTGCGCCAGCGCCGGCACCAGCAGCGCCCGCTCCGGCCCCGGCTGGCTCAGGCAAGATCATCACCGAGCCGGTGCGCGGCGGCCAGCAGATCTACGCCCGCGGCGGCGATTTGATTGTGCTGGCACCGGTCAGCGCCGGCGCCGAGCTACTGGCTGACGGCCACATCCACGTTTATGGCCCATTGCGCGGCCGCGCGCTGGCCGGCGTTACAGGCGACCGCCAGGCCCGCATCTTCTGTCAAAGCCTGGAGGCCGAGCTGGTCTCCATCGCCGGCCAGTACAAGGTAGCCGAGGATCTGCGCAAACAGCAGTGGAAGGCTCCGGTACAGATCAGTCTGGAGGGTGACAGCTTGAAGATAACCGGGCTTTAACAGATACTGTCCTCCCATTCGGGGCGCCCGATTTCTCTGGTCTGTGACCGAGTTCCGCAGCCTTGCATCCACGCCGGGAACCATCACCGCCCGGCGTAATCCACTATCAGACATTTTTTCGACAGGAAGGTCATTTTGGCAAAGATCATCGTTGTCACATCAGGCAAGGGCGGGGTGGGCAAAACAACCACCAGCGCCGCCATCGGTACCGGGCTGGCCCTGCGCGGTTTCAAAACCGTCATCGTCGACTTTGACGTCGGCCTGCGTAACCTCGACCTGATCATGGGCTGCGAACGCCGCGTGGTTTACGACTTCGTCAACCTGATCAACGGCGATTCCAACATGAATCAGACGCTGATCAAGGACAAGCGCTCGGAGAACCTGTTCATCCTGCCGGCCTCCCAGACCCGCGACAAGGACGCCCTCACCCCCGAAGGTGTCGAGCGCGTGCTGGAAGAGTTGAAAGAGAACTTCGACTACATCGTCTGCGACTCCCCGGCCGGCATCGAGAAAGGTGCTCACCTGGCCATGTACTTTGCCGACGAGGCCGTCGTGGTGACCAACCCGGAAGTCTCCTCGGTGCGTGACTCGGACCGCATTCTGGGTCTGCTGTCGAGCAAATCCCGTCGCGCCGAGAACGGCGAAAAAATCAAAGAGCACCTGCTGCTCACCCGTTACAACCCGGAGCGCGTCGAAAATGGCGAAATGCTCTCGGTGGCCGATGTCGAAGACATCCTGTCCATTCCGCTGCTGGGCGTCATCCCGGAGTCGCAGGCCGTTCTCAAGGCCTCCAACCAGGGCGTACCGGTGATCATGGACGACAAGAGCGATGCCGGTCAGGCCTATAGCGATGCCGTCGAACGCCTGCTGGGCAAAGACGTCGCACATCGCTTTCTGGAAGCACAGAAGAAGGGCCTGCTGCAGCGCCTGTTCGGAGGGCGTTAAGTGAGCATTTTCGATTATTTCCGTGACCGCAAGAAATCGACGCCCGCGTCGATTGCCAAGGAACGTCTGCAGATCATCGTCGCCCACCAGCGTGGGCAGCGCACTCAGCCCGACTACCTGCCGCAACTGCAGCAGGAAATCATCGACGTCATCAGCAAGTACGTTTCCATCGACCGTGAACAGGTGCATGTCGCCCTCGATAACCAGGATGATTGCTCGGTTCTCGAACTGAACATCACCCTGCCGGAACGCCCCTGACCAGCTGGCGCCACCCGCCCGGGTGGCGCCCTGCGGAAGCCCCATGCCACTGACCCATATCGGTATCGTACATCAGGACCCGAGTTTCCTGATCGTCGACAAGCCGACGTTGCTGCTGTCCGTCCCCGGTCGTGCCGAGGACAACAAGGACTGCCTGATTACCCGCCTGCAGGAAAACGGCTACCCCGAAGCGCGCATCGTGCACCGCCTGGACTGGGAAACCTCCGGCCTGCTGGTGATTGCGCGCAACCCGGACGCCCATCGCGAACTGTCACGCCAGTTTCATGACCGCGAGACTGACAAGGCCTATATCGCCCTGTGCTGGGGCCAGCCAGCGGGCGACGCAGGACACATCGACCTGCCGCTGCGCTATGATCCCCCCAATAAGCCACGACATATCGTCGATCACGAGCTCGGCAAGCATGCGCAGACCTTCTGGCGCGTACTGGAGCGTCATCCGCAGTACTGCCGCGTCGAACTGACGCCGATCACCGGTCGCTCACACCAGCTGCGCGTACATATGCTCGCCATCGGCCACCCGTTGCTGGGAGACCGGCTTTACGCCGACGGTGACGCTTTGACCGCCTGTCCGCGGCTGGCACTGCACGCCGCGCGCCTGGCCATCAGCCACCCGGAGACCGGCGAGCGCATGGCCTTTGAAAGCCCCTGCCCGTTCTGAGCAGGCGCCCGTCACCCCGTTGCAGGAGAGTTTCATGCAGGACCCACAGCTTCAGGATCTGGCCGCCTTCATCGCCAGCTCGCCAACGCCCTTCCATGCTACCAACACGCTGCGCAGTCGTTTGCTGGCCGCCGGCTTCGAGGCCCTGGATGAGCGCAGCGACTGGCAGCTCAGGGCCGGCGGGCGCTACCTGGTCACCCGCAATGATTCGTCACTGATCGCCTTCCAGCTGGGCGCCGACGGTGCGCTCGCCAGCCGCGGGCTGCGCCTGATCGGCGCGCATACCGACAGCCCCTGCCTGCGGGTCAAGCCGCAGCCGGAGAAGGACCAGCAGGGGTTGTGGCAACTGGGGGTGGAAATTTATGGCGGCGCGCTACTCGCCCCCTGGTTTGATCGCGATCTGTCACTGGCCGGGCGTCTGACCTTCCGACGCGCCGATGGCGCACTCGACAGCCGCCTGATCGACTTTCAACGCCCGATTGCAGTAGTCCCCAACCTGGCCATCCATCTCAACCGGGGTGTCAACGACGGCCTGGCCATCAATCCGCAAACCGACATGCCGCCGATCCTTGCCCACAGCCTGGACGGCGGGCGAGATCTGCGTGCCCTGCTGGCCAATCAACTGGTGAGCGAGCATCCTGACTGCGAGGGCGCGCAGGTGCTGGATTACGAGCTGAGCTTCTACGACACCCAGCGCCCCGCCCAACTGGGGCTCGATGGCGACTTCTTCAGCGCGGCCCGCCTGGACAATCTGCTGTCCTGTCACGCAGGCCTGAGCGCGCTGCTCGACAGCGATGGCGAGCAGCCCTGCCTGCTGGTGTGTACCGACCATGAAGAGATTGGCTCCAGCTCCTGCTGTGGCGCCGACGGTCCTTTTCTGGAGGACGTGCTGCGCCGTCTGATCAGCGACGACGCCGAGCGTATCCAGGTGATCCAGCGCTCGCTGCTGGTATCGGCAGACAACGCTCATGCTGTGCATCCGAACTTCGCCATGAAGCACGATGAAAACCACGGCCCGCAACTGAACGCCGGCCCGGTCATCAAGATCAACAACAACCAGCGTTATGCCACCAACAGCGAAACCGCGGCCTTCTTCCGCGACCTGTGCGCGCGTGCCGAGGTGCCGGTGCAGACCTTCGTGGTGCGCAGCGATATGGGCTGCGGCAGCACCATCGGCCCCATCACCGCAAGCCGCCTGGGCGTGCGCACCGTGGATATCGGCGCACCAACCTTCGCCATGCACTCGATCCGCGAGCTGGCCGGCAGTCGTGATCCGGGTTACCTGATCAGCGTGCTGACGGCGTTCTGCAATAGCGCGCAGCTGATATAAGCCGCCCCCCCTCGCGAACACGCTGCGCTGCAGGACGCACCAAGCGCAGCCTGTCCGCGAAGAGCCCTAAAACAACTGTCGCTCGCAGACTCCGGCGAAGAGCCACAAAAAAGCCCCATGCGTCAGCAACGCATGGGGCTTGATCTGCCGCGATTGACAAACAATCAGTCTTCGCGCAGCAGAATCACCTTGCCCACCACCTGATCACGCGCCAACTCTTCGAAAGCCGCCTCGGCCTCGGCAAAGCCGAAGGTCTTGGCCACCATCGGCTTGAGTTCGCCGCTGGTAAACAGCGGGATCAGACGCTGCTCCATATCCGCCAGCAAGGTCGCCTTGAAGTCGGCATCGCGGGTACGCAGGGTCGAGCCCAGCAGGCTGATGCGCTTGGCCAGCACCTTGGCCAGATCCAGTGTCGCCTCACGCCCACCCATCAGACCGATCAGCACCCAGCGCGCATCCAGCGCCAGCAGATCCAGATGATCAGCCGCGTAGGTAGCACCGACCGGGTCGAGCGCCACATTGAAAGGCCCGAAGTCCTTCAGCGCAGCAATGCCGTTCTGCCGCAGCACGCCACCCTCAGCACCCAGATCCACACAAGCATCGAGCTTGTCCTGGCTGCCAACGCTGACCCAACAGGGATTGCCCTGGGCCTTGCACAGCTGGATCGCAGCGGTGCCCACGCCACTGGCACCGGCATGGATCAGTACCTTTTCACCGGGACGCGCGTTGCCCAGCACAAAGATGTTCAACCACGCGGTACTGAATACCTCAGGAATGGCCGCGGCCTCAGCCCAGCTCAAGCTGTCCGGCACGGGCAGCAGGTGACGCTGATCGACCACGACCTCCTCAGCCATGCCGCCGCCGGCCAGCAACGCGCACACGCGGTCACCCAGCTGCCAGCGCGAACCCTCTGCCACCTCGACTACTTCACCGGCACATTCCAGGCCCAGCACACCGGTCACCCCCGGCGGCGGCGGATACATGCCCGCCTTCTGCAGCAGGTCGGCACGGTTCAGTCCAGCCGCCTGCACACGAATACGCACTTCGCCGGACTTCAGCTCTACAGCACTCTGGGGCTGCCACGTCAGCGCCCCGCCCTCGGCTTGCAATCCTCTCACGCTACCTCCATAGTTCTTATCAATGGTTACCAGCGGGAACTCGCTGTCCCGCGTACACTCCTAAAAGCATACTCTCTCCGGACGCGATACCCCAGATGAAAGGTTTCCCCCTCCTGCGCCGCACCTGCCTGCTCGCTCTGCTGACTGTCAGCAGCAGCGTCCTGGCACTCGAACAGGTCCCTGCACTGGACCTGGACCAACTGCAACCCACTCGCGATCAAGTAGTCGCCAGCCAGAACACCGTCGAGCTGTTGCGCCGTCATCATTACAACCGCACCCGTCTCGATGACGCTCTGTCGGCACAGATGTACGACACCTACCTCAAGCATCTGGACCCGCAGCGCAGCCTGTTTACCCAGCAGGATATCGATGCCTTCTCCGGCAACCGTCTGCGCCTGGACGATCTGCTGCTGCAGGGCGACCTGAGTGTCGGCTTCGCCATGCACAAGCGTCAGCTGCAACGCCTGCAGGACCGCCTGAATTTCAGCATCGATCTGGTGGAGAATCAGCTCGATGGCTTCGACTTCAACACCGACCAGGACATTCTGGTCGACCGCGAAGAGGCGCCCTGGGCGAGCGACGAACAGGCACTGCAACAGCTCTGGCGCGCCCAGATCAAGGATGAGGTTCTGCGCCTGAAGTTGGCCGGCAAGAGCCTGGACGATATTCGCGAGCTGCTAGGCAAGCGCTATCGCGGGCAACAGATCCGTGTCAACCAGACCCGCTCCGAGGACATTTTCCAGAACTACATCAACGCCCTGGCCCAGGTCTACGATCCGCACACGCAATACCTGTCGCCGGAAAACGCTGAAAACTTCGACATCAACATGAGCCTCTCGCTCGAAGGCATCGGCGCCGTTCTGCAAAGCGACAACGAATACACCAAGATCGTCCGCCTGGTACCCGCCGGCCCGGCCAAACGCAGCCAGCAGCTGGCAACCAGCGACCGTATCATCGCCGTAGGCCAGGGCGAGGAAGAGATGGTCGATGTGGTCGGCTGGCGCCTGGATGAGGTCGTCAAGCTGATTCGCGGCCCCAAGGGCTCGCCAATTCGGCTTGAGGTAATCCCGGCCAGCAACCCGCCGGGCGACCTCACCAGCAAGATCGTCAACCTGACCCGCGAAGCCATCAAGCTCGAAGACCAGGCCGCCAAGTCCTCGGTGATCGAACTGCAGAACAACGGGCACGACTACCGCATCGGCGTCATCGACGTGCCCGGCTTCTATATCGACTTCAAGGCTTACCGCAAGGGTGACCCGGACTACCGCAGCACCACACGCGACGTCCGCCGCCTGCTCGGCGAGCTGAGCGAGCAAAAGGTCGATGGCGTTGTGCTGGACCTGCGCGACAACGGGGGCGGGTCACTGCAGGAAGCAACTGAACTGACCGGCCTGTTCATCGACCGCGGCCCGACCGTACTGGTGCGCGACAGCCAGGGTCAGGTGCAGCAGCTCGACGACCCGGAAGCCGGTATTGCCTACACCGGCCCGATGGCCGTGATGGTCAACCGCCTGTCCGCCTCGGCCTCGGAGATTTTCGCCGGCGCCATGCAGGACTACGGCCGCGCCCTGGTGATCGGTGAATCCACCTTCGGCAAAGGTACCGTGCAGTCCATTCAGCCGCTCAATCACGGCGAGCTGAAACTGACCCTGGCCAAGTTCTACCGCGTCTCGGGGCAAAGCACCCAGCACCGCGGCGTGGTGCCGGACATCCGCTATCCGTCGCTGCTCGACAGCGAGGAGATAGGCGAAAGCGCTTTGCCCAACGCCATGCCGTGGGACACCATCCCGCCAGCGCGCTACCAGACCAGCAGCCACCTGCAGCCCTTTATTGCACAGCTGCAGCAGCAGCATGAGGCACGTGCTGCCAAGGATCCGGATTTTATCTACACCCTGGCCCGCATCGGCCTGGACAACCAGATCAAGGCACGCGAGACCATCCCGCTGAATGAAAGTAAACGCAAGCAACAGCAGGAAGACTATGAAAACCGTTTGCTGGAGCTGGAGAATCAGCGACTGACTGCGCGTGGCGAAGAGCCCCTGACAACCCTTGAGGAAAGCGACCCGCTGCTGGCCGAAGTGCATACCGAGGACGAGGACAGCGACCCCAAGGATGACGCCTTCCTGCTGGAAACCAGCCACATCCTCGTTGACCTGCTGCAACTGGAGCACCAGGTCGCCCGAGCCAACTGACCATCGCGCCCGCCCCCGCGGCGGGCGTTGTCATAACACGGTCACAAAGCACTAGCACACTGCCATGATCAGGACTCATGAAAGCGTGCCCGCCAGTAGCATTCCGGGCGGCCAGGTACGGCCAAACTCACATGCCTGGACTTACTATGACCGTATCCGAACAACGTCAGGCCCTGATCACCATCTTGAATCGGGCCGCCGTCACCACCCTCTTCCAGCCCATTGTCTCCACGCTGGAAGAGCGCATCGTTGGCTTTGAGGCCCTCAGCCGCGGCCCATCCAACAGCCCGCTGCACTCCCCGCTTACCCTGTTTGCCGCCGCCCGCCACCACGGCATTCTGACCGAGCTGGAAATGCTCTGTCGCGAACGTGCGATCAGCCGCTTCCGCAGCCTTGGCTTGCCGGGCAAGCTGTTTCTCAACGTCTCTCCAGAGAGTCTGCTGGAACAACAGCACTATCGCGGGCAAACCCTGGCGCTGCTGGAGGCCAATGGCCTGACAGCGGATCAGATTGTGATCGAGCTGACCGAGCAGGCGCCCATCGAAGACCTCTCACTGCTGCAGTCAGCCCTGCACTACTACCGGGACATGGGCTTTTCCATCGCACTGGACGACCTCGGTGCCGGCTACTCCAGCCTGCGCCTGTGGTCAGAGCTGCAACCCGAGTACGTGAAGATCGACCGGCACTTTATCGACGGCATACACCGCGATCCGGTCAAACGGGAGTTTGTCAGTTCCATTTTGCAGATGGCCAAGGCCTCGCGCGCCCAGGTGATCGCCGAAGGTATCGAGCAGCAGGAAGAACTCGCCGTGCTGTCCGACATCGGTATCGACTGGGTACAGGGCTACCTGCTCGGGCGCCCCGACAGCCACCCCGAGCTGAACGACAGCAAACTGAGTTCCCTGCTGAATCAGCGACAAACCAGCGGCAACGACGACGCACCCATTCACAGCCTGCTGCTGCCGGTCAACGGCGTGCCGGAACACACCAAGGTGCAGGTCGTGCTGGAATGCTTTCAGCAGCAACCCACCCTGAACACCCTGGCTGTCGTCGACGAGCAGCAGCGCCCAATTGGCGCAGTGCAACGGCACGCCCTGAGCCAGACCATGCTCAAGCCCTTCGGCCAGGAGATCTACAGTCGCAAGCCGATCCGCCAACTGATGGACCCCGACTGCCTGATCGTGGATATCCGCCAGAGTCTGCAGCGGGTCAGTCGCCTGCTGACCAGCCGCGCCAGACAGCGACTGGAAGACGACTTCATCATCGTCGACCAGGGCATTTACAAGGGACTGGGACGTGGCATCGACGTGCTGCGGCAGATCACCGAGCTGAAGCTGCAGCAAGCCCGTCACGCCAACCCTCTGACCCTGCTGCCCGGCAACATCCCGATTCAGCAATGCCTGCAGCGGCTGCTGGAGCGCCAGGTGGACGCACGGCTGTGCTACATCGACCTGGATAACTTCAAACCCTTCAACGACCTCTACGGCTACGGCAAGGGCGACGAGATCCTGTTGGGGCTGGCCCAGCTACTGCGTGAGCTCTGCGACCCACGCTGCGATTTCGTCGGCCATATTGGCGGCGACGACTTTATGCTGGTCATGCGCAGCGACGACTGGCATGCACGCCTGCACCAACTGGATCAGCGCTTCCAGCAACTGTGCCGCACGCTTTACCGCGCCGAGCATATCCAGGCCAACGGATTTACTGCGCCGGACCGGGAAGGCAAATGGCGGCATCACGACCTGCTCAATCTCTCGATTGGCGTCATTTCCCTGCCCGGGCACCAGGCCAGTCTGTACGATGCCGCACGCCTGGCCGAGCTGGCTTCGCGCGCCAAGCACGACGCCAAGAAGCAACGCGGCTTCAGCGTGGTCATGCAGCATCCCGGGCAGCCCCTGCGCGAAGAGGACGCGCCGCTCAACCTCTGCAACTGAATGCCCACCAATGTTCTATGCTTGAAGGCAGAACCGTGCCTGCGAGGCTGTCGTGAGATTGATGATTCGCTGCCTTATCCCGCTAGTGGGCTGGAGCACCGGCCTGCTGGCCGAACCGCTGGTGTGGGGCTACTCCCCTTCCGATCCGCCTCCCTACGTCAACATGACCGGCGCGGAGCTGGACAATAGCGTCACCCGCGACCTGGGAGAGCTGGTAGCCGCCAGCCTGGGCCGCAAGCTGTCCTTCGTTGCCGTGCCCAACAACCGCATCGAGGAAGCGCTCAAAAGCGCTCGCATACACCTGATCTGCAACACCCAACCCCAGTGGCACAGTCAACCGGAGTTGCTGCACTGGTCGGCGGTGCTGTACGAGGATGCCGACGTGCTGGCCACCCCTGCGAGCCGACCGCCGCCACGCGACCTGGCGAACCTGCAGGGTGCGCTGGTTGGCACCACCATCGGCTATCACTACAGCAGCGAGCTGACCCAGGCATTTGAACGCGGCGATCTGGTAAGACGTGATGTTCGCAATATCGAAACGCGCTTGAAGATGCTCGAACGCGGCCGTCTGGACGCCAGCGTTGATCTGCGCCGCGCCCTCAGCTACCAGCTGCAAAGGCATCCGGCTGAGATTCGCGTCAGCGACTGGCCGCTGGAGCACTTTGCGTTGCGCTGCGCCGCTCCCAAGACGACGCCGGGCAGCGCCCATCTGATCGAGACCATAGACCAGCTGCTGACTAGCGGCCAGATTCGGCACATCCTCAACCGCTACCAATAACAAAAGGTTACCCACAGGATCTGTGGATAACTCTGTGAAGAAAATCAGGAAAACTGCCTCAAACGCCCGTTTGTATGCGCCTGCAGACAATCCGCGCATATTTTAACCAGCGAAAAATGTGCATGTTTTTCAGTCAGTTACAGCGGAAAGGAGAAATCAGAAAAGCGGGGGAAAGTAAATAGCAGGTGTTACCGAAAAATGTGCATAACAGTAACACCGAAACGCCCGAAGGCCTTGCCTCGGGCGTTTCGACGTGTTACCGGATCACTCTTCGCGCGGCTTGATGGAGACCAGCTCCATATCAAACACCAGAATGGAATTCGGCGGAATCACCGGGCTCGGGCTGCGCGGGCCGTACGCCAGCTCGGCGGGCACAGTGACGGTCCACTTGTCACCGACGTGCATCAGCTGCAGCACTTCTACCCAGCCCGGGATAACGCCGGCAACCGGTAACTCGGCCGGCTCGCCACGCTCAAGCGAGCTATCGAACACGGTGCCATCAACCAGACGGCCTTCGTAGTGCACCACAACAACATCGTCTGCCTGCGGCTGAGCTGCGTCCTCATCACCCGAGGTAACAACTTCGTACTGCAGGCCGGACTCAGTAGTGGTCACGCCGTCTTTGGCGGCATGCTCTTCCAGGTATTGCTTGTTGGCGTCCAGCGCTTCATTGGCCAGCGCCTCGGCGCGCTCCTGAGCGCGCTGCTGCAGCGCATTGAAGGCATTGGTCAGCTCTTCATCACCCACCCGCTGTTCCTGCTTGCCAAGGGCGTCCTGCAGGCCCAGGGCCAGGGCTTGCGGATCAATATCGTCCAGACCGTCCTGCAACAGGCTCTGACCCATGTTAAGGCCGATGCCGTAAGAGGCTTGCTGGATTGGGGTGGTGAGTTCCGGTTGTTTTTCCTTGTCACACCCGGCCAGAACCAGAACACCGACTGCAACGCTGACTGCCAGCAAATTACGCTTCATGCTTACCTCAATAGACAGACCCGACACGGGCGAAAGAGTAAGCAGGCAGCTTAACAGGGCTTGCAGGTGCAGGCTACCGGGATAGCAACGAATGTGATTCTGTACCGAGGGCGAAAAAAAAGGGTGAAGCAAGAGTACTGCAGGAGGGGAAAATGGCGCAGCGGACGGGACTCGAACCCGCGACCCCCGGCGTGACAGGCCGGTATTCTAACCAACTGAACTACCGCTGCGCTATTCTTCGAGTGGTGGGTGATGACGGGATCGAACCGCCGACCCTCTGCTTGTAAGGCAGATGCTCTCCCAGCTGAGCTAATCACCCGTTTGCTCTCGAAGTGGTGCGCATTCTAGGGAGCTTTTCCGTATCTGGCAACACCTTTTTCAAAAAAAAATTCAGGTTATTTCAATATCTTATTCCAACCCCCGGAAACACTGGCTGCCAACCGATGGCTGAGGCACTATTGGGCGCTTTCCCCGGGAAGCACAATCGAACCGACCCGCCCAGCGATGGCCGAGGAGGCTCCTTCGTTCGTTGCTTCCCAAGACCTTAGCAACAGAAAGGACAGCACCATGTGGTTTCGTAACCTGCTCATCTATCGCTTCAGCCAACCCGTTCCCTTCAGCGAATCCGAGCTGGTCGACGCGCTCGAACAGAAAGCCGCCCGCCCTTGCGCCAGCCAGGAGACTCATACCCTTGGCTGGACCACCCCCTGGGGCCGTCACTCGGAAAACCGCGTAGAGGTCAGCAACGGCTACTGGCTGATCGCCATGCGCAAGGAAGAGCGCATCCTGCCCGGCAGCGTGGTGAAAGAAGCACTGGCCGAGAAGGTCGAAGAGATCGAAAATCGCGACGCGCGCAAGGTATACAAGAAAGAGCGCGATACGCTAAAGGACGACATCGTCATGTCGTTGCTGCCACGCGCCTTCACTCGCACTCAGACCACCTTTGCCTGCATCTGCCCGGCCGAAGGCTGGATCGCGGTCGACAGCTCCAGCCACAAGCGTGCCGAGGACCTGCTGAGCCTGCTACGCGAATGCACCGGCTCGCTGCCCGTCCGCCCCTTGAACGTGAAGACCGCGCCGGCTGCCTGCATGACCCAGTGGGTGAAGGAAAACCAGGCACCCGAGCAACTGCAGATCGGCGACGACTGCGAGCTGCGCGACACCAGTGAAGACGGCGGCGTGGTGCGCTGCAAACGTCAGGACCTGGCCAGCGACGAAATCCAGCTGCATCTGAGCGCCGGCAAGCAGGTCAGCCAACTGATGCTGCAATGGCAGGAGAAGCTCAGTTTCAGCCTGGACGACAAGCTGACACTCAAGCGTGTGAAGTTCGAGGATTTATTGCGCGACGAAGCGGAAGAAAATGGCGGCGACGACATGCTGAGCCAGCTGGACGCCAGTTTCACCATCATGGCCAGCACCCTCAGTGAGCTGATCCCCTCGCTCACCAACGCCCTGGGTGGCGAGGACATCCCGCAGGGCATCTGAGCCGCTCCTGGATGCCGCGTGCGTGCCGACTGAAGCAGTCGGCACGCCCTCCTACCGTCGCTCTGGACTGTTCAATTCTCGCCGTCACAAGGCAGCCAGCCCTGACAGAACAAGGGTTACAGAGAGCTATCCACAATATCTGTGGATAACTTTGTGGATAGCCTGATCAAAAGCACCTCAAAGCTATAGAGACTGGGCCACCCTCTCAGAATGGTTAAAATTTAACCTATTTTTTTCCTTTTAAAATCAATGACTTATTTTGCGCGCAAGAATATCAATCACTTACAAGCCGACTTGACGAATTCATGACAGCACGCCCCAAGCTTGTGCACAAACCTGGGGACGTCAGCCCTGATCCAGGGCAAGTTTTTCTCAAAACAAGCCATAAAATGCTTGACTCTGAAGGACAAGCTCAGCTCTACAGCCCCTGATAATCCATCAGCCAGGCAATGGCGGCCGCCGCCGCCGGTGTGCGCGGGTAGTTGTCTCGCAGATAGCGCATGCGACGTTCGGCTCGCGCCTTCTGACCATGCTCCGCATCCACCAGTGCGAGGTCATACTCGGCCTGGGCCATGCCCTGCAGAATGGCTTCCATACGGGTAGCCAGCTCACTGCGATACTGCGACTGCGGATAGGCACGTACAAAGGCGACCATCTGGCTGTGCGCCAGGCGGCCTTGCTCCAGACGCTGCACACTGTCGCCAGCCGCAAGTTCAAACCGCGCATAGGGAATCAGCGCGGCCAGGTAGGCGGCGTAGTCTTGATCGGCTCGCTGGGCAAAGTGATTCTGATAGTCCACCAGCAGCTGCTCGCTAAGGTCCAGACGGCCATTGGTCAGACATTGATAGGCCGCCTCCAGGTGCAGCGAGGCCTGCTGAGCCGCCACCACCTCATTGCTCAGCTCCGGCGTACACTGCCCCATACTCAGCCGTGCTCTCAGATCGGCCAGCGACGAGTCGCTCGGCTGGCTCACCCGGTTACCGGCGCAGCCGCCCAACACCAGGGCCAATGCCATCACACCGGCAGACCGCAGCACCACTCCCATAGTCCACTCCTTGCTCATTGCAGATTAGCCCGCCAGCGTACCCACCCTTCGGCATCCGCACGCCCCAGCAGGCCGAGCCCTTCGGCCAGCGCGGGCTCTGCCTCCGGGCGAGCCTGCAGCCGGGTATCCAGTTTCAGAGGCGCCGCCGGCTGCCAGCGTGCACTGCCCTGCAAACCCAGCGGACCGCCGTTGTCGGCCAAGGTCATCACCAACCAACCGTTGTCCTGGCTCAGCGTAGCGCCCAGGTCCCCCAGGGCCAGCGGGTTGGGTAAGCCACCACCGGCATTTTGCCAGCCGATGCGTCCAGTAGCCCGTGTTACCTCCCGAAAATCCTGCAATTGCAGCTCACTGATATCCAACAGCCAGTCGCCCTGCAGCACAAAGGGCGCCTTGTTGACCTGCGCCATGCTGGCTGCATCGAGATAGCCATTGACCTGCTGCAGGGTAATGCTGCCAAGGCCGGCGCGGACCAATGCTCGCACCTGGCCCTTGCGCGGCCGCCAGCTGAGGTCCAGCACCACCTCCCCGCGCAGCAGCCCGCCTGGCTGCCAATCCCAGCTGAGACCGCCCTGATCAATACCAGCGACCTGCATGCGCGCCACCTCACCCTGCCACAGGGTGCCGCGCAACCCGGTCAGCTCAACGCGGGTGGGCAGATGCCCTTTTAACGACTGCCAAACCAGGGTGGCCGGAAGATTGGCCAGCAGGGTCGCCAGCAGCACCAGCGTCGCCAGCAACCACAACCTTTTGCCTCGGATCCAGCCACTCATTGGCTACGCTCCACCAAAATGCGAGCGGCGACCTGACCGGGCGCCTCAGCCACGTCAATGGACAACTGGGACACCTGTAAACCCTGCCGCAGTTCCAGGTCGGCCAGCCAGCTCATCAGCGGGTCAAACCCCACCTGGTCAAAGCTCAGCCGCGCACCGTCGCCTTCGGGTTGCACGCGGGTCAGGGCCTGCCGCAGGCCGGCGGCGTTGGCCGACACCTCGATCAGCGTCAGCACCGATCCTTGCGCGGGTACGCCACCGCCGCTCGGTGCCAGACGCGCACGACGGCGAACATCATCGGCTACCTGATCCATCCAGACCGCTTCAGCCGAGAGTCGGGCCACTTCCGCGCGCAAGGCGCTGCGTCCCTGCACCAGCGGCTCCCAGACCGCCACCCAGATTACAATCAGCGCCAGCACCACGCCACCGCCCATCAGAATAAACCGCTCTCTGGCGGCCAGCCCCGCCCACCAGGCCTTCATGACTCACTCCTTGCAATACGAATCCGCGCGCTGACGCCGCCATTTTCCGAGTCGGCGCCTTCCAGGTTTTCGGTGATACCTGCGCTTGCCGACAAGGCCGCGCGCAGTTTTTCCAGCTCGGCGAAACTGGCCACCTTCAACTCGACATCCAGCGCATCGACGCTGCCGCGCAACTGACGTATTTCCACACCGGCCTGCCCTTTCACGCTGGCAAAGAATGCATGCAGCAGCATGCCTGCACCGGCCTGAACCTGACCATTGGAGCCTTGTAGCTGCTGCTGAAACTGCACCAGCGGATCCTGCATACGCGCCCCGGGCAGGGCACGGGAAAAGGTGGCATCAATCTGGCTACGCAGGGCGTCGCGCTCGTCAATGAGTGCCGCGCGCTCAGCGCCCAGCCAGCCAACAGCCAACAGCAAAACCACACCGGCAGCAGCCATTACCGGACGCAATTTACGCCAGGGCGGTGCCGCCATACTCACCGCATAGGGGCCGGTCAGCAGGTTGAAGGGTGCCGCCACGCTCAATTGCTGGTGCAGACTCACCGCCGCCTCGGCAGGCGCTACGGCTACTAGTCGGGTGTCCGCAGGCACGCCGGCCTGCAACGCGTTGAGGTTGTTGTCCGGCGCTTCCAGCACCCGCTGCTCGGGTGCCAGCAGCTGCAGGCGATTGCCCAGCCAGAACGACAGTAGCGCTTGCTCCAGCAGCACCGGTTCCTCGTCGCTGGCGCAGACCAGCCAGCCTGGTGCCTGCGGCCAATCCAGCGCGATCAGGCGCAGCCCCTCAGCCGGCGCCTGATCGGCGTACAGTGCCGCCAACGGCAACAGCGCCTCAACACGCAGCCCGGCCTGGGCGAAGCGTTCGGTCCAACGGGTCATCACGCTGTGCTCGACAACGGCAGCACTGACGCGGCCATCATCGCGCCTGGGCCCCATGACGATGTGCAGGTCGTCCAGCTCCTGACTCAGGCGTTCTTCCAGCGCGTAGGGCAGCGCCGCACGCAAGGCGGCCGCGCGCTGGCCTGGCAACGTCACCCGATGCAGGCCGACGCCCTCGGGCAACAGCGCGCGCACCCGCTCTCCGGCAAAGCGCTGCCGCAAAGCGTCAAGGCTGTCGCAGCCCTGCTCAAGGGGCTGCCCCTCGCGCCCCAGGCGCCACCAATGCAATGGCTCGTCCTGCTCGGAAGCAGCGGCTACTGCGGACAAAAGCACTATCAACATGCACGCATTCCTGTTGTTGTCACGGCTCGCAGGCCGTCTGTTCGCGCAACACTACCTTGCCATTCGGCGCATCCAGCAGTGTGCACTGATAAAACTGTCGTTCGCCGAAGCTGGCTACCACCTGCAGCCGCATGAACCAGGGCGCGTCGCCACCCACCCCCTGGTCGGCAAAAATCTCCTGCATCAACTCGCTGCTGCGCTCCAGATCAATCGGGCTCTGGTCCGACGGATAAGCCGTCACATAAGGCGCCAGCGCCTGCCAGGCTTCGGGCGTCATGCCGCTGACGGCGTTGAGTTCCGAGGCCACCAACATGGTCCGGTTGGCCGACAGGCGCGGCGGCGTGTCCAGTTGATACACGGCGTCATCGGTTTCCGGATCCATCCAGTCACTGACCGCCAGCGCCAGCTGACTGCCTGGTGGCAGACTGACGCCGGCGTCACGTCCCACCCGATCGACCAACTGGGCAAACAGCGCCTGCTGTCGTTCATCGCCGCCCGCCAGCGCATTGAGATTGAAGCGGCAACGCATGTCATCCAGGGTGGCCTGCAGCTGCACCTGATCGACCTCAAAGGGCAATACCGGGGACAAACAGGTATCCCAGATCAGATCGTCCGGGCCGTCCGCCTGCTCCAGAACCTGCAGCACCATTTTTTCCGCACCCAGGGCGATTTCCCGCGACAGGTCCCGCTCGAATACCGCGCTGCTGCGGCGAATATCGGCCTGCCCGCGCATGGCCATACCCACCGCCGCCGTCACCGCCAACGCGACAATCAGCAGCGCGGTAATCAGGGCCACGCCCTGCTGCCGTTGACGCTTCATTGGCCCACCGCGATCAGGCGCCGGATCTGCCCCAGACGCGGCAACTCCAGCACCACTTCAACGGCCAGGGGCAGTTGGCTGGACTGCGGATCCAGGTCGGCCGGCGGCCAGCTGTCGACCCGCTCCAGCCCGCTGGCACCACGCACGATAAAGTGAAAGCTGCTATCCACACCCAGCTGCTCGTCTTCACCCACCAGCTCGGCAAAGGGCTGCATGCGGCGGCTGTCGGCATCAGCGATATCCACACCGGGCCAAAGATCGCGCTCCAGCCCTCGCTCGGTCAGACGCCAGGCGGTGCGCCGCAGACGCTCGGTGCCGCCAGCACCGGCACGTACCAGCTCCAGCAGAGGGTAATCATCCGAGCCCGGCAGCAGTCGCAGTGGCGGCAGGCGATCGCCAAACTCGTCACGCACACGGATATCTACCAGTTGCGACAGGTCACGCTCAAGCACGCTCAGACTGACCTGCAGGTCAGCCAATACCTGGGCGTGCTCACGGCTGACCTCGTTGACCTGCAGCACCGAACGCAGCCCCTGATAAGCGACCACACTCATGATCGCGAACACGGCCATCGCCACCAGCAGCTCCAGCAGGGTAAATCCCCCTTGCCGCGTCATGGCAGGACAAACCCGCTGACCAGCGCCCGCTGTTCAGTCTCGCCGCCGGGCATCAGCCATACCCGAATATCGATACGCTTGACCGCTGGCAGCGGAAACGGCGCCTTGGCCGTGTAATCGCTGATGCTGGCCTGATAACCAAACTGATACGGCCCCATAGTGCTGTTGCCGCGCAGATCGCCTTCGGCGGCCGGCCGCATGCCGGACTGGTACTCGGCCAGCAGGTTGCTGCCAGCCCAGTGCGCCAGGGTTCTCTCCTGCAGATAGGCACTGTTGCGCGCATGGTCGCTGCCCGCCTTTACCAGCGCAGCCAGTGCCACAGCCAGAATGGTCAGCGCCACCAGCACTTCGAGCAGGGTAAAGCCGGCGTGCTTACGGGCGTTCACTGAGTACCTCGATCTGACCGTTCAGGTCGGTCCTGATATAGCGTTTGAGATTGCCCTTGGTTTCAGTCAGCACAATCAGTCCAGGCGTCATCTCGCCGGTATTGCCCAACCGTATCTGCGGTGTCCAGGCGGTGCTGCCGGACAGCCGACCAGCCTGCTCATCGGCCTCAAAGTCCAGCTCAATCAGTCCCTCTGGCAGCCAGTGCGGGCCAAGCTGCGGGTCCTGCACGGGCTGCCACTCGCGGCTGGCGTCATCCAGCAGCACCAGATCCAGCACGCTGTAACTGCCACGCCGCAACCCCAGCGCCCGCTCGTTGCCCCCACTGATCAGCAGTTCGTCACGCGCCAGGCGCAATACGGCCGCCAGCCGATCGCTCTCCTTGCGCAGCTCCCGCTCGGCACCGTTACCCAGCGACAGGGTCGCCAGGCCCGCAATGACGCCGATCAACACCAGCACCACCAGGACCTCGATCAGGGTAAAGCCGGCAGTGGAGGCAGGCGCCGACCGGCGGGCGGGAGAGGAAAACATCAGCGCTCGCTGTTCTGGTTCTGATCCAGGTTCCAGTTGCCGATATCGGCGTTGTTATCCGTGCCGCCGGCACGGCCATCGGCGCCATAGCTGTAGAGGTCAAACAGGCGGCCGTCACGTCCCGGGGTCTGGTACACGTAATCGTTACCCCAAGGGTCCTGCTGCAGGCGATCCAGGTAGCCTCCGTCCCGCCAGTTGCGCGGCGCATCCTGGCCAGTCGGGCGCTGTACCAATGCACGCAGCCCCTGCTCGGTGGTGGGGTAGCCGAAATTGTCGAGGCGATACAGGTTGAGTGCGCTTTCAATCGCGCGGATATCGCTCTGCACCTTGGTGGTACGCGCCTGATCCGGACGATCCATGACTCGGGGCACCACCACGGCGGCCAGAATGCCGAGAATCACCACGACCACCATGACCTCGATCAAAGTAAAACCGCGCTGCGCCGCGCGGCCCAGGGATTGCTTGTGGGACATCATCAGTTCACCAGTTGGTTGAGTTCAAAGATTGGCAGCAGAATGGCCAGCACAATCACCAGCACCACTGCGCCCATGGTCAGAATCAGCAGGGGCTCAAACACCCCCATCACCATCGCGATACGCGCTTCCAGCTCGCGCTCCTGAGTCTCGGCAGCGCGCTCGAGCATACTGTCCAGGGTGCCGCTGCTTTCGCCGCTCTTGATCAGGCTGAGCGTCATCGCCGGAAAATAGCCGCTGCGCTCCAGCGCCAGCCCCACCCCGGCCCCCTCGCGCACGCGCTGGGCAGCAGCGGAGACCGCCTCGCGCATGGGCAGGTTGGAGATCACACTGGCGCTCATGTTCAGCGCATCCAGCAAAGGCACACCGCTACCCGCCAAAATATTCAGGGTACGGGCAAAGCGCGCGGTGTTCAGCCCCCGGGTCAGCCGACCGATCAGCGGCAGGCGCAACAGAAAGTCGTGCCAGCGGCGCTGGTAGGCCGGCTTTTTCAGCAGCGTGCGCGCGCCATAAATCAGCCCCCCCAGCACCAGCAGCATCAGAATGCCCCAATCACGCAGGGTGTCGCTGACGGCAATCAGCGAGCGCGTCAACAGCGGCAGCTCCTGGTTCATACCGTCAAAGACCTTGACCACCTCCGGCACCACATAGGTCAGCAGCGCGACGGTCACCAGCAGCGCCACACAGGTGAGAATCGCCGGATAGAACATCGCCAGCTGAATCTTCTGGCGCATGGCGTTCTGCGCCTCGACGTTATCGGCCAGCCGCTCCAGCACCAGATCCAGGCGACCGGCCTGTTCACCGGCAGCAATGGTGGTGCGGTAGATAACCGGAAAGACCGACGGGAATTCACCGAGCGCGTGGGCCAGCGGCAAGCCTTCCATGACCCGGGTGCGCACCGCGGTCAGCGCCGAGCGTACGCGGGGGGATTCGCTTTGCCGGGCGACCGTGGCCAGCACTTCTTCGATTGGCAGACCGGCCCGCGCCAGGGTGGCCATCTGCCGGGTTGCCAGCGCCAGCTCCAGCGGTTTGATGCGCTGCTGAAAAACCGGCATGCGCAGCAACGCCTGACGCTCGGCAACCTGGCTGACCGACATCGGCGTAAGACCCTGCTCGCGCAGGCGGCTACGCACCTGACGCGGGGAGTCGCCCTCCTCTACCCCTTTGCGGGTGCGGCCGGTGCCGTCCAGTGCGGTGTATTCAAAGGCTGGCATCCTCAGTCCTCCCGCGTCACGCGCAGCACTTCTTCCAGCGTGGTATCACCGGCCAGTACGCGGCGCAGACCATCCTGACGAATGCCCATCTGCGCCAGCCGGGCGTGGCGCACCATCGCCTGTTCGCTGGCACCATCGTGAATCAGGCCACGCAGGGTGTCGTCAATCTCGACCAGCTCATAGATGCCGGTGCGTCCGCGATAGCCCGTGCCGTTACAGGCACTGCAGCCAGTCGCGCGATACAGCGTTGGCGGCTGCTCCGGCGCAACCCCCATCAGGCGGCATTCACTGGCGCTGGCCTGATGCGGTTCGCGGCAATCCGGGCAGAGCGTACGCACCAGCCGCTGAGCCAGTACACCGTTCAAGGTCGAGGACAGCAGAAAGGGTTCAATGCCCATGTCACGCAGACGGGTAATGGCGCCGACAGCGGTATTGGTGTGCAGGGTGGAGAACACCAGGTGGCCGGTCAGACTGGCCTGAATGGCGATCTGCACGGTATCCACGTCACGGATCTCACCGACCATCACCACATCCGGGTCCTGACGCAGAATCGCGCGCAGGCCGCGGGCAAAGGTCATGTCGACCTTGTTGTTGATCTGCGTCTGGCCGATACCGTCGAGGTAGTACTCGATCGGGTCTTCAACGGTGAGAATGTTGCGGCTGCGGTCATTCAGGCGCATCAAGGCCGAGTACAAGGTGGTGGTCTTGCCCGAGCCGGTAGGGCCGGTAACCAGCACGATCCCGTGTGGCCGGCTGATCACCCGCTCCATGGCGTCATAGTGTTCGGTGCACATGCCTAGCTGGCGCAGTTCCAGACGGCCAGCCTGCTTGTCGAGCAGACGCAGCACCACTCGCTCGCCGTGCCCGGACGGCAAGGTCGACACCCGCACATCGACTGCCCGACCCACCAGACGCAGGCCGATCCGACCGTCCTGCGGCAGGCGCTTTTCGGCGATATCCAGCTTGGCCATGACCTTGATGCGCGAGACGATCACCGGCGCCAGCGCACGCGGCGGCTCCAGTACCTCACGCAGCACGCCGTCGACCCGCAGGCGAATCGACAGGCGGTTCTCAAAGGGTTCGATATGGATATCGGAGGCATTTTCCTTGACCGCTTCGGACAACAGCGCATTGATCAGACGAATGATCGGCGCTTCGTCCTGGGATTCCAGCAGGTCTTCGGGCTCGGCCAGTGACTGCGCGACCGAGAGCAGATCAGCGTCATCACTGAGCCCCTCGACAAACTGCATCGCGTCATTGGCCGAACGCTCGTAGCGGTCACGCAGGCGCGCCGCAAAGCTGTCATCGTCCAACACCACCGGCAGCAGCGGGTGCCCCAAACGACGACGCAGTTCCAGCAGGCCCTGCGGGTCGCAATCGGCGCGCACGAAAACTTCCATCTGGCCGTCTTCACGCAGGCTGCCGGCCAATACCCCGACCCGCCGAGCGAAGCGATAACCGGTATCAGTCGGCGCACTGGCAGGGGCGACCTCGGAGAGGATGTCCGACTCGCTCATGGTCAGTCTCCGCTCGCCGCCGGCGGCGCGCTGATAGTCGCCGGTGGCGTACCCTGCATGGCATTCTCAAACGGCGGCGGCAGGGTCAGCAGGTAGTTCCAGTCAGGCAGAATCGGCACGCCATCGCCCACATCCAGACGCCCGCGACGATTCTGCTCGGCCACCTGCTGGTCACGAATATAGCTGTACTTGCTGTGGGTCAGGCTCTGCGCCACCGCCGAGTCTCGTACGATCACCGGCCGCAGGAAGACCATCAGGTTGCGTTTTTGCAGCGAGGCCGTGTCATAGCGGAACAAGCGACCCAGGCCCGGTACATCGCCCAGTACCGGCACCTTGTCAGTAGTTTCTACCATCTGATCATCAATCAGGCCGCCCAGCACGATCATCTGGTTGTCATCGACCATGACATGCGTTGTCAGGCTGCGCTTGTTGGTAATGATGTCCGCCGCGCCGCTGACCCCGGGTGCGATCTGCGACACTTCCTGGGCGATCTCCAGGCGCACGGCGTCGCCCTCGTTGATCTGCGGACGGATCTTCAGCGTGATACCCACGTCTTCACGTTGAATGGTGTCAAATGCCTGCCCGGAATCCTCCACCGAGCGGCCGACAATAAAGGGCACGTTCTGGCCGACGACAATCTCGGCCTCTTCATTGTCCAGGGTCAGCAGGCTGGGCGTGGACAGAATGTTGCTCGCGGTGTCGCCCTGCAGGGCGTTGACCAGCAGGGCAATCTGGGTGCTGCCGATTGAACCTATGCCGCCGAGACTCATACCACTGCCCAGGGACGGCGGCGTGCTGACATCACCGTCCAGAAAGGCATTCACGCCGGCGGCAATGTCAATAATGCCGTTGCCGTTGCGGTTGAAATTGATAATACCGACGCCCGAATCCTCGCTGCCGATCCCCCACTGCACGCCCAGCTCCTTGGCGCGGTCATAGGACACCTCGGCAATCACCGCCTCGACCAGCACCTGGGCGCGGCGAATGTCCAGCTGACGGATGATTGACGACAGCTCGCGCGACAGCTCCGCCGGCCCGTATATCACCACCGAGTTGGTGCTCTCGTGGGCTTCGATACGCACGCGATTCTGCTCGGCCAGGTTAGTACCGGCGCTGCTGGAAGAGCCCATACTGGAATTGCCTACCGAGCCGCTGCTGTTGTTGCGCTCGCGGCCCTCGGCGATACCGCGCAACACCTCGGCAACCTCTTCGGCCTTGGCGTAGCGCAGATAATGCACCTGCGTATTACCCTGGTTACCGGCGACATCAAGCTGACGTACCACGGTGCGCAAGCCTGCGCGCGCCTCGGGGTCGCCGCGCAGAATGACCGAGTTGGTCCGCTCGTCGGCAATCAGTTTCGGGCCGCGGGCAAACTCCTCGGCAGGGGCATTGGAATCCAGCCCCTGCACAATGCGCACGACATCCAGCGCCGAGGCGTGCTGCAGCGGCAGCACTTCAAAGTCTTCCATTGATTCGCGATCGATACGCGAGATCAGCGCCTTGATACGGCGCACGTTAGCCGCCGTATCGGCAATAACCAGCGAGTTGGACTGGGCCGCCGCAGCCAGATGCCCGCCCTTGGGTACCAGCGGACGCAGGATGCGCACCAGCTGGCCGGCATCCATGTTGTTTACCGTCAGCACCTCGGTGATGTATTCATCGCCGGGGGTATCGTCGCCAAGAACCGCCACTTCGTTTTCCTTGGCCTGCACTTCCGGCACGATACGCACCAGCCCGTCACTGCCGCGCACGGCGGCAAAGCCCTGGGACTTGAGCACGCTGAGGAAGATGTCGTACAGCTCGTCGCGCCGAATCGGCTGCCCGGAGACCACGTTGACCTCGCCACGCACACGCGGGTCAACAATAAAGTTGATACCGGTTTCCTGGCTGACGATCTCGATCAGGCCATTGATGTCCGCATCACGCAGATTGAGGACCAGATCTTCCCCGTCTGCCGCTGCCCCTGCGGTCTGAGCCGCCAGCGGACCGCTCAGCGCCCCCAAACCCAATGCCAGCGCCAGCGCCAGCCGCTGCTTCCGAAACTGCATCGACATCTGTATCAATCCATCGTAATCGTTATATTCATCGGTTCACCGTCACGTTCCAGCGATAGCGTCACCGAACTCGCGTCGGTCAACTCGCGCAGAATGTCGCGGTAATCCTCGATCTGCGATACCGGCGTGCCATCCACGTCGGTAATCACATCCCCCCCCTTCAGCCCTGCCGCCTCGAACTCGCGCACATTGCGCGACGGCGAGACCTCGAGGCCGTACATCACGCCATCCACCATCACCGGGTTGGCACTGATCACTTCCATAAAGCGTTGCGGATCGTTCAGCCAGGCGTCGCGATCTATCCGTGCCACCCCACCGTCCGGCGCCAGCGTCTGCGTGTTGTCTGTAGTGGGCAGGCTGGCCAGCCGCGCGCTGCTGCGCCCGGCACCGGCCGATTGGTTGCGTTTGAGCCGCAAGGTCTCCAGCTGACCGTCACGCATCAGCATGACGCGGTCAGGCAGCACCTGCTCCAGGCGCACCTGGCCCGGCAGGCTGGCACCCACGCGATAGAGTTTTTCCGGTTGGCCCTGGGTAACCAGGATGGCGGCGCTGCGCGCCGGGTCGGGATCGGAGAGCACGCCCTTGAGGGTCCAGCTCAACTTGGTGTCAGGGGCGTTGATTTCCAGCGGTTGCTGGTCAGCACGGCCCAGCGGCGACAGCAGGGCCAGCTCGCGAAATCCGGGATAGGTCGGGGTGTTGTTGTCGGCATCGGTTGCCAGGGCAAGGGGGCTGGCAGCAGGCAGTACGCTTTGCGGCGCTATCACGGCCCAGACCAGGTGCCCCAGAATCCAGGCGCCCAGCAGAACCAGCAAGGCGGTGACGACAGTGACAGCAGATTCCAGTGAAGGGCGGGCAACCGTGCGCATGCATTCTCCGAGGCAAAGACAACTGGCCACATGGGGTGGCCGGGTCAGCAGATGAAAAGATACTGACCTTTCTTTGCAAAATTATTGTTATAAGCCTGCAACAGGCTGCTCGTCTGCGCTCGATTGTCACGAATTTGCAATCAGGCAGCAACCCCCCTGAACAGGTTATTCCAGAGGCTTCGTCTGATTAGCGCGACGCTATCGGCTATCGCCTTCGCCCCCCATCACCCAAACGGGGGGCACTAGGCTGCAGCCCCGATGCCCCGGGGCACATAACCCGAATGGGTGATAACCAGGTTACAGAGATCACCCACGGTTATACCTGACAATCCAGACCCGACGACCCAGCCCGGATGGCGCCTTTGAGGCTTGCCGGGGGCCGACTTGGCCGCTTTACTGGCAAATGCAAGATCCATCACAAAAACAGCTTGCAACGGAGAACAACAATAATGAATCCGCTCAAAAGACCCTCGCTGCTGGCCATTCTGGTCGGCAGCATCGGCTTGACCGGCTGCCTGGGCAGCAGCAATGACAGCGACGATCCTGATCCACGGCCGCAGCAGGTACGCATCAACCAGGGCTTCTTTACCATCGATGAGTCCGCCCTGCCCTTCGACGCCTTGGCACCCGTCGCCCCCTACACCACCACCAGCCGCTGGAGCGGTGTCCTGGACGGCGCCGCCTACCGTGTTGAGGTGCCGGAGAACTGGAACGGCTACCTGGTGATGTGGGCGCACGGCTATCGCGGCACCGGAGCGGCGCTGACCGTCGACAACCCGCCGATGCGCCAGTATCTGATCGACAACGGCTATGCCTGGGCAGCATCGAGCTACAGCACCAACTTCTATGATGTGCGCGCCGGCGTGGAGGATACCAACGCCCTGGCACTGGCCTTTACCGACATTGCTGCAGAGAACGGCCGAACGCTGGCTGAACCTACCAAGTACTACATCACCGGCGCGTCCATGGGCGGCCATGTCACCGCTGCGGCGGTGGAGCGCGAGACCCTCGACACCGCCAACAACGTGGTCGAATACTCGGCGGCAGCGCCCTTCTGTGGCGTGGTTGGCGACACCGAGCTGTTCAATTACTTTGGCGGTTACAACCTGTCGCTGTTTGCGCTGGCCGGCGAGCCTGCCGACAGCTTCCCGGTCGCTCCGGCCGATGCCGCTGCCAAGGTAGCCGCTGCCCGCGCAGCACTGTGGGTGGATTATGACGCCAACCCCAATGCCAACGGGCTGACCGCCGATGGGCTTGGGCTGTACCAGACGCTGAAAAATCTCAGCGGTGGCGAGCGGCCGATTTATCAGCTGTCCTTCGGCGGGTTCCAGGATTTGCTGCAGAGCTTTGCCGGCTCGGACGGCACGGTAGATGGCATCTTCCAGGAAAGCGTGATCAACACCGAGGGCCTGACCTATCGCTTCCAGACAGAGCTGGGTCAGCCGCTGACCACCGACGAGATCAACTTCAACGCGGCGATTCTCAAGGCCGATGCGGATGTCGACAGCGTCAACGCGTTGCGTAGCGACGGCTTGCGCTGGGTGCCCAAGGTAAACGGCGAGTTTGACGTGCCGGTACTGACCGCGCACACCATTGGCGATCTGTTCGTACCGATACTGATGGAGCAGGTATATCGCCAGCGTGCCGAAGATCAAGGCAGCGCAGACAACCTGGTGCAGCGTGCAATGCGCGCCCCCGGCCACTGCGACTTCACCCTGACCGAATGGACGCAAACCCTGGCCGACCTGCTGACCTGGGAGCAAACCGGCGTCAAACCCGGCGGCGACGACTGGCTGACGCCAGCCACCGTAGCCGACCCTGCGTTTGGTTGCACCTATACCAATAACGTGGGCGAAATACCCGGCAACGTCGCGCGCTCTAACATGCCGCCCTGCCCTGCTCCGTTGTAACAGAGCCAAGTGAAAAGCAGGATTGAGGTGTTAAAAGCGCCTCAACCCTGCTTGCGCTCCTCATCAACAGCCTCTGCCGCCAGACGACGCACAAACTGCTTGACGTTGGTCTGACCACGTAGCGCACGAACATTCTCGGCCAGCTCTTTGACCTCGTCCTGTGGCAAGGAATCGTTCAGCTCCTTCTGCACCTCACTCCACATGCCACGTACCTTGCCCGCCGCTCGACCGGCGCTGCGCACCAGCGTGGGCAGGCGCTCGGGCCCCAGCACCAGCAAGGCAACTACTGCCACCAGCAGCCATTCCGTCATGCCATTGCCGAACATGCTGTACCTCGCCTTCAGGCCTGACGGCTGGTCGATTCTGCGCGCACGGACGTCTGCTCTGCGGCGTCCAGAGTCAATGCATCGCGGGTCTCTTCGGTATCGCGCACGGCCTTGCGGAAGCCGCTGAGCGCACCACCCAGATCACTGCCCACATTGCGCAGACGCTTGGTGCCGAACAGCAGCATGACAATGACCAGCACAATCAACAACGAACCAATGCTAATGCCACCAATACCCATATAAACCTCCAATAAAAAGGCGGGTCAGCGCAACGCGCTGACCCGTCAAACACACAAGAACAAACGCTATTAGCTACCGACTACGCCACCGTCGTTTTTCCATACAACCACAGTGGACGAGCGCGGCGGACGGGTGGACGGCATCTTGTCCGGCCAGCTGCTGGTGTAGCTACCGCCCGCGAACTGGGCGCCAGAAGTACCTTCACCCGGATGCTGGACGTTGATGAACAGGGTTTTCTGGTCCGGCGTCATGGTGATACCGGTGATTTCCTGATCGATCGGGCCCACCAAAAAGCGCTTCAGATCGCCAGTGGTCGGATCCGCTACCAGCATGGCGCAGTTGCCGAAGGGGTCGTCCCAGCCGCTGTCCATCTGAATCCAGACACGGCTGTCCGGGTCGATCCACAGGCCGTCCGGCGAGCTGAGGATGTTGTCGGCGGTCAGGTCATTACCGTTCGGGTCGGAGCCCTTGTTGGTGGCGACGCCGCTTTCACCAGCGTCGCCACCGAACAGGAAGATATCCCAGGTAAAGGTGGTCGCAGCCTGCTCGCCGTCTTCCTTCCAGCGAATGATGTGGCCGTGGTTGTTGGCCGCACGCGGGTTGGCTTCGTTGAGGTTGCTGTCGTTGCGGTTGGAGTTGTTGGTCAGGGTGAAGTAGACATCACCATTGGCCGGGTCAACTGCACCCCACTCCGGACGGTCCATCGGCGTAGCGCCCATGAAGTCCGCAGCCAGACGGGTGTTGACCAGCACGTCAGCCTGGCTGGTGAAGCCGTTGGCTTCGGTCAGGCCGTTCTCGCCGTAGACCAGCGGCATCCACTCGCCAGTGCCGTCATCGTTGAACTTGGCAACGTACAGAATGCCTTCGTCCAGCATGCTGCCGTTGGCAGTAGCGGCGTTGTAGTTGGCTGCGGTGACAAATTTGTAGATGTACTCGAAGCGCGAGTCATCACCGGAGTAGCAGACCACCGGCTTGCCTTCTTCAGCCGGCGCGAAAACCACACCTTCGTGGCCAAAGCGACCCATGGAAGTGCGTTTTTTCGGGTTGCTGCTCGGGTCGAACGGGTCGATCTCGACCATCCAGCCGAAGCAGACCGGCTCGTTGCGGTAGTCACCGGTGGCGTCGGCAGCCTTGATGCTGGCGTCGAAGCGGATGTACTCGTCAGCGCCGTTGTCGGCCAGCTCCCAGGCCCAACGACCAGTACCGCTCGGCACCCCGTAGCGCGCGTGCTCACGCGGGTTGTCGCCCTTGTTGGTGAAGTAACCGGCCCAGTTTTCCTCGGCGGCCATGTAGGTGCCCCAGGGGGTGTAGCCGTTACCGCAGTTGTTCAGCGTACCGCGGGTCATGGTGCCGTTGGGGCTGTACAGGGTCTTGACGAAATCGCTGCCGCGAACCGGACCGTGGATTTCCATCGGCGTCAGGGCGGTGATGCGACGGTTCATGCTGTCGGGCTGCACGCTCCACTCGTTGTTCGCGCCCTTGACGATGCGCACCACGGAAACACCGTGGGCGTTCATTTCCTTGCGCACTTCGTCAGCCGGACGCAGGCCGCCAACCAGCGGCGGCGTCGCGCCACTGGACAGCGAGACCCCCTGAGCCGAGGCGTGCATCAGGCGCGGCTCAACGTACTCGTGGTTGAGTACCAGCAGACCGTCTTCCGAGCTGTCATTGATCGGGTAGAAGTGCATACCATCGTGGTGCGAGCCAATCTGCTCGGCCTGGTCATCGCCGGTGTTGTTCACCGAAAACGACGGAAAGCTACCCAGGATCGGTGTACCCCAGGGAATGATCACCTGGTAGCTGTAACCCTCGGGCACGACGATTTCATCGGCGGTGCTGACGGCAACAGCGGAAAAGCCCAGCAGGTCAGCAGCCGGCGGCTCACCAGCGTCATCATCATCGTCAGAGTCGCTGTTGCACCCGGCCAGTCCCAGACCGAAGAAGCCCAGCGCAGCAGCGCCAGCGCTGCCCTTGAGTACCTGACGACGGGCCAGGCGGGCCTCCAGCACGCTGGAGAACAGCGGGTTCATCTCACGGGTGCTCAATGGCTCATCCCCAGCCCCGTTGTCGACATACACCAGCTGATCACGTTGTTCGATGGACATCGATTCCTTCCTCTCAGGTTTTTTGGTTTGTTTGAAAACCCAAACAGGATGGCGAGCAAAAATGACAGGACGAGCCGAAAGCCATGAAGCTTTTATGGTCGTTGGCAGACATTGGAGTGACAGGTAGATGACAGCGCGGGCGCTAGCGCCCAACGCTCGCAGAATATCAGCGACGGGGCGTGAGCAAGGTATCCAGCGAGGCGCGCAACTTGCCCGCTTTGATCGGCTTGTTGAGCACGGCAACGCCCAGCGAACGCGCGCCCTGGCGACACTCTTCGGTACGGTCGGCGGTGATCATCAGCGCGGGCAGCTCTGCACCAAATTGCTCACGCAGTGCCGTCAGCGCCTGCAGCCCGGTGCGGCCGCCGTCCAAGTGGTAGTCGACCAGCGCCAGATCCGGCGCACGCCCCTGCAAGCAGCTCAGGGCCTGCTCAAGGTCCGCAGCCGTCAGCACATCGGCGCCCCACTGCTGCAGCAAGCCCTGCATGCTTTGCAGCACCATGTGCTCGTTGTCGATCACCAGCAGGCGGCGCCCCTGCAAAGGCACCGCCAGATGGGCGCCCAGGCTGCTGCGCTGCTGGCTGACCAGCGGCTGCCGGGCCAGCGGCACGCGCACGCTGAACACCGAACCGCGCCCCAAGCGCGAGCGCACCTGCACCTCGACCTTAAGCAGGCGCGCGATGCGCTCGACAATCGCCAGCCCCAACCCCACGCCACGGCGCTGACCGGGCCGACCAAAATCGAGCTGGTTGAACTCCTGAAAAATCTGCCGGAAGTGGGCCCGGTCAATACCGCGCCCGGTATCCCAAACCTCGATCCACAAGTCACTGCCGCGCCGTCGGCACCCCACCAGCACGCCGCCGCTTTCGGTGTACCGAATGGCGTTGCTGATAAAGTTGCGCAGGATCCGGCTCAGCAGACGGAAGTCCGTATGCACCGCATGGGCACAGGTGCGACTGCGCAAGCCGACGCCGGCGGCCTCGGCCACACTGCCAAACTCGCAGAGCAGCGGTTGCAGCAGTTCATCCACGCTGCAATCGCTGTACTCGGGCTGCAGGTTAGGCTGATCCAGGCGCGAGATATCCAGCAGGTCACTGAGCATATCTTCCGCACTTTCCAGCGCGGTGTGAGAACGCTCCACCAGTAGCCGGGCACTGGCGGGCAGGTCGACGTCACCCAGGGTAGCCATCAGCAGACGAGCTGCGTTCAGCGGCTGCAGCAGATCGTGACTGGCTGCAGCGAGATAGCGATCCTTGCTGCGATTGGCCTGCTCGGCGGCATCACGTGCCTTGCGCAACTCACCCTGGGTGCGCTCATGCTCGATGATCTCGTAGCGCAGACTCTCGTTCAGTCCCTCCAGCTCATGGGTGCGCTGCTGTACTCGCTGCTCCAGCTCGTCGTTGAGCTGCTGCATGGCCAGCTGCGCCTGCTTGCGCTCGGTGACATCGGCGACGAAAGCCTCAATCACGTGGTCATTGGCATCCGGGCGCAGCAGAATATTCATGCGTACGTCCATCAGCGAGCCATCGGCCCTTGCCAGCCGGGTCTCGTAGCCCGTCAGCTCTCCTTTGCGCAGCAGCTGTTGGCGGATACGCTGAAACTCAGACTCGCCACCAATAAAGAACTGCGCCCCCAAGGAACCACGCGCGGCCACCAGCTCGGCCGCCGACTGGTAGCCCAGCATCCGCGCCAGCGAGCGGTTGGCCATGCGCAGGCCATCGGCCAGACTGGCCTGAAAAATCCCGTGAACCGCATTCTCGAACAGCCACTTGTAGCGGTTACGCTCCGCTTCCAGCTCCTCCAGCCGCGCCAGCAGCTCCGGATAGTAGCTCTTGCGTGATGACTGCGACCCTAGCCCGAGCAGCCCGGTGAGCACATCCCGGCGCGGGTCAGAGGGCCTCGGCATAGACGACCTCAACGTCCTTCAGACTGGACTCGCGCGGGTTGGTCAGAATGCAGGGGTCATCCATGGCGTGCAGCGACAAGGTGCGCAGATCACTGGTGCTGACCCCGTGCATGCGCAAACTCTGATGAAAGCCCATCGCCTCCTTCAGGTCGATCAGGTGCTGAATCAGGCGCGCGCGCACCTGCGGCGTCGTCAGCCCACGGGTATCAATATCCAGCGCATTGGCAATCACCTTGAAGCGCTCCGGCGCGGCGTCAAAGTTGAAGGCCACCACGTGTTCGACCAGGATGGCGTTGCACAGCCCGTGTGGCAGGTCGAGAAAGCCGCCAAGGCTGTGCGACATGGCGTGCACGGCGCCCAGAATGGCGTTGGAAAAAGCCAGCCCCGCCTGCAGGCTGCCCAGCATGACCTGCTCGCGCACGGCAAGGTCCTGCGGGTCACGCATCATCTTGACCAGGTTGGCATTGAGCAAGCGCATGGCTTCCAGCGCATGAGCATCGGTCATCGGCCCGCTACCGGTCGAGACAAAGGCCTCGATGGCATGCACCATGGCGTCGATGCCGGTGCAGGCCGACAGGAAGGTATCCATGGTGGAGGTGGTTTCCGGGTCGATCAGCGACACATCCGGCACCACCGCCTTGCTGATGATAGAAAACTTCACCTTCTCCTGCTGGTCGGAAATGATCACAAACTGCGAGACATCGGCCGAGGTGCCGGCGGTGGTCGGGATACAGATCAGCGGGGGGATGGGCGCCCGGATGGTGTCCACGCCTTCAAAGGTCAGGATGTGCCGGTCATGGGCCACGGCAATACCAATGGCCTTGGCGCAGTCAATCGGACTGCCGCCACCAATCGCCACAATCACGTTGCAGCCGGCGGCCCGATACACCTCGGCGCCGTGCATCACCTCTTCGGTGCGTGGGTTGGCCGATACCTGAGTAAACAGCACGTAGTCGATGCCCTGCTCCTGCAGGCTTTCCTCCACGTCCATCACCCAGCCAGCGGCCTGCACGCCCGGGTCCGACACCAGCAACACCTTGCGGGCGCCAAAAGTGGAGGCGTAATTGGCGACGGTCTTGCGCGATCCGGCGCCAAAAATGATCTCTGGCGTAACGAACTTGCGCAACTGGCTGACATCGTAGGACATGCTTTGGCATCCGCGTTGTTGTTGTAATGCTGAGGGCTCGACCGGGCGTGGTAGAGCCGCACAGGCGGTCCCGGCAGACTACCCCAAAGTCAGGCGCTTTATAAGCCGCCCGGGCGCGAACTAAGACTGAAGTAGCAGCGGCTCAGCCCCTAAGTTGCATGGCTCGCCCACCCGCTGCTCGCCAGCATGGAGACACAACAACAAGGATGATTCGCCATGTCTGTGCGACGCCAATCGGCCCGGCATCTGCTGCTGGCCTGCCTGCTTTGTCTGCTCGGCTCGGCTCTGCGTGCCGAGGGCCAGCATACGACCGACTGGCAGCCGGCGGTACAGCAACTGTTCCCCAGCGCCACCCGCCTGATCGAGAAGCAGGGAACGCCGCCGGTCTATCAAGCCTTTCAGCTCGACCAATTGCTCGGCTACGCCTTCGAGTCCACCGACTACTCGGCCCTGCAGGGCTTTGGCGGCAAACCCATCCGCCTGCTGATCGGCCTCACGCCCGAGGGTAAACTGACCGGTGTCACCGTGCTGTCACATCATGAACCGGTGTTTGTGCACGGCATGGGCGAGCAGCCGCTGTTCGACTTTACTGCCCAGTACGCCGGGCGCAACATCGCCACACCTATCGTTGTCGGCAGCCAGCACGGCGGTGCGACGGACGGTGACAGCGTCAGCTACATCGACGGCGTGGCCAAGGCCACCGTATCGGTCGTGATCCTCAACGAAACCGTGCTGCAGTCAGCCATGACGGTAGCACGCGCCCTGCTCCCCGACTTTATTCAAGGGCCGCAGGCCATCGCTCGCCAGGACGTGTTCACGCCCCTTGACTGGCAACAACTGCGCGAGCAGCAACTGGTGCAACGCTGGCAGCTGGATGCGGCCAGCGTGGAGAACGCGCTGGGCAACAGCCTGGCCTTCTACCCGAGCCTGCCAGGCACGGCGGATCAGCCGTTCAGCGAGCTGTACTTCGCCTACCTGAACACCCCCATGAGCGGACGCAACCTGCTCGGCGACCAGGCCTTTGCTCAGCTGCAGGCCGAACTGCAACCCGGCGAGCATGCCCTGCTGGTGATGTCGCGCGGACGCTACGGCCATGTACCAGACGACTTTATCCCTGCCACTGCCCCCAGTCGCATCACGCTGCTACAGCATGGCTTGGCGATTGAGCTGCATGACATGAACTTTAACAACGGCAACCTGCTGCCGCTGCTACCCGTGGCGGGCGCTGACTGGCAAGCCCATCTCTTTCGCATCAAAGCCCACGCCGCCTTCAACCCCGTTGACCCGGCAGCCCTGCAGCTGAACGTCACCCTGCGCCGCAACCCGCTTAGCGAACAGTTCGCGCAGTTCGAACAGCCCCTGAACCTGGATCAGGGGCTGTTCGAACTCAGCGCCGCGCCAGCCCGTGCTGCGCCGACGCCAATCTGGGTGCAGATGTGGCAGCAGCGCAGTTGGCAGATTGGCACGCTGCTGCTGGCCCTGGCGCTGGTCAGCCTGGTATTTGTGCGCCAGCATCAGATCAGCCGGCACGCGCGCGCTTTCCACGCCCTGCGCGCCGGCTTTCTGCTGTTCACCTTGGTGTTTATCGGCTTTTACGCCCAGGGCCAGCTCTCGGTGGTGAACATCTTTACCCTGCTGCTGGCCATCAAGGACGGCTTTGATATTCGCGTCTTCTTGCTGGATCCGGTGATCTTCATTCTCTGGACCTTCACCTTTGTCAGTCTGTTTCTCTGGGGGCGTGGCCTATTCTGCGGCTGGCTCTGTCCGTTCGGTGCACTACAGGAAATGGTCAGCTGGGTGGCAAAAAAGCTGCGTCTGCGCCAATGGAAGATCAGCGAACGCTGGCACCGCCGCCTGCAGTGGCTCAAGTACGCGATTGTGCTGGTACTGGTCAGCTCTGCCCTCTACTCACTGACGCTGGCCGAGCGACTGGCCGAGGTGGAACCGTTCAAAACCTCGATCACCCTGGGCTTTGTCCGGACCTGGCCGTTCGTGCTGTACGCCCTGCTGCTGCTGGGTGTGGGCCTGTTTGTGCACAAGTTCTATTGCCGCTATGTCTGCCCCCTCGGTGCCGGCCTGGCCATCCTCGGCCGCCTGCGCCTGTTCTCCTGGCTGACGCGCATCAAGGCCTGCGGCAAGCCCTGCCAACACTGCCACAACCAATGCGAGATCGGTGCGATCAAGCGCAGCGGCGCCATTGACTACGACGAATGCATCCAGTGTCTGGAGTGCATCGTGATACTGAATAACGAGGACCAGTGTGTGGACGCCATCCGCGCACGCAAGCAGGCCGCGCGAGCGAAACGCGCCAACAATGTCATCGTCAGCGACTGGGCACCCCAGCGCTAAACCAGCAGCACCACAACAACAAAGGACGTCACCGTGAAAAATCTGGACCTAAGCCATATCCGCTGGAGCCAGGGAAACACTGATTAATTCCGCATGCCCTCTGGCGTTCAGGCTGGGCTGCAATCAAGACGTGGTTTCGAAGGCATGTCGGGACCTGTCGAGAAATCACAACGCAGAGTGCGGCCCAGCCTGAACGCCCCGTAGGGCGAGCGCTCAAGCATGCATCTGCTGCGTTGCGCTGCTTGCCAATAGAACCACTATTGGCTGCGCATCACGCCTGGCATCTGCACCCTTGAGCACTCGCAGAGGGCGTGTGGAATTAATCAGTGCTTCCCTTGCCCGGCTTCGACAACTTCGACTACTGCGTGCTGAGTGTCGACCGCCCGAACAAGCTGGTCGATGTGCTGTTCCACTTCCATGAGAACGACCCGATCGTGCTGCACCGCCATTGCGCGGTAAACCACACCTTTGTGATCAGTGGCGAGCACCGCCTGTTTCACGCCAACGGTGACCTCAAGGAAGTTCGCCCCACCGGCAGCTACACCATCAGCCAGCCCGACACCACGCCGCACCGCGAATGCGGCGGCGAAGGCGGTACCTTGGTGCTGTTCAGCATTCGCGGTACCGAGGGCGTCATGTATGAAATCCTGGATGATCAGGAGAACCTGATTGCCGTGTTCGACATGGATGCCTTCGAGGCACTGCACGCGGCAAACGCGCTGTAACACATTGGCCGAGCGCAGCAGAGCGCCGCGCTTGAGCCCTCCCCCGTGGCTGCTAGAATGCTGGCTTTTCAAGGGAGAGCGTCGGCATGCCCGCCAAGCAAGCACAGGTCAGTACCCCCCACGCCAGCCGTTACATCACCCGGCTGTGCAAGCATTTTGCACACAAGGTGGAGTCCACCTGGGACGAACAGCAGGGTATTACCAACTTTCCGTTCGGCCGCTGTGTGATGCAGGCCGACGCTGCGCAACTGGCGCTGCACTGCACCGCCGATGATGAGACTCAGCTCGAGCGCGTGTGCTGGGTGGTCACCGACCACCTGGAGCGCTTCTCGGTGGCGGTGGAGCAAGGCGAGGCCTTGAGCGTGGAGTGGCAGGCGGCCTGAACCGCCTGCGTTGTATAGCTTACGGCTTGCTCGCCTTGACCATGTTTTCGACGTCATCAATCACTTGCATGGCGGCCAGCGGGCCGCCAACAGACGTCCACAGCGAGCCGTCTACCGGCGCCATCTGGCCAGACTGCACCGCCCCCAGCTGCTGAAACGCCGGGGTATCACGCGCCTGGTTCAGCGCATCGGCGGCCTCACCGGTACCCGCCAGGGTGCCCACTACCAGCCAGTCGGCGTCCAGCAAGTCCAGCGACTCCAGACTCAGCGCCTGTGAATGGGTAAAGCCAGGCTCACGCTGCTGCTCGGGGCGCACAAAACCCAGCTCCTTGACGATCTGGCTGGCGAAGGAGTCCTCCAACATATAGACCGGGCCCTTGGGGTTCCAGCGCACAATGCTCATGCTCTGCCCCTGTTGCGCCGCCAGCGCCTCACGCGCTTGCTGAACACGGGTCTGATAACTGGCGGTGAACGCCTCGGCGGCGTCCGGATCGCCCAGCACATCGGCAATCAGTTGCAGGCTGCTCTGCCAGGGTTCACCGGGCTTGGCGGTTACCACGGTCGGCGCAATCGCGCGGTACAGCTCCAACGTCTCGGGGCGATCGGTCGCGGTGAGAATCAGGTCAGGCTGCAGTTCCAGCAGCAGCTCGGTGTTGACGTTGCCCAGGTCACCAATGATATCGATCTGCGGCGCGCGCGCGCTCAGGTAGCCAGGTAACCCGCTTTGTCCGCGGCCATTAACCGCGCCAACCGGCGTTTTTCCCAGGGCCAGCATGGCATCCAGATCCAGCTCGCTGAGCGCCACAACGCGTTGCGGTTGGTCAGGGACATCGACGGTCTCGCCATAGGCATCGGTCACGCTGCGCGCCTGGGCCGGCAACGCAAAAAGCAGCAGGGTCGCTGAAGCAACAAAACCCTTGAGCAGATCAGACATGGGGCAACTCCTTGGGGTGGGTGAGTGAAGCGGCCGCCGCAAGGCGTCGGGGCACGATGACCGGTGCGCCGTCGCCAGGGGCAGCAAGGATATCAACCTGGGTGTTGTAAAGACGGTCAATCAGCGGCTTGCTGATCACCTCGCGGGCGTTGCCGAAGGCCTGAACCCGGCCCTCGGCCATGGCAATCAACTGGTCGCAATACCGGGCCGCACACGCCAGATCATGCATCACGATCAGCACCGTACGACCATTGGCGGCCATGCTGTGAATCGCTTCCATGACCTCGGTCTGATGGCCGATATCCAGTGCACTGGTCGGCTCATCCAGCAGCACCATCTCGGTGTTCTGGGCCATGATCATCGCCAGCCAGACTCGCTGAACCTGGCCGCCGGACAGATCGTCCACACTGCGCCGACGCAGGGGTTGCAGCTGCAGTGTGGCAATCGCCTCGTCGACCAGCCTGCGATCCTCATCGGTCCACTGCCGCAGCCAGCCCTGGTGCGGGTGGCGGCCATACTGCACCAGTTGCTCGACGGTAATGCCGCTGGGCACCACCGGACGCTGCGGCAGATAAGCCAGTTGCCGTGCCAGCGCACGGGTCGGCAGGCTGCCGAGTGCCTGGCCGCCCAACAGTATCTCGCCGGCCTGGGCCTTTTGCTGGGCTGCCAGCAACTTGAGCAGGGTCGACTTGCCACAGCCATTAGGGCCGACCACACCCACCAGACTGCCCGGTTGCAGCTCGAAGGACACCTCCTGCAGGGTCGGCCGCGCGCCACTCTTGTGGCGATAGGAAAAGCTCAGATCCCGCACTCGCAACAGCGTCATCAATCTACCCTCTTTCGATTCTGCAACAGCAAGGTGAGCAGCAGAAGACCACCCAAAATACGTGTCATCAGCCCCGCCGGCATCTCGACCGGGTCGGCCAGCACGCGCACCAGGGTGTCGGCCAGCAACAACAGCAACGCACCCAGCGCGGCAGCCAGCCAGACCGGTACCGGCCCTGAGCGCAGCAGCCAGCTGGCCAGAATCGGCGCGGCCATGCCGACAAAGATCACCGGCCCGCCAATCGCCGCACCCAGCCCGGCAATCAGAATCGCCAGCCCCAGCAGTACCAACTGCACCGCCACCACCGGCACACCCAGCCCCTGCGCGGTTGCGCTGCCCAGGCGCAGCACCGACAGCGCCCGCAGCAACAACGCCACTGGAGGCAACAGCACCAGCAGACAGAGCGCTACCGGCACCACCACGCGGTAGCCCTGTCCGGCAAAATGGCCCATGGTCCACATGTAGAGTGCGCTCAGGTGGGCAATCGGCTGCGACGACATGGCAAATTCCGACAACGCCTGAAACAGCTCGGTCAGCGCGATCCCCACAACAATAAACAGATAGCCCTGCTCGCCTGGGCGGCGACACAGGGTGAACAGGCAAGCCGCTGCCAACACCGCGCCTAGCGGTGCCGCCCACCAAGGCCAGCTGCCGATGGTCAGATACAGCGAGAAGATGACAATAGACATGGTCGCGCCTTCGTTCACCCCGATCATGTCCGGTGTGGCGAGACGGTTCTGCACCAGCGTCTGTACCAGGCAACCGGACAGGCCCAGCGCTGCGCCCGCCAGCATCACTGCCAGCACCCGCGGCAAGCGAATCTGAAACAGCATCAGCTCATGCATGCGCGAGCCCTGCCCCGCCAGCGTCTGCACCACCTGCGACGCGTTCATCTGGCCGGAGCCAAGCGTGAGCGCAGTGACGGCGACCAACAGCAAGATCAGCAGCACCACGATCAGCAACAACGTGGCACGACGGTTGAACAGCAACGACATGCTGCCCAAGCGCAGGCACCAGAACCCATTGGGTGTTGTCTGCGAAGAATCTGTCATGGGCACCCTCAGCGTCCGGCCAGCAGTGAACGAAAGCCGCCGCGCAAAACCACGACAATCAAGACCGGCGCGCCGATGGCCGCCAGCAAGGTGCCCACGGGCAATTCGTAGGGCTGAATCAGCCAGCGCGCCAGTACATCCGCCGTCACCAGCAGCAGGGCGCCGGCCAGCGCCGAGAACAGCAATTGACGCAGCAGCGACACTGACTCAATAACCCGACCGCAGTAAGCCGCAAGAAAACCGATAAAGCCGATGGGGCCAGCCACCGCAACCGCACAGGCAGTCAGTATCGAGGCCGCCGTCAGCACGCCTGCGCGCACCCAGGCCGGTGACACACCCAGCGCCCGCGCCTGCTGATCGCCCATCGACATCAGCTGCAGGCGACGACTGAGCACGGCGGCCAGCACCGCAGCCAGCAGCGCCCCCGGCAGCAGGGTGCCCAGTGCATGCATCTGCACCCCCGCGAGCGAGCCCAGATTCCAGAACCGAAATTGGTCCAGCGCTACCCGGTCAGCCAACAGCAGATAGTTGGCGATACCGCCAAACACCGCCGTCAGCGCAACCCCAGCCAGGATCAGTCGCAGCGGGCTGGCTACTCCGAGCATGGAGGCCAGCGCCAGCACCACCAGGTTGCCACCGACCGCGCCGATGCCAGCCCAGACCAGATACCCTGCGGTGGATTCAACCGCAAAGAAGCTGATGCCAATCACCAGCGCCAGCACCGCGCCTTCATTCACGCCGAGAAGCCCCGGCTCGGCCAGCGGGTTACGCGTTGCCCCTTGCAGCAGACTGGCCGCCACCGCGAGCGCCGCACCAATCAGCAGCGCCGCCAGGGTACGCGGCAGGCGCAGCGTGTCGACGATCATCGCCAGCTTGTCATCAGCTACACGCTGCGGGTCACCCAGCAGATAGCCCGCCACCTCGGGCAGACCGTAGGTACCGGCGCCGGTGCCCAGCGAGGTCAACGCCAGCAGCACCAGCAACAGCAGGCCGCCGCCCAGCAGCCCCCACTGATGACGCTTCATGAACGCACCGCCTCAGCCGCGGCCGGCTGACGCAAACCCAGCACAATCATGATGGTGCCAAACAGGGCTATCGCCACACCCAGCAGCGACAGCAACGCCAGGCTGGAATAGCCCACCAGCGCGCCGTCCGGCGTCGAGGATAGCCAGTAGCCGCCGGCCAGGCTGGCAGCGCCAGAAGCGAGTCCGGCCAGGGTATTCTGCCAGCCCATGAAGCCGGCTCGCTGCTCGGGTGCAGGGATGCCAGCGGTGATCGTCTGTGCGGCGCTGAAGCGCGCCGAACTGGCAGCCATGAACAACGGAAACACCAACAGCAGCGGCAACAGCATGGGCCCCCAGACAAACCCGATCAGCGTGGCAAACATCAGCAGCAGGTTACTGCCCACCACCGCGACCAGGGTATGACCTCGATCAATCAAGCGACCACTGAGCTGCATCGCCGCCATGCTGGCCAGCCCACCCAGCAGGAACAACAGCGGAATCACCTCTCGCGCTATGCCCAGGTTGAAGCGGAAGTAACTGGCAAAGTGCGGAATCAGCAAACTGTGCGCGCCGGCCTGCACACCGACCACCAGCATCGCCCACAGCCACATCGGCTCGGCTCGAAAACGCATGCGCCCGCGCCGGGTCGCGCGGTGCTCATCCAGCAGCGGAACCAGCATCGCCACCAGCAGGGTCAACAACAGACCGGCGCCACCAACGGCCAGAAACGCCCAGCGCCAGGACAACCACTGCGACAACCCCAGCGCCAGCGGCACCACCGCAATGCCGGCCAATGAAAACCCCATGGCAACGTAAGCCAGCTGTCGGCCGCGCTGGGCAGCCGGTGTCATATCAACAATGGCGGCCATCAGGGTTGCCCCCATCGGACCGGCAAACACGCCAGACAGGGCAAACAACCAGATCAGCTGGGTACTGCTTTGCACCGCCGCACAACCGGCCAGCGCAGCAAACCGCAGCGCCGCCAGCGCAACGAGCAGCGGGCGTCTGGCAAACCGGTCCAGCCAGGGCGCGGCCAACCAGCTGGCCAGCGCAGCAGCCAGCCCCGCCAGACCGGCTATGTAGCCCGCGTATTGCGGTGGCATATTCAGGGGAGCAGCCAGATCAGCCGCCAGCGGCATTACCATCATGGTGCTGCCGATCGACAGCATGTTGATCAGCATCGCCAGATTCAGTGTCACACGTCCCTTGCCGGTGAGGGGTATGGCAGACATGCACAGGCTCCGAACGAGGAAAGCGCTGGATACTAACCAATGCAGACGGCCATTTTCAATAAATGAGAATTGTTAAAATTTACCCCCACCCGTCACGCTCGCGCCTGCAACGCTCGATCAGTCGAGACGGGTAGGCTCCAGCTCACCCGGCGTCACCCCAAACTGACGACGGAAGGCGGTGATGAAGTTCGAGGTGTGATTGTAACCGGCCAGAAAAGCCGCTTCGCTGACGCTCATATCCTCTTGGCGCAGCACATCACGTACCTTTTCCAACCGTCGACTGCGGACATATTCGAACACCGTGAGTCCGGTATCGCGGCGAAAGCGCCGCTGCAACGCACTGCTGCTCATGGCCGTGGCACGGGCAACCGTTTCTACACTCAAGGGCTGATCCAGGTTGGCTTCCAGCCAGGCAATGGCGCGCGCCGTGGGGTCCAGCGGACGCGGCGTACAGACCGACTCGGTCACCTGCAGCGGCAGTTGCTCGATGTGCTGAAGAAATCCCCAGAGCACCTGGTGAGCGAGGTTTTCCGCCCGCAGGCTACGGCGCAAACGATCAGGCTCATGACGCAGCTCCAGCAACGCTGCACACAACGCCAGTATGTCCTCGTCTGGCTGCCAGGCCAGCGTGGCAAGATGCCGTCCCAACAGATGCTGTTCCAGCCGCCGCCGCAGCGGGTCACCGGCCTCGCCACGGCGCAGCCAGTCAGGGCTGAACATCAGCTGTACCTTGCACAGATGACGCTCGCCGCGACGAATATGCCGACGAAACACGGTCATGCGCCGCAGGTTGACGGCAATCGCCTGGGCCGTTGTGTTACGTGACTGGCGCTGCGGGTTGACCTTGAGCACATGCTCGCTGCCGTCATAGGCAAAGTGCACTTCACCGCTGAGCAGGATGGTCAAGATCACCCGTGGCTTGATGGGTGCGGTAGTCACAGCGTCAGCCAGCTCACGGGTGCAGCCGGCCTCCACCTGCAGATGCCCAAAATTCTCGGAAATAAAACTGCCTTCGACCAGGACCTTACGTTGCTCGTCGTTGCGCGCCACAATCTGCCCCTGCCGCTCTCCTTTGATCATCTCGGCAAACAGCACCGAACGCTCGCCGCTGCGTCTGTTGCCGTCAGTCGATGCCTGCTTGCTCATAACCACCTCAATCTGCCGCTTTTGCATAACCCTCTGACAGTAACGCATAACCGAGGCTCTTATGACAACGAACGCAAAGTCATATCATTAATGCGAATCGATATCATTAAATAGATAATCTGCCTACACGCAAGGAACTCCGCATGTCCGTCGATCATATCCGTCGTGGTGCCCGTATCCCGCACTACCTGTCGCCGCTCAGTTTCGCCGTCGCCGTTGCCTTCAGTCCTACCCTGCTCGCCGCCGACAGCAGTGACGAGCTGGCGCTGCCCACCATGCAGGTCTGGGGTACCCAGGTATCCAGCTCCTCCGAATTTCTGTCCGATCAGGATATCTCGGTCAAGCAGGCCGACCACTTGTCCGACCTGCTGCGCGACATACCCGGCGTGGATGTTGGCGGCACCCACTCGGTCACCCAGCGCATCAACATTCGCGGCCTGAACGAGACTGACCTCGATATCCGTCTGGACGGCGCCAGCCAATACGCCAGCATGTTCCACCACATCGGCAACCTGACCCTGAACCCCGACATCATCCAGATGGCCGACGTACAAGTAGGCAACAACTCCGTGCGCAGCGCCGCAGTGGGTGGTTCGGTCAGTTTTGAAACCAAGAACGCGCTGGACCTGCTGCGCGCCGGCGAAGACTTCGGTATGCGCGTTTACGGCGGCTACGGCTCCAACGCCTACCGCCAGGGCTCGGTCACCGCCTATGGCCGCCTGAGCGACAAGGTGGATGCCATGGTCTACGGCTACACCATCGACCGCGACAACTTTGATGATGGTGACGGCCAGCAGACCTTCGGCAGCGACGGTACCGTCAGCGACATGCTGGTCAAGTTCGGTATGGAACCATCCTTCGGCCACCGTTTTGAACTCAGCCATGATCACTATCGTGACAAGGGTGATTACAGCCCGCGTCCGGACATGGCCGGCAGCGCCAACGCAGGCCTGTCAGGCGACCTGGAACTGCCCACCGAGTACACCCGCGACACCACTTCGCTGCGTTACCAGTACGATGCCGGTGGCAACACCACCGCCAACGCCACGCTGTACCGCAACGCCATGGAGCTGAACCGCGACGAGTCAGGTGCCATCAGCTGGCCTGGCAACCGTCGCAGCGACAATACCGCTGAAGCCGAGAACCTCGGCGCCACCCTGGAGCTGACCAGCCTGGCAGAACTGGCCGGCATGCAGCACGAGCTGACCTACGGCGCGCTCTACAACCGCCAGGAGAGCCGCGCCCAGTATGGCAATGATCCGTGGATCGACGAGAACGCCATCAGCACCGCCGGCTATGCTGAAGACCGCATCCACCTGACCGACCGTCTGGCGGTAACGCCTGGCGTACGCTACGACCACTTCAAGCGCAACGCCGAAACCGGCAGCGACACCTTCCATGACGTCACCTGGGCGCTGGCGGCGGACTTTGCCGTTACCGACAGCCTCACCCTGTTTGCCAGTGCGCGCGAGCTGTTCAAGCCACCGCAGCTGCTGGAAAGCTTTGTCTACTACCAGAACACCACTGTTCTGGCTGATGACATCAAGGAGCAGAGCGGCCTGAACAAGGAAATCGGCGCCCGCTACCAGCAGCAGTTTGGTGAGCACCGCCTCAGCGCCAACCTGACCCTGTTCCAGACCGATCTGGATGACTACTTCGCCAACACTTACGACGCTGTAGCGGATGGCTACATCATCGGCAACAACGGTGATGTGGAAATTGAAGGTTTTGAAGCCAGCGTCGGCTACGGCTACGCCGAGTTCAATTCACGCCTGAGCTACGCCAAATCCGATGCCGACAACAAAACCAACAACACCCCAGCGCTGGACTACAACGGCCGCAGCATGGATATGGGCGACAGCATTGCGCTTAACCTCAGCTACTACTTCCCGGCCGTGGGCGTAGAAACCGGCTGGAACTCCCAATGGGTGCTGACCGAGGACAACGTCATGCCCGGCACGCCGGACAAGGACAGCTACGATGTGCACTCGGTCTACGCCCAATGGATTCCGCCGCAGGCCGACCGTCTGACCCTGACCCTGGGCGTGGACAACCTGTTTGACGAACAGTACTACTCCCACGCTTCGCGCACCGGCGTAGCCCGTGGCTTTGAACTGGACGACTACGAACCAGGCCGCAACATCAAGGTCTCGGCTGCCTACCAGTTCTGAGCCGTAACCGGATCGGCAGGGCGCAATGCCCTGCCTCAAGGCGGCGCAACCTGCGCAGCCCTATTCCCGCGGCGCCGCCGGATCGAGCAGGTCCGGCTCGGTTCTGGCCCGCTGATCCGCCTCGATCTGCGGACCTAGATCAGCCGTAGCACGGGTATCCACTGTGTCCGGTACCGATCGGGGCGCTGTCTGCGCCGGTTGCGCCTGCGCCGCCGGACTGACCGGTGCTGACTCGATCATCTGCACCCGGTAAATCGGCTCCGGCAAATCCATGCCCGCCGCTTCCAGCACACCCTTGACCTGGCGGATCGCCTCACTTTTCAGCAGACCAAAGTCATGGCTGCGCTGATCCACCCAACCCTGGAAGCGCACCTGCACACTGGAGTCGCCAAGCCCGACGATATAAGCCCGCGGTGGCGGGTCGCTGAGCACACCGTCCAGGCCCCGGATGCAGTCAGCGCCCAGTTGCTGGGCCGCAAGCAAATCCTCGCCCACGCCGATGCCGACATCAAACTGAAAGCGGCGGCTCGGGTTGCGGGTGTAGTTGAGGGTCACACTGCGAAACACCAGCGCATTGGGCAGGCGCAAGTGATTGCCGTCCAGCGTCATCAGAATGGTCGCGCGCGAGGTCAACGCCACCACGATGCCCTCGTTGCCATCAATCACCACATGATCGCGCGGCGCGAAGGGCTGACGCAGGCTCATCAGCAAACCGGCCAGGTAGTTCTCCAGCGTATCCTTGAAGGCAAAGCCCAGCGCCACCCCGAGTACCCCAGCGGTACCCAGCACCGCGCCAACCAGAGCGGTCGCGTTCATGATTTCCAGCGCCACCAGCACAGCCACCAGCGATACGGCCCAGCGCACCGAGGTGCGCGTCAGCTCGCGCATAAAGGGGTTGCGCTGCGCCACGCGCTCCAGCAACGCCCGCCGCGACAGCCAGCCACCCAGCGCCCAGCCTACCCAAATCACCAGCAGCGCCAACAGCAGCATGGGCAGTGCCGCCAGCAGGGAGTAAAGTTCTTCCATCAAGCGCTGGCTGACGGCATCAATATCAAAGCGCAGGGTTTCGGTCAGTTCCATATTGCCTCCGTAATCTCCTCTTTCTTTGTAATGCAGACACCCGAAAAGTGCAGAAACCTTTTGCAGCACCTTGCCACACATCAGGCTGATCCAGGGCGTACAATGGAGGTCCGATTGACTACCTGTGTTGCCTGATGACCCTGCTGATAGCCTTTGCTGTCCTTTCCATCTTTGTCTCTTTTCTCTGCTCCGTTCTGGAAGCTGCCCTGCTGTCGATGACACCCAGTTTCATTGCCCAGCAAAAGGCCGACAAACCCAAGCTCTACGACCGCCTGCGCCACCTGAAAGAAAACGTTGACCAGCCGCTGGCCGCCATTCTGACGCTCAATACCGTGGCCCATACCGTGGGCGCCACCGGCGTTGGTGCGCAGGTCACCCTGGTATTTGGCGACGGCTACCTGGGCATTGCCTCGGCGATCATGACCCTGCTGATTCTGGTGTTGTCAGAAATTCTGCCCAAGACCCTGGGTGCGCGGTACTGGCCAAAACTGGCACCGGCCCTGCCCGCCCTGCTGGGCACCATGATCACCGTGCTCAAGCCATTTATCCTGCTGTCTGATCTGGTCACCCGTGGCCTGGGCGGCAAGGCGCCGGAGCACGACGTACGCGAGGAGATCAAGGCCCTGGCCCTGCTTGGTCGCGAGCTGGACAAGCTGGATGAAGACGAGCAGCGCATGATCAGCAACGTGCTGGAGCTGCACAACATGCGCCTGCGCGACATCATGACCCCGCGCACCGTCTGCGAAAGCCTGGCGCCCGAGCAGAGCATCAGCGACACCCTGTTGCGGGTGCAGGACAGCCAGTTCTCGCGCTATCCGGTGATCAGCGAAGAGGAAGCCCCGCTCGGCGTGGTATTTCGCGTCGACATTCTGGCCGCCAAGGACCAAAGCGCGCCCATCAGCTCGGTGATGAAGCCGGTCAAGGTGGCGCAGGATTCACTCAACGTCGAAACCCTGATGGGCCAGATGCTGACCGAGCAGCAGCACATGTGCCTGGTCTACGACGAGTTCGGCAGTTGGGGTGGTCTGGTGACCATGGAAGATATTCTGGAAACCCTGATCGGCAAACCGATTCTCGACGAAACCGACGACATTCCCAACATGCGCAGACTGGCCCGGCGTCTGTGGGAACATCGCCTGAAAGAAGCCCGCTAACCGGGGCTGGACGGCAAAAGGCCCCGATACCACCGCAGCGGCGGTACCGGGGCCGGTCTCTCAGGGCTAAGCGTTAGGGCGCCTCGGCGGTGCCCGTCACCATGCGCGCGGTGCCATCCGTGCCCATTTCCATCAGTGCATCGTTATCCAGCGTATAAGCCGTCCAACTGATGGTGTCCGTACTGGGGTTGCCGGTTTTGGCGAAGTTGGTCCACTGCAGCATGGTTTCTTCAGCCACCGCCATATCCACCGCGCCATAGCGCATTGATGCATAAATATCCGCGCTATCGCCCTGGGTGCCGGTGACACCGTTGCCGTTCAGGTCCCCAATCGACGGGCGCTGGCCCTGCGGCGTCAAGACCAGACCCAACAGATAGTTCTGCACCATGGCTGCCGGGTAGTTGAACAGATACGGCAGCTCACAGCCATGGCAGCTGCTCAGTCCCAACTCCGTCCAACCCGGCGGCACCCGGCTGAAACGGTAAATGAACTGCTCAGACTCATAGCGCGCCGAACGTTGCTGCAACCAGATCGGCATGGCCGCGCGCAGCGTGGTGTAGTCGCCGTTGGTCACACCCGCCATCAGTGGCACGTCGCTGGGCATGCCATCGACTACGTTCTGATAGTAGGTTTTGGGCTGGTAGTAATAGTCCACGTTGGGCCGGTAGGTCTGGCGCGGGATACTGTTGTCCAGATCGGCCTTGGCAAAGGCAGTCCAGGGCAACGCTCTGGCCTCCTCCAGCGTAGACACCCCGGTGCGCTCAAACAGCGCCTCACCAATGGCTTCGGACTCGGCAAGGGAGTCGCCCGGCTCGCTGGTGGTGTCCAGCGGCGCAAACCCGCTCTGCACGATCGCCTTGTGGAACAGGCCACTGGCCTGCGGCGAATTCATCAGTGAGTAGACCTTACCGCCACCGCCGGACTGCCCGAAGATGGTCACGTTGCCCGGGTCTCCGCCAAAGGCAGCAATGTTGTCCTGCACCCACTGCAACGCCATCACCAGATCCATCTGGCCATAGTTGCCCGACCCGTTGTAGCCGCTTTCGGCGGTCAGCAGCGGGTGGGCGATGTAGCCGAATGGTCCAAGACGATGGTTCACGGTGACCAGCACCACGTCTTTCTCGGTCAGCCCCTGCGGGTTGTTGTACTGGCTGGAGTTGGCCGACAGGATGGCAAAGGAACCACCGTGGAACCACACCATGACCGGCAGATTCTCCGCATCCTTGGGCGTGGTGACATTCAGATACAGCGAATCCTCACTCATGCCCCCTTCGTTGACGCGCTCCAGCGTGTAGTCCTGGGCTGACTGGTCAGCCCAGTCCACCGCGTCGCGCACGCCTTCCCAAGGCTCGGCAGCCTGCGGCGGCCGCCAGCGCAGCTCGCCCAGCGGCGGCTTGGCGTAAGGTACGCCAAGGAACTGCCAGGCATCGGCGCTCGCCTCAAACCCGCGCAGCGTACCGCCGGTGGTTTCAACCTCTACCCGCGGGCCGCTGGAGCGGGCAAAGTGCGCCCGGGCATCGGCCGCCTCGACAATGGCACGCGGGCGCGGGTCGGTATCGGAGAACGCCCCGTCCGCTTCCAGATCGTCAATCAGATCAGCAATCGCCGTGCGAAATTCGGTCGCACTCTGATCAAGCTCGATCTGCCCCGCCACTGCGCTCACAGCGCTGCGAATCTGCTCGGTCAGTTGAATGCCGTTATTCAGATCACCGTCGGCGTCCAGCGTCTGCAACAGCACCAGCATATTGGTAACGCGCTGGTCACTGGCGTCCACCGCGCCACTGACAATGTCCAGCGGCGTCAGTGTCGCACCGCCCGGCGCGCTGCCCAGCACCAGATCGCCAATGGCAAACGTCAGGGTCTCTGAGCCGCGATAAACGAACTCGCCGGTCTCACTGGTGGTCGCGGCGGCCGTACGGGTGCCGCTGTAGTTGAGTCCGGCCACCGGGCTGTCGACAAACACGCCACGGGCGCTGTCGTCATCGCTACCGCCGCCACCGCCCAGACAGCCGGCCAAAGGCAGGGTCACTGCCGCCATAACAGCCAGGCTCAGACGGCTGCGCCGCCCATGGAAAACACGCATTGCGTTGTTCATTGCATCACTCCCTGAGTCAGTCTTGCAGCCGTTCGGCCAGATTCGAGCCGATCTCGGCGCCGGTATTGAGTTCAACGTACTGCTGCGTATCAGCCTGATAGGCCGGATACGTCAGCTCATCGACGATGCTCGGGTTGCCGGTTTTGGCGAAGTTGGTCCAGATGGTCATCATCCGGTCGATCACCTCATCGTCAGTTGCGTCAAAGCCGGCAGAAGCCAGGATGTCGGCCGGGTCGCCACGCGAGCCGGATACGCCGTTGCCGTTCAGGTCACCAATCACCAACGGTTGCCCGGTTGCCGGATCCAGCACCAGGCCCAGCAGGACGTGGGTTACGACGCTCTCGGGCATGTTGAACAGGTACGCCAGCTCAGCCGCGTGATAGGCCTGCACCCCGCGTTGGCGCCAGCCCGCGGGCTGATGGCTGAACAACGTGGCGTACACCGGCTGGTCTTTCAGCGGCGCCATCCAGGGAAAGACGTTGATCGCGCTGGCGGTCGGCTCCTCGGTGTCGTAGGTGTTGATGCTGAACATGAAGGGCACATCGTTGTCCTGACCGCCCTCGAACAGCGCGCGCTCAGAGATCGGCAGGTAATGGTTGTCGATGTTGGTGTACTCCAGCCCGGTCGCGGCAGCGGCCACCTCATTCCAGGGTGCGGCGCGCATTTCGGCCAGCGAATCAACGCCCATGCGCTGCTGCACACTCAGACCGACCGCTTCGCCATCGGCCAGGCTGCGGGTATCCGGACGCAGGGTGCCACTCTGGCTGATCGCCCGGTGGAAGAGCCCGGCCGCCTGGGGCGAGGCCATCAACGACAGCACCTTGCGGCCACCACCGGACTCGCCAAAGATGGTCACGTTATCCGGGTCGCCACCAAAGGCCGCAATATTCTCCTGCACCCACTGCAGCGCCATGATCAGATCCATCTGGCCGTAGTTGCCGGAGCCGTTGTAACCACTCTCCTCGGTCAGTTCCGGGTGCGCCAGGTAACCAAAGGCACCCAGCCGGTGATTCACAGACACCTGCACAACCCCCTTGCTGACCACCGCGTCAGGGTTGTTGAACGGCTTGGTATTGCTGGTCAGGGCAGTAAAACCGCCACCGTGAAACCAGACCATGACCGGCAGCTTGTCAGCGCCCTTGGGCGTGGTGACGTTGAGGTACAGCGAGTCCTCGCTCATGCCGCCTTCGCCAAACCGCTCCAGCGCCGGATTCTGCGCAGCCTGATCGCTCCAGGCGACGGCATCACGCACGCCCTCCCAGGGCTCGGCCTGCTGCGGTGCCCGCCAGCGCAGATCGCCCAATGGCGGCTTGGCGTAGGGAATTCCAAGGAACTGCCAGGTGTCGTCCGTCGCGGCAAAGCCACGTAATTCACCTCCGCTCGTGGTGACCAGATGACGTTCGGCAGTGGAGCGTTGGAAATGCTCCAGCGCATCGCTCGCGTCGGTCACGCTGCGGGCGCGCGGATCGGTGTCGGAGAAGGCACCGGCGGCTTCAAGATCGGCTATCAGACCGGCAATCGCCGCACGGAAGTCGGCCGGGCTCTGATCAAAGTCGATAGTGCCCGCCACCAGCGACACCTCGTCACGAATCTGCGAGCTGACCTGGATACCGTTGTTGAGGTTGCCATCGGCGTCCAGGCTCTGCAGCAGGATCAACTGGTTAAGCACCCGCTGATCGTCTGCGCCGGCAGCGCCGTCTACCAGATCAAGCGGCGTCAACAGCTGGCCACCCGGTGCACTGCCGAGCACCAGATTGCCAATAGCAAAGGTCAGGATTTCACCGCTGCGATAGCTGAACTCGCCACTGTCGCCGGTTTTCGAGGCAGCAGTCTGGCTGCCATGGTAATCAAGCCCGGCTACCGGACTGTCGACAAAGGTACCGCTCAGCACATCATCGCTACTACCACCGCCACCGCCCAGACAGCCTGCCAGGGGCAAGGCCAGCATGGCCAGTGAGGTACCTAACCAGGCAGGACGCCGGGCTCGCTTTGCGAGTGTAAAAGTCATACCGCTCTCCGCGTGTTGTTGTTGTACTCGAGACCTGCCGCCGACCGAGGCCAGTGACTGATTCGGCCTGAGCATAGGTAGAGAGAACGGCGGCAACAACCGGGAAAAATGACTGAGACAGCAGCTCGGAAATGAGCCACAAAGACAAACTGACTTTTTGGTCAAAGCAGAACCAACCAGTCAAAACAGGGCTTAAGAAAAACTCAAAGTCGGTATAAACGTTCATTCCGCCTAGTCTGGCACCGCCGTTTGCCTGATTTACCGACAGCTCAACAGACACGCGACAGAGCCATCATTGACCTGTGACCAGCGCGTCGTCGAGAGACAAAAAGAACAGCGTCTTAGGCCGAAAAACGCCATTATGAACAATCATTCACAAATCGAATTGCACCCTCAGAGCGGCCAAAAACGCCTCGGGCGCCATATGGCGCCCGAGGGTCAGAGGGAGGTGAGGGACAAATCAGGCGAGGTCAAAGCGGTCGGCGTTCATCACCTTGTTCCAGGCACCGATGAAGTCCTTGACGAACTTCTCGCCGGCGTCGTCCTGGGCGTAGGCTTCTGTCAGCGCACGCAGCTGCGAGTTGGCACCGAACACCAGGTCCACGCGGGTTCCGGTCCACTTCAGCTCGCCGCTGCGGCTGTCACGGCCCTCGTACACGTCCGCATCGTCTGCGGTGGGTTTCCAGACGGTGTCCATATCCACCAGGTTGACGAAGAAGTCGTTGCTCAAGGTGCCCGGCCGCTTGGTAAACACACCGTGCTTGCTGCCGCCGTGGTTGGCCCCCAGCACTCGCAGGCCACCCACCAACACGGTCATCTGCGGCGCGCTCAGACCCAGCAACTGCGCCTTGTCGATCAGCATTTCCTCGTCGGCTACGCTAAAGCGGGTACGGCGATAGTTACGGAAGCCATCGGCTTCAGGCTTCAGCGGCTCGAAGGAGTCCGCATCGGTCTGTTCGTCCGTCGCATCGGTACGGCCCGGCGCAAAGGGCACACTGACACTGTGCCCCGCATCCTGCGCTGCCTTCTCGATGGCCGCAGCACCACCCAGCACGATCAGATCAGCCAGCGAGACCTTCTTGTTGCCGGCCTGCGCCGCGTTAAAGTCGCTCTGGATGCCTTCCAGCACCTTGAGCACCTTGGCCAGCTGTTGCGGATCGTTGGCCTCCCAGTCCTTCTGTGGCGCCAGGCGAATACGCGCACCGTTGGCGCCGCCGCGCTTGTCGGAGTCACGGTAGGTGGAAGCTGAGGCCCAGGCAGTGGACACCAGCTCGGCCACACTGAGCCCGGAAGCCAGCAGCTTGGCCTTGAGCGTGGTGATGTCCTGCGCGTTGATCAGCTCATGGTCCACCGCCGGCACCGGGTCTTGCCAGATCAGATCTTCAGCCGGCACTTCCGGGCCGAGATAACGGACCTTGGGCCCCATGTCACGGTGGGTCAGCTTGAACCAGGCGCGGGCGAAGGCATCAGCGAATTCTTCCGGGTTCCTGTGGAAGTGCTCGGCAATCTTGCGGTAGGCCGGATCTTCGCGCATCGCCATGTCGGCGGTCGACATCATGATCGGCACGCGCTGAGTCGCATCTTCGGCATCCGGCGCATGGTCCTTCTCGGCCAGATTCTTCGGCGCCCACTGGTGAGCGCCGGCCGGGCTTTTGGTCAGTTCCCACTCGTAGCCGAACAGCACGTCGAAGTAGCTCATGTCCCACTGGGTCGGCGTCGGCGTCCAGGCGCCTTCAAGGCCGCTGGTGATGGTGTCACGGCCCTTGCCACTACCATGGGTGCTGAGCCAGCCAAAGCCCATGGCTTCCAGCTCACCGCCTTCCGGTTCAACCCCGACCAGTGCCGCATCGCCCGCGCCGTGGGTTTTACCAAAGGTGTGACCACCGGCGGTCAAGGCCACGGTTTCGTAGTCGTTCATCGCCATGCGTTCGAAGGTGTCGCGGATGTCGCGAGCCGATGCCAAGGGGTCAGGCTTGCCATCCGGCCCTTCCGGGTTGACGTAAATCAGGCCCATCTGCACGGCGGCCAGCGGGTGCTCCATCTCGCGGTCACCCGAATACCGACTGTGCGGCTTGTCGCTGGTAGCCAGCCACTCGTCTTCGGCCCCCCAGTAGATGTCTTCTTCCGGCGCCCAGATGTCGGCGCGGCCTCCACCGTAGCCAAAGGTCTTGAAGCCCATGGACTCCAGCGCCACGTTGCCGGCCAGAATGTACAGGTCGGCCCAAGACAGCTTGTTGCCGTACTTTTTCTTGATCGGCCACAGCAGGCGACGGGCCTTGTCCAGGTTGCCGTTGTCGGGCCAGCTGTTGAGCGGAGCAAAACGCTGGTTGCCGGTGGACGCGCCACCGCGGCCATCAGCGGTGCGATAAGTGCCAGCGGAGTGCCAGGCCATACGAATCATCAGCGGACCATAGTGGCCGTAGTCAGCCGGCCACCAGTCCTTGGAATCAGTCATCAGGGCAGTCAGGTCCTGCTTGACGGCAGCCAGGTCCAGCTTCTTGAATTCGGCAGCATAATCAAGCTCGCCGGCCATCGGGTCAGAGGACGGATTGTGCTGATGCAGGATGCTGAGGTTCAGTTGGTTCGGCCACCAATCCTTGTTGGTTTGACCACGGCCGTGCAGCTTGGTGACGGAACCATGCATCACCGGGCAGCCGCCTGTTTTCTTATCGCTCATGTGTCTATCTCCGCGTCAGGTAGGGTGTTACGGGACTACGCAGACCAGCCGAACTTTCCGCCCGTACTGTCTGTCACCTGCCGTTAAGTTAAGCACGGGATTCGATTGGCACAATTAACTTAAAACAAAGACCCTTATAGAGCATCCCTATAACAAGGAGCCAGGCGTAGCAGCAGCCGACGCCTGCTCCGCCTTGCGCCCTGGCGCTGTTCAGGTAGCATCGCGGCCTCAACATGTTGCAGGGAGCACGAAAGGTGATCAGAGCCGCTGGTCAGGACGATACGACACAGCTTGCCGACATCTGGCTGGCCGCCTCAATCAAGGCGCATGACTTTGTCGAACCGGCCTTCTGGCAGGCACGGCTGGAGGACATGCGCACGCTCTACATTCCTGCCTCAGAGTGTTTTCTGGAGGAGCATCAAGGCCGGGTTAGCGGTTTCTGCTGTCTGGTGGACGACTGTCTGGCAGCGCTGTTTGTCGCACCTGACCGTCAGGGTCAGGGGATCGGTTCTCGGCTGCTGGATGAAGCCAAGCGGCGGCGCAAGTCACTGCAGTTGAGCGTCTACAAGGCCAATCACGCCAGCGTCGGCTTCTACCAAAAACAGGGTTTCAAGATCACTGCCGAACAAGTGGACGAGCACACCGGCCATGCCGAGCTGTGCATGCGCTACGACACCCAGGGCGAATAGCTCAGAGCGGGAAGTTGGCGGAAGGACATGGGAGTCGAACCCACCAGACACGCGTTGCGCATCTCACCGGAGTTGAAGTCCGGGCGCCCCACCGGGGACGATGTCCATCCATTGCAGCGGCAGGCTCAGCCTGCCACCAGAAAACGTTGCTCACGCACGAAGCGCGTCACCCCCGCGCGATCCAGATACTCCAGCACCTGAATGGTCAGGTTGCGGCCAATACCCGAGGCATCGCGGTACTCGGCGGCGTTGAAACTGCCGGACGGCGAGTCTGCCACCAACTGCCGTGCGACCGCTACCAACCCATCCACCTGTGATGGCAGGTAATAACGGTTGGGTGCCACCGCAACCAGTTCACCGGCCCGCTGCATACGCAGCAAGAAGGTTTTCAGTACCTCCAGCTCCATGCCCAGCGCGGTGGCCAGCTCGCCGACAATCGGCGGCCGCAGCCCGCCCGGTGCCAGTTCGACAGCGACCCGCGCCAGCAGCTCGGCATCACCCCCCTGCAACTGCGGCCGGTGATCTGGCAAATGCAGCGCCCAGGCGGTGCGCTGCAGCCGCCCCTCGGTCTGCCAGCGCTGCAGCAACTGGCGCGCCACCGGCAACGGTAGTTGCAGGCAGCCGACCAAACCAAGCTGCCCCTCCCCCGGCCCAAGCAACTCGGGATGCTGCTGATGCCAGTCGGCCAGACGCTCGGCCAGCCGCTGCCAGCGCGCTTCGCCGGCCTCGACGGTCAGCGCGACCCGATGACCGGCCGCCGCCAGCACGATCAGGCCCTCGGCCGGCAGCAGCTGCTCCAGCTGATCGGCGGACAGATTCAGTTTCAGCGCCAGTTCCGGCAGCGCCACCGCGCCCTGCTTCAGGGCTGCGGCCAGCACCTCACCCGGCGTGCTGGCGGCCGCCCAGGCTGACAGCCATGTCAGCCGCTGCGGATGACTGCGGCCACGGCGCATACCCTGCGGATCCAGCACCCGGCCGCCACCCAGCGTGGTGTTGGCCGCTGGATCGCGCATGATAAAACGATCGCCCCAGACCGCGGCCGCCGGCTGCTCCAGCATCAACTGCGCCAGGCCGGCCGCTTCATCCAGCAGCACCACCCGCACCGAATGGATCGCCGTACCCAGATGCAGCTGCAGCACGCCCCGGTGCCAATGGCTGTCCGGCAATTGCGTGAGAGAAACGTCCAGCCGATCACTCAGCGGCAGGACCTGCTCGCTCAGCCAATCGCCACGCTGGGGCTGTTCCGCCGACACCGCGCCACCCAGATTGAGCGCGCAGCGTTGCCCGGCTTTAACCTCAGCGACCTCACTGGACGCCCGCTGCAGGCTGCGCACCCGCACCTCCTGCCCATGCAGCCAGAGGTTCTGGCCCACCTGCAGGCGACCACTGACCAGCGTGCCGGTCACCACACAGCCCGCCCCGGCGACACTGAAGCGCCGATCGATCATAAAGCGCGCCGGGCTGTCGCTTGGCCGTACCTGCCGCCGTTCGGCCCGCGCCAGCAGGGACTGACGCAAGGCGTCGATACCCTGTCCGCTGGTGCTGGATACCCGCCATACCTCCGCATTGAACCAACCCGCCTCGGCCGCCAGCGCCTGAACCTGTTCGGCAATGCTTTCGCATTGATCCTCAGCGACCAGATCGCAGCGGCTGATCACCAGCGCCAGCTCGCGTATCCCCAGCAATTGCAGAATCGCCAAATGCTCGCGGGTCTGCGGCATCACCCCATCATCAGCGGCCACCACCAGCAGCGCCATATCCACCCCGGCGACGCCCGCCAGCATGGTGCCGATAAAGCGCTCGTGGCCGGGCACATCGATAAAGCCCAGCGGCTCGCCGCTCTCGCTCGGCAACCAGGCAAACCCCAGCTCGATGGTCAGCCCGCGGCGTTTTTCTTCGGCCAGCCGGTCGGTGTCCACGCCGGTCAGAGCACGAATCAGCGAGGTCTTGCCGTGGTCGACATGCCCGGCAGTGGCGATGATCACCCGGCCGCTCCCAGGGCGGTGCGCAGCACTGCCGGGTCTTCCAGGCAGCGGCAGTCGAGCAGCAGACTGTCGTCGGCAATCCGGCCAATCACTGGCTGCGGCAACTGACGCAAACGTTCTGCCAGCTTGCGCAGCGCGCGGCTGCGCTCACGCCGATTGCGGCTGGTGCTGCACAGACGCAGCGCCGCACTGGGCAGCACGTCGAGCGGCAGCGAACCGGAGCCAATCTGGCTGCTGACCGCACAAACATCCACCGTAAAGCCCTCCCCCGCCCACTGCTGCAGGTCTGGCAACACAGCGTCGCAGGTCTGGCGTATCGACTCGGCGCTGCGGGTCAGCAGACGCAGGGTCGGTACCCGCTGCACCAGGGTGTCCGGGTCGGCATACAAGCGCAGCACCGCTTCCAGTGCCGCCAGGGTCAGCTTGTCGCAGCGCAATGCGCGCTTGAGGGGGCTCTTGCGGATGCGCGCGATCAGGTCCGCGCGGCCTGCGATGATGCCGGCCTGCGGCCCGCCGAGCAGTTTGTCGCCACTGAAGGTAACCACGTCGACACCTTCGGCCAGCACCTGCGCCACCACCGGTTCGGCCGGCAGCCCCAGCGCCTGCAGGTCGATCAGCGAGCCGCTGCCCAGATCGACCGCCAGCGGCACCTGATGCTCACGGGCAATCGCTGCCAGCTGCGCTTCGCTGAGCGCGGTGCTGAAGCCTTCGATGCGGTAGTTGCTGGTGTGCGCCTTGAGCAGCAGCGCGGTGCGCGGGCCAACGGCTTCGCTGTAATCGCGGGCATGGGTACGGTTGGTGGCGCCAACCTCGCGCAGCTTGCAGCCGGCGCGGGCCATGATGTCCGGCAGGCGGAAGGAGCCGCCGATTTCGATCAGTTCACCGCGCGACACCACCACCTCGCGGCGGTTCGCCAGTGCATTGAGCACCAGCAGCACGGCAGCGGCGTTGTTGTTGACCACGGTCGCGGCCTCGGCCCCGGTCAGGCGGCAGATCCATTGCTCGACGTGATCGTCACGGTCGCCACGTTGCCCGCTGGCAAGATCGAACTCCAGATTGCTCGCCCCGAGGGCAACCGCATTCATCGCCGCCACCGCTTCCGGCGGCAAGGGCGCGCGGCCCAGATTGGTATGCAGCACCGTCCCGGTCAGGTTCAGCACCGGTCGCATGGACGGCGCCAGCGTCGCCAGCAGATGCTGACGCAGCCAGTGCACCAGCGCCTCGTCGTCGCTGATCTCGCCGTCGCGCCAAAGCTGCAGGCCGGTACGCACACCATCAACCACCAGTGCGCGGCCGTGATCGGCAATCAGTTGCTGCACCAGCGGCCAGGTCAGTACCCGGTCGACCGCTGGCGGTCGGTTGATGGCGGCCGTCATGCGACCACCCCTGGCTCAGTCTGCGTCGCCGCTTTGCAGCAGGCGCAGAATCTCTGCCAGCGCGCCATCGGCAAGCGCGCGCATTTCATCGTCGGTGCGGTCCTGAATCGGATGCGGAACAAAGACCATGGCCGGATCAAAGCCAAGGGCCTTCGACTGCAACGCCGCGGCCTGAACAAATTCACTGGAGGCAACCCCTACTCCCGGGATCTGACGTGACTCCAGGTCTGCGATGTCATGCATACAGCACGACGTGCAAGACCCTCAGTCGGCCAGACCTTCCACCAGCAGATCTACCTCGGCGGCCATCTGCTGTTTGAGTTCGGTCGGGGCAATGCGGGTGAAGGTCGGCTTGTTATAGCGCTTCACCGCAATACCCATGGCTGCCAGCTGCTCCTCGATACGATCGAGAAAGACATTGCCGCGTGGTTTGGAAATGTCGAGCAGACCGACCACCTTGCCTTCAAGGCTGGCGGGACGGGCCAGACGCGCACGCTGCGCCGGCGCCCGTTCCGCGGTCGGATCGAGCACAATGCTGTGGTTCATGACGTTACCTCACGTGTTACCGGAGACGAACCAACCGGGCCTGAAGCGGCCCAGCCGGCAATAATGGCGGAGAACAGGCCGGCGGTGCCGCCAGCCCGGACGATCAGCAGCCCGCCCGGACGGAACTTGGGCACCTGCTGATCCTTGAAACGTTCGGGAATACCTTCGGCAATGCCGCCGGCACCGGCAACCAGCTCGGCACCCGGCGCAAGCAACAGCTTTTCGAGCTCTTCGCGCAGCCGCTGTTTCGACCAGCCGGCCTCGATGAACACCCGCGCATGCTCGGGCGAGACCACCAGCACCGCGTCACCGGCCATCGCCAGCTTGGCGTGATCCACCGTGCGCAGCGACAGAGCAAAAGAGCGCGCCAGGGATTCCGGGTCACGCGACTTCTGATCGACGATGCCCTGCACCCCTTCACCCGGGAACAGCGTCACCGCCGAGCGCCCGGCCTCAATGCCGCGCTCCTGCGCCAGCGGCAGCCAGTCGGCGTCTTCAGCCTCGGCGAAACAGAAACTGTACTTGCCCGGGTTGCCCAGGGTTGCACGGTCGATCTCGCCCGGTCGACCACCGCCGACGTTGCGGATAAGCAACTGCAGCGCGCGGCCGATGGTGGCGTTGGCGCGGTTGCCCTGCCCCAGCGCGTTGACGCCGGAATTCATGCCGATGGCGCGCGCCGCAGGGCCGTTGACCACGATCATTGGGCTGCCAAACATGGTGGTGCAGATCAGCCCGTGCAGGCCAAATTCATCGGTCAGTGCCGCTTCCAGCGCGGCCAGCAGCACCGGCATATATTCCGGTTTGCAGCCGGCCAGCACCGCGTTGATGGCGACTTTCTCGACCGTCACCGGCACCAGGTCCGGCGGCATCAGCCCCACCACCTCGTCGGGCTGGCGGCTGGTGCCCTTGAGCATCCGCAGCACCCGCACCGGGGTCGGCGGCACCACCGGCAGGCCATCGCTCCAGCCGCGTTCGAAGCAGGCTTCCATTGGGTCTTCGGCACTGCCCATGTCGATCTCGCGCGACTGCAGGCGAATATCACCAAAGGCCAGTTCCAGTTCCTCGGCAATTCCCGGTTCCAGCGTCTTCGAGCCGCAACCCGGACGCATCACCGGCAGCGCCTCGCCCAGCTCGGGCAGGCCGCTCAGCTGTCGCCAGTCTTCCTTGTGCCAGCCGTAGGTGCGCTCAACCTCTGCGCCGTTCTCGACCCGAATCAGCGTCGGCACGAACTCGATGCCAAGGTGGAAGGAGTGCTCGAGCGTTTTGTCGTACAGGGAGGATGGCAGGTCGGCGGCATACTCGGCCGAATCCTGCGCATAGACTGTCAGCGGCCCGGCCTGGGCAATCTCGGCCAGCAGCGGCTCGACCAGTCGACAGGTCGGGCAGTCAGCCTTGGCGACGACGATCAGGCCGTCGGGAAGTGCAGGTTTCATGGGCAGCCCTTTGAGGGTCTTGTGTCTCGATTAGCAGACAGAATAGGCAGGCTGCCGTCCAATTCCAACCACCGACCGCCGTCATGGATGCGCTGATTGAAGGGGTATCAATACAAGCGAAGCAGCTCACCAGCGCGCGTAATGGTCCTCCACCAGCCCCCAGGCGCCATCCAGCGTCAGCGTCTCGCCGGCCAGCCGCAGCTCGCCGTGGTACTGCCCGAAGTGCTGCTTAAAATTGGACGCCAGCAACAGTGCATTGAGCTTTTCCTGGCGGGTACCAGCCGGCTCAAACTGCAGATCAACCTGCCCGTCCGCCGAGCGCAGCTGCCAGGGCCCCAGCGGCTTGGCGCGGTCGAATTGAAAGTCGACCATGTCGACCTTGATCAGTTGATCGTCCAGCCAGATGCCGTTCTCGGTAAAACCGGTTTCATTCACCCCGGCCGCCAGGTTGAAACCGATGCGCCGCCCATCAGGCAGCCGGCAGGACAGACTGCCCCAATTCCAGAATGTTTCCCGGCGCATAAAGCCCGCGGTCCAGTCGACTGCCGCCAGCGCGCCGAGCTGGCGCAGATCAAACTGCTGCCCGCGCCAACTGACGCTGCCGGTGCAGACCCGGGCGGCGGTCTTGCGGGTGAATACCCAGCCCGTATATCCGGCCCGGGTGCAAATCGACAGCGGCTGCTGGCTCGCCCCCTCGTCAATCCGTGCTTCGACGCGGGTGCCGTCGGCCAGCTCGACCAGCAACTGACGCACGCCGGCTTCGCCAGCAGCATCCACAGTGATTCGGTTGCGCCCTTTCTCGAATACCGCCCGACCACTGCCAGGCCGCGACTCGAACGTCGTGCCACGGGCCAGCGGCTGCAGAAAGCTGAACTCGTCGAAACGCCGGGTATGTGGATCAAACAGGTAGACGAAGGCACTGCTGACCAGCTTCAGATCGACAATCGCCACCCCGACGATCAGTTCCGAGCTAAGCAGGCTGATGAACTGAAACTGGTTCGCGCCAAACCGCCGCGCGAGCTGTGAACGCGGCTTGTCCATCACCGTGCGCAGGTCAAAGTCCAGGTAGTTGATTTCCTCCACTCCGTCGGGGAAGAGACCATATCGGGGCTGGCCGGATGCATCGATCAGACGGGGTAACGCGGGCATTGGCGTGCTCTCTTGTTATTGGCAGAACCGAGCTCGACGAGCTGCGTTCAGTAAAGCAGATGCTGCGTGCCAACCCTATCGCATTGACGGAAAAGTGCCAGAGCAATCGCTGCCAGGAGGATAGACACTACGCCAACGCCAGCATGCAACTGGATCCCCGCCTTCGCGGGGATGACGGAGGGCTTTGGTGATGGGCAAGGTTTTGAAAACTGGCTCCCGTCTGCGCGGTGATGACGTGGCGGTTTGGATCACCTTGGGAGGCCCCATTCTGAATGCTGCTTACGTCTGACCAACTCCGGAGATCACTTTGGATACGCCGCTATAAGAACACCGTCATCCCCGCGCAGGCGGGGATCCAGTCACGCGGCACCATCAGCCACCACCGCAACCTGCTACCCCACCAAAAACAAGACACCCAAATGACCATGCAACCCTGCGTCTACATCCTCGCCAGCACCAGCACGCAAATGGATCCCCGCCTGCGCGGGGATGACGTGGAGGTTTGGATTACCTTGGGAGGCTCCATTCTGAATGCCGCTTACGTCTGGCCAACTCTGGGGCGTGGCTTTGGAAATGCCGATATATAAACCTCGTCATCCCCGCGCAGGCGGGGATCCAGTTGCGCAAAGGCATCAGCCAACATAGACCCGCTGCCATACCAAGAGGCGCACCCAAATGACCAAACACCCCTGCGTCTACATCCTTGCCAGCCAACGCAACGGCACCCTGTACGTCGGCGTCACCAGCAACCTGCTCAAGCGTGTCTGGGAACACAGAAACGGCGTGGTCAGTGGTTTCACCAAGCGTTACCGAATCCACCACCTGGTGTACTTCGAACAAGCCGCCGACATGCTCAGCGCCATCGCCCGCGAGAAGCAGCTGAAGCGCTGGAAACGGCAATGGAAAATCAACCTGATTGAGCAGACCAACCCCGCATGGGATGACCCCTACACCGCGCTCGCGGCCCCCAAGCAGGCGTTGCTCTGACCGGGAAACTGCAGGCCAGTCTTATTCGACCACCACCACCCGATTACGGCCGCTGTGCTTGGCCTCGTAGAGGGCTTCATCAGCGCGGCGCATCAACTGCTGGTAGTCGGGGTGGCCGTTAAAGCAGGCGACTCCCACACTCAGCGTGACATTCAGTGTGCGCTCCTGTGGCAGGCGGAAGACCTCCCGCTCAACGCTGCGACGCAGCTTTTCAGCCGCACGCCGGGCACCACTGAGATCGGTATCCACCAGCAACATAAGAAACTCTTCGCCACCCAGACGGAACAGGTAATCGCCGGCTCGGCTGCTGTTGACCAGTACCGTCGCCAATTGCTGCAGCACGCGATCGCCCGCCTCGTGACCAAAGCCATCGTTAATACGCTTGAAGTGGTCGATATCCAGCGCCAGCACCGAGAAAACGCTGGCATGGCTGCGCGCGTGGCCGACCTGTCGGTTCAGCACCACTGGCAGGAATTTTCGATTGAGCAGGCGGGTCAGCACGTCGCGTCCGGCTTCCAGGGCATTGTTCTGCTCGAACAGGTTGTCCAGATTGAAGCGGATCGATTTGACCGTTTCACGCAGCTCGCGCAAACGCGCGATGCGTTCGTCCGTGGTGCCATCAAACAGCGGCAGGATCACATCGTCGATGTGCTCCATCAGCTCGATAATCAAGCCCGCCTCACGCGCCCCCTCAAAGGCATGCGCGCCCTTGTGACGAAACCACAAGCCAAATTCGGAGGCCAGGATACGCGGCAGGTGTGCTCCGGGCTGCCCCACTGCCTGGTCAAACATCACCTGGTTCTCCCAGTCGAACAGGGCCGCCCGCTGGCTTTCCTTTTCGGTGGCGATGTTCTGGGTAACAGAGAACAGCCGGTAGGCCTCCTCGTTGCGCGAGTTGCGATCGTGGGAGGCCGAGTAAGCGTGGCTCATGATCTCCATCGCCAGATCGACCGTGTCCGACATCAAGCGTGCGGCATCAAGGTGTTCGCGATCTGACAGCTCACGGTCCTCATGCAGCAGCTCGATAAAGCGATCCTTCAGGCAGCGCGCGCCGCGCAGCACCAGATGCACGGGAATGTCGATGCGCGCGTGCACCTCACCCACCTTCTTCTGCTCGGCGATGATCCGCGCCAGGCCACCCTCGGCCTCGGCGTCAAACAGACCTTCCAGCCAGCGACGCATCGACTGACTCAGGCGTCCCTGCACCTGCTCGTGGGACAAAAACAGCGCGGCGGCCGGGTCCACCAGCATCTCGGAATAAAACGTCTCGGTCAGATCTAGCGCATGGCGAGTGCAGAAGTTGAGGACAAATTGACGGGTGTGTCCGCTGAATCGCTGGTTCAACAGACCCCACTCTTGCGACAACTGCTCGACAGAAAGGCGTGGCACGGCTGGATACTCCTGACAACGGACCGCAGATTGTTTCACGCCCCCTGTCCGCTGTCATCCCGCCCCGGGCTAGAGCTGCTGCAAACGTTTCAGCAATTGGCTACGCTCCCAGACGCTGAGCAGCTCCAGCGGGTCGGTGCCGGGGCTGTTCCAGGCTTCCTGGCCAGCACGGCGGCCATCCTCCAGCACGCAGCCAAGGCAGTGCTGCAGCTCACCCGCCTCCTTGAACAGCGCGATGCGGTGCGCGTCGATGCAGACATGCACAGCACCGGTGTCGGTCTCGCTCCAGCTCGCCCCAGCGCCGGGGCGGAGCGCCTTTTGCTCCAGCGCCACATCACGAAACAGCTGATAGACGTCGCGGGCAGACACCCCGCTCATGCGTCCACCAGTGCCTGCCAGGCACGTTCGCCCCGCTTGGCCCCGGGCGCAGCCCACATGCGCTGCACCGTCTCATCTCGGGCCCAGCGCTGCCCGGCGACATCATCCGGCTGCTCGGCCCACTGCGCGGTCGCCCGCGTCAGCAAGGTGCGCACCCACTCGGTCGCACCAGCCAGCAACACCATGCTCTGATTGGTACCCGCTTCGGCGGCAATCCGCTCCAGCAAAGTGATGGCCGCCAGCATCTGCCGCAGCATTGCCTGCGGCCAATCACGGGCACGCCCTTCGCGCAGCAGATAGCCCATCAGCGCCGCACTGACGTACAGCTCCTCCAGTGCGCCAAAGGGCCGGGCGTAATCGGTCCAGCCATCGCCGGGCAGCATGGCCGAGGCATCCAGCGCCACCTCCTGCAGCTGCATGCGCGCCGCCGGCAGCTCGGGCATAAAGGCTGCCGGATTGCGCGGGCTCATCGCCACGCCGTCCGCCGTGGCAGGCATGCGCACCACGCTCAATGCGCCTTGCGAGCCGCCTGCTCGGCAGACCACAAAATAGGCCTCACAATGATCAGGCAAAGGCACCCAGCCCTTGTTGCCGTTAAGCACCACGCCGCCCTTGCTGTCGGCCTGCCAGAGCGTCTGCAGGTCACGCGGGCTGCGAATGCCCTCCTCGCTCAGACTGAAACCATGCAGTCCGCCGCCGCTGATCTGCGGAAACATCGCCCGCAGCGCCGCCTCGTAACCGCTGCTGAACGCCCAAGCAGCGCGATCAGCCTGAAAGCCGCCCAAGACCGCCAGTGCGAACGGCGACAGCTCATCCAGCGGCAGCTGCCGCCAGCTGGCCAGCCAGTCATCGGCTGTTGCCATCGCAGGTACCTCCACCGACGCCTTCAAACACCAGTGCACAGGGGAAAACGTGCTCACAGACCTCTCCTCTTGTTCGCTGTATTGGCACCCCAACGAGACTAACACGCGGCCGCATCGCCCGCGCCGACGCGTAACTGGGCTGCCACGGCCATCCACGGCTGTCTGCCGCACTCAGACAATCATCCAGAGCAAAGCATGCTGCTCTGTTATGGCCACGCCTGCGCTGCGCTCATGCAGGCCCTGCGTACTTACCTATGACCGACAGAAACGGGCCATACCCGGTCTTCAGCTCGGCGAAAGAGGCTGTTTTAGCGCACGGGGATAACCCGGAAAGGCCTCTTCAGCAGAACGGCGACAGGGCTATATCAACTCGGCATGGGCAGCATCAACTTGTTGTATTGGCGGGGGTTTCCGGGCCGCGATTAGCATAGCCCGACAATAAAACCAGCTCAGGTGACCCCCACGTGAATCTTGGAAAGATACTGACCCGCAGCGCCCGTTACTGGCCAAACCTTGAGGCCGCTGTCGACTCGCGCCTGCGTCTGACGTTTGCCGAACTGGAGCGTCGTACCAACCGCCTGGCCTCAGGCCTGGTCAATCTGGACCTGCCCGAAGGCGCCCATATCGCTATCCTGGCGCCCAACCGGGTCGAACTGATCGAAGCCGAAGTCGCACTGTACAAGGCGGCCATGGTCAAGGTGCCGATCAACGCCCGCCTGTCGATCGATGAAATCATCCGCGTGCTGGAAGACTCCCAAAGCGTCGGTGTGATTACCATTCCCGCCTTTGCCCGCGCCATCCAGCAGCGCCGCAGCGAGGTACCGCGCCTGCAGTGGATCATCAGCCTCGGCGAGGACGCCGGCGACATCAACTACAGCGAAGTACTGGCCAAGGGCAGCGAGACCTTCGAGGCGCGCGATCCAGCCGACGACAAACTCGCCGTGCTGCACTACACCTCCGGCAGCTCCGGCGTGCTCAAGGCCGCCATGCTCAGTTATGGCAATCGCAAGGCGCTGATCCGCAAGAGCCTCGCCAGCCCCACTCGCCGCGCTGAACCGGGTGACCGCATGGCCCACGTCGGCCCGATTACCCACGCCAGTGGCATGCAGATCATGCCGCTGCTCAAGGCCGGCGTATGCAACTACCTGGTCGAGCAATATGACGACCGTGGCCTGCTGGAAACCATCCAGAGCGAGCGCATCACCCGCCTTTTCATGGTGCCGGCGATGATCAACCGCCTGGTCAACCTGCCGGGCGTGGAAGACTACGACCTCAGCAGCCTGAACCTGATCATCTACGGCGCAGCGCCCATGGCGCCGGCGCTGGTCAAACGCGCGATGGAGGTGTTCGGTCCGATCCTTGCTCAGGGCTACGGTGCCGGTGAAACCTGCTCGCTGGTGACCATTCTGACCGAAGCCGATCACCTCGACAGCACCGACAACTATCGTCGTCTGGCCTCCTGCGGGCGCTGCTACTTCGAGACCGATCTGCGGGTCGTGAACGAGCAGTTCGAAGACGTCAAACCCGGCGAGATCGGCGAGATCGTCACCAAGGGTGAAGACATCATGCAGGGCTACTGGAACGCCCCGGAGCTGACCGCCGAAGTCATGCGCGACGGCTACTACCTGACCGGCGATCTGGCCACCGTCGATGAGCTTGGGTACATCTTCATCGTCGACCGCAAGAAGGAAATGATCATCTCCGGCGGCTTCAACGTCTACCCGACCGAAGTCGAGCAGGTGCTCTACGCCATGCCGGAAATCTTCGAAGCGGCGGTCGTCGGTGTACCGGACGATCAGTGGGGCGAAGCGGTCAAGGCCGTGGTCGTGCTCAAGCCCGGCAGGCAGCTCGACGCCGAGGCCATCATGGCCTACTGCGGCGAGCATCTGGCGGGCTTCAAAAAGCCGCGCAGCGTCGACTTTGTCGATGAGTTGCCGAAGAACCCCAATGGCAAGGTCGTGCGCCGACTGGTGCGTGACGCCTACTGGAAAAACGCCGATCGCAAGATCTGAGCCTGCGCCCAACGCAAACTGGAGACTCACACCATGTTCCAACCAAGTGAAAAGGCCCAGGCCATCATTGCCGACATCAACGCCTTTGTCCGTGACGAGATCAAGCCACTGGAGAAACGTGAAAACCTGCAGTGGGGCGGCAGCTACCCGCGTGAACTGTTGCAGCGGGTCTGGCGCATGTCCTGCGAGAAGGGCTTCTACAACATCATGCTGCCGGAGGCCCTCGGTGGCGCCGGCCTCAGCGTGGCCGACGTCTGCGCGGTCAAGGAAGCCACCGTGCTCAGCGGCGCCATGCTCGCGCCGCACATCCTCGGCGAGCTGAGCGGCCCGCCGCGTATCGGCCACCTGTTCAAGGTGGCGACCGACCACCAGATCCAGGCCATTCTGCAGCCGATCTGCCGCGCCGAAAAAGCCATCTGCTTCGCCCTGACCGAGGCCGAAGCCGGCTCCGACGCGACCGCCATCAGCACCAGCGCGGTACGCGACGGCGACCACTATGTGCTCAACGGCAGCAAGCGCTATATCTCGGGTGCGTCCTACGCCGATTACGCCGTGCTGATGGCCGTGACCGACCCAAAGGCTGGCCCGGCCGGCATCTCCGCCTTCTTCGTCGACCTGAAGGCCGAAGGCGCCAGTGTGCGTGATGACTACGGCGTGATGTCCGGCAAGGGCGCCCACGGCGACATCACCCTGGAAAACGTCCGCGTACCGGTGGAAAACCTGATTGGCGAGGAAGGCAAAGGCTTCAAGTTGGCGATGGGCCGCATCACCGTCAACCGCCTGCTGCACTGCCCGACCATGCTCGGCATGGCCGGTCTGGCGCTGCAGCTGTCGATCCGTCACGCCCAGACCCGCAGCCAGTTCGGCAAGCCGATTGCCGCGTTCCAGGCGGTCAACCACATGATCGCCGACATGGCGACCGAGCTGGCCGCTGCCCGCGCGCTGATGTATGCCACGGCCGCGCAATATGACGCCGGTGATAACATCGCCGTCCAGTCGCCAATGAGCAAGCTGTTCTGCTCGGAAACCGCCTTCCGCATCATCGACCGGGCGGTACAGGTGCACGGTGGGTCAGGCCTGATTCAAGGCAACGCGGTGGAGTTTCTGTTCCGCGCCAGCCGGATGATGCGCATCCTCACCGGCACCAGTGAGATTCAACGCAACGCCATCGCCAAGGGACTGCTCATGCCGGGCTAAGACGGCCCACGCTGACGCGCCCCGGCCTGTGCCGGGGCGTTTTCATTACAACAATTCGAGAATCCCCATGACAGCCCAAGACACCCTCTACCGGCCGAAAACGGCCTGGACCATCGCCGGCCTGCTGGCGACCATGATGCTGGTCAACTTCCTCGACAAGGTGGTCATCGGTCTGGTCGCCGTACCGATGATGCGCGATCTGGATCTGACGCCGGCCGAGTTCGGCCTGATCGGCGGCAGCCTGCATTGGCTGTTTGCCATGGCCGCGGTCGCCGGCGGCTTTCTCGCCAACCACAAGCCAACTCGCACCCTGCTGCTGATCATGGCGGCGTTCTGGTCGGTCATTCAGCTGCCAATGCTGCTCGCCACCTCGGTCTGGGCGATCATCGCCTGCCGCGTGCTGCTGGGCATTGGCGAGGGCCCGGCCTCCCCCATCGCCACCCACGCACTGTACAAGTGGTTCCCCGACAACAAGCGCAGCCTGCCGGTCGCCCTGCTGCATTCCGGCAGTTCGCTGGGCCTGCTGGTCGCGGGCCTGATGATTCCGTGGGTTACCCTGCACTGGGGCTGGCGCGCCAACTTTGCGGTGCTGGCGGTGCTGGGCTTTGTCTGGTGTCTGGCGTGGCTGAAATTCGGCGAGGAAGGCCGCCTCGATCAGGCCCGCGCCAGTCAGCTGCCGACCTCCTCCGAGCGCCTGCCCTACCGGCGCCTATTGAGCGACCGCACGGTGCTGAGCAACTACTTCTGCCACTTTGCCGCCAACTGGTCGCTGGCCCTGACCCTGACCTGGGTGCCGACCTATCTGGAAGTCGGCCTGGGGATCGACTCGCTGAACACCGGCCGTCTGTTCGCGCTGTTTGTCGTCGTCACCACGCCGCTCAGCCTGATCATGGCCTGGTGGTCGCAGGACCTGATGCGTCGCGGTTTCTCCTCGCGCCTGGCGCGGTGCGTATTTGTCTCCATCAGCCTGATCATCAGCGGCCTGCTGGCCTTTGCCCAGACCATGCCGGATATCCCGGTCGCCGCGCGCGTCACCCTGATGACCCTGAGCGGCGGCTTTGCCCTGGTGATGTACTCGGTTGGCCCGGCGATTCTCGGCGAGATCACCCCCTCCAGCCAGCGCGGCAGCATTCTGGCCATGGGCAACGGTTTTGCCTCCATCGCCGGCCTGAGCGCACCGGTGGTCACCGGCCTGCTGGTTCAAAATGCCACGGGGCATGTTGCCAGCGGTTACGAGCAGGGCTTTATGGTCACCGGCGCGATCCTGATCGTCTCCGGCCTGCTGGGCCTGCTGTACATGAATCCGGCCCGTTCACAGAGCACGCTGGGCACCGGCGACAGCGCCGCAGTCGCGACCGCGACCTGAGCTCAGAGGTCCGCCGAGCCGGCTGTTGCCGGCTCGCGCGGCGCAATCAGCGACCCCTTCCAGCGGCCACTCTCGGCCAGATCAATCAGAGTCGTCCGTACCAGATCACGCATGCAGGAGGCCGGAAAGCTGAGCGGGCGATGGACCGAGTAGGCCAGTGAAATGGTGCGCCGAATACTCGGCTCGACGATCCGCCGCGCGAATTGCTGTTCCTGATCTTCCAGCGGCGGCCAGTTGGTAATGGTGCAGGCCAGGCCCGCACGCACCAGACTGCTGATGCTCTGCGCCGAGTTTTGCTCAAAGCTCACGTTCAGCTCCAGCCCTGCTTCCATCGCCGCCTGATCGACCCGTCGGCGCAGGTGCAGCGAGCGGGGCGGCAACACCAGCGGCGCGCCCAGCGCCTCGGCAAAGCTGATCGTCGGCCCGCTGGTCGGCATCGGCATACGCCCGTACCACCACAACTCCTCCAGCAGCACCGGTTCGGCGCTGACAAGTTCAAGCTCTTCAGCGTTGGGCACCACACCAAAATCCACATGCCCCAGCTCGATGGCATGGCCGGCCGCCGAACTCATGCCATCGGTGATCTGCAGCTCGATGGCTGGAAACTTCTCGCGCGCGCGGGTCACAATCTCGGGCAGCAACAGCGAAGCGGCAGACACCGGAATGGCAATCGCCACCCGGCCTTTCGGGTTGCCGCGGGTCGACTCCAGCTCATCCTTGACCGAATCGACCTTTTGAATCACCGAGCGGGCAATTTCATACAAACGCCGCCCGGCGTCGGTCAGTTCGGTGCCGCCGTGGCGGCGCTCCAGCAGCTGCATTTCCAGCTCGCTTTCCAGCAGGCCGATCTGCCGGGACAACGCCGGCTGGGCGATGTAGGAGTCGCGCGCAGCAGCGGAGAAGCTGCCGGCTTCGGCAATGGCGATCAGATAACGAAGTTGCTTGAGAGTCATTGCCACCCCATAACAAAAAAGCATGCCTGTTAGAATATTTCGCTATTTGATCCGAACAATTCGAGCAAATAGCATCCAGCCCATTACAAAAACACATAACCAGTAGGCACCACAACTACAATGACACCCCGACTACCCATGGTGCCGGCACGGGCGCCAACGCTGACCCACCGCCTTGTACTAGCAATGCTGCTGTTACTCGGCGCCCTGATGCCGGCGGCCCACGCCACCAGCTGGCCAGCCAAACCGCTGAACCTGCTGGTGGGCTTCAGTCCCGGCGGCGGCGCCGACACCCTGGCCCGCCTGGTCGCGCGCCAGCTCAGCATGGAGCTGGGCCAACCCGTTACCGTGCGCAATGTCGCCGGCGGCGGCGGTATTGTCATGGCCACCACGCTCAGCCAGGCAGAGCCCGACGGCTACACCATCGGGCTGGCCGCCAACTCCGCGTTCGACGGCATGCCGGCGATCACGCCGTTGCGCTACCAGACCGATGATTTCGATTACCTGACCACCGTCAGCCAGTTGCAGAACGCGCTGATTGCCAGCGGCAATGCGCCCTTTGCCAGCTGGGACGAGATGCTCGCCTACGGCCGCGAGCACGGGCTCAGCTACGGCTCGCCCTCACCGATCACCCGCGACGTGCTCAACCTGATTGCCGAGCGCGAGGGCATCCGCATTCGTTTCATCCCCATGCGTGGCGGCATGGACGTTATCAACAGCCTGATTGGCGGGCATATCGATATCGCCTGGAGCGCCGGTGTGCATCAGGCGTTCCTGCGCGACGGCAAGATCCGCGTGCTCGCCTCGCTCAACGAAGAACGCCTGCGCGCCTCACCCGGCAAACCGGCAATTCAGGAGTTGGGCTATCCCATGGGGTACTCGTCCTACTTTGTGCTGGCGGCACCGGCCGGGCTGCCGGCCGAGATCAAACAGCGTCTCAGCGCTGCGCTGGTCAAGGCCAGCCAGTCGCCGCGCGTCGCTCAGCTGGCCGAGCAGCGCATGGGTTTTCCCAATGTGGTGATGACGCCGGATGAGATAACCCGCTTTGTGCAACGTACTGCCGAGGGCTACCGCCGTCAGGCAGCGCCTGATCCCACTGCCAACTGAGTCCGCCCACCATGTCTGAACGAACCCTTGATCTCTGGGCCGGCCTGCTGACTGTGCTGGCCGGCCTGTTCGGCCTGCTTTACCTGATTCCGAACCACATCGGCGACGGCTTCGGCTTTGGCCTGTCGCCGCGCTTTTTCCCCTACTTGTGCGTCGGCGCCATCACCGTTCTGGGTGCCCTGCTGTTCATCAACCGGCTGCTCAGCCAGGTAGATACCCGGCGCATCGAGTTCAGCCGCAGGCATTTTGCACGCCTGCTGCTGCTCGCCACGCTGCTTGCACTCAGCCTCGTGCTGCTGCAGTGGCTGGGCTACCTGGCCGGCGCCGCGTTTCTGGTTGCCGGATTCATGCTCGCCATGGGCGAAAAGCGACTCAGCCGGCTTATCCCCACCGCAGTGCTCTGGCCGCTGGCCCTGTGGCTGCTGTTCAAACTCGCGCTGGGCGCGCCCCTGGACTGAGGAGCTACGATCATGCAAGACATCCTGCTGGGGCTGGCCGACGCCTTCACCCTGAGTAACCTGCTCTATATCGGCGTCGGCGTGCTGATCGGCCAGATCTTCGCCGCCGCACCCGGTGTCGGCGCGCTGATGGCCATTACCATCGCCGTGCCCTTCACCTTTTACCTCAGCCCAGTCGCCGCCATCGGCTTTCTGGTCGGCATCAACAAGGGCGGCACCCTCGGCGGCGCGGTCTCGGCCATCCTGATGAACACGCCGGGCTCGGCCGAGGCCACCGCCACCACCTTCGACGGCTATCCGATGGCGCGCAACGGGCAGGCGTTGAAGGCGCTGCGCACGGCGCACGCGTCCTCTGTCAGCGGCGACGCCATGAGTGACCTGGTGCTGTTTCTGGTCGCCGCCCCGCTGGCGGTGCTGGCGGTGAAGATGGGGCCGCTGGAGATGGCCTCGGTGGTGCTGGTGGCCTTTGTGGTGGTCGCCGGGCTGGCTGGCCACTCGATGCTCAAAGGCCTGATTGCCGCTGCGCTCGGGGTGTCGCTCAGCCTGGTCGGCACCGACCCGGAAACCGCCGGTGAACGGCTGTCCTTCGGTATCCCCGAGCTGATGGGCGGGCTGTCGATCAGCGCCGTGGGTATCGGCGTACTGGCGCTGGGTGAGATCTTTCGTCAGGCCATCAATCACGGCGACACTGGCAGCCAGGCAGAGCCAACCGAGCTGGGCGAGCGCAGCGCCAACCGCTTCCGCTGGCGAGACTTCAGCCACATCCTGCCGACCATCCTGCGCTCCACCGGCATCGGCACCGTGATTGGTGCCATTCCCGGGCTCGGCTCCACCGCTGCTGCCTTCCTGGGCTACGCCTCGGCCAAGCGCGCCGCCGGGCCGGACAGCAACTTCGGCAAGGGCGACATTCGCGGCGTGGCCGCAACAGAAGCCGCCAACTCGGCGGTGGTCGGCTCCAACTTCATTCCGCTGCTATCGCTGGGCATCCCCGGCAACGTGGCCGCGGCGCTGATTCTTGGCGCCTTCGTGATCCACGGCATCACCCCCGGGCCGCAGCTGTTCTCCGAACAGGGCCGGCTGGTCTACGCGATCTTCGGCGCCATGCTGATCGGCACCCTGTGCAACCTGGTGTTCGGCCTGTTCACCATGCGCCTGTTCGTCAAGGTGATCCGCCTGCCGCTGCCGATCATCCTGCCCTGCGTGGTGCTGCTCTGCGTGACCGGCATCATCGTCTCCAGCAACCTGTTCAGCGCCTGGCTGCTGATCGGTTTTGCCGTGCTCGGCTTCTTCATGCGGCTGCTGGATTTCTCCTTCGTGACCTTCATCATCGGCTTCGTGCTCGGCCCCGCGTTCGAGCTGAACGTGCGCCAGAGCGTGCTGCTGGCGGACGGGCAGATCGGCTACCTGCTGGAGCGCCCGATCGCCTGTGGCTTTATCCTGCTGGCCCTGTTCCTCGCCTGGCGTATCGGCCTGCGCCGCAGTAGCGCCAAGCACTGACCAGCCATCTCACCGCACCTGCACGCCTGCAGGTGCGGTGCGCTTGTTTCCAACCTCAAATTGCCCGCCCCCGGCGGCGTAGGGATACCCGCGCCCGCGCGCCAAACCATGCCAAAACGTTATAAACACCATCGAAATACGGTATTTGCGAGCCAATAACTGCAGCAATAGCATGCAGTCCATCACAAATACGCATGAGCCATTCATGCAGTTCGACCGATAATAAAAATGAGGGTCCTGATAGTGACTGACTTCAACGGGCGCCGCGCCCCCTACCCCATCCTGCTGTTGGCCATGGCCTGCGCTGCAACACCCGCTGCCGCCTCAACCTTCCAACTCGGTGACATCGACGGCCAGATCACCTCGTCCCTGAGTCTGGGCATGAGCATTGCGACCGAGAACCCGGACGAGGACCTGATGCGCAGCGCCAGTGGCGACGATGGCCGCCGCAACTACCGTTCCGGTGACATCTACTCCAAGCTGTTCAAGGGCACCCACGACCTGGAACTGCGCTACGGCGACAGCGGCGTATTCCTGCGTGGCAGCTACTGGTACGACTACGCGGTACGCGACGAAAGCCAACGCTTCGTCGATATCGAAGACGCCGGTCGCAAGACCTCGATGAAGTCCGCCGGCATCGAGCTGCTGGACGCGTTTTTCTATCACAACTACGACCTGGCCGGGCAGCCCGGCACCGTGCGTCTGGGCAAGCAGGTGGTCAACTGGGGTGAAAGCACCTTCATCCAGGGCGGCATCAACGTCGTCAACCCGTTCAACCTGAGCGCCCTGCGCCGCCCCGGCTCGGAAATCAAGGAAGGTCTGGTGCCGGTCAACATGCTCTACAGCATTCAGAACCTGACCGACAACCTGTCCGTTGAGGGCTTCTACCAGCTCGACTGGGAGCAGACGCAGCTCGACAACTGCGGCACCTTCATGAGCGGCAACGACTCGATCCCAGAGGGCTGCGACGGTCGCTTCGTCGGCCCTGATCTGTCTGCCAATGCCGGTGCCATCGCCGCCCTCGCGCCCTACGGCGTGAACATCACGTCGGCCGGCATCCAGGTCAAGCGCAGCGGCGACAACGATGCCCGCAACAGCGGTCAGTTCGGTCTGGCCATGCGCTGGTTCGTTGAACCGCTGGATACCGAGTTTGGCGCCTACTTTGCCAACTATCACAGCCGCATGCCCTACAGCAGCCTGATCAACAGCCCGTATGCCAACGGCGGCAACCCTGTCGGCGTGCCCGGCGCGCTGACCGGCGCCCTGCGTCTGGGCACCTCCAGCTTTTATGTCGACTACCCGGAAGACATCCGCCTGTACGGCCTGACCTTCGCCACCAACCTGCGCACCGGCACCGCGCTGCAGGGCGAGATCAGCTACCGCCCGAACATGCCGCTGCAGTTCAACGGCACCGACATGACCAACTCGGCGCTGAACAACCCGGACCGCTCGCCGCTGGTCAGCAGTGGCGCCATTTCGACCGCCAACGGCGCGCGCAGCAACGGCTATCGTCGCAAGGAGGTCACCCAGGTACAGATGACCGCCACCCACTCGTTCAGCCAGGTGATGGGCGCAGACCAGTTCTTCCTGGTGGGCGAAGCGGGAGCCACCTTCATTGGTGGTCTGGAAGGCGGTTTCGGCCCGCGCTACGGCCGCAACAGCACCTTCGGGCAGGGCGAACTGGCTGACAACAGCATCTGTCTGGCAGGCTCGGAAACACCCAAGCACTGCAATGACGACGGTTTTGCCACCGACTTCTCGTGGGGCTACCGCGTACGCGCCATCTGGAGCTACGCCGATGCATTCGCTGGCATGGACCTGAAGCCAAGCATCTCCTGGTCACACGATGTTGAAGGCCACAGCCCCACTGAAACCTCTGGGTTCTCCGAAGGATCGACCGCCATCAGCCTTGGTCTGGGCGCGGAATTCAACCGCACCTACACGGCCAATATCTCTTACACCAATTACTTCGACGGTGACTACGGCACCAAGGGCGATCGCGACTTTGTTGCCCTGAGCGTCGGCGTTGCCTTCTGATGCGGAGCAAACTGATGAACAAATACACCCGCCTGTTTTCCCTGAGCCTGCTGAGCTCAGCCCTGCTGGCCCCGGCCGCACACGCTGCCGTGTCAGCCGAAGAAGCCAAGCGCCTTGGCCAGGACCTGACACCGGTCGGCGCCGAGCGCGCCGGCAACGCCGATGGCAGCATCCCGGCCTGGACCGGCGGCCTGCCGAAAGACGCCGGTACCATCCTGCCCAACGGCACGCCGAGCGACCCCTTTGCCAGCGAACAGCCGCTGTTCACCATCAATGCCAGCAACTACGAACAGCACCGCGGGCTGCTGACCGACGGCCAGGTTGCACTGCTCAAGCGCTACCCGGAAACCTATGTGCTGCCGGTCTACGAGACCCATCGCAGCGTCGGTTTCTCCGCTGAAGTCGCCGAAGAAGCAGCACGTAACGCGACCGAAGCCCAACTGATCAACGATGGCAACGGCCTGGCCGGCTTCCGCGGCAGCGTCGCCTTCCCGATCCCGCAGAGCGGTCTGGAAGTGATCTGGAACCACATCACCCGCTTCAACACCGGCAGCAGCATCTCGATCACCGACACCGCCGCGCCGCAGCCAAACGGCGACTACGTGATCACCACAACGGAGCAGCACTACACCCCTGTTGACCAGACCACCGACTACGAGCCGGCCGACTCCGACGATGTGCTGTTCTACTACAGCCACAAGATCACCGCGCCAGCCCGGCAGGTCGGTGAAGTGGTACTGGTCCACGAGACTGTTGACCAGATCGCCAACCCGCGCCGCACCTGGATGTACACGGCCGGTCAGCGCCGCGTGCGCCGCGCGCCTAGCATCAACTACGACGCAACCGGCGCAACCACCGCTGGCCTGCGCACCGCCGACAGCCGGGACATGTACAACGGCGCACCGGATCGCTACGAGTGGAAGCTGGTCGGCAAGAAGGAACTGCTGATTCCCTACAACAGCTACCGTCTGGCCTCACCGGATCTGACCTACAAGGAGATGATCCAGCCCGGCCATCTGGCGATGAACCACACCCGCTACGAGCGCCATCGCGTCTGGGAGGTGGTTGCCGAGCTGAAGGACGGCCAGCGCCACGTCTACAAGACCCGTCGCTTCTACATCGACGAAGACAGCTGGTCGATTGCCGAAGTCGATCACTACGACACCCGCGATCAGCTCTGGCGGGTGGGCGAGCGCCACAGCTTCTACCACTACGCACAGCAGGCGCCGCTGAGTGCCGCCGACGTGTTCCATGACCTGCAGAACGGCCGCTATATCGCCCTCAGCATGGCCAACGAACAGCGCGACGGTTACCGCTTCGACTACCGCGCCAGCACCTCAGACTACTCCCCGGGTGCCCTGCGCAGCAGCGGCGTACGCTAAGCCCTGTGCCCGGTCGTGCCTGCGACCGGGCTTTTTTGCCGAGAAGCATCCCGCATGAAAGCACGCCACGCCTTGCGCGCCCTGCGCGAACGCACCCACACCCGCCTGCTCGGCGGTGACGAACCCGACCCGCGTTTTACCCTCGCCAACGAGCGGACCTATCTCGCCTGGGTACGCACCTCACTGGCCCTGCTCGGTGGCGCAATTGCCGTCGAAGCCTTCACCCAGCAGACCTTCAGCCCGGAAGCGCGGCGGTTGATGGTCGACTGCCTGCTGATCCTTGCCGGCCTGCTCAGCCTGGGGTCCGCCCTGCGCTGGCTCAATGTCGAGCGCGCCCTGCGCCAGCGCCGCCCGCTGCCACTGGCGCGCATCATTCCGCTGCTGTCTCTCGGCTGTGCCGGCACCGCGCTGCTGCTGACCTGGTATCTCTGAGCAGTGAGCTTCACCCCGCCCGATCCCGGCCTGCAGGCCGAACGCACCCAACTGGCCTGGGCCCGCACCCAGTTGTCGCTGCTGCTGGTCGGCTGCCTGGCCCTGCGCTGGCTGCACGTCGAAAGCGGCCAGCGGCTGGAAGTGGCGCTGATTCTCGTCTGCCTGGCCACCGCTCTGTGGAGCAGCCAGCAGCACCGCTACCGCCGCGGCCTGCGCATGCTAAAGCACGAACGCAGCCGCGCTGCGCTGATACCGGTGCTGATCACCAGCGGCGCGCTGACCGCCGTGTCGCTGCTCGCCCTGCTGCGCTAAAACCCGGCTGCCCATTCCCCATAAAAACGCACACCTCAACCAAACGCCGTTCCCGCGAAGACAGGAATCCTGCGATGGGCCAGCACCCGCAATGGATCCTCGCCTGCGCGAGGATGACGAGGTTGAAGGACTGGCAGCAGGCGGCTAGGCACGATTAACCGCACCAATAACCTCCCCACTGCACCGTCATTCCCACGCAGGCGGGAATCCAGTGATAGGCCAGCACCCGCAATGGATCCTCGCCTGCGCGAGGATGACGAGGTTGAAGGAGAAGCAGCAGGCGGCTGGGCACGATTAACCGCACCAACAACCTCCCCACTACACCGTCATTCCCGCGCAGGCGGGCATCCAGTCATACGCCCGCGCCCACCATGGATCCTCACCTGCGCGAGGATGACGGGGTTGAAGAATAGGCAGCAGGCGACTGGGCACGATTAACCGTACCAATAACCTCCCCACAACACCGCCATTCCCGCGCAGGCGGGAATCCAGGGATGGGCCCGCATCCGCAATGGATCCTCGCCTTCGCGAGGATGACGAGGTTGAAGGAGAGGCAGCAGGCGGCCAGGCACGATTAGCCACACCAAAAACCTCCCCACTACACCGTCATTCCGGCGCAGGCGGGAATCCAGTCATACGCCCTCGCCCACCATGGATCCTCGCTTGCGCGAGGATGACGAGGTTGAAGGAGAAGCAGCAGGCGGCTGGGCACGATTAACCGCACCAACAACCTCCCCACTACACCGTCATTCCCGCGCAGGCGGGAATCCAGTCATACGCCCGCGCCCACCATGGATCCTTGCCTGCGCGAGGATGACGAAGTAATGAGGCGTGCCGTGCGCGTCAGGGGCTCTCCGCATTACAACCACGCCTGATAAAACGCCAGCTCCTCTTCCAGCACCTGCGCCAGATGCGCAGCCTGGCGAAAGCCGTGGCGTTCGTCGGCGAAGGTGACGCAGTGCACGGGCACGCCGTTGTCGTCCAGCGCAGCGACCATCTGTTCGGTCTGGCTGGGCAGCACCACCGCATCGCGCAGGCCCTGGAAGAAGATCACCGGGGTGCGGATGCGGTCGGCCTGGGCCAGCGGGGAGCGTTCGACGTAGCGGTCGGGCTGGGTGTCGGGGTCGCCGATCAGCCAGTCAATATAGTCGGCTTCAAACTTGTGGGTCACCGCGCGCAGCTGCAGCGGATCACTCACACCATACAGACTGGCCGCAGCGCGGAAGCGCCCTGCCCCGGCCACCAGCGAGCACAAGGTGGTGTAGCCGCCAGCGCTGGAGCCGCGAATAAACACCTGCGCCGGGTTGATCTTGCCCTGCTGGCCGAGATAGTCGACCGCCGCCAGCACGTCTTCCACGTCGGTCACGCCCCAATTGCCCTGCAGGCGCTGGCGATAGGCGCGGCCAAATCCGGTGCTGCCGCGGTAGTTCAGATCGGCGACGGCAAAGCCGCGCTGGGTCCAGAACTGGATGCGATTATCCAGCACCGGATAGCAGGCCGACGTCGGCCCGCCGTGGGTGAAGATCAGCAGCGGTGGCGGCTGATCCAGCGTCTGGGCGTGATTGCGCGGCGGGTAGAAAAAGCCGTGGGCACTCTCGCCGTCCGCGCTCAGATACAGCAGCCGCTCGGGGCGCGACAGATCGGCGTCGTCCAGCGCACTGTCTTCGCCCAGCAGGCGGGTCAGTTCACCGGTGGCCAGCTCAATGCGCAGAATGGCGGCGGTGCAGCTGGGCGAGGCGCCGATGCAATACAGCGCCTTGCCGTCGCTGCACAGGTGACGAAAGCGGCTGTAGGCATGCGCCAGCCGCCGCTCTTCGGCGCTGACCGAATGGCGCAGCGCCAGATGGCCGTATCCGGCCTCGCTCCAGCTCAGCGCCATCCAGCCGTCCTCCAGCGGCAGCCAAGTGTTGCTGCCCTGCTGCCAGGGCGCAGGCGCGTGGTCGGCGGCAATCGCCGGCAACTTGCGCGGGCCGTCAGCTGCAACCTGCCAGGGCACCCAATAGCCACTGCGGTCAGACAGGCAGCACAGCTGGCCGCTGGCATCAAAGCGCGGCTGCTGCCATGCGTCATCCGCACCATCGACCGACTGCACCTGCGCCACGCTGCCGTCGGCAGCCAGCGATGCCCGCATCAGCCGGGTGCGCGTCCAGCTCAGATCGGGGCGATCCCATTCGATCCACGCCAGCTGCGTGCCGTCATCACTGACCTGCGAGCTGTGGTAGAAATCCGCGCCACTGGCGAGCAACTGGCGCGAACCGTCCAAGCCGATGGCGACCAGCCGGTGCTCCACCCGCCCCGGCAGATGCGCCTCCTCCACCGCCAGCACGCGGCGGCGCACCAGGTCGGCGCAGAGCCCGCCGTAGCGGCATTCCGGGTGTTGGGTCAGGGGTTCAAGGCGCTGCCCTTCCGGGCATTGCAGATACAGCTGCTGATCGGCTTCGTTGACAAATACCAGCAGGCAGTCGGGTTCGTACTCGCCGGGCAGCACACAGAAGCTGCCGCCGCCGTATTCATACACGCGGCTGCGTACGGAATGGCCTTGGGGGGTAATGGTGCGGGTGACGCCGTCCTGCCAACGCTGCAGCACGCTGTCACCCTGCTGCGGGCGGAAGGTCAGCCACCAGAGCGCGCCGTCGGCGCAGCACAGATCGCTGTAGTCAGCGCTGGCGGCGACCGCCTGTGCTGCACTGAAGTCGCTCGGCCAGCGGCCGGGCACGGTTACATCAGACCTTGCAGATGATCCTCGAGGTACGTTCATTACGGAAGGTCAACTCCTCTATCCCCGGCTGGGGCTGCTCTGCTTCGGCTCTGGCCTGCAGAATCTTGTGATGGTGGGGCGACTTGCTGCACACCGGGTCCGCCTGGGTGGCATCACCGGTCAGCAGGTACGCCTGACAGCGGCAGCCGCCAAAGTCCTTCTCCTTTTCGTCGCAGGACCGGCACGGCTCGCTCATCCAATCATAGCCGCGAAAGCGGTTGAAACCGAAAGAGTCATACCAGATGTGCGACAGGCTGTGCTCGGTCACGCTGGGGAAGCTGACCGGCAGCTGCCGCGCGCTGTGGCACGGCAGCGCGGTGCCGTCCGGGGTGATGGTCAGGAAGATATTGCCCCAGCCATTCATGCAGCCCTTGGGGCGCTCCTCGTAGTAATCGGGGGTGACCAGAATCAGCTTGCACGGGTTGCCCTGCTCGGCCAGCTTCTCGCGCCACTGGTTGGTGACCTGCTCGGCGTGATCCAGCTGCGCCTTGGTCGGCAACAGCCCGGCGCGGTTCAGGTGCGCCCAGCCGTAATACTGACAGGTCGCCAGCTCGACAAAATCCGCCTCCAGCGCGACGCACAGCTCGATGATGCGGTCGATCTGGTCGATGTTGTGCCGATGGGTCACGAAGTTGAGCACCATCGGGTAACCCGCCGCCTTAACCGCCCGCGCCATCGCCAGCTTCTGCTCGAATGCCTTGCGCGAGCCGGCCAGCATGTTGTTGATCTCGGCATCGGAGGCCTGAAAGCTGATCTGGATATGATCCAGCCCCGCCTCGCGGAACGCCTCGATCTTGGCCTCGGTCAGCCCCATGCCGGAGGTGATCAGGTTGGTGTAAAAACCCAGCTCACGCGCCGCGCCGATCAGCTCGGCGAGGTCTTCACGCACCAGCGGCTCGCCACCGGAAAAGCCCAGCTGCGCCGCACCCAGCGCCCGCGCCTGGGTGAACACGTCGATCCACTGGGCGGTGCTCAACTCACCCTTGTGGTTGGCAAACTCCAGCGGGTTCGAGCAGTAAGGGCACTGCAGCGGGCAGCGGTAGGTCAGCTCGGCCAGCAGCCACAGCGGTGGCCCCTGTTCAGCGGATGTGGAGCCAGTGTTGAGCATGGGCCACCTCGATGAAGGCCAGAACGTCTTCGTCCAGTCCCGGCACATTGGGAAACTTGTCTGTCAGCGTGTCGATGATGTCAGCCACTGGCCGCTTGCCGTCGACCAGCAGAAGCACTTCGGCGGCGCTCTCGTTCAGCTTGACCATACCCTCCGGGTAGAGCAGCACGTGGCTGTTCTGCACCGGTTCCCATTGCAGACGAAAGCCGGGGCGCAGCACCGGCGTGTTATCACGCACCACCGGATTCATAGCGCAATCCCCCGGTGCCAGACCTTGTCGGCCGTGACCGTGTGATACGGCGGGCGCTCCAGCTCGTAGGCCATGGTCATGGCATCGAGCATGCTCCAGAGCACGTCCAGCTTGAACTGCAGAATCTCCAGCATGCGCTGCTGCGCCTCCCAGGTGGTGTAGTGATGCAGGGTAATACGCAGGCCGTGCTCGACGTCGCGGCGGGCCTCTTTCAGACGCTTGCGGAAATAGTCGTACCCGGTCGGGTCAATCCACGGGTAATGCTGCGGCCAACTGTCCAGCCGCGACTGGTGAATGTGCGGGGCAAACAGCTCGGTCAGCGACGAACTGGCCGCCTCCTGCCAGCTGGCCCGGCGGGCGAAGTTGACGTAGGCATCCACCGCAAAGCGCACGCCCGGCAGCACCAGTTCCTGTGACAGCAGCACCTCACGGTCCAGCCCCACGGCCTCGCCGAGGCGCAGCCAGGCCTCGATACCGCCCTCGCTGCCCGGCTCGCCATCGTGGTCGATGATGCGCTGAATCCACTCGCGGCGGGTATCGCGGTCCGGGCAGTTGGCGAGAATCGCCGCGTCCTTCACCGGAATGCAGAGCTGATAGTAAAAACGGTTCGCCACCCAACCCTGAATCTGTTCGCGGGTGGCGCTGCCGTCGTACATGGCAACGTGGAACGGGTGATGAATGTGGTAGTAGCGGCCCTTGTCACGCAGGGCCTGCTCGAATTCGGCAATACTCATCGGCTCGCGCTGCATGGCGGCCTCCTTACAGAACGATCTGCATACCGTCATGGGCGACCTCGATGCCATGCGCCACCAGTTCGGCGCGTTCGGCAGAGTCCTCGTCCAGGATCGGATTGGTGTTGTTGATATGAATGAGCACCTTGCGGCTGGCCGGCTGCGCATCCAGCAGCTCGATCATCCCGCCCGGCCCACTCTGCTGCAGGTGGCCCATCTCGCTGCCGAGCTTGTCGCCCACGCCAGCAAAGGCCATCTCGTCGTCGCGCCACAGGGTGCCGTCCACCAGCAGACAATCGGCATCACGCATGGTCGCCAGCAGCCCGTCATCCGGCTGGCCCAGGCCCGGTGCGTAAAACAGCACGCCGCCGGTCTTGGTGTCGCGCACCAGCAGGCCGATGTTGTCGCCGGGGTGCGGGTCGTTGCGGTGCGGCGAATACGGCGGCGCCGCACTGCGCAGCGGAATCGGCAAAAACTCCAGTGCCGGGCAGGCCGGAATACGGAACGGCTCGCCCAGCCCGATCCGACGGCGCTGCAAACCACCGTTCCAATGGCTCAGCATCGGGAACAGCGGGAAGCCGGTCTGCAGGTCCTCATGGACCATATCGGTACACCAGACCTCGTGCGGGCAACCCTCACGCAGGGTCAGCAGCCCGGTCACGTGATCGATCTGGCTGTCCATCAACACAATCGCCCGGATCGCCGTATCACGCACCGAGCGCGCCGGTTGCAGCACAGGCGTCTGCTCCAGCTGGGTGCGAATGTCGGGGGAAGCGTTGCAGAGAATCCAGTTCACCCCGTCGTCCGACAAGGCAATGGAAGATTGGGTACGCGCTTTCGCGTTCAGCGTGCCACGGCGCAGGCCGTCGCAGTTGCGGCAGTTACAGTTCCACTGCGGAAAACCACCGCCAGCAGCCGAACCAAGTATCTGTACATGCATGGGATCTGTCCTCGGCCAGCGTGCCTAAACGCCCCGGAAACCGGGGCGCCCGGTACTCAGCGGTTGGCAAAGTACATGGTGACTTCAAAGCCAATGCGCAGGTCGGTGTAGCTGGGTTTAGTCCACATGGGTCGATCCTCTTGTTATTGCGTGGGTTTACAGCGTCGGCAGGAACCGACGGACTCAGTTAAACACCGGGATCGGGGGGTACGAATGATACTTTGGGAGTAGATTTGGTCGTGATTTGGTTGGTGTGGGGGGCTTTCACGCATCGCTCCAGGAGGAACGCCAGGGTAAGCCAAACCAGCCAACGACAACGACGTAGGCGTCCTGCCGTCAGGATTGCTCAGCGGATTATTCGATCACGGTGACAAGCTGCAACTCCCGCCTCACAAGCGTCAGTTGAGGTAACAGGCGCATCAACCTTTTGAAAAGTAAAACTACCGCAGCTCGCAATGGTGCAGCCATCCGGCAGGTAGGCCTCAAGTAGCCTGCGAACTCGCCGTTCGGCCAGATTAATCGTCCACGTATACACCGGAAAACGATGGTGATCTGAAATCGCGAAGGTACCGAAATCGTAAAGGTACCCGTCCTCCACCTTCTGATAGCTAAGTGACTTCTGGCATCCATCATCGATGCATACAGCCAGTTGCAGGTCGTTCTGCTGCAGCGTCAGGCTGACTCTGTAAACGCTGCTTGCAGACTCTGCGCGCGACACAGCAGCAACACTCGACAGCATGAGCGCAGCGGCCAAAATTCCGAAACTGCGCCAATGCTGCCTGTGGTTTTTAATATGAAACATTGCACAACTCCCTCCTTGGAGCCCGGCTAAACAAACCACTACAGCAGATACAGCATAGGCCCAATAGGGCCCGGTTCAAGCCCCCAGCGCAAAGGACTAGACACTCATGCAGCCTGCTACACTTTGCTCACCTGCTCGCAAGCGTGGGCATATCTGATCTGCCCTCTGCCACTCACCTTGCTGCGGCCTCCGACTTAGAAATCACCTCAACAATGCGCTGCGCTTCGTAATCAGTTAACCCTCGCTCCCCCACCCATGAAGGCGACAGCAACAGAAACCACGCGGCGAGACCAGATACAGAGGTGACCTTACTCTCCGAACTGGTCGCTAACAATGTATTGCCTTCGCTGTCTGCGAGCTCGATTTTGTAGCCAGTTTCCGCACACCCAACGGATGGGATTAGCCCTAGCGTCAGCACCGTTAGCATGGGCTCCGAAAAGCACGCACCGGTCTGCATCGACTCTAACGACAGCAGGTAATCCGAAGGCGCTTCACCAGCTGATGGAGTGACGGAGGAAGCAAGGCCTTCTTCGACTAATGCTTCCGCAAGCCACTGCTCACCCAATCCCTGAGAGCTACCAACATCAACCTGTACAGTGCCAGCGAGCAGCGTTGCTGCGCTATTGGGCTGAGGGTCGACAGGGCGAATTTCGTAGGCTGAGCAAGCTGAGATTAAAAGGCAGGTTGTGAGCAGGGCTGTATTTTTCATTTGGTGACCGATAGGCAGCAGCAATTTCTTCTTGAGGCCCCCTAGTGAGCGAAGCGAACAACTAGCACCGGATGCTAGAGCACAGGGAAAGCAACGTCCGTACATGGTTTGAGTTTAAGTGCTGCTCTGCTCGCAGCGACAACGCTCGAAATGTGATTCCGAAATGCTGGCGCGTCGTTTACAAGGTTTAGCAGGCAATCACATTCTGTTTTGAGATTGTTAACCCACTCTACGTCTCTTTCTTCTGCTGCAAGGGCTGCACGAAGACGACGCTCGGATTCTGCCTGCCAGCCTACGAGCCCAGCAGATACGCCTGCATGGTAGTGGCTCCATATATCTCCCGGGCGCGTCTCTTTGCTATTTAGATGCTCGGCGACTGCGTGAAGCGTTGCAAAACGCTGGCGGAAGTGAAGCACTTCCTGCTTTGCCCGAGCGGCGACTCCTGCCACTGCACTCTCGAAGCTCTCCAGGTTTTCCCCGCTCATAAACGAGTCGACACGGTAGCCATCATCAAACGACAAGAAGTCCTTTGTATACCAGAGCCAGCATGCACCCACATTCAAGTAGGTGCCTTTAGACCATCCGGAGGGCTGAAACTCAACGACCGTAACCCACCAGTGATGGTCGTCCAGCCATATGCGAAATCGCCCCTTTTGGATACATCCAATAGGACGAAGCGCGGTCCGGGCTGCTTTGGTGATAAGAGTGTTGTGAGTAACCTCGGCCACGATCTTGAGCTCTAACGAAAAGCTAAGCGGCGCCCAGAGAAGGGCGTCCGGTGGAGGCCGGAACGAACTTGAGCGCCTGGTTAGGAAGCCCATGCTGCACGGATACCCTGTTCACACGTTTCACATGAAGCTCAATCGAAACCATGGCTCATACCCACCAACTCTGCAAAGACCCAGACGTTCCCTTTGCTGTAGGTTTCTGGCTCTTCAGTACCCCCTAAGAATGGGTATGGCTCTGGTATAAAAACCTCTTCGGCACACAGTGGCCCAACATGATTTTTGATTAAAGCTTGATGCCTTGGCTTCAGCACGTACTCGGAAAAGTCGCAATCCTTAAGGATTTCAGACTCGAACTCATCAAGTGAAGTGAAAGCTCCGTAACCTTTGTATGCCTTAAGGAAGGGATAAAATACAGCGTACTCATTTTTGCGCTGGTCAAAAAGGAAGAAGTGTCCCAAGCCGGAATAACCGACTACATGGGTAAATGCCGGTAGCTGTGACACCCAGCAGCCAAGCACAGAAATCGGCCTCATAGGCTGCAAAATTGAATATGTCATGTGGTTGCCTAACGTTTGGTTAAGGGGCGGCCAAAAGCGTAGCTTTTGGACGTCCGAAGTGAGCGAAGCGAACGACTTGAACCATTTGTTAGGGTTAACCAGCACTGATTAATTGCAGGTGTGCGCCTAATGCAAACAACATAAAACCTGCTATGGCTACTTGTCGCTCGGTTTCTCCAAAAATGTAGGCGGAGCTATAGAATCGCTCAACCTCAATTTTTGTTTCAGTTATTTCTAGTATCTTTGCGTGTGCTTCTGGTGTTTTTTCTTTTAGGAGTTCTTTGAATTCGTGAGAGAGAAAGTCTTTAACCATTTGATGGTTTTTTATCGCGCGATCAACATCTGGCCCGCGAAAAACTCGAAGAGCCAACATCATGGCTGAAATGCTTTGGAACATTATGCCGGTGATTTGCAGGGAGAGCTTTAAGCTTTTTTCACCTTGCGCGCCGGCGTAGTTAAATACATCAGGACTTACAAAAACTGCAATGGCCGCCATTACTGCTCCGGTATAAAACCAGAATATTTCTTGTGTGGCTGTAGGTGTGCAGTATTTGCTCATTGGCATGTGTCTGGTGTTGACCCTAACGTTTGGTTAAGGGGCGGGCTTTAGCTCGTCCCAGTGAGCGAAGCGAACGGTTTGAACCACTTGTTATGGCTTACATAGCTTCATTTAAGTCGACTTTTAAGCCAGCAACCTTTAGCTCTTTAGCCAAAGTTAGCCGCCATGCGCCTGCTGCATCGATATCTATGTATAGAACGCCAAGAAAATCAGAAGGTATTTCTACGTTTCCTTTTCTTAGAACGCATACACGATTCCTTCCTATCTTGGCAGCCATATAACCAAGCTCAACCAAAACGTTCTGTCTGGCACGAGGCTGGAGGTTTCCTGGTGATGCCGAACTTGCGCCCACGTCGTCCGGGGTAAATAGAACGACGGCATATGCAGCGTCAGTATGTTTTTCTAGTTTCTCAATAATGGTTTGTCCTTCATTTGCTTGCTCATGAAGGATTACTGCGTTCAAGCCTAATTTCTCAATGAATCTTGCCGATGACTCTTTAGCTTGTTCATCGTGGCCGTGGACAATAAACACATTATTGCTATTTCCAGAGATCACCCTTCCTTTGGTATTTTTTATTTCTTGCTCTTTAAATAACAGATCATGTGTGTAGTCTTTTCCAGATGACAGGGGTAGCAATCGACGATCTGTTGCCAAATCAGCTATGCCAGAACCCCTCATTCTATTGTTATGCTGTTCGGCGTAGTAAGATTTTGGCTGTGGGGTATTTGTAATTTTAATTTTTTGGATGTCATCAATATTTTTGATTACCATTCCGTCAACAGTAAACGCTCTTCCAGAATGCCAAGGCGTTATGATTTGCTGGCTAAGCTCATCAAACGTTAGATCGTTGAATACAGCAGATCTATCTTTTTTCTTGTTATCTCCGGCTAGCTCTACATGGCAGTGCCAGTACTTGTCAGGGAAAACGTCTATTTCTTCCATATGCTGAATTTACCTACTCTTCTCAGTGCCCTAACGTTTGGTTAAGGGGTGGGCTTTAGCCCGTCCCAGTGAGCGAAGCGAACGGTTTGAACCATTTGTTAGGGGGTGTTGACGTAGAAGTATATTGCTAGAGCAATCGAAATAATTGAAAAGCCAACAGTGGCGAAAAGCCCCTTCCTTGCGAGGGATAAAGACTCCTTTTGTTCATCAATGTACTTCTTAGATTCCTCGCCTCTCAATTTGATTGCCGAAGATAGCTCTAGCAATGCCTTATGAACTAAATCTTTCGCGTTCGCTTCAGCTAGCTCGTATATGACTTCTAAATGATGTCTTTCCGGTTCTGAAACCCCTTCAAAAGGCTTCTTCTTAAGTCTTTCGCCAATTTCGATCTGGCATTTTTCTATTAAGTCGTTGATTTTATCCAGAGCTTTTTGGTTGTCACTCTTGTGAAGAAGCCCTACCAATTCGGTTGATAGAGTGGTTTTGAGCTTTAAAAGTTGTAAGCGAATTCTCTTGAGAGCTGTTAGACCAGTCAAGAAGTCCTCAAATATTGACTCATGGATGTCTAAAACATCCTTAAGATCGCCCACGTTATCTTTGGAAATTGCCGAGGAAAGTGAAACAAAAAATTCCTTTGTCTTCTCTTTTTCAATAATCTTCCTTTTCCTGATTATATATATCTGAATAGCAATGGGTGCCATTACCAACAATGCAGCCACTACGCCAAGTAGATATGTTTCGATATCGCGCATGTTTTATGCTGTACCCTAACAGTGATTAGATCGCGCGCAGCACTAATACATAATTAGTGCGCTCGGTATAACACCGAAATTACATTCGGACATTTTTTAATGGAATCATGCAGTTACCACCTTCCTTAGCGCTTTCCGCGTATTCGCGCTGCAGCAAAATTTGTGAGTTGCTTCCTACTTTAGCGAAAGGAGAACACACGGCAAGCTGATTTTTTTCTTGGGGCGCAAGCCGTATTGGTTGCACGGACCCGGGTTCCCCGTTTACGTGGGCGAGTAGCGCAGAGTTATCGGGAAAAAGAGTCGTAGGGTGTCTGAGGAGCGCAGCGACGAGTTTTACGACTCCCCGATAAATCGAGCAACGCAGCGAACCCGAAGGGCCGCGTAGTCGGGGTCCAAGCTGGCCGCGACCTTTCTTTTGGTTACTTTTCTTTGGCCACGCAAAGAAAAGTGACTCGCCGTCAGGGCGAAAGGGTAACGTGAAGTATCTACGTGCGGTGCGGGTGAAGCTGGATCCCCGCCTTCGCGGGGATGACGTGAGGGTTAATTCGCGGGGATGACGATTAGTCGGGATTCCGCGAAGGCGAACCGCAGAGGTGAGCGACATACAGGTCGCTGAACCAAGCCGGTCACGTTCGTACAGGCGTCACCCCGGGCACGGCATGCTGTGCCCCTACCGGAGATCGGGTCAGCAGCGGCGCTATAGAGCCCTCCCCCACCAAATCCCAAACAAAAAAAAGCGTGACCGAAGTCACGCCAAAGTTTCACGAACAGACTTGCAGAACGAGGGGCATGTTCCCTCAGGGGTAGTACTCAGGGCCGACAACTCACCACCAGCCCCTAGCGCCCCGGCAGGTGGAGCAACCTGCGCGGGGTTTGCCTGGGTTGGGCTTAGAAGAAGCCCAGCGGGTTGACGTCGTAGCTGATCAGCAGGTTTTTGGTCTGCTGGTAGTGGTCGAGCATCATCTTGTGGGTCTCGCGACCGACACCGGACTTCTTGTAACCACCGAACGCTGCGTGGGCCGGGTACATGTGGTAGCAGTTGGTCCAGACGCGACCGGCCTGGATGCCACGACCCATGCGGTAGGCACGGTTGATGTCGCGGGTCCAGAGGCCGGCGCCCAGGCCGAACTCGGTGTCGTTGGCGATTGCCAGGGCTTCGGCTTCGGTCTTGAAGGTAGTGACGCTGACCACCGGGCCGAAGATTTCTTCCTGGAAGATGCGCATCTTGTTGTGGCCTTTGAGCAGGGTCGGCTGGATGTAGTAGCCGTTGCCGAACTCGGCGTTCAGGCGCTCTGCGCCGCCACCGATCAGGAACTCGGCACCCTCTTCGCGGGCGATTTCCATGTAGGACAGGATCTTGTCGAACTGCTGTTCGGACGCCTGTGCGCCGACCTGGGTTTCGGTGTCCAGCGGGTTGCCGCGCTTGATGCTGCGGGTACGCTCCAGCACCATGCCGATGAAGTCGTCGTACATGTCTTCCTGGATCAGTGCGCGGGACGGGCAGGTGCACACTTCGCCCTGGTTGAAGAACGCCAGCACCATGCCTTCAACGGCTTTGCTGACGAAGGACTCTTCCGCCTGCATGATGTCGGAGAAGTAGATGTTCGGCGACTTGCCGCCCAGCTCGACGGTGGACGGGATGATGTTTTCCGCAGCGCACTTGAGGATGTGACGGCCAACCGGGGTGGAACCGGTGAACGCCAGCTTGGCGATGCGGGTGCTGGTGGCCAGTGCTTCACCGGCTTCGCGGCCGTAGCCGTTCACCACGTTCAGCACGCCCGGCGGCAGCAGGTCGCCGATGACTTCCATCAGCACCAGAATGCTCAGCGGGGTCTGCTCGGCCGGTTTCAGCACGATGCAGTTACCGGCAGCCAGCGCCGGGGCCAGTTTCCACGCGGCCATCAGCAGCGGGAAGTTCCAGGGAATGATCTGACCAACGACGCCCAGCGGCTCGTGGAAGTGGTACGCGGCGGTGTGCTCGTCCAGCTCGGCAGCGGTGCCTTCCTGCGAGCGCAGGCAGCCAGCGAAGTAGCGGAAGTGGTCAGCGGCCAGCGGGATGTCGGCGTTCAGGGTTTCGCGTACGGCTTTGCCGTTGTCCCAGGTTTCGGTGACGGCCAGCATTTCGAGGTTTTGCTCGATGCGGTCGGCGATTTTCAGCAGGATGTTGCTGCGCGCCTGCACGGAGGTCTTGCCCCAGGCATCCTTGGCAGCGTGGGCGGCGTCCAGCGCCTTGTCGATATCTTCTGCGGTGGAGCGCGGGATTTCACACACGGCGTTGCCGGTGACCGGGGTCAGGTTGGTGAAGTACTGGCCTTTGACCGGCGCGACAAACTCGCCATTGATGTAGTTGCCATAGCGAGACTTGAAGGAAACGACTGAGCCTTCGGCTCCGGGTTGTGCATAGATCATTGTTGTTTTCCTCTGAGCGAAGCCTGACCCCGCACGGGTCAAGTCATGGTTCGATCTTAGTAACGGGTCTGGGGTGTCTGGTATGCGCCGTTGGCAGGGTTGACGTCGTTATTTAGTAGTAGATTGCCCGACCCATGGCACCCTCTCAGGCTAGCTGCCACGCCGCACGGCGGTGCTGAGACCGACCAGCGGTCAGGCACGCTGCACCCGCAGCACGCCGGTATCGATGGCCAGATGCACCAGCTCGGTCAGCGAGCTGACGTTGAGTTTTTGCTTGAGCACGGTGAGGTTGTTGGAGACGGTCTTGCTGCTGATGCACAGGTTCTCGGCGATCAACCTCGGCGCCACGCCACGGGCGAGCATCACAAAGATCTCGAACTCGCGCTGGGTAACGTCGCGCAGACGCGGGTCGAGGCGTTCATCGCTGCCGGCGCAGGCCAGTTGGGTGGCCAGCTCCTGCTCGATATAACGATGCCCCTTGAGGCAACGCCCCACCGCGTCGCAGAGCACCTCGGGCGATGCCGTCTTGGTGATATAGCCCAGCGCGCCGGCGGCGAGTGCCTGACGCACCAGCGGCAGTTCGTCATGCATGCTGAGAAACAGGATGCGCAGCAGCGGCCAGCGCTGCAGCAGGCGACGGGCGGTTTCGATGCCGCTGATGCCGGGCAGGCCAATATCCAGCAAGACCAGGTCGGGCACGCGCTGCTGCGCGGCCACCAGGGCGTCCTCCCCGCTCTCCACGGCGCGAATCTCCGCCTGCGGCAACATCTCACCCAGCAGGCAGGCACAGCCGTGGCGCACCATAGGGTGGTCGTCCACCAGCAGCAGGTTCATGGTTGCAGCTCGTGCTGGGCAGAGACGCTGGCGGCGGGGCTATCCACCGCCAGCAGGCGGTCGGTGCCCAGCAGGCACAGCAGCATAAGAGTCAGGTGCAGCAGGGTTCGCAGACAGTGCATGGTGGTGGTCCACTTGTTTTCTGCCCATGCTATGCCGCTCGCGCGCGAGCAAAATACGACCTTGGTACCGCCAACCCGCTACTTTCTGCATATGGGCTTGCAACCGCAGCCGCGCCATACTGCCGGCAAACACCAACCGGACTGCCGCCATGCGTCTGCTGATCGTGCTGACCGCCTTTTATCTTTTCGCCCTGAGCGCCGCTACCCTGGTGGCAGATGAACGCCTGAATGACCTGTTGCAGAGCGCTGAATCACCGATAGCCGCCCGGCAGATAGCGCTTGCTCCGAGCACCTGCGACCTACTACTTTAGTACTGGTTTGTAGTGCCAACGTCTCATTTAAAAGACACCCTACTGGCGATGTAATGCCTACAGTGCCAACCGCCTTGGCTGCATACATAAAAAAATAAAACGGGTTACCAAGCCATGTACAAGATACTCATAGCTGACGACCACCCCCTGTTCCGCGAGGCCATCTGCAACGTCATTGGCAGCGGCTTTCCGGGCAGCGAGCTACTGGAAACCTGTGACCTGGACAGCGCGCTGGCGATCGCCCGCGAACAGGACGACCTGGACCTGATCCTGCTGGATCTGAACATGCCCGGCATGCATGGCCTCAACGGCCTGATCACGTTGCGCAACGAGTCACCGTCGATTCCGGTGGTGATTGTCTCGGCCGAGGAAGACAAGCAAGTGGTGCTGCAGGCCATCACCTACGGCGCGGTGGGCTTTATCACCAAGTCCTCCCCGCGTGCGCAGATGACCGAAGCCATCGAGCAGATTCTCGACGGCAACGTCTACCTGCCCTCCGACATCATCCGCGCCAACCACACCATCACCCGCCGCAACCCCGAGGAGTACCCCATCTCCCCGGAACTGCTCTACGCCCTCACCCGCAAGCAGTTGCTGGTGCTGGAGCGCATGGCCAAGGGTGAATCCAACAAGCAGATCGCCTACCACCTGGACATCGCCGAAACCACGGTCAAAGCCCACGTGTCTGCCATTTTGCGCAAGCTGAATGTGCATAACCGGGTACAGGCGATTTTGTCGGCCAGTGATGTGGATTTCAGTGCGTATTTGCGGCGCTGAGCGGGGCTGACTGCCCCTTCCGGCTTCCGTTCGCACACCGCTTTTGTAGGGGCACGGCATGCCGTGCCCGGCTCCATCTCAACCCGGAGTTGCGGCCACTCAGATACATCCCCCCCTTCCACGTCATCCCCGCGAAGGCGGGGATCCAGTTAGCCGTCTGATACCTTCTTTGGATTCCCGCCTGCGCGGGAATGACGGGGTAGTGACGTAGGGTTGTCTCGGCCAAGCTACCTGCACTCTGCTCCCACGCCTTTCGCCTTCCCGGCGAGCCAAGGGGGGGGGGCTGCTTGCCCAGCCCCCCTTAGCGATCCCCCGGGGCACCCGACTACGCGGCCCTGCGGGTCCGCTGCGTTGCTCGATTCACCGGGGAAGCCTCGCCGGCCGCGCGAAAACTCGTCGCTACGCTCCTCAGACACCCTACGCTTCTTTTTCCCGATAAATCTGCGCTACTCGCCCGCGTAAACGGGATCTGGGGCCGTGCGCACTCGCCCCACTTCTCCGCAATCAAAACCACACACACGGGAAGTTCGAGCTCCCGCTCGACCAGCGACCCTCCGTGCAACGTCATGGCCGAGTTGGAACTCGGCCTTCCCAACCCCTTCACGTCATCCCCTCGTAGGCGGGGATCCATTGCGCTGTCTGATACTCCCTCTGGATTCCCGCCTGCGCGGGAATGACGGGGTAGTGATTCGAAGACTCGGCACCACAGGAAGGTCGAGCTCCCGCTCGACCAGCGAACCTCCGTGCAACGCCGTGGCCGAGCTGGAACTCGGCCTTCCCGACCCACTCCACGTCGTCCCCGCACAGGCGGGGATCCAGCTCGTCACCTGACGCCCCCACTGTATTACCGCCTTCGCGGGAATGACAGAGTGGTGATTCAGCGATAACTCGACGGCCCAGCACCACGGGAAGGTCGAGCTCCCGCTCGACCAGCGACCCTCCGTGCAACGTCATGGCCGAGTTGGAACTCGGCCTTCCCAACCCACTCCACGTCATCCCCGCGCAGGCGGGGATCCATTGCGCTGTCTGATACTCCCTCTGGATTCCCGCCTGCGCGGGAATGACGGAGTGGAGGTCAAAGGACGAAGATATTCGTAAAGTCTGGGCAGCGCGCCCGGCATGCCGCCCAAGGAACGGAAAGCAGCACGCGCGCTATATCAGGGCGACCCAAAGATCACCCACTCACCGCCAACAAATGACTCATCGCCGTCTTCAACTTCATCGGTTTCACCGGCTTATGCATCAGCACATGGCCCAGCTCACGCACCTGCAGCTTCAGCGCGTTGCTGTAGTTGGCGGTGATCAGCAGCACCGGCAGTGGCGTGCCGCGGCGGGCGTTGATGCGGCTGACCACATCGACGCCGTTGACGTCATTGTCCAGATGGTAATCGGCAATCAGCAGATCAGCCGGCGCGTGGAAGTTGTCGACCTGGGCGGCGAGATCTTCTTCTGACAGCGCGGTGATCACCTCACAGCCCCAGCCTTCCAGCAGGGTACGCATGCCGGCACAGATGGCGGCGTCGTTATCCAGCACCCAGATGGTCGAACCGGGCAGGTGTTCGCCGATACGCGCCGAGACCGGTTCGCCAGCCTGGGTGGTCGGCTGCAGGCGGCCAAAGGGCACCTCTACCGCAAACACCGAGCCGCGCCCTTCTACCGAGCGCACGCTGATGCGGTGGCCGAGCATGCGGGCAATCTTGTCGACAATGGCCAGGCCCAGGCCGAGACCCCGGTCACGGGTATTGGCGCTGGGGTTGACCCGTTTGAACTCCTGAAAAATCTCCTGCAGTTTGTCTTGTGGAATCCCCAGCCCGGTGTCCCACACTTCGATGCGCAGTCCGTGCGCCTGCCGCCGGCAGCCCAGCAGAATGCGGCCGCGCGGTGTGTAGCGAATGGCATTGGTGAGAAAGTTGCGCAGAATGCGCACCAGCAACTGGGCGTCGCTGCGCACCACTGCCCGGCAGCCAACAAAGTGCAGAGCCAGCCCTTCGCTGCCGGCGATCTGGCGGCATTCGTTGGCCAGGTTGTCGAGCAGATCAGCCAGCACAAAGGCGCTGATGTCCGGTTTGATCACACCGGCATCGAGCTTGGAAATATCCACCAGAGTGCCCAGCAGGTTCTCCACGTCCTCCAGCGAATGACTGACCTGACGCACCAGTGACGCACCGGACTCCGGCAGGCTGTCGTGCTGTTCCAGCAGCGCCCCGGTAAACAGCCGGGCGGCATTGAGCGGCTGCAGCAGGTCGTGGCTGACCGCGGCAAGAAACTTGGTCTTGGACAGGTTGGCCTGTTCCGCCTCGCGTTTGGCTTCGCGCAGCCGCGCTTCGGCCTCGGTACGCTCGCGAATTTCTTCGCGCATCTGGCCATTAACCTCGGTCAGCTCCTGGGTGCGCTCGCGCACGCGCTGCTCCAGGTGCTGATAGGCCTGATGCAGGGCTTCGGAGGTGCGCCGCCGCTCGGTGATATCGCGGATCAGCACAAAGATGCCGACTACTTCGCCATCGCCATCACGGTTGGGCACATAGGAGCGCAGCAGGTAGCGCTGCTGTCCATCCAGGCTGGGCTCGGCAAACTCGAAGCTCAGACTCTCGCCCCGGAAGGCGCGCTGAATGTAGGGCTGCAGCCGCTCGAACAACTGGCTGCCATGAACGCGGTGCAGGGTCTGACCAAGAATCTCACCGCGCGCCCAGCCGTACCAGTCTTCGTACACCTTGTTGGTGAACTGGTAGGTCAGATCTGCGCCAACATAGGCAATCAGCGCCGGCACATGATCGGTGATCAGGCGCACCCAGCGCTCGCTTTCCTGCAGGGCGCGGGCGTAGAGATCGCGCTCGGTGATATCGGTAAAGGTGTTGACGAAGCCGCCGGTCGGCATGGGGTGGCTGCGCACCTCCAGCACGCGCCCGCTGGACAGGCGCTGCTCACAGGTGAGCAAGGGCGCGCCCTGATGGTTAAGGCTGTAGGGTGTGAACAGCTCCAGCTCGCTGTCTTCGATCACCTCGGCAAAGGGCCGGTGGGCTTCAATCGGCGCCAGCCCGGACAACTCCAGGAAGCGCCCGTTCCAGACCTCCAGCGCGCCGTCATCGTTGACCACCGCAACGCCCTGGGACAGGCTGTCCACGGTGCGCTGCAGCAGCCGGGTTTTCTGCTCCAGGGCCTTCTCCCGCCGCGCCTTCTCGGACTGTTTGAGGTCGGTAATATCGGTGTACATGATCACCAGCCCGCCCTCACGCGTGGGCCGCTCGCTGACCTGCATCCAGCGCTGATCGCGCAGCTGGTGCAGCAGTTGGCCGTCGGCAGCGGCGTCGGTCTCGACCACCAGGCCGGTGGTCAGCGCCAGGCGCTTGACCTCATTGAGTGAAGTGCCCTCGGTCACGCACACGCCGGTGCCCTGCCAGAAGGCGGCAAAGCGGCTGTTGAACAGGACGATGCGGCGCTGCTCGTCAAACAGCACAAAGGCGTCGGATACGCTTTCAATGGCGTCGATCAGATAATGGTGGGCCTTTTCCGCCCGGGCACGCGCATCGCTGAGCAGGCGGTTGCTGGCCTGCAGCTCGGCCATGGTGTCGTTCAGCGCCTGGGTACGCTCGCGCACCTGCTCGGCCAGCTCGACCGAATGCTGAAACGCCGCGTAGCTTTCGGTGCGCTGGCTGGAACTGGACTCGACCCGCTCGATCAGCGCGGCGTTGATGCGCTGCAACTTGCTGTTGGCCGCCCGCAGCGCCTCCACCTCGGCCTGCAGCGCCTGGGCGTCCGCCGCGCCGCTGTCGGCGCTGCGCAGATCAACGAGGGAAGGCAAAAGCCACCCCGGTGAAGGTCTGGTTGATATGCATGCCGTTGAACTGCTCACCGTAGGTGTTAAAGCCGATCACCCGGTTGGCCGCCAGAAAGTCGGACATGCGCTGATTCTCCCCGCGCAGCTCGGCCTCCATGCGGCGCAAAAAGCAGTCGCAGCCCAGAATCAGAACCGGTTCGCCCAAACGCTGGCGCAGCTGTTCAAACTGCAAACGCAAGTTGGGCAGCAGCTCGCCGGGCGTCATGGCGGTAAGCACGATGCCGGTGTCCACCGCGCAGTAGAAGGTCAGGCTGCGATCGGCGTTGACCCGCTGGATAGAGCGCACATAGAACTGATCACGGATACGCACCGCCAGCGCGTTGAGGGCAAAGTGCTCGGCCCGCAGCGCGTCCAGCGGCACCCCCACCAGCCTGGCGTATTCCTCTGCTGCCGGTTCGGCGTTCAGTTCCAGCACCGTGCGGCTGGCACTGTCGGCGGCGGTAACTACCAGCTTGCTGTCTGTGGGCTTGAGGTGATGGGTGGTAAACACCTCAAAATCCAGCCAGGTGTTGATCATCACCACCACCGCAGCCCCGGTCAGAAAACGCCCCTGGTAGTACACATGGGTGTGGCTGAGGTGGTTGTCGTCGCCAGCGGAGCCGCCAAAATGCGGAATGCTGCCAAGTGCCGCGCTCAGGGTATTGAGCACCAGCTCCTCGCGGCTGGAGAGACCATCGAGCATCGTCAGCGCGAAGGTATGCTCCTTGATGGGCGCCAGATTGACCTGCCGACAATAGCCCAGCATGCGCTCTACCGCCTGCTGCGCCTCGACCAGACTGAAGCTGTCCAGCGCCTGGATCAGCGTGCAGTCAACGGCAAAGGTGCGCAGGTCCAGACCAAGCGCACTGATGCAGCCGCGCCCATACCCCTGGGCGCTGATCTCTCCGGCAGTGGTACAGCCCAACAGCATCACGCCGCCAAAGTGCTGCTCCAGCGCGGTTGCCAGGCGCTCCAGCGGATACTCGGCGGAACAGAAAAACAGTACACAGCCCAGGTGCGGATGCAGCAACTGACGCGCCAAATCCTGCGCCGCCGCATCCGGGTCCAGGGCCTCGGTCATGGCGGTACGAAAGCAGTCGTCGAGCAACTGGAAGCTGGGCTGGGCAATATCGGGAATAGGGTTCATGCCCTCGATTCTAGTGAGCCGGCAAGGCCCCGCCCTATGCTACTTCAGTACTGGATGGGTAGGTCTTGGGGACAACGCGGAGCGGGGCTGGTGGCTGACGGAGAAGCCTTCGGCGTTCTCCATCCTACATGGTTGAGGTGCGGGGCTGGTGGCGGCCGTAGGGTGGAGAATCGCGTAGCGTTCTCCACCATGAGCGCCCCGCCGCAGCCCCGCGGCCAAGCTGGAACTCCGCCGTCCCAGAAACAAAAACCCCCGTCTGCTCACACAGACGGGGGCCGGTATTGCCGCAGGCTCTTACCAGCTCAGCGCAACACCCAGCGCCACCGAATCAGTCTCTTCGATGGTCAGGTTGTTGGTGCGGTCTTCGATCTCGAACTGGTTGTATTCGGCCACCAGCGTCAGGTGCTCGTTGATGCTGTGGAACAGGCCGATGGCGCGGGTTTCGTAATCAGCTGCGACGCCCAGGCCGTTACCGTCGTCTTCGGTCTTGCCGTAGGACAGTGCCAGGCGGCTCTTGCCGCCGAAGGTGTAGGAGCCCTGCATCAGATAGCCGGTGCTGTCGATCTCACGCAGTACCGCTTCACCGGCGTTGTTGGTGAAGAAGGGGTTGATGCCTTCGGCGTCAAAACCAGAGGCAATCAGCGACAGCGCACCCATCTTTGCCTGCACACCGTAACCGACGCCCTCGGAGGTGACGTCGTCCACGGCATCATCGGTGTTCTTGGAAGTCTGGTAACCGGCATTCACCCAGCTGTAGATCTCGGCACCAGCCAGATCAAACTGATAGGTCACCTCGGTCTCAAAGCGCGGGGCATCCTGATAGTTCTTGCCGGCGACGGTGTCGTCACTGGTATCGACCGGGTCCATGATACCGGCGGCAACGCGCAGGCCACCCATGACCGGAGAACGGTAGGTGATCTGGGCGGTCGGGAACGGGTACGGATAGCCGCTGCCGATGTTGCCGAAGGACACGCCGCCACCGTCTACCAGGCCCAGGGTGTCGCTCACCTGACCGTAACCGGCGAGCATCTCGTCGAGCAGGATATTGGAGCGGGCAAACAGGCCAAAGTCCTTACCGACCAGCACTTCACCCCAGTCGCCGCCAATGGTGCCGTAGAACTGACGCACGTCGATGGCGGTCGCGGTGCCGTTGGTTTCGCTGTCGTTGATGGTGACCCAGAACGAGGAACGCGCGCCGAGCGTCAGGTCGCCCATGTCCTTGCCCATGTTGAAGCCGATGTAGTTGGGCAGAAAGCCCATCTTGACGCGGGCCTGGTCACGATCCAGATCGTCGTTGATGTTGTCGGTGTCGGTCTGCACGTAGAAGGCATTGACGTAGCCGTCAGCAGAAAAGGTGGTGCCGTCTTCGTCGTACAGGGTGATAGCAGCCGAGGCCGGCGCGCTCAACAGCGCCAGGGCAATGGGGGTCAGCAGGGTGCAGGCAATCTTGTTCTTGTACATGGTGCTCTCCGATGTAATCAGTGACTGAAGCGTCACGCCGATTATCAGAAAGCCCCCCTGCCCGCCCCATTGATCAAGAGCGGCAGTTGCATTGCCATTTGGTGTCTGCGACCAAGCGATGAGATACCGCGCCTGCGGCAGGTTGTATTTACGACCTCCGGAGGTAGTAAAGTCTGTTGTCGCCTCAGTCTGAGCCGGCCTGACGGCTCAGCAGGCGCCAGCGCGCACTCTGCGGCAGGCGGCTGACAAAGGCGTTCCAGTGCGCGGCGGTCAATTGCAGCAGCGCCTGCTGCTCGGCGGCCAACTGATCGTCACGTTGCCAGACGCAGTCTTCCCATAGCCCCTCAAAACGCTGCTGCGGATGCTGGCGCTGCTGCTCCAGCAACTGCGCCAGGTGAGCCGACTGCGCCTGCAGGTGCTCAGCACTCAGCGCGCCCAAGTCCTGCAGGCTGGTCTGCAGAAAAGCATCGACCGCGGACTCGATGCACCGGTGCGAGCGGTCCGGTGACTGCACCAGCAACAGCAAGCCCGCACGGCCCGCCCGCCGGTGCAGCCGGGCGACGACCCAGTAGCCGAGCTGTTGCCGCGTGCGCAGCTCGGCGAAGAACGGGTCCGCCAGATGGTGATGCAGCAGACGCCAGCAGGCCGCCTCCTGCAGGCTGTCGTCGGCAGCCGACAGATAAAGCAGCTGGGCGCGGTCCGTGTGCTTGCAGCTGACCTCGCTGACCTGCAGCTGCCGGGGCGCCAGCGGCGGCATGGGGCATTGCCAGCCAAACGGCTGCATCAGCGCCGGACACAGGTTGACCAGCAGTTTGGCAATCTGCGAACGCTCGGCCTCCGGCCAGCGACTGGGTTTGAGCCAGATAATCTGCGCCTGCGCGCACAGGTGTTGCCAGAGCAGCTGCGGGTCACGCGGCCGCCAGGCGCTGAGCGAACGCTCCTGTTCAAGGGTCTGCAGCAGTCGCCAGGCGGGCAAGGCATCCTGCTCCTGCTGCATCCAGCGCCGGCTGCGGCGTTCGATCAACGGCAGCTGGGCGGCGGCGGGCGGTGCCTGCAGCTGCTGCAGCAACTCACGCACAAAACCGGGCAGCAAGGCTGGTGGGCCCATGACATCAAGCACCAGTTGGCCCGGTGCGAGGGACCAGCTCAGCTCAATGCCTACCTGCTTGCCCCACTGCTGCAACGCCTCGCTGCGTAGCGACCAGCAGGCCTGCAGCCAGCGCCGATCAGCTCGACTGGCTTCGCTCTCGGGCCAGCACCAGGCCAGCCGGGTCCGCAGCCCGCCGGCCTGCGGTGCAAAGCGGGTCAAACGCAGGCCCGGCAACAGGGTAGACCAGCGCAGCCCTTCGGCGGCCTCCGGCAACGGCCCGAGGCAGGGGCCTGCACGGCCCTGCAAATTGGCCACAGCGGCCGGAGCAACCTGCAGTGCCAACGCCCGCCAGGGCGTATCGGTGTACGCGCAGCGCTCGGCCCCGAACAGGCGTGGCAAGCGCTGCAACACCAGGCGGTTGGCCGGTGTCAGCTGCCCGACAAGCTGCTGCCACTGCGTCTGGCTCAGGAAATCCAACGCCACGCCCGGCAGGTCGAGTACCTGCTCGACAGGCAGGGCCAGCAGACGTTCCGCGTAATGTCGGCAAGCAACGAGCATGTCGCCCTGGGGGCCGAGATCAAAGGCGGTCTGTGCCATGGTTCGGCGCGCGTCCTGCGGCCACTGCGCGGGGTCCTGAATGGCCATGGCCTGCAGCCAGCCATCCAGCTCGGCCAGCAGCAGCCCAGGCTCGGCGTCAACGCTGCGCAGCTCCAGCCGCAGCAGCGCCTGACCACCGGCATCGGCGTGCAGCGTCGCGCGCAGCTCGTCCAGCAAGCCCCTGTCGCGCAGATACCCCAGGGCACCGGCTGGCGCCGCGCTGTTCAGCCAATCACACAGCCAACGCGCCGCCGCGCCATGCACATCGCACGCACTCAGCGGATACAGCACCAGGCATTCGGCCTGGCTACTGGGGCCCTGCCACTGCACCAGCCGCGGCAGCTGTCCGCTGGCAAACAACGGCAGTACAAAAGGCTCCGGTGCGCGCCCCGCCATCAGTTGCTCGGCGCTGGCCTGCGCCAACGCCTGCAGCTGCTCTGGCGCCTGTGGCCCATGCAGCACCAGCGCCATGCTGCCCGCGCGGTAGTGAATCCCGTGCCACTGTGCCAGCCGTTCAGCCAGCACCTCGGCGTCGCCGTCCAGCGAGTGGGCGTTGCCCGCGCTGAAGCGGCTGAGCGGGTGTTCGGGGTGAATCTGAGTGGCCAGGACGGCCTGGGCATGAATGTCGTCATCGGCCAGCCGGGTCTGAAACTCGGCGTCGATCACCTGCCGTTCCTGCCCCACCTGCTCGGGGGCAAACAAGGGAGCCGCCAGCATGTCGGTGAGCTGCGCCAGACAGGGTTGCAGCCCCTTGGGGCTGACCGAGAAAAAGAAGCGCGTGGCGTCCGGCGCGGTGCTGGCGTTAAAACGCCCGCCCCACTGCGCCACCAGTGCGGGGAAGGAACCTGGCACCGGCCACTGCCGCGAGCCCATGAACAGCATGTGTTCCAGCAAGTGCGCCAGCCCCGGCAGGTCATCGGGCTCGGCATGACTGCCGGCAGCGACCTGCACCACCGCAGTCGCGTCGCAAGCGTCAGAGTCGTGGATCAGCAGGCATAACAGCCCATTGGCCGCACGGTACAGTTGATAATCCCGCTGATCAGCGGGTTGCAGAGATAGACAAACGGGAGACACGGCTAGCTACGCAGAAAAGAGGCCAGCAGCCAGCTTAAAGCAACGGTGCAACGCCCCCGGAAAACCGCGACCAAAGTAGTAGATAGCAACGACGGATGGTTAATGAAGCGCTGATCAATTCCACACGCCCTTTGCGCGTGCTCAAGCGTGCAGAGGCAAGACGCGATGTGCAGCCAATAGTGGTTCCATTGGCCAGCAGCGCAACGCAGCAGATGCATGCTTGAGCGCCCGCCCTGCTGGGCGTTCAGGTTGGGCCGGATGCGGTCCAACCTGAACGCCAGAGGGGATGTGGATTTAATCAGTGCTTTCTCAAGGCACAACATGCGCCGGCTCTGTCGCCACGCCCCTCACCCGCCGTCAGCCATGGATCGACCAGACAGGACGCGGGGCGCGGCGACAGACGGCGCAGCCTCAGAATGCCAGACGCGCCCCGATGGTCAGGTTGCGACCGGGCAGCAGCACTTCATCTTTGATGTAGGAGCTGTGCTGACGCGCTTTTTCATCCAGCAGGTTGTTGCCGCGCAAGAACAGCAGATAGTCGCTCTCGCCCAGCACGCCGCGCCAGCTCAGGCCGGCACCCAGCAAGGTGTAGTCGCCGGTCTCGGTCTCGTAGTCGGCGGTACGATCCTGACGCATCACCTGAGTCGCTTCCACATGCGCTCCCAGGTGGCTGGTCAGACGCTGGTCGACGCGCAGGCCATAGCGGTCTGCCGGGATACGCGGCAGGTCGCCGCCATCCTTCAGCTTGCCGCGCACGCTGTCGCCGAACAGGGTCAGCCCGGTCGAACCGGTTGCCTGCCAGCTGATGCTGCCCTCCAGACCATGCAGCACGGCATCGGCCTGGCTGTACTGCACTACGCGATAGCCGGCGCCCGGGTCATCACCGGTGTCGGCGGCGTAGATGAAGTCATCAACATCATTGCGGTACACGCTGACATCAAAGGTAACCGGCCCTTGGATGCGACGCAGCCCCAGCTCCATGTTGACGCTGGTCTCGCGGTCCAGGTCGGGGTCACCGATTTCCACCGTGCGGGTGGCGGCATGCGGGCCGTTGGCGTACAGCTCTTCTGCAGCAGGCAGGCGCTGGGAGCGCGAAAGCGAGCCGTAGAGCACCAGCTCGGGCTGGAACTGCCAGCTGGCGCCAACCGACACCGATGTGCCTTTGTGGTCGGCGTCATCGTTGCCGTCCTTGCGCTCGATCGACTGCCACTCCTGACGCAGACCAACCTCGTAGATCCAGTCGCCCTGCTCATAGCTTTCCAGCAAGAAGAGTGCGCGGTTGTGGGTCAGGGTCGGCGGTACATAATCTTCTTCACCGGTGGCGGCAAAGTCGCGACGGCTCAACTGGGTACCGATCACCCCGCGCCAGCCGGCAATCGGGTTGTGGGTCAGCTCGACGCGCCCTTCCGTGCCACGGTTGGTGAAGCGCGTGCCCGCTTCAGCACCTTCCATTTCGACGTGTTCGTAATCGGTATCGGCAACGCGCACACGAATACGCTCAAAGCCGCTGAAGGGGTCTTGGTAGTCAGCGCGCAGGTCCCAGCGACGTTGCTTCATATCGATGTAGGCCTGACCGTGCTCCTCGTGCTCGTGATCATGATCATCGTCGTGATCGTGGTCGTCGTCATGATCGTCATCGTGGTCATCATCATGGTCGTCGTCGTGGTCATGACCGTGGTCATGCTCTACGCAGTGCCAGTCCGCCGGCCCATGGGTGTGACAATCGGCATGCTCGTGCGCCAGCAGGCCATACTCGCGATCCTGACGGCTGTAGGCCAGGCCCACATAGCCGCGATCAGTGATCCAGCTCAGCCCCAGCGCAGAGGACTCGGTCTCGTTGTAAGCCCCTTCCTGCGTGGACGGAGAACCGGGAATGTTGTAGGGGTCAGCCTCGCTCTTGGCACCCTCGATGCGCGCCGCAAACTGGCCCGCGCCCAGGGTCAGGCCGACTGCGCCGGTGCGCTCATCGGCAACGGTGTTGCCGCGCAGGTCAATCTCACCCTCATAGCCGCGCTCGGGAATGTAGGTCGGTACGCGACGGTCGATCAGGTTGACCACCCCACCAATGGCACCGCCGCCATACAGCAAGGTCGACGGCCCTTTCAGCACCTCAACCCGCTCCAGCAGCGCGGTATCGGCGGTCACCGCATGGTCCGGGCTGATAGTCGAGGCATCCATCACGTCTGCCCCATCGCTCAGCACCCGTACCCGCGCCCCATCCAGGCCGCGGATCACAGGGCGGCTGGCGCCTGGCCCGAAGTTGCTGGCCTGTACACCCGGCAGCGACTCAAGGCTGTCTGCCAGCCCGGTCTCGCGCTGATTGATCCACTCGTCCCCCTGCAGCACGGCGGCAGGCTGGGTCATGCGATCGGCGGATTGTTCCAGTGCAGAAGCACTGACAGTGACACTGGGTAACGTGAGCGATTCATCGGCATGGGCAGACACGCTGGCCGCAGCAACGGCCAGTGCCAGCGCCAAGGGGGATTTGGCAGGCAACATGAAGACTCCCTAGCAAGTCGTGATTGGAATAAAGGGCAGAAAAGTAAGCGGAAGATACTATTTGATATAACGTAACAGTAAAAGCAAAAAGTTATGATATTACATATTTATAACAAATCCGATGATTTCGCTTATCGATGCAACCACTCCCCCGCACCAGCGATATCCTGATCAGCCACCTCTGGTAGCCCATGTCACTGCCACAAAAACAACAAAGCCGGCCCTGTGGCCGGCTTGCTGGACTGGCGTCCCTATTTACTGCTCAACGGCAACGCTTTCCAGCCAGGTGCGAATGGCCCACAGGGCTTCCTGGCTGACAAAGTCGGCCATGCGCGGCATATAAACCCGACCATCGCGCACAGCGCCATTGATGACGCGTTGCTTGAACCACTCATCGCCGTAGTCACCGGTTTCGAGATAACGCAGATCCGGGTTGATACCACCAGAGATGCCGTCCAGGCCATGGCAGGCCGCGCAGTTCTGATTATAGGCTGAGGCCCCTACCTGAATGGCGAGGTCATGCTGGGGGTGCCCTTCGCGGTAGGGGTTGGTATCGCGCCATTCCTCGCCCAGGTTCTCCAGTCCCTTGGTGTCGACCGCCTGAGGGGTGACGTTGCCGTGGGCAAACGCCTGACCGGCGACCAGTGCCAGGCCCAGCGCGGTCATTTTCAGTGTGTTCTTGTAATGGTTCATACTGCTCACCTCTTGGCCGTTTATTACGGATTTGACGATGAGCATGGTAGGTAGCGGCGCCCCGGCGCCCAATGCTGCTTTGGTGGCCGCGCGCTAGTTCGTTGGTAGTAGAAACGGCCTGCAGCCCGCCTTGGAACGCCCGCAGCAGAGGCGTTGCAGCTTTTTCGAAAACAGTCTCACCCGCTCTTGGATCAGGTTTTCTCCGTCCTAAGTACTGCTCCCTCCTACCCCCTACCAAGCGCCAGCCAACCGGGAACTCTTCCCGCCACATCCGGGCATTTTTCCGTATCGACCGGGCCAGCCACGCGACCACCATGAGCCGTGGATCAGCCCCGCTGAACACCCCAACTATCGACAGGAAAACTGCCATGAAAACAACAAGACATTCCTCGCTGAAACCGATCAGCCAGGCGATCAAGGGCATCGTGATTGCCGCCAGCTTTGGTCTGGCTGCCAATCCGGCCGCCGCCACGCCGGTCACCTGGGACGACATTGCCAACGACCACATGACCACCAACAACGTGCTGATGTACGGCATGGGCACCAACGCCCAACGTTACAGCCCGCTGAACCAGGTCAACGCCGACAACGTGTTCAAACTGACACCGGCCTGGACCTTCTCCTTTGGTGATGAAAAACAACGTGGTCAGGAGTCCCAGGCCATCGTTCACGACGGGGTGATCTACGTCACCGGCTCCTACTCACGCATCTTCGCCCTGGACGCCAAAACCGGCCGCCGCCTGTGGAGCTATTCGCACCGCCTGCCCGATGATATCCGCCCCTGCTGTGACGTCGTCAACCGCGGCGCCGCTATCTACGGCGACCTGGTTTTCTTCGGCACCCTGGACGCCAGTGTTGTGGCGCTGAACAAGGACACCGGCAAGGTCGTCTGGCGCGAGAAGTTTGCCGATCACAAGGCGGGTTACACCATGACCGGCGCCCCGACCATCGTGCAGGACCAGACCACTGGCCGCGCCCTCCTGATCCACGGCTCATCGGGTGACGAGTTCGGCGTGGTCGGCAAGCTGTTCGCCCGCGATCCGCTGACCGGTGAAGAGATCTGGATGCGCCCCTTCGTGGAAGGCCACATGGGCCGCCTGAACGGCGAAGACAGCACCCCCACCGGCGACATCAAAGCGCCCTCCTGGCCGGATGACCCGAACTCTCCGACCGGCAAGGTCGAGGCCTGGAGTCAGGGCGGTGGTGCGCCGTGGCAGAGCGCCAGCTTTGATGCTGCCACCAACACCATCATCATCGGTGCGGGTAACCCGGCGCCGTGGAACGGCTGGGCGCGCACGCCGGAAGACGGCAACCCGGCTGACTATGACAGCCTGTATACCTCCGGTCAGGTTGGCGTTGATCCCAGCACCGGTGAGGTCAAGTGGTTCTACCAGCACACCCCGAACGACACTTGGGACTTCTCCGGCAACAACGAGCTGGTGCTGTTCGACTACGAGCAGGACGGCGAAAAAGTACCGGCCACCGCGCACGCTGACCGCAACGGCTTCTTCTACGTGGTCAACCGCGAAGACGGCAAGCTGATGAACGCCTTCCCGTTTGTCGACAACATCACTTGGGCCAGCGGCATCGACCTGGAAACCGGTCGCCCGATCGAGAACGAAGGTCAGCGTCCGCCGCGCCTGGAAGAAGGTCAGGAGCGCAGCGAAGCGATCGAGGTCTCCCCGCCGTTCCTCGGTGGCAAGAACTGGAACCCCATGGCCTACAGCCGCGACACCGGCCTGTTCTACGTGCCGGCCAACCACTGGAAAGAGGACTACTGGACCGAGCAGGTCAGCTACACCAAAGGCTCCGCCTACCTGGGCATGGGCTTCCGCATCAAGCGCATGTTTGATGATCACGTGGGCATCCTGCGCGCGATGGACCCGCAGACCGGCAACGTCGCCTGGGAACACAAAGAGCCCCTGCCCCTCTGGGCCGGCGTGCTGGCCACTGGCGGCAATCTGGTCTTCACCGGCACCGGCGATGGCTTCTTCAAGGCCTTCAACGCGGAAACCGGCGAGCAGCTGTGGGAGTTCCAGACCGGTACCGGCGTCATCTCCCCGCCGATCACCTGGGAACAGGACGGCGAGCAGTACATCGGTGTCACCACCGGTTACGGCGGCGCGGTTCCGCTGTGGGGCGGCGATATGGCTGAGCTGACCAAGCCAGTTGCCCAAGGTGGCTCCTTCTGGGTCTTCAAACTGCCCAGCTGGGCTAACGAGTAATCCCTGCCATGCCCTGCCCGCCCTGCGGGCAGGGCTCTGGAGACCGACATGAAACAGCTTCCTCTCGTCTGTGCCACATTACTCGCCCTCGGCAGCACGCAGTTGCAGGCCCAAAGCGCCGACCTGGCTGAAGAAGATATCCAGTCCATCAACGGTTGCGCGATAATGCCCGGCACCAGTTGCCCCGGAGCGGATTTGCGCGGCGCCGACCTGCGCCACATGGATCTGCGCAAGGCAGATCTGACCGGCGCCAACCTCAGCGGCGCCGACCTGCGCCACGCCATTCTTGATCAGGCCCGGCTGGATCAGGCCAACCTGCAAAATGCCAACCTGGCCCGTGCCAGCCTGCAGCAAACCGCCATGCGTGGAGCCAACGCCGACGGCGCCAACTTTATGGGCGCCAGCGCCTGGAACCTCACCGCTCAGGGCGCCAGCTTCAACGGCACCGACTTTACCGGCGCCAACCTCGAATTCTCCCGCTTCAGCGGGGCCACCCTGCACAATGCCATCCTGCGCGCCGCCAATCTGGAAATGGCCTGGCTGCCCAAAGCGGACATGGCGGGCGCCGACCTGCGCGACGCCAACCTGCAGGAGTCAAAACTCAACCACGCCAATCTCAGCGACGCCAACCTGGAAGGCGCCCGTCTGCACTACGGCACCTTCCTGGACGTCACCATGACCGACTGCACCGCCTGTCCGGTGGATTGGGAGTAGAACGAAAAAAGCCGGGCAGTCAAAGACTGTCCGGCTGTCGGTACTGCGCAGCAGATGTCAGTTGTCGCTCAGCACCGCCGGCGTAATGATGTTGAAGCCGCTGCTGAAGGTATCCAGCGACGCCATCAATCGGTCAACTTGGGCGGCATCACCCTCGATGGTCACACGCTTGCTGGCAATCGCCTGTTCCAGCGCTTCAGCACGCAATCCCAGCTCAGGTAGCAGCCCCTGCGACAGACTGATCTCGGCTGCGGCATCATCCCGACGCGTATTCTCACGGTAGGTCAGCACACCGTTGCGCAGTGACATCGCATACCAGCTATTGCTTTCACTGAAGTGCCAGTTGATGCAGCTATCAACGCCTGCCATGCGGTTCGCGTTCAAGCGCACCGCCAGTACGTCGAAGAACTGCGCCGGGGTAATGGCCTGCAGCAGATCCGGCGCAATACCGCCGCTGGCACCAGCGGAGATGGACGGATTGACGCCGTGGCGCAACTCCATCGCCCCCGTCAGGTAGGCGTTACGCCAGGTGGTGTTCTCGGTCTGATAGGCCATCTGCTCCAGGGCATCGGCCTGCAGATCGCGGGCGGGCTGATTGTCCGGCTCGGCAAACACCACCTTGTTGACAACCTCGGCCACCCAGCGGTAGTCACCGGCGTCGAAGGAGGCGCGAGCGCGCTCCAGAACAGAGTCTGCACCGCCCATCCAGTCGACGTGGCGACGCGCGGATTCAACGGTCGGCAGCGGGTTCAGGTTGGCCGGGTTGGCATCGTAGAAGCCCATGTAGCGCTGATAGACCGCCCGTACGTTGTGGCTGACCGAGCCGTAATAGTCACGGGCGTACCAGCGCTGAGCGACCGGGTCAGGCAGCTTGCGCAGGTGGTCGGTGATATCCAGCGGCGTCAAGCCGTGGTTCAGCAGGCGCAGGGTTTCGTCGTTCAGGAAGGCATACATGTCGCGCTGGTCTTCCAGGAAGGTGCGGATATTGTCCTTACCCCAGGTCGGCCAGTGGTGCTGGGCAAACAGCACATCGGAGCGGTCGCCATAGCGCGCCAGGGCATCGTCCAGGTAGTAGGACCAGATTTTCGGGTCGCGCACCAGCGCGCCGCGGATAGTCAGAATATTGTGCTGGCAACGGCAGGCGTTCTCGGCCATGCACAGGGCACGCAGGGTCGGGAAGTACAGGTTCATTTCCGCCGGCGCTTCGGTACCCGGAGTGAGCTGGAACTCGATTTCCAGACCGTCGATGACGTGGGTCTCGATGTCATCCTTGATGTCCATGGTCGGCGCAATCAGGGTCACGGTGCCGCGCGAGGTTGCCTTGCCCAAACCCGCATCTACCTGGCCTTTGGGGCCCTTGGGCAGCAAGCCGCCGTACATGTACTGGGCGCGGCGGCGCATCGCCGGGCCGGCCAGGATGTTCTCGCTGACGGTCTCTTCCATAAAGCCTTCGGGCGCAATGATCGACACCTTGCCGGCTTTCACATCGGCTTCATCAACCACCCCCTTGACGCCGCCGAAGTGGTCGACATGACTGTGGGTGTAGATGACCGAGAGTACCGGCCGTTTCGGGCGGTGCTCGTAGTACAGTTCAAGACCGGCACGTGCGACTTCCATCGAGACCAGCGGGTCCATGATGATCAGGCCGGTATCCCCCTCAATGATATTCATGTTCGACAGGTCGAAACCGCGAATCTGGTAGATCCGGTCGGTAACCTTGAACAGACCGGCGATGTTGTTCAAGCGCGCCAGACGCCACAGGCTGGGGTTGACCGTCAGCGGCGCACGTTCTTGCTCAACGAAACTGTAGGCATGAAAGTGCCAGGCGGTCTTGCCGTCAGCACGCTTGACCGAGTCCACGCTGGGCTTGGCAATCAGGCCACGCCAGGCATCGGTGAAATCGGCGTCATCCTCGAACGGCATGCTGCTCAGGCAGGCGTTGTGCAAGCGAACGGTTTCCGGCTGTGCGTCATTGCCTTCCAGTCTCGGCGTGCGCGACGTGTCGGTACTCATGGGTGAAATACTCCTGATCAGCTGTTTGCGCCGTGCGGCGTCATGGATGTTGTTTTTGTGTCTGCCAGCCTGGGCTGTGATCGTCTGCAAACAGATGACCACGCAGGGCCTCGAGCAATAGCGCGCCGCATTGATGAAGCCGCGCCTCGTCGGCACGGAACGCCGGCATCATGATGCTCAGGACACCGCACACCGCACCGCTACTGCTGAAAATCGGGGCGGCAGCTGCTGTTGCACCGTCTACCCGCTCACTCACCGAAGTCGCGTATCCCTGCGCCACGACCTTGTCCAGCTGCCCGCGCAGTCGGTCGGCAGCGGCAGCCGTGATGGACCTGTCGGCCGCTGCCGCGTGCTGCAGCAAGCGCTCGCGCTCCGCGCTGGCAAGGAAGGCCAGCTCTGCCTTACCGGCCGCGCCCAGATACAGCGGAAAGCGCTGGCCAACATCCAGCACGTAGCGCACCGGCTGCCGGCTGGGTTGGACGGCAATCAGCACGTGCTCATCACCGCTGCGGCGGAACAGCGACAGCGTCTCGCCGGTCTCGTCCGCCAACCGCACCATGATCGGCATAAGCTGGCTGGTCAGATCGGTCTCGGCCAGCAATGGCCCGGCCAGCTCCAGCACCTTCATGGTCATGCGCCAGCGCGGCAGTTCATGGCCGAGCGGCTCCACCATGCCCTGCTCGACCAACGGCACCAGCAGTTCCCGCAGCTGGAATTCAGCCAGCCCGAGCTGGGCGCTCAAGTCCGCCAGCGCAACGCCACGGGCACCACCGGCACCCAGCGCGCTCAATAGCGCCAGCAGCTGCGGAACTGCCATGGCAGCGGTCTGCCGGCCCGTTGGGAAATAACGCTTGTCGCTCTCCCGGCGCTGTACGTAGCCCTTGTCTTCGAGCGTCTGCAACACGCGAAACATCACCGGTTTGGATTCGTTCGCCAGCGCGGCAAGCTCGGTCAGCGACAGCGGCGTGGTTGCGGCTTCGATCAATTCAAGCGCTTCCAGCCCCTTGGCGAGCGTGCGCAGCTGTGCCTTTGGCTCAGTCATTTTCTATCTCCGTAACCTATTACTATATTTGTAATACGCAGCACGTTGTGTCAACCTCCGGCTCACATATCATCGACCCGTCAGCCGAACAGACAAGCCGCCATGAACATCAAAGCCAGGCTCTGGGCCGCGTGCTTCCAACTCCTTCCCTTCCTGCGCTGGGGCAAACCGGCAGCGGATCAGCTCAGAGCGGATCTGGTAGCCGGGGTTACCGTCGGCCTGGTGCTCATTCCCCAGGCCCTCGCCTACGCCCAGCTCGCCGGCATGCCGCCGGTCACCGGGCTCTACGCCGCGCTGCTGCCGGGGATCGTCGGCGCGCTGTTTGGCTCGTCGTCCCTGCTGGCAGTCGGTCCGGTCGCGCTCAGCAGCCTGCTGACCTTCGCCGCGCTGCAACCGCTGGCCGAGCCGGGTTCCAGCCTGTGGGTCAGCATGGCGATCTGGCTGGCTATCTATTCCGGGCTGATCCAGCTGGCCATGGGTGCCCTGCGTATGGGCGCGGCGGCCAACATCATTTCCAACGCGGTGATTCAGGGCTTCATCAATGCTGCGGCGGTCATCATTATCCTGTCGCAGTTGCCATCGTTGTTTGGCTTTGCCGAGGTGGCCGGTGACAACTGGCTGCTGCGCCTGCGCCACGCCTGGCAAGCTGATGCCGACCGTGTGCTCACTACCGCGTTGTTCGGCGGCGGCAGCATTCTCGCCCTGCTGCTATGCAAGCAGCTGGTTCCGCGCCTACCGGCCATAGTACTGGTCTGCCTGGCCGGCATCGGCATCAGCAGTGCTATCGGCTTTGCCAGCCTGGGTGGCAGCGTCGTCGGTCAGATCGCCTCCGGCCTGCCCTCGCTCGGCCTGCCGACGGGGCTGACACTGGAGCAACACCTGGCGTTGCTGACCCCAGCGGTGGTGATCGCGCTGATCAGCTTTACCGAAGCCATGTCCAGCTGCCGCACCATGTCACGACTGACCCGCGAAACCTGGAACCGCAATCAGGAGCTGATCGGCCAGGGCCTGGCCAAGATCGCCAGTGGCGCCAGTGGCGGCTTCCCGGTCAGCGGCTCCTTCTCCCGCACCGCGCTGAATGCCTACAGCGGTGCGCGCAGCGCCTGGTCGACCATCATCACCTCGCTGATCGTGCTGGTCTGTCTGCTGGGTTTTACCGATCTGCTGCACAACCTGCCCAAGGCGGTGCTGGCGGCAGTGATCATTGTGCCGGTGCTGCGGCTGATCGACATACCGAGCCTGCTCAAGCTGCTGCGCACCACCCCAAAAGATGGCGCCGTGGCGCTGATTACCCTGGGCGTTACCCTGGCAACGGTGCCCAATCTCTACTGGGGCATCATCGCCGGCATTCTGGCTTCGGTGGTGCTCTTTCTTTATCGCTATGCCGTGCCACGCATCATCGAGCTGGGCGTACACGACAGCGGCGCCCTGCGGGATCGCCAGCTCTACGGCCTGCCAGCCATCGCCGATGACGTACTGGGCATTCGCATGGACGCCTCGCTCTCCTACCTGACAGCCCCCGTACTGGAAAGCTACATACGCCGGCGGATCGACACACTCGATATCCGCCATCTGCTGCTCTCGGCCACGGCGATCAACCAGATCGACTCGACGGGCCTGGATACCCTGCACGAAATCTGGCTGCTACTGAACTCGCGCGGCATCAGACTGTATCTATCCGGCGCCAAGCTGCCGTTACGCACGGCGCTGCATCAGCAGGGCTATCTGGCGCTGTTTGGTGAGGATTGTCTGCTCGCCTCCGACGCACAGGCGGTGGCACTGCTCAGGGGCGATCAAGCGCCCAGCTGATCGCTGCCCCTCTCCGGTTGCCAATGACTGCGGCCGTGCCGGCCTCCCCTGTATGCCCCGTTCGTTCATTGGCCCTTCGCACCGCTGCCCCGCCTGTCTTCTCAAGACCACGTCACTTGAAAAAAACCTTTTGACCTCAAGTCAACTTGAGCATTTATAACGTGCCTCGCTTCCTGGAAATAACTGCAGCAAGGAAGCTGCCTTTGCCGAATACACCCTTTCTGCCTGGGCAGGCGGGCGGCCAAAAGCCCCCGCCAACCTACGTCTGACTGCGCCGTGCGACATGCCAGCACCAGGCATGCAAGCCGCGCGTGCATGACCCTCTTTAGACCTTTCGCATTGGAGCACGCAGCACATGACTACCTCTCTGCCACCCAGGCGGAGTGCTGGTTGGAAAGCCAGCGCCATCGTTCTGATTATCATCGCCCTGATCTCAACCGGCCTGTGGTTCTGGCGTGCCTCGCTCCATTCGGGCGGCGGCTGGCAGGGCGGCGGTGCCACTGCAGGCGGCAAGCGACTGAAGCACCTGCCCAGGCAACTCCAGACATAATACGGTGCCGGGCACTCGTTGCCCGGCTCAACACAATGCCGGCACTCTGCTACTGTTAAAAGGAAAGATGACTGTCGACCGGCAGGTGCCGCTTGAACCCCTATAGCCAATTCATCGAAACGCTCCGCGATGACATAGCGCTCATGTACAACAGTGATGAGCACGAAATGGCTTTGCTGCGCGGCGCGCACCTCACCTCGGTCATCCGCGTCACGCCCCCGATGATGTTCGCCAACATAGGCTCGGGCAGTTGCATCCTGCTCAGTTTTTACCCCGTTATTCCAACCGGACTCTGGGTCTGGTTCGCCGCGCTGACGCTGATCTGCGCGCTGGCCTGCTGGAGCTGGTGGCATATGCGCGACAAGGTGCTGACGACCGCCAGCGTGCGCCGACTCAAGGGCTCTACTGTGCATGCCGCAGCGCTGGCCGGCACCTGGGCGGTCATGATCGTTATCTGGTTTCCGCAGGCAGGCGCGCTGCAACAGATGACCATCGCGACTCTGGTAACCGGCATGATCGGTGCCGGCGGCTTTGTGCTGAGCCCTCTGCCCATGGCCAGCCTGGTTTACGTGGGCCTGTACACCCTGGCCTCTGTCCTCGCCCTACTGGCCTGTCTGGTGCTCAGGACGGAGGCCCATTATCTGGTTATTGCCCTGCTGTTAATGCTGTATTCACCCATGACGCTGATTGGCGCGCTGCTGTCCTGGCGCAAGTCCAGCGACCTGATCAAGGCACAGCGCCGAGCAGCGCGACAGGGTGAGATGCTGTCAGTCTTGCTGCATGACTTTGAGCTCGATGCCGGCGACGCCCTGTGGGAAACAGATCGTGACGGTATGCTCAACCATGTTTCCCCTCGTCTTAAGGAGCTGCTCAGACTGCGACCGGACGAGCATGAGCACAAACGCTTCCTGCAAATACTCTGCGAGCGCAGCCCGGCGCTGTGTTACCTGATTGACGAACACATTGAGCGTCGGCAAAGCTTCCGCTCGCTGCCAATTTCCATAGAAGACGAGCACGGTGTGCGTCACCTGACCCTGACCGGCAAGGTTCTGCTTGATGAGCAGGACCGCTTTGCCGGGCGCCGGGGCATCATCAGCGACGTCACCGACAAGGTGAACAATGAGCGCATGTTGCGCACCCTGGCGCATACCGACTCACTGACCGGCCTGGCCAACCGCTTCAAGCTACGCGATACCATCAGCGGCCTGGTCAGCCGAGATATGCAGCTCGCGCTGCTGTCGGTAGACCTGGACCGCTTCAAGAGCGTGAACGACAACCACGGACACAGCACCGGCGACGCGCTGCTGCAAGTCATTGGCAGACGACTGACCGCCTGCGCCGGGGACAATACGCTAGTCGCCCGCCTGGGAGGCGATGAGTTTGCCATCGCGCTCTGGCCGATCAGCGACGACCGTGAACCCATCGCGTTGGCGCAGCGCGTCATCGACAGCCTGAGCGAGCCGATCGCCGTTGCCGAGCGCGAATTTCGTATTGGCGCTAGCGTGGGTATCAGTCTGCGCATGTCGGCAGGGCCGCACATGGATGACCTGATGGTGCAGTCAGATATGGCCCTATATGAGTCGAAGGCCGCCGGCCGTGGCTGCTGGTCGCTGTATTCGGAGAAAATTGGTGAGCAAAGTCGTCGTCGACTGGCGATCGAAGATGGCCTGCGCCACGCGGTCGAGCGCGGCGAGATCTGCGTTCACTGGCAACCCAAGGTGAGCCTGGCCAGCTGGCGGATCACCGGTGCCGAAGCGTTAATGCGCTGGACCCACCCGGAACTGGGCCGCGTCGGCCCGGATGAGTTCATCCCCATTGCCGAGCAGTGCGGACTCATCGAGAACCTCGGGTACTATGTGCTGGAAGAGGCCTGCCGCGCGGCCACAACCGAGCTGCGGGGGCTGCTCATCTCAGTCAACGTGTCGGCGGTGCAGGTGCAGTTCGGCCACTTTCTGCAGGACCTCACCGCCCTGCTGGAGCACTATCAGTTGGAGCCGCAACGGCTGGAGCTGGAACTTACCGAGTCGGTCATCATCGATGATCCGGACCAAGCCCTCGATATGCTCACGGCCATTCGTCAGACCGGCGTAAGGCTTGCGCTGGACGACTTCGGCACCGGCTACTCGTCGCTCTCCTATCTGCGCACCTTTCCGTTCGACACCCTCAAGATCGACCGGTCCTTTATCACCGAGCTGCTGACCCGTCCGGACGCCCAGGCCATCGTCAGGATGATCTCGGGCCTGGCCATCACCCTAAACAAACGCACCGTGTGTGAAGGGGTGGAAAGCGCCGAACAACTGGACGTCATCCGCGCGCTGGGCTGCGACGAAATACAGGGCTACCTGATCTCGCCACCAGTGGCGTTGGAGGACTTTCCGACAGCGCTGCCGGAATGCCTCAGCAACGTCACGTAGACAACCAGCGAGCAGGGCAGACAGTCACTTGTGATTGGCGTGGTCCAGCAGAGCCGCCAAGTCCAGAATGTCGATCGACTTGTAACCCTGCTTCAACAGCCCTAACCCCTCTAGCCTGGCAAGCCCGGTATTAATACTCTGGCGGGTACTTCCCAGCATTTGCGCCAGGTGCTCCTGCGACACCTGCAACTGCAGCGATGGATTGTGAGCGCGTGATCCAAACCCATGCGCCATCAACCACAGCCGGCGGGCCAGCTTATGGTGGATCGTGCCCGGCTCACCAATGATCTGATAGGCCACACGTAGCTTGTTGATACTCAGACGTGCAATGTCTCGCCAGTATTTCGGATGATCATCCAGCCAGCGCTCAAAGGGTTTGCTTGGCACATATAGCACCAGCGAGTCCACATCGGCGACGGCATCACGAATGTAAGGCCTGCCGTCGATCAACGAGATATCACCGAACCAGTGACACGGCTGCAGATAGACCAGCAGCGACGGTGAGCCATCGTGCATTGAGCTGCTGAGGCGAATGGCCCCTTCGACAACGCAATACAGCGCGTGCCTGGCCAACTCCCCATCCCGATACACCGCTTCGCCTGCAGGGCACGGCTGAATTTTCGCATCGCGCAACAGAGCCTGCTTCAGCTCATCCGAGCACGAGGAAAACCAGGCGTCAGAACTGAGCTTATCCAGCAGCACATCAGCGTCGAGCAGCGTATCCATAATTTCGATTCAAAATTCAATTTTTTGACAGACTGCCAGTTTCCGGATGCATAGGCTAGCGAGCAAATAGTGTTAACCGATAACAGGCGGGAGTAGTCACGATGTTGCAGCACAATGAGTTCACCGGAAAGACCGTATTCGTCGCTGGCGGCACCAGCGGCATCAACCTCGGGATTGCCAAGGCCTTTGCCGCCGCAGGCGCAAAGGTTGCCGTATTCAGTCGTTCACAGGAGCGGGTGGACGCGGCCGTGGCGACGTTGCGAGAGCTTACCTCAGACGCCATGGGCTTCAGTGGCGATGTCAGGGATATGGCCAGTGTGCAGGATGCCCTGTCCAAAACGCATGAGGCATGGGGCACTATCGACGTGCTTTGCTCGGGCGCCGCAGGCAACTTTGTGGCCCCAGCTGCCGTCATGTCACCAAACGGCTTCAAGAGCGTCATGGACATCGACCTGCTCGGCAGCTTCCACGTGCTGCGCGCAGCCTATCCATACCTGACCAAGCCAGGCGCCTCCATTATCAACATTTCCGCGCCGCAGGCTTCCAAAGCCACGCCGATGCAGGCTCACGTCTGCGCGGCCAAAGCAGGCGTCGACATGCTGACCAAGGTGCTGGCGATGGAATGGGGTCCGGAAGGCGTTCGCGTCAACTCCATCGTTCCTGGCCCGATTGCCGGCACCGAGGGCATGGAACGACTGACCCCCACACCTGAATCCAAAGCGGCGGTGACCCAAAACATGCCCCTGCGCCGCTATGGCGAAATCTCGGACGTCGCCAATGTCGCGGTGATGCTCAGTTCCAGCGTATTCAACTACGTCACCGGCGTGGTCCTGCCTGTCGATGGTGGTGCATCGCTGGCCGGACCCGGACTGTTTGGCGGACAACCGTAAATAACAAATGCGCCATCCACACCCAAACAGGAAGGTATCTAGCGATGAAGAACAGTCATGATTCGAGCTACAAGCGTGCGCTCGCGCGCAAAGATCTAGCCGCACCCTTTGAAGCAATCGTGGTGGGTTCCGGAGCTGGAGGGCTAACCGCTGCGGCACTGCTTGCACTTGAGGGCAAGAAAGTACTGGTACTGGAGCAGCACGCGGTCATCGGTGGGTGTCTTCAGGTATTCAAGCGACCCGGGTTCGAGTGGGACGTCGGCTTGCATTACATCGGCGAAGTGCATCGTACAGGCCCCCTACGAAACCTCTTCGACAAAGTGACCCGCGGTAAACTCAAGTGGCAAAAGATGCCGGAGGTTTATAACCGCATCGCCATTGGCGACGAGGTCTATGACTACCATTCAGGAAGCGCCGCCTTTAAGGAACGCATGAAGGCATACTTTCCTGAAGAGTCGGACGCGATTGATCGCTACATCGATCTGATAAATCAAGCCAGCAGACCTGCCGGACAGTTCTTAGCCGCGCGCGCCATGCCCGAAGCCATGTCGAACAAAATGTTCGACGATATCGCGCCGCAATTCATGCCGCTGGCGGAAAAGACCACCCAGGAAGTACTTCAGTCCATCACCCGAAATCAAACGCTCATCGCTGTTCTTTGCGGCCACTTTGGCGACTACGCGAGCCTGCCAAGTGTTGCGTCGTTCGCCGTACATGCCGCAGTGATACGTCATTATCTGGATGGGGGGAGCTACCCAATCGGTGGCGCACAGGTCATTGCTGACGAGATGTCAGACACTATCCGCAGTGCTGGTGGGCTGGTGCTAGCAGGAGCGAAAGTCGATGCGTTCATTGAGCATAACGGCAAGGCGGTCGGCGTACGGATGGCCGGTGGAGAAGTGCTGGAGGCACCTCAGATCATCAGCGCAATCGGCATTCGCCAGACGCTACGCATGCTCGACACCAATGAGCACAGCAAGCAACTTGATGAACTGGCTGAAAAGGCTCGGTCGATGCCCAGCACGCTCCCGGCTGTCGTATTGAACATCGGCCTCAATGCCGACAACAGCGAGATAGAAGCCGGACCGGCCAATATCTGGATTCATCAGAGCGCAAACCAGGCTCAGGACTGGCAGGACTATGTGGCTGACCCGACAAGCCGACCAATGCCTTTACACTTCATTTCACAGCCTTCTGCCAAGGATCCAACCTGGCTCGACCGCTATCCCGGACGAAGCACCATGGATATCTGCAGTTTCACTGACTGGAACCTGTGGAAAGGCTTTGCTAACACAAGATGGAAGCAGCGCGGCGCTGAGTACGAAGACCTGAAAGCACGTCTCAGCGAGGAGATGCTGGAACAGGTCTATCGATTCTATCCCCGCGCCAAGGGGCATGTAGTCCATGCGGAGTTGGCAACACCCGTCAGCTTCAACGACTTTCTCGGTCGTACGACCGGTGACTTCATGTCGTTCGCCCCCACGCCCGATCGCTATAAACAACGCTGGACGCGCACATATAGTCCGATCAAAGGCCTTTTCTTCAGCGGCCAGGACGTCGCCATGGGCGGAGTAAGCGGAGCCATGGTAGGTGGCATGCTAGCGGCCTCTGCCGTGCTGGGCCGCGACCTTCTCCGAGAACTGAAGCAAGCTAACTGAGCTACTAAGTGACAATAATAAAACAGGAGAACACCATGATCAGAGTCACCGTTTCCTACCCACCGCACGAAAACTGCACATTTGATCACGACTACTATCAGAGCGCTCACGCCCAGTTGATCCGTGACCGCCTTGGCGCCCTGGGACTGATCAAACTGGAGATCGACCAAACGCTGCCTGATGGCTCCGGCGCCCAGCCTGCCAGCGTGGCCGCAGCGCACCTCTTTTTTGCGGACGTCGTCAGCTTCCAGGCAGCAATGGCCGCTGCCGGGCGAGAGCTGGGTGATGATCGGGAAAACTACACCGACATCATTCCCGTGGTGGTTGTCAGCCACGTCATCCAATAAGTCAGGACGCTGCCGTGAACGGATTAATGCAAGACAGGCCGTTGCTGATTTCGTCGCTGCTGACCCACGCGGAGCGCTACAGCGGTCAGGTAGAAGTCGTCTCTCGCCGCATCGAAGGAGACCTTCACCGCTACACCTGGGCCGATGTGGCGCAGCGCTCGCGACAGCTGGCCATGGCGCTGGATGAGCTAGGCCTGAAGCCGGGAAGCCGCGTTGCCAGTATTGCCTGGAACGGCTATCGCCACCTGGAGCTGTACTACGGTGTCAGTGGCTCGGAAAGGGTACTGCACACCGTCAACCCGCGCCTGCACAGCTCGCAGATTGCCTGGATACTGCAACACGCCGAGGACGAAGTGGTCTTCTTCGACGAGAGCTTCGCAACCCTGGTAGAGAGCCTCAAGCCACTGGCGCCGGGCGTCAAGCACTGGGTCATGTTGTGTGAGCCAGACGCGCTGGATAACACTGCCGATAGTGCAGGACTGTTAAGCTATGAAGCCCTGATCGCCGCGCAATCTGGCGACTATGTCTGGCCGGAATTCGACGAGCGCGCCGCCTCCAGCATGTGCTACACCAGCGGCACGACGGGCAACCCCAAGGCAGTGCTCTACTCGCATCGCTCAACCGTGCTGCATACACTGGTTCTGACCACGCCAAACGGATTGGGCGTCGGCAGCCAGGATGCACTGCTGCCCGTTGTTCCGATGTTTCACGTCAATGCCTGGGGCGTGCCCTACTGCGCCGCGCTGGCCGGTGCCAAACTGGTGCTCCCCGGCCCGGCGCTGGATGGGGCGTCGGTATACGACCTGATCGAGCGTGAGGGCGTCACACTCGCCCTTGGCGTACCCACGGTGTGGCAAACGCTGCTGGATCATATGGAGCGCCACCAGCACACCTTCAGCACCCTGAAGAAGACCTCTATCGGTGGCTCCGCCTGTTCGCCCAGCATGCAGCAATGTTTCGAAGACCAGCACAACGTCGAAGTGATTCACTGCTGGGGCATGACAGAAACCTCCCCTCTAGGCACCACATCGAAGCTGATGACACAGCATCAGGAGCTCAGCCGCGAAGAGCAGCAGCGGGTGCGACTCAAGCAAGGCAGACCGGTGTTCGGCATCGACATGCGCATTGTCGACGACCAGGGTATTGAGCAACCGTGGAACGGTAAGGCCGCCGGCCACCTGCAGGTCAAAGGACCCTGGGTCATCAGCGCCTACTACAAGGATGAAATAGACAACCGCCTGGATGATGGCTGGTTTGCTACTGGTGATGTCGCCACCATTGATGAGCATGCCTACCTGCAGCTGACCGACCGTAGCAAGGATGTGGTCAAGTCGGGCGGCGAATGGCTGTCCACCATTGACATCGAAAACATCGCGTTGAGCCACAACGGCGTAGCCCTGGCAGCCGCGATAGGCGTGCCCCACCCCAAATGGGACGAGCGGCCGGTAGTCGTCGTGCTCAAAAAGCCTGACGCCGAGGTCAGCGCCGAAGAGATTCTCGCGCTATACCCCGGTCGCCTGGCGAAGTGGCAGTCCCCTGACGATGTCATCTTTGTAGATGAGATGCCCTTGGGCGCAACGGGCAAGGTGTTGAAGACGCAGATTCGCCAACAGCTGCAGGGTTACACATTGCCTGATCTTGGTTCGTGACGATGAGTCATCCAGCGCGCTGCACAGCGCCAGTATCACGGCAACGTGATCTGGCCGCATCAGTCGCGCTGCCTCACTTGTCGACCCGCTTTAGCTCGTCAGGTTCGCCGCCGCGCAGTGGCGCACTTAAGTAGCTGAACAACGTTACGGTCAGACAACGCTGTGCTTAACGCCGCCTGACCCAACAACCTTCCTCTCTAAGGAGAAATACCGTGAAAAATGATGCTCTCATAATAACTGAGCTTCGCGGTGGCATTGCCTGGGTAACGATTAATCGTCCCGACAAACTAAACGCCCTGTCCGCCGCAGTGGTTACCGAATTACGAGAAAAAGTCACTGAACTGGAGGCCAACGACGAAGTACGCGTTATCGTCCTGCGCGGCGCTGGTAAGGCCTTCTCCGTCGGCTACGACATCGCTGAGGGCATCGCCAAAGGCGTTTCCAGCGCAGAAGACTGGCACAACGCACTGACTCGCAACGTCGATCTGTCGATGGCCGTCTGGGCTTGCACCAAACCGACCATTGCCGCAGTCGACGGCTGGTGCCTGGCGGGCGCGTGCGAGCTGGCAATGGCCTGCGACATGATCGTTGCCACCGACCGATCTCAATTCGGCGAACCGGAAATCCGCTTCGGCTCCGGCCCTGTGACACTGCTCATGCCCTTTTTGATTGGGCAGAAAAAAGCCAATGAACTGCTGCTGACCGGCGACGTCGTCTCTGCAGCAGCAGCCGAAGCAATGGGGCTGATCAACCACGTCGTGCCGGCAGCCGAGCTGGAAAAGACCGTCGACAAACTGGCCAAGAAAATCGCCATGACGCCTGCCGTTACCTTGCGCCTGACCAAGCTTGCACTGACCCGAGCCTATGAGGCGATGGGGTTAAGACAAGCCGTCACAGCCAACCTCGATGTCGTATCCATCCTCAACTCAGCCTACTCCCCCGAGAAAGCCGAGTTTGGCGAGCGGGTCAAAAGCCATGGACTACGCGAAGCATTGAACTGGCGGGACTCGCGTTACGGTTCGCTTTAGCACAGGGGGTCAGCAAGCAAAAAAGGCGCGCCTACTGCAGCGTAGGTCAGCGCCGCCGAGTACGCGCAGATTACCAACAAGATCGAAAAGCACTTGGTGACCTTGGTAAAGCGGCCTACGACATTTGTTACAACTCTGAAGCTATCAGCCAAAGCGAACGCGACCAGATTCATTTTTTACCTCGCGGCACGCTCAATCGTCTTCAAGCTCACCAAAGGCAGTGCTCCGGATATCGCGCAGATGAACGCTCGCGTGCGCGGAATGGTCGGCGAAGCGCTGAGGGCATTGAGGAGATATTCAAGCTGGGCGAAAACGGCACCGCTGAGATAGACATCTTTGATGACGACTATCTGGCCAAGATCGAGAAAATAAAACTGCCCAACACCCGCATCAAGCTGTTGCAGCACCTGCTGGCCAAGCATGGCTACCCGCCGGTAGACCGGGATAAAGTGTATAAAGAAATCTTCGAGCAAGCGGAGAATTACAAGACACACAGAGCCTCTCTGTCCGCCTCGTGATAACCGCTGAGTGATTGGTCGGCCGCCATTTCTATAAGTTGGCTATGGCCTGATCAATCACTATCCAGCGTTAACCCCGGCACACACTCTATTGATTATTATCCGTCAGCGCATAGCCAAGCCGCTCTTGCATCACGGCAAGGCAAAAGCGGCACATTTGGACATATAGGCAAACAGCAATAGGCAATAATTCGCGAGCATTGTTTTATCTTGCCTGCAAGCACCGCAAAACGGCGCCTACGCATCACCTCCAGAAGAAAATCAAATTCTGCTCAAGAGGATTAGGCATTCACTCGACAGCATATGTGTATCGCGTTTTTCGCCAACCCTTTACCGTATCACCCAAGCAGAAAGCCAAAGCGCTTGCTCTGCAGGAATCTTGAAGGGGCCCATACAAGCAGTGTGCCTCAAGTCGAAATGGTTCTGGAGATACACAAAATGAAAGTGTCAAATCGCCCATCTTTTAATACATTGGCAGCGCTGGTATCAGCCGCCGTGCTCATTGGCTCCTCTGTTGGTGTTGCTCATGCCGAGGATGGCGCGGAGCTTCTTATTGAGCTGCGCAGCAAGGCGACAGAAATCAGTGCATCGCTCTATGAGGTACCGACAAACACCTATTTGGCCGAGGATGGCTCTGAGCGCTTCAAGGAGATGTTGCGCCGTAGAACAGAGAGTGAGTTTTCTGCCACTCACGGCGTGAAAGACTACCTGGCTGAAGACGGCTCTGAGCGCTTGCGCAAGCTATCGCAAAGCGCTGAACGAAAAGCATAGAACCCGCCAAACCACCAACCTGTTCGACTTAGCTCTACCAACGCAATGATTGTTCTGGTCGGGTTTGCTGTTGTGCCGACTCGGCCAAACGAGGGTTCTCTCCGAGAACCCTCCGAATAAACAAAAACGCCCAGCTAGTCGGGGACTGTGCCGTCTGAGGCTTCGTCAGGGATTATTCGGCGCTGCGCACCTCACCCCTCTTCGAGGGGCCGCCGTCGCTGTGCTCCGGCGTTCCTCGCCTGCGCGGCAGGCTCGGTCGAAC